>ERZ761609.2573-NODE-2573-length-13198-cov-65.240508_pt1 | contig 13198 bp, 13 predicted proteins | sample MGYA00511163_ERZ761609 | MGnify/ENA primary metagenome ERZ761609 (study PRJEB28899, sample SAMN02445070) | bioreactor sludge metagenome | biome: EBPR sludge | place: Australia: Brisbane, Thorneside Wastewater Treatment Plant | collected 2011-12-16 ... | reverse complement strand
GACCACCGAGATCTACACTCTTTCCCTACACGACGCTCTTCCGATCTCACCACTGGCGGGCGCGACTGGGAGAACCGGCGCGGAACTCTTCATTGCCGAGGCGTTCCTCGATGACGGCGAGGTGGAAGAGGTTGCTGCGGTTATCGGGATGAGCTTCGGCGATGACGGAGAGTTGCTCGCGCGCCTGGAGGTAGAGGGGGAGTCGCCGGGCAGGCGGGGCGGCCGCGGCGAGGCGGGAGAGGGCGTTGCCGAATTCGTTGCGGGCGCGAAGGTCCTTGGGGTCATGCTCGACGAGCGAGCGGGCGAGTTCGACGACGCGCTCGCTGGCCGCGAGAGCCTCGGCGGGCTGATTGAGGGCGGGTTGGCGCCAGGCGTCGGCGATGTGAAGCCAGGCGAGCATGGCTTCCCGGCGGAGGGCCGGTTGGCTGGCGGCGGGTTGGGCGGTGTCGAGGGCGAGGCGGAAAAGAGAGAGGGCTTCTTCGTGGTTCCCGAGCCGGAGTTCGGCCATGCCTTTGAGGGAGAGGGAGGAGGCGCGGAGGCGGCGGAGATCGGGGTCCGAGGGGGAGGCGGCGAAGAGCGGCAGGAGGAGTTGTTCGGCGCGGGCGGCGCTATCGCGGGCGGCTTCGGGTTGAGCGGCGAGGCGTTCGAGGCGGGAGGCGCCCATGAGGGTTTCGGCCAGGTCCCGGGCGGCGCCGGGGAGGAGGGGTTCGACGAGGCGGCGCGCTTCGTGGAAGTGGACGAGGGCTTCGGCGGGGGAGCGGGTGTAGGCTTCGAGTTCGGCGATGCGGCGGAGGAGGGAGGCGCGGGTGCGCAGGTGATCCGGCGACGACATGGGGGGAAGGGGGAGGAGTTGAAGTGCGCGGTGGTAGGAATCGAGGGCGGCGCGCATATCACCTTCCGAGGAGGTAAAGGAGCCGCCCTGGGCGTCGCCGAGGCGGGTCCAGCCGCGGACGAGTTCACCCTGGAGTTGGGGGTCATTCGCAGCCTGGGGGGCGAGGCGCGCGAGGTAGGAGAGGGCGGACTGGACGAGGAGCCTTCGGGCGCGGGTGGCGCCGGGAGCGTCCTGGAGGGCGTCGTGGACTTCGACGAGCAGAGAGCCGGCGAGGCGGCGGGTTTCCAGGGCGTTCTGGCGCTGGTGGCGGGCGTCCTGGAGGGCGGTGACGGCGGCAGCGGCGAGTCCGGCGAAGGCGAGGGCGCCGGTGAAGGCGAGGGTGCGGTGGCGGCGGAGAAACTTGCGGGAGCGGTACCAGAGGGAGTCCTTGCGGGCACGGACGGGAAGGTGGTCGAGGTAGCGGCGGAGGTCGTCAGCGAATTCGGCGGCGGAGCCGTAGCGGCGTTCAGGCTCCTTGTGCATGGCGTGGAGGAGGATGGTGTCGAGGTCGCCAGAGAGGCGTTTGCGGAGGCTGGGGTCGAGGACGACGGCGCTGGGGGCGTCGGTGGGCTGTTCGCAGATGGCCTCTTCGACGGCGCGAGGGGAGTAGTGGAGGATGCGATGGGGTTTGGCGCCGGTGAGGAGTTCATAGAGGACGGCGCCGAGCGAGTAGATATCGCTGGCGATGGTGACGGCATCGCCGCGGACCTGCTCGGGAGAGGCGTAATCGGGGGTGAGTGGCGTGACGCCGGCGGCGGTCTCTTCGAAGTCGGAGTAGAGAAGTTTACAGATGCCGAAGTCGAGGAGCTTGACGGACCCGGAGGAATCGACGAGGATATTGCCGGGTTTGAGGTCCCGGTGGACGACGAACCGGCGGTGGGCATATTCGACGGCTTCGCAGACATCAAGGAAGAGGCGGATGCGGGAATCGAGGGTCAGGGCTTCCTGCTGGACATACTCGGTAATGCGGCGGCCGTCAATGTATTCCATGACGATGAAGGGGAGGCCGTCGGGGGTGGTGCCGCCATCGAGGAGGCGGGCGATGTGGGGGTGCTGGAAGGAAGCGAGGATCTGCCGTTCGCGGCGGAAGCGCTGAAGGAGGAAGTCGGTGTCCATGCCGGGGCGGACGAGTTTGATCGCGACCTGGGTGTCGTACTCGTCGTCGGCGCGGCGGGCGAGGTAGACAGAGCCCATGCCACCACGGCCGATTTCGCGGAGGAGTTCGTAGGGCCCGGCGCGGCGCTGGGCGGGCGGGGTCTGGACGGCGAGGGCGGCGGCGTGGGCGACTTTTCGCTCGATGAAGCCCTGCTGGCGCTGCTGATCGCTCTCGAGAAGGGATTCGACTTCGCGGAGGAGGGTGGGATCGTGGGCGCAGGCGTGGTCGAGGTAAGCGGAGCGTTCGGTGGGGGGCAGGTCGGCGGCTTCGGTGAAGAGGCGTTCGATTTCGCGCCAGCGGTCGGGGGGTGCGGGCATGGGGTCAGTGTTCCTCCGCGGTGAGTTCGCGATGGAGCCAAGCTTCGGCGAGGCGCTGTTCGCGGCCGACGGTGGCGACGGAGATGCCGAGGGCGCGGGCGGTTTCGTCGGCGCTGAGACCGCCGAAGAAGCGGAGTTCGATGACCTGGGCCTTGCGGGGGTCAACCTTTTCGAGTTGGGTGAGGGCGTCGCCAAGGGCGATGATTTCGGCGCTCTTCTGGGGGGCGAAGCAGATGGTGTCCTGGATGGCGACGGTGTGGGCGCGGGCGCCGCGCTTCTGGCTGAGGTGGCGGCGGGCGTGGTCGATGAGGATCTGGCGCATGAGGCGGGCGGCGACGCCATAGAAATGGGAGCGGGATTCCCAATCCGGCTGGCTGGAGCCGGTGAGGCGGAGCCAGGCTTCATGAACGAGGGCGGTGGGCTGGAGGGTTTCGGCGGTGCTTTCGCTGGCGAGGTAACGGCGGGCGAGGCGGCGCAGCTCCTGATAGACGAGGGGCGTGAGCATCGCCTCCGCGTCGCGGCTGCCATCCTTCCATTCAATGAGCAGACGAGTAACGGTATCCTGGCCGGGCATCCCGTGGACAGCCCCTCCGGCTGTCATGAAAAGAGTTTAATGGCAAACAGCCGCAATGCCAAGGGGTAGGGCCCGCGGGAGGAAGGAGGGACGCATTTCTGGTCATGCGTCCCGGGCTGACGAGGCGGGCGCGGACCCTCGGTTGCTCCAGGCGGGTATCCAGATCGTGTTCGCCGCCAGTCTTGAAGCGCCAGGATCACTCGCGTTGGTCCAGGGGGCGGCAATGTCAGACTCCCTGCCCACAGCGAAACCTCCTGCGATTCAAGGCGAACCCGCGGGAATGGTTGCCCCAATATGCAACCGCTCTGCTGCCAGCAAACGGGTCGCGTGAGACGAAAGTCAGCCAGCGGTAGAGGTTCGACAGGAATGGGTAAGCGGTTCCCCCCGGAAATGATTTATGCTCTCAACAGCAGAGAGGCGTCTCCATGAAACTGACCCGGGGCACTGCCCTGAAACTGATTTTGGCCGTGGTCCTGATGGCCGTGGCCGCCGCGGCGCAAACCGCCACGCCCACCCGCGCTCCGGATGTCCCTTACGTCCCGACCACCGAACCCGCCGTGGAGGCGATGCTGAAACTGGCGAAGGTGGGCCGGTCCGATGTGGTGTATGACCTGGGCTGCGGGGATGGGCGGATCGTGATCGCCGCCGCCCGGAAGTTCGGCGCGCGCGGGGTCGGCATTGACATCAACCCCGAACGGATCGCGGAAGCGCGGGCGAATGCCAAAAAGGCCGGGGTGGAGCACCTGGTGAAGTTCATCGAGCAGGATCTGTTCGAGGCCGATATCCGTGAGGCGAGCGTGGTGACGCTGTTCCTGTTGAACCACGTCAACATGAAGCTCAAACCCAAATTGCTCGCCGATTTGAAGCCGGGGACGCGGGTGGTGTCAAACACATTCGATATGGGCGACTGGAAGGCGGATGTGGAACAGTCACTCGACGACTCCGACGCCGGCTATCTGAGCAGCCACTTCTACCTCTGGATCATCCCGCGTCAAGGCGCGAAGTAGATCAGTAACGGAATTCTTGAGCCAGGACGCGCCCGGCGGCGTCGATGAGGATTTCGGCGGTGAAGCGGCCGTCCTCGGGGTCGCCGAAGCGGAGGTCGGTGGCGGTGACAACGGTGGCGCCTTCGGGGTGGCTGGCGGGGATGGCGCGCCAGAGCGGGGCGCGGGCAAAGCGCAGGAAGGCGCGGCCGGTTTCGGTGTTGCGAGCAGCGTCGAGCGCGGGGCTGGGTTCCGGCGAGGCGAACAGGCGTGCCGCTTCGGCGTTGAATTCGCGCATCAGATCGACCTCGACGACGCGCCATCCGGCGCGGGTTTCGACCAGACCGCGCCAGCGAAGCGGATTGATGGGGCCGGGGACGGCGATCACCTGGCGGGGCGGTTGTCCCTGATAGACGCGGGCTTCGAGGACGGCTTCGGCGCGGCCATGGGTTTCGGCACGGACGCCGAAATAGATGCCCAGAATGACCAGGACGGCCCATGCGCCCGCACGGCCGCGCCCGCTTCTGGCGCCGATTTCACTCGAAACAAGGCGGGTGAGTGCCATGCCGGCGGCGCCTGCACCGAGGATGAGCCAGATCCAGACGTCAAAGATGAAGAGCCAATCAAGGTGGAACCAGCGGCTGGAAAAGGGCAGAGCGAGACGGACCCCATAGGCGTTGAGCCAGTCGAACAGCACGTGGCTGAGGACGGCGGCGAGGGAGCACAGGTAGGCGCCGGCCCATTCGCGGCGGCCGGGGTGCGCGCGGCGGGCAAGCCAGCGCCAGAGGGGCAAGGGCAACAGGGCGAGGAGGGGAACGAGCGCGAAGGAGTGGGAGAGGCCGCGGTGCTGGTCGAGGTAGAGGAGGGGGTCGCCGAGGCCGAGAACGAATTCGAGGTCGGGGACGTTGGCCGCGGCGACCATCAGCCATCCGGCCTGAGGGGTGAGACGGTTGAAGCCGGCCCGGCTGAGGATGATGCCCGAGAGCGCGTGGGTGAGGTTATCCATGGGGGAGGGAGAAGGCGTAGACCTGGGGGTGGCCGCTGCAGTCGCTGGTGAAAAAGACCCAGCGTTCGGAGGGGGAGAAGGCGGGGTGGGGGTGGCTGGACTGGGGTCCGTAGACGGTGTCGGTGGCGGTTTCCATCCAACTCAGGGCGGTCTGCCCGGCTTCGCTGCGGGCGCGGGCGAAGTCTTCGGCGAGGGCGTAGCGGGAGGTGCGCCATTGGGAACCGCCGCTGGAGGCGTGGGAGTGGCAGAGGAAGCGGGGCGTGCCGGAGGCGACGTCGATCAGGTGGAGGCCGCGGTCGGGGTGGTTGGTGTCGCAGAGGACGGAGGTGCCGGCGCGGTTGGGGGTGATGTGCCAGGCGTTGAAGTCGCAGATGCGGGTGCGTTCGCGGGTGCGCCAGTCCATGCGCCAGAGGGAGTGGGGCCAGACGGTGTAGACGAGGTCGCCGGTCTGGCCCAGGAAGGTTTCATGGACGACGAACTCATCGTTCCCGTGGTGGTAAAGGCATTCGAGGTCGCGGCCATCGCGGCGGACGCGGTGCATGCGGGGGGCGGGATCGCCGGAGAATTCGATCCATTCGGGGTCGAGGGGGTGGAACTGGGGGTGGATCACGGTTCGGGGGAACTCGATGACATGCCAGCCCGCGCCATCGACGCCGCCCACGGCGATGCCGCTCGTGCCGCCGGATTTGATGGCGGCGGTGAGAAAGCGGGCATCGGCGGAGAGCGAAACTTCGCCGAGTTGGGCACCGGGAAAGGCGGCGATCCGGCGTTCGGCGAGGGTGTCGCGGTCGATGGCCCAGACCTCGCCGCCGCGCACGAAATAGACCACGTCGCCGCCGGGGTCGAAGGCGGGCGAGAAGGGGTGGATGGGCGGGCCGCCGGTCCACTGGCGGATGGGGCCATCGGGGAAGCCGTCGATGGAGTAGAGTTGGGCCGCACCGGAGCGGTTGCTGATGAACAGGAGTGTGTGTTCATCGGGGGAGAGGGGGCTCTGGAGGAAGTAGGTAGAATGGTTCACGGCCGGGGCGGCGGTGAGCGGGCGTGGCTGGCCTGACGCGGGAGGAGGAGCGGCCTCGGAGGGGGTGACGTCGCCTTTCATGGTCGAAAGATCAGGATATGCTGCCACGGGAGGTCATTCAACACGCGGTCGAAGGTGAAGCCTTCGTGTTCGAGTTCGAGGCGGGCCTCCTTGACGCTCATTTTGTGTTCTTCGCGGATGGGGACGGAGGGGTCCTCGCGGCGGTATTCGAGCAGGACGAGGCGTCCGCCGGGCTTCAGGGATTTGCGCAGAGTGCGGAGCATTTTCTGGGGTTCGGCGAACTCGTGGTACACGTCCACCATCAGGATGAGGTCACAGCAGGCGTCGGGCAGGCGGGGGTCGGTTTCGGTACCCTGTACGAGTTCGACGTTGGTGATCTTGCGGCTGGCCAGTTTGCGTTCGAGTAATTGCAGCATGCCGGGCTGGATGTCGTTGGCATAGACCTTGCCTTGCGGTCCCACTTCGCGCGAGAGGAGATAGGTATAGTAGCCCGATCCGGCGCCTACATCGGCTGCGACCATGCCGGGTTTGAGGCCCAGCAGTTTCACGGCTTTGCGGGGGTTCTCCTCGCGCTCCCGTTCTGCCCGTTCGAGCCACGGTGCGCCCGCGACACCCATGACGCCGGCGATCACGCGTCCCGAAACCGGGTGGCGGGCCTGACCCCATGCCACAGCCGGCCACAAGGCCGGCAGGAGGGTCAGTCCCGCCAGGATCATCCTCTTCATCCATCTGAGCGATTGCGTATTCGTTTCCATTTCGATACCTTTGCTATTGGTCAGATTCGGAGGTTGACTCAGATGTCTCTTTTTCGTAGCCGCTCCTGCCGCCTGGTGCTGGCGGTCGCGCTGGTCCTTGGGGGGACTGGCTGCTCCAGCGAATCCGGGCCTTCCACTCCTGAACGGGAAGTCAGTATGGGAACCCAGGTTGCCGTCGGTGGCCTGACCTACACCGTGATCGACCAGCGCTGGGCCGAGTCCCTCCCCTCTTCCACCGGCGCGCGCCTGCCGAAGGAGCGGTTCCTGATCATCGGGATTTCCGTCACCAACGGTGGGGGGGCGACGGCGGGCATTCCCTTGCTGACGCTGGTCGGTTCTGATGGTAAAGAATATCAGGAAGAGACGAAGGGCGACGGGATCTCCAACTGGCTCGGCTATATCCGGATCCTCGAACCGGCGGCGACGGAACATGGCCGGCTCCTGTTCGACGTTCCGCCAGGAGCGTACAAGCTCCGCGTGAGCAGTGGCGGCGAGCCGGAAGACGAAGTGACAGCCCTGGTCACGATCCCATTCCGCCTCGAAGCGCCCAGCAGCATCGGGGAAGACACCCTCACCCCGCCCGCGCAATAATGGAGGCGTGCTCCTTCCCGGCGCGCTCTGTTTCGGTCTGCTGCTGACGGCCGCCTTCGCGCAGAGGCCCGCTCCCCCTCCTGCCTCCACTTCAGGTCTGCGCCTGGCCAACATCACCTTCCACGACCGGCAGGAAGGCGCGGCCTCGATCCCCGAGGGCTACCAGTACCGCGCTGGTGAGCTGATGTTCTTTAGCTTCCGGATCGGCGGGTACACGGTCAAGAATGATCGCGCCGACCTCCGCTGGCAGCTGTTTGCCACCGATTCCGACGGTCTGCTCCTGTTCGACATCGAACGCGGGGCCATCCGGGAGGAGGTGACCCACGCGGACGAGCAGTGGCTTCCGCGAGTGGCCCTGACCCTCGCGCTTCCTCCCCAGCTCGCGCCCGGCCGGTACAGCCTCCGGATCCTTGTTTCCGATGAACTTGCGGGCAAGTCGATTGAACAAACGGTTGAATTCCAGGCTGGTGGACGGCCCATCCCGCGTCCGGATACCTTCTCCATCCTCGATGCAGGCTTCTATCGCGCCGAAACCGGAGGCAGTCCCCTGAATCCGGCCGTGTACCGCCAGGGGGACAGCCTCTTCTTCCGCTTCGAACTTGCCGGGTTCCAGCTCGGCGAGAAGAATCACTTTCATGTGGCGTATGGAGTCCGTCTGCTGCGCCCGTCCGGCAATCTCCTGTATGAACAACCCGATGCCGCCGAGGAATCCGGCGCACCGTTCTATCCGCAATACCTCCTCACGGGTGGAATGCACCTGACCCTGAGTTCAGACCTCACTCCGGGCGAGTACACCTTCATCCTCACCGCGGAAGACCGGGTCGGCCAGCGCAAAGCCCAACAGAGCCTCACATTTCTCGTGGAAAAGTAGCGTTGGGGGGAGAATAATCCCCTCCGGCGCGCACTATTCCTATGGATATGTCTCTTTTCCGAACGCGCAGCGCGGCCGTCTTCGGTATCGAAGGCCGCCCGGTCGATATCGAGGTCGACATTTATCATGCCGGCATGATCCGGGAGGTGGTGGTCGTCGGGATGCCGGACACCGCAGTCAAGGAGAGCCGGGAGCGCATCAAATCCGCGCTCATGAACTCGGGTTTCGGATTCCCGAACAAATCGGTCACCATCAATCTTGCACCCGCCAATGTGAGGAAAGAGGGCGCCGGGTTCGACCTGCCGGTCGCCATGGCGATTCTGGGCGCGATGGGCGCGGTATGCGGTTGCGGCGACCACCTGCTGGCCGGGGAACTCTCCCTCGATGGCGGACTCCGGCCGATCCGGGGCGCGCTGTCCATCGCCGTCTGCGCGCAGCGCCAGGGCATCAAGAGCCTGATCGTCCCCCGGGAGAATGCCGCCGAAGCCGCTGTGGTGGAAGGACTTTCCGTGTACGGGCTTTCCAGTCTGGCCGAGGCGGTGGCGCTGGTCAACAAACCCGGCGTCTTCGCCCCACTGGCTCCCACGAACTGCGAAGCCGCGCGTCTGGCCCAGGAAGCGGCTCTCGATTTCATTGACGTCCGCGGCCAGGCCGCCACCAAACGGGCCCTCGAAGTCGCCGCCGCCGGGGGACACAACGTGCTGATGGTCGGGCCCCCGGGTTCGGGCAAGACCATGCTGGCCAAGCGCCTCGCCGGCATCCTTCCCCCCTTGAGTTTTGCCGAGGCGCTGGAGACCACCCAGGTCCACAGCGTCGCCGGCGTGCTCGCCAAAGGCGCCGGCCTGATGGGCACCCGCCCGTTCCGGTCCCCTCACCACACGATTTCCGATGCGGGCCTGCTCGGCGGCGGTCCCAATATGCCCCGCCCCGGGGAGGTCTCGCTGGCGCACCACGGCGTGTTGTTTCTGGATGAACTCCCCGAATTTCCGCGCAATGTGCTGGAGCTGCTGCGGCAACCGCTCGAAGAGCGCTCGGTGACCATCGCGCGCGCCCAGATGACGCTCAGTTTTCCGGCCAATTTCATGCTGGTGGCCGCGATGAACCCCTGCAAATGCGGCTTCCACGGCGACCCCACCCGCGAATGCCGGTGTACCGGCACCCAGATCTCCCAATACCTCGGCAAGATCTCCGGCCCCTTGCTCGATCGCATCGACCTCCACGTCGAAGTCCCCGCCGTCCCCTTCCAGGAACTCCGCACAAAAGCCGCCGGCGCCTCCTCCGCCCAGATGCGGGAACGCGTCCTTGCCGCCCGTGAACTCCAGTCCGCCCGCGGCTTCATCAACGCCGAAATCCCGTCCAGCCAGATCCGCAGAATCTGCCCGCTCGACGACTCCGGCGAACGCACCCTGGAGTTGGCCGTCCGCCGCATGGGCTTCTCCGCCCGCGCCCACGACCGCATCCTCAAAGTCGCCCGCACCATCGCCGACCTCGCCAAAAGCGAAGACATCGCCGCCAAACATGTCGCCGAAGCCGTCCAGTACCGCTCGCTGGACCGCTCGTATTGGGGCTGAACCGCCCCCCGCCGCCGGTTCAGCTAGAATGACTGGTGTCATGGTCGAGATCCAGCCGATCCGTGTCGAAGTCGAACGCGAAGCCGATGGCCGCATTCTCGCGTCCGTCCCGGACCTCCCCGGCGTGATGGCCTACGGCCGCGACGAAACCGAAGCCATCCGCAAGGTCAAGTCCATCGCCCTGCAGGTTCTGGCAGACATGATCGAGAGCGGCGAGGATGTGCCCGAACCCCTCAAGGTGCTGTTTGCCGCGTGAGCGTCTGGCGGGCAGCCAAGGCCAGGCGGGTCTATTCCGCCTTGCTGCGCTTGGGCTGGACGTTGAAAAAGCAGGTCGGCTCCCATCGCAAACTCCAGCGCCCCGGCTGGCCTAACTTCACCTTCTGCTTCCATGACCAGGAGGAGGTGGGACCCGCGGCCTTGGCGAAGATCGGGAAGGACACGGGACTTCGCCCCGAGGATCTCTAGATGCGGACGTTCGCCATCGCGTTCCTTGTGGTCCGCAAAAACTCCATCTGCTTGTAGAATCAACGGGTTCCGGATGGTGCGGGTAACAACGTTACATGCGGCCAGCGCGATCCGATCGCCGTCAGGCAGCCTCCTTCTTCAGCCTGTATTCGTGGTGCAGCCCGCCGAGGACCGGAGTTGATGCGACTCGGTACCCGGCGGGAAGCTTGTGTCTGTGCGGGCCGGCCGGAACCTTGGCTTGGGGTGGTTCCGGAATTCCTGGCCCTAAGGCGGAATGTGGGCGGCCCCGGTTGTAATGGGTCACGAACTCACTCAGTAGCCTTCTGAGATGACGTTCGTTGAGCGGGATGAGGAAGTCGAGGCACTCCCGGCGAATCGTGCCGATCAATCGCTCGCAATGGGCATTCGACTTCGGCGCCCGGACTGGCGTCTTCAGCACGCGCAGGCCAAAGCCCTTCAACTCCGAATCCAGGTTGGCCGAAAATATCGAATCACGGTCATGGATCAGAAACCGATAGGGATGGTCATCCGCCAAACACTCGCGGAACTGCTGCAGCGTCCATTCCGCTGTGGGATGCGCCGTAACGTTGGTGTGGAGAATCCGCCGCGAGCCGACCTCCATGGCCACGAAGACGTACAGCACGCGCATCGATGCGGTCACGGAAACCATGAAGTCGCAGGCGACAATGCCCTTGGCGTGGTTGCGCACAAAGGTCGCCCAGCGCTGATTTGTCGCGCGTCCGCCCGGTGGCCGCAACCTGTCAAGGTATCTGCCGGCGGTCCGCGGCGAAACCCGGATACCCAGCTTGAGAGAGAGCTCGCTGGCAATTCTCTCCTCGCCCCAAGTCGCATTCGCCGTCGCCATCTCGCGAACCAGTTCGCGCAGGTTCTTCGGCAGAAGTGGCCGACCCAGCTTGCGCGACTTCCAACGCCAGAACGCCCGGAACGCCGTGCGATGCCATCCGATGAAGGTTTCCGGCTTGACGATAACGAGGGTGTCACGCCAGTCGAAGAACCGCGCGAGGACGATCATCGACAGTCGCGTCAGCGCTGGAGCCTTTCGTGGTCGGGCTTTGCGTTCTTGAAAAAGGGCGAGTTGCTTGCGAAGGAACAGATTTTCGGCGATGAGTGCCGCGCGGCCAATGAAGAGCAGTCGGAGGAAGGCGATCAATCGCGATTTTACCGTGGCGGCTAGCGCTGAATTCTGACGGCGCCGAATGTCAGCGCCACGGCCCGAGCGCTTTCCACTCTTCTCGAAACGCTCTTCCGTCGGCAAGCGCAGCGACAACTGGTTCAAGGAACGCTTTGATCGCCGCAGCGACTTTCGCGAAGTCTTCCGGCGCACTCGTGAGATGGGCTTTCCTGATGAATGCGTGCCACTGCACCTGCTTGCCATTCTCTTGCGCAAAGGAAGGCTCGAAAACCGTGGGCGCAGTATGCAACGGGGTCCTTCGATTCTCGAACGTCCGCCGAATCGCCTGGCTCAGCTGCACACCATTGAAATCGAACGATTGGGACAGGACCCAGATGTCATAGAAGTCCTTCATCCGGCTGTTCAGAACGCCGAGCTTCACCATAGCCTGGAACTTCTCGGCGATGGCGCTCTCCATGGAGTAGCCTTTCAACACAGGTGCGGGGAGGCCAAGCAGACTGGGGTAGATCACCTCCGTCGGACCTGGGACGATCACGTCCCCGAATCCAATGTCCACCTGGATGTGCACACACGCGTTCCCCAGGGCTCCTTGCAGTCGGGCGCGCACCCCTTCGTATTCAGCCTCCTCCGTGATTCTCGCCGTGGTGACTGTCTCCCCATTGAAAATCATGCCGTCCGCCTCGACCTCGACCGCACAGGCCTCTCTCATTGCGTCGGCAATCCCGTCCAGGCTGTTGCCGAGTCTGCCGAGAAGATCGATGTCCATTGTGGGCCGCGAAGCCAACCCGCTCCATGCCGCGAACATCAGTGCCCCCTTGAGGATGAATTTCTCCGCGTGATGGCTCCTGGAGAGCCGGTAGATGAACCGCTCGATGGCGTAATGCTGCAGGATCTCATTGAAGGGGCGCGAGGATTCTCTGGCCTTGTTCAGAAGCCGCTGATGCACGGACGCGGCGGTGTTTCTCCGATCTGCCGTCATTACAGCAGCGCCTCGAGATAAGGACGGATGACCTTCGTCACCCGGCAAGCCACCGCATAGCGAAGGATGTCGTCCACCCGGACCGTCCTCGTCTCACGGTAGAAGCGAACAGCTTCCAGCGCCGTGTCGAGTCCGATCCGGTTCCGGAATTTGAAGCAGTCCGCAATGGTCTTCTCCGCGCTGTAGATCCGGACAGACATGCCATCGAGTTCGTGTCTCTCCACGCCCTCCGTGAATGCCTCTCCCGTGAACCGGTAGGTTCTGATCGGCGGGTAGTCGAGGCGCGGTTCCTCCGCACCACGGATCAGTGCGACATGGACCTCGTGGGGGATCTGCGTCGTCAGTCCATGGAACGCGAGCGCGGAGATGAGGCAGATCACACCGCTGGGGACTCGGGCCGCGACGGTGACCAGGTCCGGATTGCCCAGCGGTGGTTCGCCGGCAAGCCTGTACACACCACGGCTGACCACCTCCAACAGTCCCTCGTCCCGCATGGCGTAGAAGGTGGCGGGATGAACGCCCGCGCGCAGCGCCTGCGAGGTGCGGAGGATGCCGCCACGCTCCTTGAAGATGGCGACTTCCCTGGCGAACCTGCGGTTGTGACCCTCCATGTCTGAACGAATCATATCAAATACCGTCACTTATTGCTTTCTATAGGTATTATTATCACAGAGCGTCGCCATGTCCAGTGTCGATATGGAAGTGGGGCGGGGTCACGTGGGCACCGAGACCGTCTTCAATCCGCGTCGCGGACTTCGACGGTCATCTGCTTGCCAAGTACGGCGAGTGCGGCCTGGATCTTCTCCGCCTTGGTCGCATGCTCGGGATCGGGCCGGGGGGGGCCGGGGGGGGCAGATCGGAAGAGCA
>ERZ761609.2572-NODE-2572-length-13201-cov-23.674274_pt1 | contig 13201 bp, 17 predicted proteins | sample MGYA00511163_ERZ761609 | MGnify/ENA primary metagenome ERZ761609 (study PRJEB28899, sample SAMN02445070) | bioreactor sludge metagenome | biome: EBPR sludge | place: Australia: Brisbane, Thorneside Wastewater Treatment Plant | collected 2011-12-16 ... | reverse complement strand
AACAACAGGTTGGAGTCGGCAAAAATCGACCTTCTCCTCAATCCAGGGCTGAACTCATCGCTTGCTTTGGTGAACGAAATGTACGGTCGCGCTCGCGAAATTGAATCGAGCCGCAAAGTTCTAAGCGAAGGGCAAAAGCTGGATGTTCGCAGGCTCTACGCTCAAGGCCTTGCGCTTACTCGATCCGCTACTTGGGACGACATGCGCTCGCGCCAAGACTACGACATTGGAATGGCGTCCTATGGCATCGAGCGGGCCATCATGGGCGGCGCTAGGCCAGGCCGAGGGACCTACGGACCGCTTGCCGACATCTACGACAACGCCGCGACGAGTTGGCGAGTCCAGGCTGCGGCCCTTGCCAGTGATGACCCGCGCCGCCGCCAATTCCTTCTTGAAGCCGAGCAACACTCCATCAACGCTCTTCGGCAACGACAGCTAGGCGTTCGCGCCGAGTCTGCGAACGTGATGCTTGAAGCGGAAGCGGGGATGAACCTTCGTGGCAGCAATTCTGACATGGCGCTGCGAACCTTGGAAGCGACGCGAGAGCAGCTCAAATTAGCAAAAGATTTGACCTACCAAGAGCAGCTTCAAGCGCAGATCATGGCGCAAAAGGCTGCGGTCCAATCCGAATTGGTGCGGATGCAGGAGAAGATCGCCGTTGCGGGCGTGTACGCGACCGAGATGCGGTCGGCGTCCGCCGTTGGTCTGCTTCGCGGCGCTGGTGGATCGGATGCCGCTCGGCTCATGGGGCAATCGCTGACCGCGTCACGGAGCGAGCTGGCAACCAAGCAAGCGGAGCTTTCGAATCTCCGCGCCAAAGGCTACACGGAAGACAGTCCCGCAGTCCTTGCGCTCAAGGCCGACATCGCTCAAAGCAAGGTTGCGATTGAAGAGCAACAATTGTCGAGCGTTCGGATCCCGATGAGTGGTGCCGACCGAGCACAAGGCTCAAAGAACCGCTTGACGCAGGACCTTTACGAGATGGGCTACGGCTCACCAGAGTCGCTCATGGGCTCGATGCGCTCCGACATGGACCTTCTTCGAAAACGCCTGAGAGCGCTCGACGATAACAAGGCGCGGACAAGCGGCTGGAACGATGGACTTGAGGCGGAGTATCAAGACGAGAGAACCGGTATTTTGCGCCAAATGGCTGGAATTCAATCCCGAATGGACGGGAATTTCATGGACTCTATCGTTGCAGAAATGAGCGGAGTGACCACGGGCCAGGCCTCTTTTCTTCGCCAGCGGTTCAACCCGGCGACTGCCTTTGCAGAGCGAGGCATCGAAACGATGGCAGGCGGAGGCAGTGCAAGACAGGCTGCATATTATCGGGACGCCCTGCAATCGATGTTCGGTCGTGGCGACAAAACGCAATCAGGCACGGATCGCATTGTTCAAGAAGCGACAATAAACCTGACCGTTAATGTGGATTTCGTAGATTCGAAGACAGGTGAAACGCTGCAAACGTCACAATTAGTGATGCGCGATGCCCAAACCGTTGACGCCTTGTTCAATCCAGTCTTCAAGAACACTCCAGCCTGACGAAATCAAGAATCGTTACTGGTCCAGGCTTCTTGGCGTCTTTCGCAAGTGCGGCTTTGGGCCAGAAGAATCTGAGGACCTTGCCGCCGAAATCTTGTCTCGCGTCCTCGATGGCAAGTTCCAGCGAAAAGGTGTCAAACACTTTGATCGATACGTTGTCTCATCCGCGTTCAAGTTTGCAACGGACACCCAGCGACGAAACGCCATCGTCACGACGTCGCCGATCTACGACCACGACTCGGCCGCCGCAGCAGACGACATGCTTTCAATTCATCTGGCAGTCATGCAGATCGATGAGAGGGCTCGCGTTGCCTGGATGCTTTTGGTGGCATATGAGCTAAACCTCCAAGAGGTTTGCATTCTTACAAACGAAAGCGACCAGACAGTCGAACTGCTGGTCGCCGAGGCAAATGCCCGGTTGCGCGAGCTGCTTGCCTAAAGTGGATCGTAAAGAACCGTGATCTGGCTCGCGGTCGTGCCGGTTGCCCGAACTCGCTTAATGGAGTGCACGGGGAAAAGCCCTGATGGAACCGTGACGGTGACGTTCACGCCGTCCGCGTCGGTAAAGCTGAGCGAACCGCCTGAGCCGATTAAGAGCCCTCGGACGAAAGCCGAAAGGCCCGTCAGATCGCCGTTGGCGACGCCTGTACCAGAATCGCCTGGAGTAACCGAGACGGCGTTTCTTGCCGCGCCCGCGCTTGGAATACTTTGCATTAGCTGATCACCACCGGAGGATTTGAGGACGAGCCCAAAAGCATGCACTGGTAGTTGCGATAGATTTGGCCTTGTTGAGCCCCTCGGTCATCGATGTTGTCACATGCGACCCCATACATTGTGAGTGTTCGAGTCACCGTCCCTCCGACGTTCGCCATCGCAAGCGACAGAGTGTCGTTGTCGGCGAACGGATTGGACTGGTTCGCCGCCACGTCGATGCGGCATATCGCTGCCGGAGCCCCGGCATCCCAACTTTGCAAGCTTGTGACCCCTGCGTTTCGCGCGTCCGGCATGTGATTGTTCACGTACTGGAGCTCGAATCCGTAGTCACCACCAGTGACCCCTGAGAGAGTGACCCGGTTTGCCATGAGCGGTGGATCAGCGCCAAGCTGCCGAGCATAGGACGATGGGTTTACCGTCGCGAAAGTAGGCTTGTCAGGAGCGAGGAATGAAGCTTCAAGCCCGACTTGTTGCCCATGGCGGCGAGTCAGAACAAAAGACTCGGCCTTTGCGCTGGCAAAAGTTGCCGTTTGGCGACCATCGAACCCGACGAGCGAAAGCGCGGACGTGTCGTCAAAACCACCGCTCCAGGTCCTGGCTAACCAGAAGTCCCAAAAAGCCGTTGCCATCGTCAGGGTCGCTGTCGAATACGATCGAAGGTCAAACGCAACGATGATGCGAGACATCCGAAGCGACTCGGCAATACCGCCCCCGTTCCAGCTCGATCCAAGCGCGACCGGCGCGGCAAGATTGCGAGCGCTATCGGCTCTCCAACGAGAGACAGGGTACTGAGTTCCACCAATTGTGAAGTAGCCGTGACGGCCTTGGGCGACAGGCATTAGGTTGTTCCCTCCATAAGCTTAGTAAGCAGACGATCAGCAATAAGGTCGACCGTGCTAGGGTTGATGACTACCGCGCGTTCTGGCACCTTCCCGGCCCCGTATTGGTGAACTGCAGCATAAGGAATTCGAGATCCTCGCTTGACAGAATCGCGACTTGTTTCACGGACAGCGCTTGGGTCGGACGGGTTGGTGTAACTCGAAAAGAGCGCCCCGGTTCGGATCAGGATGTTCTGCGGGCCGAACGCTCCACGCTGTATCAGGCCCTTGGGTGGAAGTCCGCGCCGGTTGAGTTTTGGGAATCCAGCTCTCGCCTTGGCCTTAATCGTCGCGGGCCTCAAAGGCGTCCAGGCTGGAGTTCCTCCGGCTGCGAATTGAGCCGCGATATCAAGCTCCATCTCGCCAAATGCGACGGGGTAAAGCGCTTCTTCGCGCGAGTTGAGCTTTCTGATCAACCCAGAAATTGTGTCAGTCCACGCCTTAAAATCTGCGCCAACTCCAATCATGGCAAGAAGGTCCGGCCAGCAGGCTCATGGGATTCGACGTACATTGTTCCAGCCGATATGCCGCCCGCTGCGGAGATGCCAGAAACGTCGACGATCAAAGAATTCGCCGGCGCAGTCCCGACAGCAAGCGTGTACGTCGTGGCGGCGCTGGCGGTGACGGTCCAGGTCCGACCCGCGATGACCGTGTTTGTTGCAGGGTCATAGGCCTTTCCGGTCACGGTAACGACGCCACTGCCCGTGATGGCGGCGACCTTGAGCTTTGGGAAACCGCCCGCGTACTTTGTTTCATCGATTGCAAATCCGTCTGTGAAGCCCGTCCCGACAATCAGCCTGCCGAGCGCATTGGCGTAAGTCGCGCCTTGCTTGACCGGGAAGTAGGAGTTCTTTGCGCTGATCGGAAAAAGTGATATCGATCGAAAGTCAGGATGGCAAAGTGCTTGCCACTTCGTCGCGTGAGTCGTGTTGTAGTAGCCAAGGTATTGATCGAGGGTTTGGACCCCGGCAATGTTTGCACGGGAGCAAAGGTAGGCAAGCTGCTGCTGAAGCGGCCCGAACGTCGATTTGGCCCAAATCACGGAATCAACCGTCTTGGCGAGCTGGTCGATCATTCTCGAAAGGCGCGAGTTAGAAGCAAAATCGCCGTTCGTGATCAGGTCGGTGAGCACTGCTCCGAGACCACCGACATGACCGGATGCGCCGCTGCCGTCTGCGACAAGCCCGAGGCCACTGCCTGCAGTCATGTCGCTGGCGGTGCCCTTCGCGCAAAGGTATGCAAGCGCCATCGCGTCGAGCACGGAGTTGACATTGGCTGGAGTCATTAGTAAGTTCGTCTCCCAGATCGCGCGGCAACAACCGCTGGCGCGGCTCCGGTGGACGCCGATGGCGTTTGCCGGGCCTGGAGCCCAGGAACGACCGCAGCGCCGCTGACAACCGCAGTGAGCAGGTCTCTGCCCTCCTTGCGAAGGCTCATAGCGTACGGGTTTGGAGTTGCCTGCCCAGCTTCGCTGACGGCGTACTTGGTCATTTCGATTGCGGCGGCAGTGAGCTTGTTTGCAATCGTCTGGATGAGCCCTGGCGTTGGAGTAATCAACGCGCCGGACGCGTCGGACGGCCAGAAAAACGCAGGGGCGAGCTTGGCGTCAATTTCCGCGTCAACCCCGCTGGCAAAAGACTCGATCTCCGCCAGAGCGATATCGCGCTTGACGTTTGCTGCAAGGGTTCTTACCGTCTGAGGATCGCAATGCATAAGATGAAAAGCTCGCCCACAAAACCCAGGAATGGGGAATGGGCGAGCGCTGAATTAGAGGGTGATCGGAATGAGGTATCCGCACTCCTTGGCGACGGGGACTGGCGTGTGGATGAACTTGTATTCCAGCCAGTTGCTTTCAGTGACGTCATCGTAGAATTCGCGAGAATACTCGTCGGTGAAAATGGTCGCGCCGTAGGTGAGCACTTCGCCTTGCATCTGCGAGTCGCGGTCCACGTAGCCCAGCCAGATGAAGTTGCCGAACGCGCTGCTGAGGCTCCGCGCGAGGCCCTTTGCCGCTGTATCAAACGCAGAAATGAACTCAACAACCTCCAGCTTGCCGTTCATCATCGAGGCAGGTAATCCTGCTGCGTTGAGATCGACGACGTATTTTGAATTGTCGCGATACTCAGCAAGTTGCGAGATTCGCATTAGCGCCGAGGTATTCATCGCGATAGTGTTGGGGAACACGCCGGTAGCATTGCGGACAGTGTTCATCGCCAAGGAAAGGGCTGGATAGAGAGCTGACGACGCAACGTTTGAAAGATCTAAATTAGAAGCAGTCGCGACGTTGTTTGCTGAGGCGGTCATTATGTTGACCACTTTTCGCTCGGTGATGTTTTGCACCTGCTGGATTAAGCCTTTGGCGGCTCGCATCTTGCGCTGCTCGTAACGCTTATCGTGCTCTCGTTGCTGCCGAGTAAACGGGTGCCGAAGCCCGTGGTTTTCGACTTGATAGTTGGCGTACACCCATCCGAAATCCGTCTTTGCCGTCGCGTCGCCGTCCGCGAAGCCATCGTTGACAAGCCTTGCTTCAGAAAAGTCGGCGACCTCGTACATGCCCTTGACATCCTCGACCTTAAGGCGAGGGAAGATTTTGTACCAGGACAGAATCGGGGACTTGAACGCACGGCTAAACCCCGTCAGGAGGGTGGTTTGTACCGATTGATTGACTGTTTGTGGCATTTGTTAGACCTCCTTGTTATGCGTAGAATGGCGTGAAGTTCAGCCGGACAGGGATGACTTCGTACTGAGAAGCGGCGACCCGAAGCGCGGTGCCAACGGGGAAGAACAGCACGTTTGCGCTGGTCGTTTGAGGTGCGACGGCAACGTCGTCGATGAGGCTGGCAAGGTATGTCAGCGTGTAGCTCGGATCGATTGGCAAGTTGGCGTCGAACAGGTTGATTAGCGGCGTCTGGGCCGACGTGCGCGTTGTCGTCGCAGCGGCAAATACTCGCGCATTGAGCGCGACCGCAGCGTTGACCATCACGTGCACATCCCCAGCCGTTGCCAGAAGAACCTCGGTGCCGGACCGCGCCGACTCCATCGCGATACCGATGACCTCGCGAGTTGCGATGCCGCCGGATACCGGCGTCGGAACGACGATTGGCGCATCGGTCCGAATGCCGAAGGTAGCGGCGTCGGTCAGGTCTTGACCTGTCGCAAGTGAGACAGGCGTGTACCGCAAGAGAGCTTTCGTGTTTTGCCCCCCGGTCGCGTGATTGTCGAAGAAGATGCCCGTCGTTGTTTGAGTGACTCGGTCGCTCATCGCTTACCTCCTTTTCCAGCCTTGTGCTGCTCTGCTGCCTGAAGATAAGCGTCTTCAGCAAGCAAGGTTTTGCCGTCTTTTCGGGCGTCCGCTTGCAGCTTTTCCGACAGCTCGGCGATTGCTTCGAGATCCTCATCGGTCATCGCTTCTTCGCTGCCCATTGGTCGGCCTTCAGCCGCCTCCTCGATCTTCGTAACGTCAACCACCTCGGACGCTGGTACTTGCTCAAGCATGCCAACGATGGCGTCAACGACATCGACCGAAGAAGTGGCAGTTGCCCCCTCGTCGTAAGAAAGCTGGACTTTCGCCGTGCCAAGGGTGATCGTTTGCTTGCCCTCGGTAAAGAGGCCCTCGGCAAGGCTAACAAGCCCCTTGTACATGTCAGGCGTTACGCGCTTCGACCGGATGAGCGGCTCAAGTCGCTTCTTGAGCTTCTCAAGAAGCAGCTGAGCGCTAAGTCGCCGATTCTCCTCATCGAGCAAAATCTGCTTGGCTTCCATCTCTGAAAGCCTTGCTTTGACTTCGGGGTCGGTTGTGGGCTGCGTCGCGGTCTGCCGAAGCTGGTTATTCTCAGCTTCGAGCTTATTGATCCGATCAGCTAATTCTTGCAATGTCACGCTCATCGTGTCGTCGTTCTCCTCGTCTGGATCGTCGTTCTGGGTTTCGTCATCATCGAATTCCGATAGGTTGACGAACTTCTGAATCTCGCCCAACTTTTTGATGTAGGGCCGGTTGGTGAGGGCAAGGCCTTCAAAGACCGCTTTCGTCTCTTTTCGCTCGGGGTCGAACCACGAAAGATTAAGCTCAGCGGAAACAAACTTGAGGGTTCCGTTCTCCACCTTCTGCCGTGGCCCAGGCTCGGTCAGATCGAGCACTCCATAGAGAATTTGCCCGTCATCGGACAAGAATGTTTTCGTGACCCAGCCGCAGTCCTTGTCCTTATCGTGGTAAAGATTGACCGGCGCCTCCTTCACCCCATTTTCAAAGTTCTCGCATAACTCAGCAAGAAGCTCGCGGGTGACGTTGAGCCCTCCGGCAAGCCCAGGATAGTCCCAGTGCCCGACTCTGAGAATTGGGGCTTGAAAGCCGCCTTTCGCTGATCGCTCAAGCGCGGACAGGAAAATCACTGACGTCATCGAGCGCACCTCACATTGCTTGATAGCACTCTGATCTCTTCGGTCATCGCCTTGGTCGCCTCGGTCTGCGCTCGAATCGCATCGCAAACCGTTTGGCTAAGTTCTTGCACCCGCGCCTCCGAGCGCTCTACATAGTCAAGATGGCGCTCGACGACCGAGTCGTACCGTTGCTGGAATTTGGTCACGAGGTATCGGTACAGCAGGAATGTGCCTCCAGCTAATGTGCCGACGTTGAGAGCGGTGTTCAGCGTTTCCACGACAAGCTGACGAAGTTTGTTTAGTCGAGAACTTCAGGCGGGCGAAAGTCCTGAGCGCCGTACCGAACTTTCCCTTCATACTGCCCGACAAACGCTCGAACAGTTGCTCCACTGAGCCGGGCTTCGCCAAAGTCAATGCTTCGAAGTGGAAGCGGTGGGTTCGCGCCGTCATCGCCGTGGAACAGGTACTGATCTCCGCTCACAAGCAGCCCTGCGGCATGCCTGTTGTTGAACGTCTCCCAGGTCTGAGCAGCCAGAGTGCGGATGAGTTTCGCGCAAACTTGTGGATCGTCGTGGAAGACGGCTCCGGTGATGGACAGGCTGAAAGTGATATCGGCCTGCTCTGGCATGCCGACCCACTTGCCTGACTGCCCTCCTTCCGAGATCATCAAAAGCGAATAGTCGTCCGTCGTGACATTCTCGCTGTAGTAGTCGAGAACCGATCCAAGCCGCGACCCAGCGAATGCAGAATCTAAGGCGACATCGAAAAAAGCGCGGTCGGACTCGATGGCCCCGAGCCATGTTTGAATCACGTCGTCGATTGAGATCATGCGGCCCTCGCTGCTGGCGACAAGAGGCTGATCGCGAAGACTCGCCACAGACCTTCGGCATCTCGCGCGACGGTCAATTCGAGCCCGTAGCCTTGATAGGTGCGGACGCTGCCAAGATCGTTCACTTTCGCCGGACGGCTCAAGAGTCTCGGGATCAAAGGCAGCTTTTTGGCGAGGGCTTCTCGCTGTTTGGGTGGATTCTTCATGATTGAAGCTTCGACAATTTGTCTAGCCAGCGCAACGTATGGAATGCCAGCCGCTGGGATTCGAACAGGTAAGGACTTGCCCCCAAGAAGTTTCTCGAGGGTTTCAACGCCGCCGTCGGCGGACTTCGCTGGAGTCCTCGGAAGGTCGTCAGGGCTGAGCTGCTTTTGCCTTCGGAAGACCACGGAGCAGCGGCATTCTGAACCGCAATCGGTGTTCTCGCCCGGAAAGCCGATCTCGATCAGCTCGTCGAATAAAAAGCCGCCGCGAGAACGAGAAAGCGCTGCTCGCTTGAGGCATGTTCGGCAGTGCTCAGCATCGACGTCGAGAAGCCAATCGTAAACACCGTCACGCTGGTTGGTCCAATCAACCGATTCGCCGCGGGAGTAGAGCGACCAAAGCGACTTGGCATAAAGGGAGCCGCGCCGGGCGTACGGCATTCTTCCTCGACCAGCTTCTATATCCCTTGCAAAACGGTTGAAGTACCGCATGTTGCGAGAGTGCCTTCCAGCCAGCATTTTGGCCTCAGCTTCGGTGATCGTCGTCGACCTGTTCCCCCCCGCCCTGCGACCGGCGAGAAAGGCTTCTGTTTCAGACCGAGTTAGCTCCTGCTTGAAGAGCTGGACGAGCTTGGCCTGATCAATCTTTGCATTCAAGCGATCCTCAATCAATCGCTGGACCCTCGCATCGAAACGGCTTTCGATTTCAGCGTAGCGCGGTATCTCGACGGACTGCCTATCAAATCGCGCTCTTGCAACTTCATCCGATGCCCACTCAGGCACTTCCCTTGCGTAGGCTAGTTCAATGGTCATAGTTTGAATGCAGGAGGAGCCAGGAGGCCGTCTTGGAACGCCGCGTCCATCTCGATCAAGATTGAGGCCGTCTGGTTGTCGAGCCCCGAGAAGTCGATCGTCGTGCGACCGAGCTTCCAGTCGGAAAAGAGCACTTCGTTCGCCGTCATCGTGGTGTTGGTGCCTATGGCTGCGCGGCCTAGCTCATAGGCCCGTCGGCGAAAAAAGCTAGATGCGATGGATCCGGCTCGCAGCGCATCACAAGCTCTCGGTAGATTGCGTCGAACTCGATTGGCGACATTGCGCCTACCTCTTCCTCAGTTTTGCCAAGGCAGACCATCATGATCTCGGTGCGATACTTTTCAGCATCGAGAGCAACTCCGCCGCCCTCGGTGATCGCTTCGGACTTCCTGAGCGCGTTGACCTTGTCCGCTCTTGAATACGGCCTGTAGTCAACACGCAAGACGTCTAGTCGGGGCCGGAGCTTTTCGCGAGATTCGGCTAGTCGCTCTTGTGCCTCCCGCATTGCTTCGTCACCTCGCTCTGCGATGTCGGCGGCAACGATTCGATCTGACAGGTCTGACGGGAAAGCCGCGACGACGTTGCCGAATGGTCGGAATACTAGAATTTCAAACGAGTTCATCATCCTGCTGACGAGTATCGAAAAAAGCAGCGGACCGATCTGCGCCTGGAGTTGCGTCTTGCTGATCATCGATTGCCGACAGCCTTTTCGTGAGTTCGTCGCGCATCTTGCGGACAGCATCAACCTTGAAAAGTGGCAGCCCGTTGTCGCTAGCTATCTTCGACCAGTCCGGCTCATACGTGTTGCCCTCGCTGTCTTCGATTGGTAGGTCGCTCTCAAGCCGCGCCAAGAGCGTTTGCAACAGCGCCTTGTGAACGCTTGGACCAATTGGCTCAGTCACGATCATGCAAGGGGGCGCGGTCGCGCCGCCGTTCAACTCGGTCCAGCGCCGCATAAACTGCTTGTTGATGCTGACCGTGATCGCTCGAACGTCGTCCTCCATGTTCGCGAGGTAGAGATCGATAATCGCCGCTCCAAGATTGTACGTCCCGGTGTCTGGGCTCGAGCTCGTGACCATCTCGGGAACGCTCATGCCGAGACGAATCATTTTGTTAAGCCAATCGAGCTTTTCAACGAACGTGTCCGCTCCCGCCGATGGCTGAATGACCTCGATGCCCCACTTCGGCGTACCGTCTTGAGATGTGCTCGACGGGATGACCGCCTTGGCTCCTGCGTCCAAGGTTTCGACCATGTCCATCATTTGGCCCGACGCGCTGATTCCGATCGGGTTGCCGTTGGCGTCAATCTCGCCGGTGGCGATGAGCTGCTCTGGATACTTGCCAATCGTCCATGGCGATCCGTACCGCTCCGAGTGCCGGAGCATGGCGTCGAAAACTGCCTCCGCGCCCTCAATGATGGGGACCACGTTCTCAATTCCGCTGTTGCCGTAAAGGAGATCAAACTCGGAATCGTAAGCATGGTGCACCAGCGACGTCGCCGGAACCATTTCGGGTAATCCGTTCAGCTGCCGAATGCCCGCAAAATTGCCCGAGCTCGGTTCGACATAAAGTTGCACGTCGACGGGATCAAGCTCCGCGAATCGCTCCACTGACCAAATGAACGGCCACTCGTATTCGGCGTCCGTCAGCCCGGATTGGCCCGACGTGACGATCACATCTTGCTCAATCTTCCACCGAGGTTCGACAACCTGAAACCCAAAAGTGAACGAGCCCCTTGCGAGCTGGCGGTAGAGTTCCGAGATCGGCTCCGTCAACGTCTGTTGCGCAAGATCGGCAAGCCGCGCGTCAGCGCACTCAAAGTGAAACCTGACGCGGCTTATGGGGCTCGTGCGAGCCGCTATACCGTCCGCGACAGGCGGGTACTTGCGGTGCCGCTTCAGGTCTTGGATCGTGATTTGATCGTATCGGTAGATCGCGACCTTGCGACCTTGATCGTCGTAGCCGTACTGAGTAAAGCCCGCCGATAGGCGCAGCTCTCCGGTTCTGGTCCTGGCCCGAGTGCCGGGCATCGGCACCAGGTCCTTCTTGCGAAGCGATGGGAAAATGCTTGAAAGCGCCTTAATGAACTTGTTCACTTGTAGTCCTCATTCAGAACAAAGAAGATGCCGCCCTCTCTCAAAAAAAAGCGCCCGTCTCGCTCCGTGATCGCCTGACGCGTCCGCCGATATTGACCGCTTGAGCAGTCGACCACAGTGAACGCGCCGCTCGGTTGAACTGAGGAAACAATTCCGACATGCCCGTCTTCGCCGCCTTTATCGGGATAAACGACCCCGCACCCTGGCACCGGATCCTCGATCTGGCGAAAGAGCCGCTCTGGACCCATCGCGTCTCGATAAATGTTCGTGGTCTCGATCCAGCCCATTCCAAACCGCTTGTCCTTTCCGGTCGCCTCCAAACTCCGAGACATGAAAATGCACCAAGCGACGAATCCTGAGCAGTCGCAGCAAAGCGCCGCATCGTGAGGGAGTGGGCTTGATGGCTTGAACCCGCCTCGGCCCATCTTGTACTTGGTGCCTTTGCGAATGGCCGAGCGAGCCCTGGCGACTCGCGCATCGAGTTTTTCTTTGTTGAGCTTCACTCTGTGTTGACGGATTCGACTTCTTCGATCCCGGCATTGTCGAGTTCCTTGACTCGCTCAGAGATCTTCGCGACGAGCCCAACTATCACGCCGCTGACATCGCGAGTTTCGTCCGTAGTCGAAGATAGCGGGCCCCATCGCTCTGGGAACCGCCGGGCGAGGTACTTGTAGATCGCTTCCGGGTTCTTGTCAAAATGCCCGGTCAAGGTCAACACCAGCTTTTTCTCAAGGAGCGCTGATGCCACCTCAATCCGCTCGACGAACTCGACGTACACCAGCTCTGATTTCTTGAGTCGGTGGCCCGCATCTCGCTTGGTGATCGCTTCGCGCCCTAGCTTCAAGTACCGGCTAACCGTCGACTGGGCTACTCCGAGCGATCTCGCTGCTGGCATGACGTCAACGCCAAGTTTGACGAGCTCGCAAATTTTGCCAATCGTAGCGAGGTCCAGAGCAAGCTTGTTGGCCATCCTACGCCGCTCCCTCAGCCAGGAGCCCGTCCTCGGTGAACCGGTCGGGGTTGTGGCAGGCGTCCCAAAGCCAGAACTCAGGCACATCGGACTCGTGCCGCTCAAGCCAGAACCGCGCCACCGCGTCGTTTCGCTCGGGCGATTCGTGCCTCAGCGCGATCAGCGCCGGGAGCGAGTGCTTGCCTATCCCCGAGCTGGTCCGGCTAGCGATCCTGGCCTCCAGGTCGTCCAGGAACGCCTGGACCACCCCAGGATCGTCCCGGCATTTTTGCAGGGCGATGGCATGCCGCCAGGCCTGGTAGGTCGGCTCGAATCGGGCCCGGTGCTCGGATCGACGAGCTTCCAGTTGCGACTTTCGCGGCGTCCTCGGCTGGCGTGGATCCCGGCTTTCGTAGGGCTCCTCCCAGCCTCTGGCTTCGAGCCAGCCGTCCATCGATTTGACGTATTTGAGTTCATTTCTGGCCTCCAAGTTGGCCTGATAGCGCTTGCAACCGGCAAGAATCGCGTCGAGGGAAACGCCCATCTGGAGCAGCTCGTCAAGGCGTTTTCGGGCCTTGCCCGATCCCTTCGGCCTGCCATCACCACGGCCCGGATAGGCCGAAAGCAGGCGCGACCAAGCGCTTTCGAGTTCGTTTTTCGAAAAAACAGGTCGGTCGGGTGGTCGGTCGGGTGGAATTTTTGGCGATTCTCGCCCCGTGGTTTCCCCCAGACCCCCTTCCTGGTATCCAACCAACCTACCGGTATTGGTATTGGTACTGGTATTGGTATTGGTACTGGTA
>ERZ761609.2568-NODE-2568-length-13226-cov-8.231873_pt1 | contig 13226 bp, 13 predicted proteins | sample MGYA00511163_ERZ761609 | MGnify/ENA primary metagenome ERZ761609 (study PRJEB28899, sample SAMN02445070) | bioreactor sludge metagenome | biome: EBPR sludge | place: Australia: Brisbane, Thorneside Wastewater Treatment Plant | collected 2011-12-16 ... | reverse complement strand
AACATGTTGTAATAGAATAACAAAAGCGACCCACCAAACTTTTCAAAGATTCAAATGGTGTCGGGACAATCATTCAGAATTCGAACTCGTGTATTCATTAATCAATCTGAATTAGAAACAAAGACTTGTCCCGAACAGCATCAGCCAGTGTGTGTTTGTCGAGGGATGCCAGAAAAGCCTGCTTTGCATCGAATAAATAATGTTTGAGCTGGCATGCGCTGGCAATGCGGCAGGTGTTCGTGTCCTTGTTGAAACATTCGACAATGTCCATGTTCGGCTCCAGCGCCCGCACCAGATCACCCAGCTTCAACTTGTCAGCCCGTTGCGCAATCTTGATACCGCCACCTTTGCCTTTGCTGCTGTCGATGTATCCAAGCTGCGCCAGACGATGCACGACCTTAACGAGGTGATTGCGTGAAATCCCGTAATGCTCGGCAACCTCCCTGACGCTGCAGCGGCGGTCAGGATGGGCGGCAAGATACATTAGGCTGCGCAGGCCGTAATCTGTAAAAATGGTCAGTTGCATGAATACTCAATCATTCTGTTATTGACTCCTATAGCATAAACTTTAATATGTATGATAGATACATATTAAAGGAGACCTCCCCATGCTCAACGAAAAAACCATCCAGATCGTCAAATCCACCGCCCCCATCCTGCAAGAGCATGGCGAAACCCTGACCCGCCATTTTTACAAGCGCATGTTCAGCCATAACCCAGAGGTTGCCCCATTCTTCAATCCCACCAATCAGACCGCAGGAAAACAACAACGCGCCCTGGCAGGAGCCATCGCCGCTTATGCCGCCAACATCGATAATCTGGAAGTGCTGGGCGGTGCGGTCGAGCTGATTGCCCAAAAACACGCATCCCTGATGATCAAGCCGGAACATTACCCGATTGTCGGTGAGAACCTGCTGGCATCGATCCGTGAAGTTCTGGGCGAAGGCGCAACCGACGACATCATCAATGCCTGGGCGGAAGCCTATGGCTTTCTGGCTGACATCCTGATTGGCCGTGAAAAACAGATTTATAACGAGAACGCTAAAAAACCTGGCGGATGGGAAGGATTCAAGTCTTTCCGCGTTACCCGCAAGGAAAAGGAAAGCAGCAATATCACATCATTCTATCTTGTTGCCGCTGACGGCGCAAAACTGCCAACGTTCAAGCCTGGGCAGTACATCACCGTTCGCGCTGAAACCTCGAATGGTTCCACCACGATGCGCAATTACAGCCTGTCCGATAAACCAGGGCAGGAACATTTCCGCATCAGCGTCAAGCGTGAGGTTCCACCGGAGGCGAACACGCCTGCCGGATATGTTTCAAACATGCTGCATGACAAGATTGAAGTCGGTCATACTATCGAGATCGCGCCGCCTTGTGGTGAATTCTTCCTGGACGTCAGCGAAAACCATGCCCGCCCGCTGGTCTTGCTGGCTGCTGGCGTTGGCATCACGCCAATCAACAGCATTCTGTTAACGGCACTGGATGCCTTCCCTGAACGCGAGATTGTCCTTGTCCATGCCGTATTGAACGAAGACGTGCAGGCGTTCCGTAGCAGTTTTGATGCCTTGGCGCAGAAGCATAAAAATCTGAAAGTTTATTACCGTTACAGCGACGCGCCGCAGACAAGCGCCGTCAATGCCAGCAACGGCTTCGTGACAGCGGAATATCTGGAATCACTCCTGCCAGGGCGCGATGCCGATTATTATTTCTGCGGCCCGCAGCCGTTCATGGTGGCGCTCTATCATGGCCTGATGCAATGGGGCATTCCCGCATCTCAAGTGCATTTTGAATTCTTCGGCCCGCGCCAGGAGCTGGAACGCGCGGCATAACCGATGGCCAAGGACACCATCCTGCTGGAACGGGTCTATGACGATACCCACCAGAAAGGCTATCGCGTTCTGGTGGATAGGCTCTGGCCACGCGGGATATCAAAAGAACGTGTCGCCTTGGATGAATGGTGCAAGGAACTCGCGCCCAGTCCTGCTTTAAGAAAGTGGTTCGGTCATAAACCGGAACGCTGGGCGGAGTTCCAGAAGAAATATGAACATGAGTTAAAAAGCTGCGGTGCTGCCGCGGATGCTCTATTGCACCGCGCAGGACGCAAGAAGCTAGTTTTGCTTTATGGCGCGAAAGACACGAAACATACGCATGCCCTTGTCTTAAGAAAGTATCTGCTAAATCTCCCTGAAAGCTGCGACGATGATCATGTAGAAATGTCATCGCCTGTTTGCTATGCATCGCATTTTGATAAATCGGACTAAATTTCCACACTTGAAGCCATCGGTATTCTGCCATACAATTCTGGCAGGAATCGATGCCCCAGGTGTGAGCGCCCGAAAAGACGATATGACTGCAAGACTACCAGCCCTTTGGTGAACCTTTGTTAAACCGCTGGCATGGTTGTGATTGAACGCTCACGACAACCGATTTAAGCCCAGCGCCACTTAACGGAGGTTGCTTATGCAGCACGATATCACAAAACTATGCGCGGATTCATTACGTGCTGTCACTCTCGACAAATATGGCGTCAAATTGAAGCCCACCCATGCGCACGAGCTTGGGGCAGCATTCTTTGGTTACCCATCCAAAAACACGATGCTGGCGGACACGAAATATCCGATCAGCAACCTGCATCTGGCCAAGATTGTCGTCATGGCTCCCGATGACCTGATCGACCAACGGCGCAAAGATCTGGAAGGCCTGTCCCCTGAATTGCCAGATAGTTACGCCCTGGGCGAAGGGGTCTATGCCGCCCTGTTTGCGAATATTCAATGGGCAAGCGCCTTCCCGCCGTTCAGGAGCTTTCTGAGCCTGGTCAAGTTTATGGCCGAAGACAGAGGCCTGATCGAGAGCGGCAGTTTATATAACATCCCCAGGCATCATATCCTGGATGTGAAAGATACGGATGACAGCGTGTTCTTGATCGTCAAGCATGCCTATAAAGCCGATGACGGGAACATGCATGTGGATGCCATCACCACGGTGGAGCTTCCGCGCCTGGCTGGACGTATTGGCTTTGGCCTTGCCAAGATTTCTGAAGAACGCCGCACAGGCAACGCACGGGAAGTTCTCGTGCCGCTTAACGCGTGAGGTGCGCCATGACAGAAATCAGCGTAAATGACTGCCAGCGCGAGGTGGATTGCACCTATGATGATGAGCGCTATTCGGTTCGGGATAACGGGGCGGTCATGCGCCACCCCCGCGCAGGCAAACGTCCGCGCCCGACCGATAATCAATGGACGTTCGGCAAACCCAACAGCCAAAACGGCTATATGTACATCTCGCAGGTGCGCATCCACAGGATCGTGGCCACGGCATTCCACGGGGAGCCGCCGACACCGGAGCATGTCGTCGATCACATCGACACGAACCGGCGCAATAACCGGCCCGAAAACCTGCGCTGGCTGACGCGGCTGGAAAATGCGCTGCTCAACCCCATCACGGTCAGTCGGATCGAATTCATTTGCGGCAGCATCGAGGCGTTTTTGGCAGACCCCTCGATTTTGCGCCATGGCAGCCTTGATCGCAATTTTGAATGGATGCGCACAGTCAGTCCCGAAGAAGCGCAAGCCTGCCGAGAACGCATGCACCTCTGGGCCAGAAGCGATAAGCCGACCTCTGGTGGCGGCTCCTTGGGGGAATGGCTGTTCAAGCCCGTTCCTGCCAATCCGCCCTTAAAGCCTGCGAAAGTTGCCCCGCGCGTTGCACGACCTGCCATCCCGCCGAGAGAATGGGTAGCTCCTCCAGAAATCTCTGATCTGGTCATGGCGAAAACCCCAGGCGCAGCCCAGCGCAAATGGCGTGTGCCGACTGAATTTCCGTGTTGCCCGCAAAAACCTGAAGATCGGCCAGTTGCGGCCTATGCCGCAAATCTAGTGGCGGGCGCTGTGTTCTCGCAAAACGATCTTTCAACACATAAGGTTTTAGAAACCGCGCTGATTGATGATGATCAAGCCGTCTGCGTGATGTGTGAATCAGATGGATTAAAACCGTGGTCGCTTGCAAAAATCAGCTTTGAAGATGGGTTGTATGTGCATACAAGTATCAGTACATTTTTCAGCAAGGAAGGTGCAGAAAAACAATTCTGCCTTGCTCGCGGCCTCGAATGGACTGGAGGCGATTCCATCGATGATTACTGCTGACCTGCCCAATTATTAGGATGTATGAACATGACCAGCAAAACTAAAATCAATACTGTCAGCGTACCTTTTGCTGAACTTTTGAAATTCGCTGCAGCACCGAAAATGAAACGGATGCCGCGCGGGGTGAAAGGCCATATTGAAAAGCACACCATTATCGAATTTCATCCAACCTTCCTTGTGGTAGATGCACCCACGCAAAGCAATGTCATCCAAGTGAAATGCGGCTTCCGGCAAAGCGTAAAAGTCGGCAGCCAGCATCTTGCCGTTACCCTTCAAAAACTCCCTAAAGCGGAAACAATTGAGCTTGGTTATAATGCAGCCAATAATTCCCTTATCGTCAGAAGCGATGGCATGGAAGTAAGTCTGGTGGCCGAAAAATAAAATCATTGGTCAACAATCTCATAGCATCCTGTTTTCTTCGCTCCCACAAAGCGAATTCTTCCAGCGCCTTTCAAGGTTTCGATATCGCGCCTGGCAGTCTTGAGGGCCACGCCAAAGTGATCGGAAATATCTTCCGCACGGGCTTTTTGCCTTCGGCGGACAAGCAGTAAAAACCACCGTTGTCGCTCGTTAAGCGATTTTAATGGGACATTTAAAGGGACATTTTTAGTGACAGATTTGTCACTAAAAACATGAGCGTCTGTTTCCTCCACCACCGGCACGGCATGACCTGCCAACAGTCTGAAAGCGTCCCATAAATCCTCCCCGCCGATCTGCATAAGGATGAATTTCAGGATGCTCGGCGATGATCTGGCAAGTAATAATAAATGGCCAGAAGATGGCGCGTTTCGCGCTTCATACCAGTTTTTGATAGCCCGCAAATTGGCATTGGTGAGCTTCCCGATTTGCTTGACCGCTGACGTCATTTCACCGAAGTCCTGCCGTAACGCAGAAGCCACGATTTTCGCCAGTTCATCGTCCGAAATAGCGCGAGGTTTGATAGGAAAAAGTTGGTCTTTTTTAGGTTGTGACATTTACACCGCTCCTTGGTTAAGATTCCAAAGAGCGGTTTTCCTGAAACTGCAGGCGAGATGTGTGTCTAAATCGGAAAGAGAAAACGGATGGAAGGTCAGAATAAATCAGAGGGGTCAACAGTGGGCGCACAGCTGCGCCAGCGTGCGGCAATGTATGTCCGCATGTCGACCGATCATCAGAAATACTCAACCGAAAACCAGGCCGATGCGATCCGTGACTATGCCACCCACCGTCAGATGGACATCGTCAAGACCTATGCCGACGCTGGTAAAAGCGGCCTAAAGCTCGACGGACGTGAAGCCCTTCAAAATCTGATTTCCGACGTTCAGTCGGGGGTAGCGGATTATAGCGTGATCCTTGTACTGGATGTTACCCGTTGGGGACGATTCCAGGATGCTGATGAGAGCGCCTATTATGAATATATTTGCCGCCGCGCAGGTATTGAAGTCCAGTATGTCGCTGAACAATTTGAAAATGATGGCAGCCCCGTCTCGACAATCGTCAAAGGCGTAAAGCGGGCAATGGCAGGAGAATATAGCCGCGAATTATCGGCGAAGGTTTTTGCCGGACAGTGTAGGCTCATTGAGCTGGGCTTCCGCCAAGGCGGCCCAGCGGGATACGGCCTTCGCCGTGTGCTGGTCGATGAAAACCGCCAGCCTAAAGGCGTTCTCAAACGCGGAGAACACAAATCCCTGCAAACGGATCGCGTTATTCTGGTGGCAGGGCCAGATGATGAAATCGAGCGTGTGCGCTGGATTTATAAAGCCTTTGTCGAAGACAGCATGAGCGAAACCGAAATTGCCAACCGTCTCAACCAGCAAGGCATCCTAACCGACCTTGAGAGAGAATGGACGCGCGGTGTCGTCCACGGCATCCTGACCAATGAAAAATATATCGGCAACAATGTCTTCAACCGTCGCTCCTTCAAATTGAAGAAACGCCGCGTGGAAAACGATCCCGAAATGTGGGTGCGCTCTGATGGTGTATTTGATGCCATTGTTGAGCCGCGCCATTTCTATACAGCACAGGGCATCATCCGTGAGCGAAACCGCAAGTTCACCAATGAAGAAATGCTGTCAAAATTGCGGGCATTGCACGAACGCCAAGGCTGGCTGTCCGGCATTCTCATCGATGAAACGGACGACATGCCGCCTAGCAGCGCATACATGCACCGTTTCGGCGGCTTGACGGAGGCTTACAAGCTAATCGGGTATGACCCAGGGCGCGACCTCCGTTTTATCGAAGATAACCGCCACCTGCGCAAAATGTATCCAGGCGTGGTTGAGGGTGTTATCAATAAAATCACAGATCTGGGCGGGCATGTTCACCGTGAGGTCACCAATGACTTCCTGATCGTGAACAATGAGATCAAGGTTTCTCTGGTCATTTGCCGCTGCTCCCAAGCGCCGAACGGTAAAAACCGCTGGCGGATTCAACTGGACGCCAGCCTCATGCCGGATATCACCATCGCCGTGCGCATGGATGCCAATAACAGGGATATCCTTGATTATTACCTGATCCCAGCGCTTGACGTTGAAGACCCGCAAATCCGCCTGGTGGAAAATAACCATTTTGCCCTGGATGCCTATCGTTTCGATAGCCTGCAGACATTCTTTATGCTGGCAGAGCGCGTAACACTTGCGGAGGCCGCATGAACCAGAAAAAAGGCAAACGCGCCTCCGAGATCAAGCTGATCCCGATTGAGAAGGTCAATATTCTCAACCCCCGTGTGCGCAACCAGAAGGTTTTCCACGATATCGCCACAAACATGACGCAAGTGGGATTGAAACGCCCCATCACTGTCACGCCATGCCGATCTGGCGCGGTCGGGAAGGATTACGACCTGATTTGCGGACAAGGTCGTATTGAGGCCTTTATGGCGTGCGGCCAGACTCATATTCCGGCCATCATTATCGATGCCAGCGAAGAGCAAGCCTTAATTATGAGCCTTGTCGAGAACCTGGCGCGGCGGCAGCATCGGGCAACTGACCTGTTGCAGGGCGTGGAAATTCTGCAGAAACAGGGATATGACGCCCGCGAGATTTCACAAAAAACAGGCCTTACCCTCGACTACGTCCAGGGCGTTCTGAATTTGATGGAGCGCGGTGAAGAGCGTCTGCTATCAGCTGTCGAGGCTGGTCATATGCCGATCAGCCTTGCCATCCGTGTGGCAGAAAACCCAGAAGACGAGCAACGGGCGCTTCAAGAAGCCTATGAATCCAAACAACTGCGCGGCAACCGCCTTTTGATGGCAAAGCGTCTGATCGATACCCGCAAACGCCGTGGAAAAGCTATGCTGGGTGATACAAGACCCCGCCGCGCCGCCAGCGAAAAGCCAATCACAGCTCAAGATGTTTTAAAGGTTTATCAGCGCGAGGTAGACAGAAAACGTATTTTGACGCGCAAGGCCGATGTCGCTTCTAACAGACTTCTTTTTGTAACCGAAGCATTGCGCCACCTATTAAAGGACGACAATTTCAACACGCTCCTCCGTGCAGAGGGGCTGACGACATTCCCCAAGCCGCTAGCAGGCCTTATGGATGAGAAAGGACGTCGCCATGGCTGACCGTAAAAAGCCACGCCTTCCAAAAACCGAAATCAAGGCTGGCTTTGATAGTACCACCATAGACTTAGCTATTGATAATATCATACCGCTAAAAATCGTTTCCGCTGCGGCACGCAAAAGTCAGAAATTCTTACAGATTGCTGCCTCCATCCGCGAGGTAGGCGTTATTGAGCCGCCGGTTGTTTCACGCGATCCTCATTCGAAAACGCGCTATATCCTGCTGGATGGCCATATGCGCCTTGAGGCGCTCAAGGACATGGGCGAGACAGAGGTCACCTGCCTGATTTCCACGGATGACGAGGCTTTTACCTACAACAAACACATCAACCGTTTGTCCACCGTGCAGGAACACCGTATGATCCTGCGGGCCATTGAGCGCGGTGTGCCGGAAGAGAAAATTGCACAGGCACTCAATATCGATGTGCGCAGTATTGTTCGAAAACGCGACCTTCTGGTCGGCATATGCCCAGAGGCTGCCGAGCTGCTAAAAGACAAAATGGTTGCTGTGGCAACATTTCCGATCCTGCGCCGCATGAAGGCTTTCCGGCAGATTGAGGCCGTTACCCTTATGAATGATGCGGGGGTTTATTCAAAATCCTACGCCAACGCCCTGCTGGCCGCTACGCCCAGAGATCAGCTGACTGACCCTGAAAAGCCAAAAAAGGTCAACGGTCTGGATGAAGAGCAAATGGCGCGAATGGAAAGCGAAATGGAAAGCCTCCAGCGCGAATACCGCCTGATTGAAGAGAATTACGGGCGCGATGTCCTAAATCTGACCCTAGCCAGGGGCTATCTCGGCACTTTAATGGGGAATGCGCGGATTGTCCGTTATCTGGCCCAGCACCATGGCGATATTCTGACACAATTCCAGAAGCTGGCGGACATGACCTCCCTCGGCAAAGAGGTAGGAGTATAGGGGGCATCCTTTAATAAGGATTTCTCTTATTAAAGGATAAAGCCTTAAACCTTAATAAGGCGCGATTGCCTGCCTATATTATGGATTTAGACTTAAGCCGTTGCGATAGCCTTTTGTTTTTGACGAATGGCCTCATACCAGGTTTTCAGCACATCGATTTCTTGCTGAATATCGGTGGCAGAAGGAAGGTTAGGGTTCAAGCCGACACCGCTGCTATGCAACCAGCTAGAACAACGTCCGTATGCATCGCGCATCGCCTCGCAATCTTCCATCGTCAACACGGTCAAACGGGCCAGACCTTTAGTTTCAACCTTGTTTCTAAAGCGCGTCACCACTTCGCCCACAAAATCCTCGACGGCACGTTCCCATGTGAAGCGAATGTCGTCCTGCAACGACCGCACGGTTCTATACCACTCGGTTTCATTACCGTTCTCGTAATGGATTTTCTCATTATTTAAGCGGTTAGCCAAAGACTGGATGCGCTTGGCCACATCTTGTGCCTTTGGCGGGGCATCGTTGTGGCAAAGACCTGTCGCCGTTGCGTCTGGCCGTTTCGTGACGTGGCGATACTGGATTTCAGCGCCGCTTTCACGGCAGAATTGTCCCAACAGGAACAGGAAGTGAATATCGTGCGTGAATACGATAACCTGCCGCGTCAGCGCCTCGTTTGCCAATCTTTCCGCCACGGCATCCCTGTGGACGTGATCCAGAGAGGAAACCGGATCGTCAAACACAATAGCGGATTTGCTTTGGGTAGTCGCAAGCTCGGCCAAAAACGCCGCCAGCGCGATGCAGCGGAACTCGCCTTCGCTGAGAACCTGACCGACCTTGGCGTTCGGGCTGCGCGTAAGAGAAACCTTGAATTGCGGCACGCCGTAGCTGGAACGCTCCTGCTTCAACTCCACCGCCAAGCCTGCCAGCTTCATTTTATCGACTTCTTGCGCGAACTGCGCCCGCAAGGCGTTCGTAACGAGGTTTTCGGAAATGCTGGTGCTTTTCGCCGTGATTTGCGTGGTTACGGTTTCCTGCTTGATCAATGCATTCAATGCATCGATCTTTTTCTTACGCTCAATCTCGGCAATGACATCGCTCTTCACGACACCAAGCCATTTTTTATCTTCAAGCTCGGCCTTTTCAGCTGCGAGTCTTTGTCGTGCCGTGACGGCATCACCAGCGGTGAGATCGGACACGCGGTTGGTCACTTGCGCTTTTTCAGCTTCGTAAGTTGCTTTCGGCCATACCGGCGAGTCAGGCAAAACGTCCTGCATCTTCAACAAAGCCCGCAAACGCCATTTGCCTTTAATGAAGAAGGTGCGAACCTCTTTCGCTAAGGCAGCGTTATTCAGTTCCTCTTTGCAAAACGTGACGTATTGCGAGATTTCAGCCAAAGACGGAGGCGCGGCAGACAATACGCCGTGCAATTGCTGGAAATTGCTCAAAGCTCGCTGTTCCTGCTGCTTTGTGTCGTCGGTAACGAAGGCCTCAAACCGCGCCAAGCGCTCTTTCGCCTCGGCATCCAGAGACTGTTGGCATAAAACGCAATGCGAACCATCTCCCGTTACAGGAAATGCCTGTCCCGTATATGCGCCATTTTGTGAATAGCGCCGCGCTGCCTCCCAGAGAGCTTTCCATGCCGCGCCACCAACATCCGGCAACGGATCACTTTTGAAGAGTGCCGTGGCGGCAAGTTCAGCTGCATGTTTGCGTGTCGTGTATTCGTTTTGCAGTTCCTTCAACTTAGCCTGCTGCTCTACCGCGATGGCGGACGACAATTGGTCAGCTTTATCAGACAGCACACCAATGCGTCTCAGTTTCGCGTTCAGGCCACCCACGATAATTGCAGGATCGTTGGCCAGATCGCTTTGCAACTGCTCTAGCCGTTTCTCTTCATCGGCGCTCAGCGTTGCCAGCGTTTCAATAGTCTGCGGGTTTGTGGTCGCTTGCAAAGTGGCGATTGCTTTTCCCACCGCCGTGCCAGGTTGACATTTCGGCGTTTTGAGAGTGTTTGGCGTTTGCGCCGTTAGGGCGTCGATCTCTGCTTGCAGTGCACTTTTGATGCTTTTGCAGGCCTCGGCCAGATTGCTGAGCAACGCCATAGGGAATGGGACATACGCGACATCGTTTGTGGCATCGACGTGGATGTTCGCAGTGCTGGAATCAAAAACGCTTACGGAGGACAGAAGCCGTTCCATGGTTTGGTCTTTGATCCATTCCGTCGATTGGTTTTGTCCTGCCGCCACGAATTGCACCTGAGCCTTTAACGGCCCTGTTTGCGTGCCGTAAATATTTGGCAGAATCGTGGCAGTTTTCGGATCGCGGGCACGACAGACCTGTTTTAAGATTCTTGTATAACCCGATTTGCCGGAACCATTGTCGCCATAAACAACGGTGATACCTTTCGTAGAAAACTGCAGCTTTTGATCGGCGGCGAGTGCATTCACGTTTTCAACGCTATCAATAGATTTCAGCTCGACTTTCTTAGTGGAGGCGTCGGGGTCGCGAACATGGTCAGGTGCAATGGGTTGCGCTTTGTCCGTAGCGCCCTTGCAAATCTCAACCAGCTCCGCAATATCGGCGGGTGTCAGCTCGGCTGATTGGCACAAACGGCGCAAAGCATCGCGTTGCCATGCGCAGCGGCTTTGCGACCAGGTAACGATATCGCTTAAAGCAGCGACCTCGCCGTCAGGTTCTGTTGTTGGTTGCGCCTGTTGCGCAAGTGCCGCAGCAGCTTGTGGCATATTATCACCTCATCCCATATAACTGATTCCGCTCAATAATTTACTTGAATATTCAGTTCTTTTCTACTATTTTCTCATCCATGGCTAAAAAGCTATTCAAGAGAGCAAAATGCATACAGATATCCTGACCATCAGAGAGGTTGCCGAATACCTCAAACTGAATGAGAAAACGACATATCGCCTGGCATCGGAGGGGAAAATCCCTGGATTTAAGGTCGGCGGCGCTTGGCGTTTTAAGAAGCTGGAAATTGATAACTGGATTAAAAGCCAATCAGAAATCACTCACGAAAGTAAGAAGAAGTGAACATGGCCTCGCAAATTAAATCAAAACAACGAGTTGTCGATCATGGAGAGGTTTTTACCTCTGATCGGGAAGTTAATGCCATGCTCGATCTCGTTAAACAGGAAACCGACAGGATCGAATCCCGATTTTTAGAACCGGCATGCGGCACAGGTAACTTCCTGATCGAGGTCTTGCGCAGAAAGCTGGATGTTGTTGAAACCCGATACAAGAAAAGCAAGCTGGAATATGAGCGCTATGCTGTGCTAGCCGTGTCTTCTATTTATGGTGTCGATATCCTAGAAGATAACGTTATTCATTGCCGCGAGCGGCTTTTTGAATATTTTGATCAAAGATATATTCAGCTTTATAGTGATGACTGCAGTCCAGAATGCCGAAAATCGGTGCAATATATTCTAGAACGCAACATTCTATGGGGGGATGCCCTGACCATGAAAACAGTCTGCGGAAAAGAAGATCCAATTGTTTTCTCGGAATGGTCAGCTGTGAATGGCAGCATGCTCAAGCGCAGAGATTATTCTCTGGCACATTTGCTGGCATATCAGCCCATGGATGGCTTCAACTTATTTTCTGACTTGGGGGAAAGTGCTTTTATCCCTAAACCCGTTAAAGAATTTCCACTCATGCATTTTCTGAGGTTGGATCAAGATGCTTAAGATAAATTACAATCCCGATGTATTGAGCTGCCTTGCTAATTTGAGCAACGACGAGGTGTTTACCCCACCTACAGTCGTGAATCACATGCTGGATCGCCTTCCACAAGATATTTGGAAGGATAAGAATGCAACATTCTTAGACCCCGTGAGCAAGTCGGGGGTATTCCTGCGCGAAATAGCTAAGCGTTTGCTGGTTGGGCTGGAAGAAGAAATTCCAGATTTGCAGGAACGTATCAATCATATCTTTACAAACCAATTGTACGGAATTGCGATCACAGAGCTTACGTCCCTCTTATCTAGGCGCTCTGTATATTGTTCCAAGCTGGCTGACGGCAAATACTCAGTCACAGACGCCTTCGAGACCCCAGAAGGTAATATCATTTACAACCGCATTCAACATGAATGGCTGGGGGATAAGTGTAAGTTCTGTGGCGCAACAAAACAATTATATGACCGTGGGGATGAGTTAGAAACTCATGCCTATCAGTTCATCCACTCTAACAATCCAGAGGAGATTTTCGGTATGAAGTTTGATGTTATTGTGGGAAACCCACCGTACCAACTGAACGTAGGGGTTGAAAAAGAAAATTATGCAGTGCCGCTGTATCACTCCTTTGTACATCAAGCTAAAAAGTTAAACCCTCGCTTTTTAACAATGATTATTCCTTCCAGATGGTTTGCTGGAGGGCGAGGCTTAGATGAATTTCGATCTGAAATGCTAAATGATAATAGGTTGAGGAAGATTGTTGATTATCCAAATGCTGTCGACTGTTTTCCTGGCGTCGATATTTCTGGTGGAGTTTGTTATTTCTTGTGGGATCGGGATAACAAGGGCGAATGCGAAATAACAACTATTCAAGGGAATGCTATCAACTCCGTGATGACACGCCCATTGCTAGAAGATGGCGACGAAACCTTTATCCGTTTTA
>ERZ761609.2567-NODE-2567-length-13226-cov-53.260800_pt1 | contig 13226 bp, 11 predicted proteins | sample MGYA00511163_ERZ761609 | MGnify/ENA primary metagenome ERZ761609 (study PRJEB28899, sample SAMN02445070) | bioreactor sludge metagenome | biome: EBPR sludge | place: Australia: Brisbane, Thorneside Wastewater Treatment Plant | collected 2011-12-16 ... | reverse complement strand
TAGCAATTTTTTCATTGCCCAATCAAATCGGATTAGTTTTTTGCTCATGGTTTTTGTTGGTAAAAGCTATGGTAAAAATGCGTAGATGTAAAGGATAGCAACTGCTATAATTAACCCATTTTGCAGAGTTATTGTTTTTGTGCCATTTGGCAAAATTAAATAAAATTGAACTATCGGCATTATTTACCCGCGCTGTATGTAGCTGTGTTCTCTTGAAAAACAGGGGTGCGAACTGCAATAAAATAACCTACACAATCTTAAAATCTACTTACTTCACCTTAAAATTGTTTTCCTTTTTATGCAACAACAATTAAAAACCAACAATTTGTCTTTTTTGTTCGGGCTTACCCGCTCTGCTGCCACCATTAACCTGTTGCTCCTTAGTCTGCTGCTTGCCTTTGCTTTGCAAAACGGTTATGCCCAGCCAAGAGAACATATAACCAATACCAACGGCTGGTACATGCTGTTTGGAAACCACCGCCTTACCAACAAATGGGGGCTGCATACCGAATACCAATGGCGAAGAAACGATATTGTTACCAACTGGCAGCAATCGCTTTTGCGTATAGGGGTGGACTACCGCTTTAACGATAATGTTATGCTCACCGCAGGATATGGCAACATTATTACCTACCCTTATGGCGAGCTGCCTACCCTTACCACCTTTAACGAAAACAGAATTTGGGAAAACCTGCTTATTACCCAAAAATTGAACCGGTTTTATTTACAGCACCGATACCGGTTGGAACAGCGTTTTGCTGACCACTATGTAAAAAATGCCGAAGGAATGCCCGAAAAAGACAAGGTGATTTATACCAACCGTATGCGTTACTTGTTTTCGGTTACTTACCCGCTTAATAAGCCGGTAATGGAAAAAAACACGCTGTTCCTGCGCCTGTACGAAGAAGCCTTTGTTAATTTTGGCGAAAACGTGGGTAAAAATATTTTTGACCAAAACCGAGCATACATAGCCCTTGGCTACCAAATAAACAAACAAGCCAACATACAGGCGGGATATTTACACCACCTTGTTTTTAAGCCCGATGGCATACACGTAGAAAAAAACAACACCCTTCAATTGGGTTTAACCTATAATTTAGACCTTCGCAAACAACACCATTCAGCGCCCTAAAAGCGCCAAAGCTGTAGGGTAATATTGCGTACTCTTAACAACGTCATTATTTGTGCGTAATAACTTTATCAAAAGCCACAAAGGCAAGAATTTAAAGCGTTTGAGATGCTCGCATTACTCCTTAAAATCGGGCAATGCGAGCTATAGCCAATGAGTTTGCAATTACTCGCACCCTAAATCATGTTTAGAGGGCTGGTCATTATTAGGGAAACAGTTGCCCGATGGGAGCGATTGCGGCACATATCGGGCAAGGTTGGGGTCGTTGAGGGCGTTTTCTATAAAATCGGTAATTTGGTCAATTTCCTGCTCGCTGAGGTATAGTTTTTTAAACTCGGGCGAGAGCATATTGGCGGGTACTAAGTGGTTTTGCGGCACGGCGTTGTTTTTATACTCTACTACCTGGCGCACGGTGTTAAACGAAGCACCATGCCCATAAAATGGCGAGTTTTTGAGGTTGTAGAGCTGAGGTGTTTTAAATTTATACATATCCTCTGCCCTATTGGTAAAGCCGCCGCGTCCTTTGTGTTCAGGTTTGTTGGGTGTTGCATTAAAAACATTGCCATAACTTCCTTGGTTAAGGTCATTCATGCCTAAGGCATAAAAATTCATGTCGTTAAGTGCGGGGCTGTTGTGGCATTTGTAACAGTTGGCTTTAGAAAAAAACAGTATAGCGCCTCTTTTTTGGTGTTCGGTTAGGACGTTTAGGTTGCCGCGCAGCCATTGCTGAAAAGGCGCTTGGTTGGCAAGTAGTGTGCGCTCATAGGCGGCAATGGCTAATCCGGCATTAACCTTACTTACCCTTTGTGTAGGAGGCACATCGGGAAAAGCGGCGTTAAAGAGTTGGATATATTCCTGAATAGCAGCCAAATCCGATTCGGAAACCACCAATCGGTGCACGTCTTGCCCGGCTATGGCTTGTGTTTCAGCGCCCTCAAAACCCAAGAGGTTTTTTTCTTTGGGTGTGCCGGGTGTCCAGGCATACTGTGTGCCCATGTTTACGCCGGTAGCGCCAAACTGCCCGTTCCAGAGTATATTAGGCTGGTAGGCTATGTTAAGGGCAGAGGGCGTTCTGATGGGTTGAACATCTAACTCGCTATCGGCGTAGTGATTATTATTGGTACGCCCTTCACCATTGATGCCAAAACCTATGCCTCCATCGCCAATGCCCTGCGGCACACATGCCTGAAAACCGGCTTTTACGTGGTGGCAACTGGCACAGGAGTAGGTGCCTAAACCTTCGGGTTTTTTAGGATTTAACCCGATATAGGTTTCGTGAAAAAGTAGTTTACCTAACTCTACTTTTGGGGCAGTAATAGGGTTGTTGGGGTCTTGCGGTATGGCTGCATAGTTGTTGCTTTCGGGCAAAATAAAGTGATTTTTACCCACTCCGCCCGATGCGTTTTGCAGTACTTCGTTTAGGCGGTAGTCTAAGTAGTCATCGGTCATCCAGCCTTCATCGGGGTTACAGCCGGCAGCAAATAGCAGCAGCAAAACGGCTGCAAAGATGGTTAAAAAATGGGTGTTAAACTTAGCGGAGGTTAGAAAATGGCATTTCATACAAAATACAACTTGGGCTTTACCACCTTTAAAGTGAGGTAAAGCAAGTGAAAAAATAGCACAATTTGTATGAGTTGAGTAACGATGCTATCCCGCGCCAAAGAGGGGGTAAAAAAGCAGATGCCGTTTAATGCACTAACGGCAGGGGTAAATTGCCTGCTCTTTTTGTTAAGGACAGCTACTTTTTGGTAGCAATTTAAATGCCAAATACAAAGTTACGCCAAGTTTGTTAATGTAGCAGCAGGTTTTTAAAACTTGCATAGCGTTCTTTGGCTGTTTTGGCAAGTTTCATTGGTGGTGCCGGCATATAATTAGGCGTTACTTTTATTAGGCTACTGTTGTTCTATTTGTTTTTTTTGCTCTTGCACTTCTTCCAGTTCCAACAGAAAGATTTCCCAGTTTTCCATTTCGGATTGGAGTTGTTGTTTGCAGTGTTGGTAGTCTGTCATTGCTTTTTTCACTTGTTCATCGGGTTGAGCATAAAATTGGGTATCTGCCATTTGAATTTCAAATTGGGCAATGGTATTTTCTAACTGCGCAATGGTTTGCTCGGCTTTTTTTACCTTGTTTTCCTGTTTTCTGATTTCGCGCTCTAAATTTTTGAGGGCTTCCCATCGGTTAATACGTTCTTGTTTTGCTTCGGTTTCGGCGGCGGGTTTTGGGGCTTCTGTGCGGCTTTTCATGCCCAATTCATCAAGTGTTTGCATGTTTTCTTGGTGCAAAAAATCGTAAATATCGCCGTGGTAAGAGCGTATATTTTTGTTTCGGAAATGGTAAACCTTATCGGTAAGTCCTTGTAAAAACTCGCGGTCGTGCGAAACTACAATGAGCGTACCGTTAAAGTTTTTAAGGGCATCTTTCAATACCTGTTTGGCGCGCATATCTAAGTGGTTGGTAGGCTCATCTAAGATGAGCAGGTTTACCGGTTCGAGCAACATTTTTGCTAAGGCTAATCTAGATTTTTCGCCACCCGAAAGCACCATCACCTTTTTTTCTACCGCTTCGCCACTAAACAAAAAAGCGCCCAGCAGATTGCGCACTTTAAAGCGCATTTCGCCTGTGGCTACGTCGTCTATGGTTTCAAACACCGTTTTATTGCCGTCTAATGTTTCAGCCTGTCGTTGTTCAAAATAACCTATGGCTACGTTATGCCCCAGTTGGCAAACGCCCTCAAAGGGTTCTTTACCGCAAATAATTTTGGTGAGGGTGGTTTTACCCTCGCCGTTTTTGCCTATAAAAGCCACTTTTTCGCCTCGTTCAAGGGTAAAGTTTACATTATGCAGCACCTGTGTTGCGCCGTAGTTTTTAGTAAGGTGTTCCATGTTTACTACCACCCTGCCTGAGCGCGGCGCATCGGGAAACCTAAAATGGATAGCATCTTTTTCAAGGTCGTCTATCTCTACTTTTTCCAGATTTTCGAGTTTGTTAATAAGGGTTTGGGCAAACTTGGCTTTATTTTTTTTAGCCCTAAATTTATTGATAAGCGTTTCGGTATGGTCAATAAATTTTTCCTGACGCTTGGCTTCGCTCACCTGCTGCTCATGGCGCTGCCTGCGCAGTTCTACAAACGCATCATAAGGAACGCGGTAGTCGTATGCTTTTCCGTTTACCAGTTCTACGGTGCGGTTACAAACTTTATTTAAAAAAGCTATATCGTGCGAAATAAGTACTACGCCGCCGTCATAATGCACCAAAAAATCTTCGAGCCACATAATAGATTCAATATCTAAGTGGTTGGTAGGCTCATCGAGCAGTACAAAAGAAGGTTTGCGGAGCAGTATTTTGGCTAATTCTACGCGCATTTGCCAGCCTCCGCTAAACTCTTTGAGCGGGCGGTCAAAATCGCCGTTTACAAAACCCAGTCCTTTGAGTATTTTTTCGGTTTGCTCGCGCATGTTTAGCCCGCCCAATTGCTGAAAATGGTCTTGCGAATCGGCAAGTTGTGCAACCAATTTAAGGTAGTCTGCTGATTCATAGTCGGTTCGGTGGGTTATTTGGTGCGTTAGGTCTTCTATGCGTTGTTGGAGCGCCAAAACTTCGGCAAAAGCGGTGGAGGTTTCTTCGTACACCGTTTTTTGGGAGTTTACGGGCATTTCTTGTGGCAAATAACCCAGCGTAGTGTGGTTATCCGTGTTAATTGCGCCGGTTTCGGGTTTCATAAACCCCATGATGAGGCGGAGGAGTGTAGATTTGCCTGCTCCATTTTTACCCACCAGCCCTATGCGGTCGGCAGGGGTAATGGTAAGGCTGATGTCGTCAAACAAAAACTGTCCGCCAAACTGTACAGATACGCCGGTTATAGCAATCATGGTTGGTTAAAATTAGGAGTTAAACGTTTTTACCGCCTCGGCAATTTGGAACAACAGCTTGGGCGATTTTTCGAGGGCATTGCCCACCACCAGCAGATCGGCTCCGGCACGGCAAAGGGCGGTTGCTTGTTGTGGGGTGCGGATACCGCCGCCCACTATGAGGGGTAAATGAACATGGCTGCTTACGGCGCTCACCATTTCTTCCGATACGGTGTGTGTGGCTCCGCTGCCCGAATCGAGGTAAATAATTTTCATGCCCAACAGTTGGGCAGCCATAGCCGTACAAAGGGCTATCTGCGGTTTATCGGCAGGAATGGGGGCGCTGTTGCTGATGTAGGAAACGGTAGTGGGTTTGCCGCCGTCTATAATCATATAGCCGGTGGGCAATACTTCTAAGTTAGATTGAAATAACAAAGGCGCTGCCAAAACATGCTGCCCGATGAGCAAATCGGGGTTTCTGCCCGATATGAGCGAAAGGAAAAACACTGCATCGGCATTAAGGGCTAACTGAAAAATGCTGCCCGGAAACAAAATTACTGGAATTCGGCATTGTTGTTTAATGGCAGTAATCCAGTGTTCGGCTTGGTTATTCATGACCAAACTACCGCCCACAAAAATGAAATCAACGGCTGCCTGTGTAGCATAACGAACCAGCTCCTCCACAACTTTAGAGTTCACCTTATCGGGGTCAATGAGTACGGCTAACAGTTTTTGGTTTTGTTGTTTTGCCTCGCACAATTGCCGGTATATGCCGTTGTCTTTCATGTACAGGGTAGTCTGTTTGGGCAAAGGTACGGGTTTTGGGCAAATTTTGGTTAGTTATGCATATAGAGACCCACGAACCGTAAGACTATCTCTTATAAGGATACAAAATAACGGCGAGATGTACGTAATGGAGGATACGCACGGCCATGCATCTCTACTGTACCACCAATTTCCCACTCACCTCGTACTGCCCATAGCCGCCCGGTAATGCTAACCGCCATACATACATACCCGCCGGTAAGCCCGATAAATCAAGGGTTTGGGTAATTCCCTCCCTTTGGGAATAAAGGGTGGGTTGCAGTACCTGATACCGCACTTTTTGCCCCTGCACCATACAACTCTCTCACCCCAAAGGGCAACTGCGGAGGTAGCGCCCAACTTATGGTTAATTGTTAAAAACGTACCGTAAAGGGTTTGTAAAAAAAGAAGTTTGGGTGCAACAAAAAAAACCAAACAAACGTTTGGTAAATTAAACGCATTGAGCGTAACTTTATGCCCCGATAACTAACCCCGCAATATGCCTAAGCAAAAAGTAAGCGATAAATTTATCATCAAACAATCTTTGCTGGTTTTCAGAAAAAAAGGGTTTTACAATACCTCTATGGCAGATATTGCCGAAGCCTGCGGCTTGCTTAAAGGTAGCCTGTATCACTACTTTAAAAGCAAAGAGGAGCTGATGAAGGCGGTAATAGCCTACCTGCACAACTACTACAAAAACGAAATTTTTGCCCTTGCCTACGATGAGCAGTTAGGCATAAAACAAAAGCTGAAAATGCTTGCCGATGCCTCCGAAAACCAGTTTTTTGCCTCTGAAAGCGGTTGTTTGTTCGGCAATCTGGCATTAGAAACATCGGGCAACATACCTGAATTTTCAAACTTGGTTAAAGATTTTTTTACCGAGTGGATGAAAGCTATGGAACACATCTACGCCCACCAATATCCGCCCGATAAAGCCCTGCAATTGGCACAAGATAGTGTGGCGCGCGTGGAGGGAGCGGTAATGATGATGCGCCTGTTTAACGATAAAGAATTTTTGCGCCGCGCACATCGGGATATTATGGCACAGTTAGAATAACAACTTCCCCCAATAACCAAAATCGGAACATCGGCACAACAGTAGGTTTAAACAAACGTTTGGTAAAAGTGTAGTATTTAGTAGTCGGGTGGTTTTGGTAGATAGCAAAGGGTATTCGGTAATAACCGTTCATAACTCATAATTCATAACTCATAACTCATAACTCATTTTCATGGAATCAGTAATGACCGCAACAAAAGCAGCCGAGGCTGCCCACCACCGGTTAGGTGCGCGCCACATTAAAAAAGTGGCAGTGCTGGGTTCGGGGGTTATGGGGTCGCGCATTGCGTGCCACTTTGCCAACATAGGTTTGCAGGTGGTACTTTTAGACATTGTACCCCGCGACCTTACCCCCGCCGAGCAAGCAAAAGGGCTTACCCTGCAACACCCGCAGGTGCGCAACCGCATTGTAAACGATGCCTTGCAGTTTGCCCTAAAATCTAACCCGGCGCCCATTTACCTCAAAGAATTTGCCGCCCGCATTACCACCGGCAACTTTGACGACAACCTGCACCTTATAAAAGACTGCGATTGGGTAATAGAAGCCGTAGTAGAACGGTTAGATATTAAACAATCGCTGTTTGAAAAGGTAGAAAAATACCGCAAACCCGGCACGCTTATTACCTCCAACACATCGGGCATACCCATAGGGCTTTTAGCCGAAGGAAGAAGCCCCGATTTTAAGCGCCATTTTTGCGGTACGCACTTTTTTAACCCGCCCCGCTACCTTAAACTGCTGGAAATTATCCCTTCGGAGCATACCGACCCCGAAATTGTGGACTTTTTTATGCACTACGGCGACCTGTTTTTGGGTAAAACTACCGTTTTGTGTAAAGATACGCCCGCCTTTATTGCCAATCGCATAGGCGTTTTTTCTATTATGGCTATCTTTCACGTAATGCAGGAAATGGGCTTAACGGTTGAAGAAGTTGATGCCCTTACGGGTCCGCTAACCGGTCGGCCGTCATCGGCTACGTTTCGCACTTGCGATGTAGTGGGCATTGATACGCTGGTAAAAGTGGCTCAGGGCGTGCACCAAAATTGCCCCGATGACGAAAGCCGCAGCCTGTTTGCTATACCCGATTATGTGCAAAAAATGACCGAAAATGGCTGGTATGGCGATAAAACCGGACAGGGTTTTTACAAAAAGGTAAAAGGTGCCGGCGGCAAGAGCGAAATTCTTGCCCTAAACCTGCAAACCTTTGAATACAACCCCTCTGCCAAACCTCGGTTTGCAAGCATAGGAGCCGCCAAACCCATAGACGACCTTAAAAAACGTCTCCAAACGCTACACGCACACGGCGATAAGGGGTCGGAGTTTTTGAACAAAGTGGGTCATTTGCTTTTCCGTTATGTAAGCCACCGCATACCCGAAATTACCGATGCCATCAGCACCCTTGACGATGCGGTGCGCGCCGGTTTTGGCTGGGAGCTGGGTCCGTTTGAATACTGGGACGTGCTGGGCGTAGAAAAAACAGTTAAAGCTATGGAAGCCGCCGGCACGCCCCCCGCCCAATGGGTGTATGCTATGCTGCAAAGCGGCGCTACTACTTTTTACCGCTCCCAAGCCGGTAAACGCCTTGCCTATAACCCCGCCACCCAACAGTATGAACCCATACCGGGGGGCGCCGATGCTTACATAAAATTAGACAACTACCGCACCCAAAAACCCGTGTGGAAAAACAACGATGCCACCCTGCACGATATAGGCGATGGCGTACTTTGTTTGGAGTTTCATACCAAGATGAACGCCATAGGCAGCGGCATTTTACAAGGCATTAACACCGCCATAGACATAGCCGAGCGCGACGGCTGGAAAGGATTGGTCATAGGCAACGATAACCCGCAGGCGTTTTCTGCCGGCGCTAATTTGGCTATGATTCTTATGCTTGCCATTGAGCAGGAGTACGATGAGCTGGATTTTGCCATCCGTGCCTTCCAAAAAGCTACCCACCGCATTCGTTATTCCTCTATACCCGTAGTGGCTGCACCCAAAGGGCTTGCCTTAGGCGGCGGCTGCGAGGTTTGTCTGCACGCCGATAAAGTGGTATGCGCCGCCGAAACCTACATAGGATTGGTAGAAGTAGGAGCCGGCGTAGTACCTGCCGGCGGGGGCATTAAAGAGTTTGCCATCCGCGCTTCGGACAGTTATTTTGAAGGCGATGTGCAAATACCTACCCTCCAAAAATACCTTATGAACATTGCTACCGCTAAAGTTGCTACCTCAGCTTACGAGGCATTTGAAGCCGGTATTTTGCGCAAAAACAAAGATGTGGTAGTGGTAAACACCGACCGCGTAATTGCCGAAGCCAAAAAAGCTGTTTTAGAAATGCACCAAGAAGGTTACACCCAACCCGTTCCGCGTACCGATGTTTGGGCTTTGGGCAGGTCGGCTTTGGGCACGTTTTATTCGGGCATTAGCGCCATGCGGTTTGGCGGCTACATATCGGAACATGATGAACTCATTGCCAAAAAAGTTGCCTACGCCATTTGCGGCGCCGATTTATCTGCCCCCACCCAAGTATCGGAGCAATACTTCCTTGACCTTGAACGGCAAGCATTTTTAGAACTAATGACTCAGCGAAAATCATTAGAACGGGTGCAAAGCATCTTAAATACCGGTAAGCCGCTGAGAAATTAAGAGTAGAGGGTAAACAGGTAGAAAGTAAAGGTAGTAAGTGTGATTTAACTTTTATAGTAAACTTTATCGATTATTGTGTACACCCGCTTTACCGCCTTTACATCTTGACTTACCATAATAAACCACCTACAAACCTCCTCAACGCTTGGGTTAGCTTTTCCAACAAGTTTTAAAAACATTGGTTTATGCATGATTTTAGAAAACTGGAAGTATGGCAAAGAACTTTGAACTTAACCTTAGAAGTCTATAAGGTAACTGCTAATTTTCCGAAAGAAGAAATGTTTGGACTTAAGTCACAAATAAACCGTTCGGTAGTATCTATACCTACAAATATAGCCGAAGGAGCTGGCAGGAATACCCGTAAGGACTTCAACCGATTTCTGAGTTATGCAACCGGTTCTTGTTATGAGTTAGAAACGCAACTAATCATAGCCGAAAGGCTTGGGTATATACCACCTACTAATTTTTTGCAAATCAAAACTGAATTGAATATAGTAGGTAAAATGATTTTCAACCTCAAAAAACAATTAAACTCACCTAAACCGTAAAGTTAGAAAAGCAGCAGAAAGTAGGCAGTGCCTACTAGTTGAGAAGTGGCAAATACCCCCAACTACCCTCTACCCAACTACCCAACTACCCTCTACCCAACTACCCTCTACCCAACTACCCTCTACCCTCTACCAACTTCCAAAAACAAAAATCACCCACCCATGCAAGAAGCATATATCGTTGCCGGCTACCGCACGGCAGTAACCAAAGCAAAACGAGGCGGTTTTAGATTTGTACGCCCCGATGACTTAGCGGTAGATGTAATAGGATGCCTGCTGCAAGCAGTGCCCCAGTTAGACCCCACCCGCGTGGAAGACCTTATAGTAGGTAACGCCGTACCCGAAGCCGAGCAAGGGCTGCAAGTAGGGCGCATGATAGCCGTGCGCGCACTGCCCAAAACCACCGCCGGCGTAACGGTAAACCGCTACTGCGGCAGCGGCGTGGAAACCATAGCCATGGCAACTGCCAAAATAAGAGCCGGTATGGCAGATTGTATCATTGCCGGCGGAACCGAATCTATGTCGCTTGTGCCAACGGTGGGTTGGAAAACCGCCCTCAACTACGAAGTGGCTAAATCTGCCCCCGATTACTACTTAGGCATGGGGCTTACCGCCGAGGCAGTAGCCAAAGAATACGGCATAAGCCGCGAGGCGCAAGACGAGTTTTCTTACTACTCTCACCTCAAAGCGGCAAAAGCATTAGACAATGGTTATTTTAAAGAAGGCATCTGCCCTATTAATGTAACAGAAGTATTTGTAAACGAAAAAGGTAACCGCACCGAGCGCAAGTATGTAGTAGATACCGACGAAGGTGTGCGCCGAGATACTACCATAGAAGGACTGGCAACGCTAAGACCTGCATTTGCCAACCGAGGTACCGTAACGGCGGGCAACTCCTCGCAAACTTCTGATGGGGCGGCGTTTGTATTGGTAGTGTCGGAGCGAATGGTAAAGGAGCTGGGGCTTACTCCCATTGGACGCATGGTTACCTGCACCGCCGTAGGAGTAGAGCCGCGCATTATGGGCATTGGTCCGGTGGCTGCCATACCCAAAGCCCTAAAAATGGCAGGAATGAACCTGCAAGACATAAACCTAATTGAACTAAACGAAGCCTTTGCCGCACAATCAGTAGCAGTAATACGCGAAGCCGGCTTAAATCCAGATGTGGTAAACATAAACGGCGGAGCTATAGCGCTGGGGCACCCCCTTGGCTGCACCGGAGCTAAACTAACCGTACAACTGCTGCACGACCTTAAACGCACCGGTGGAAAGTATGGCATGGTTACCGCCTGTATAGGCGGCGGGCAGGGTATTGCCGCCATTTTTGAACAACTGAGTTAACGCTGTATAGGGGTTTATACCGTTTACCCAAAAGGGTAATCATAGGGAGTAAAGCTAAATGCTTTTGCCCAATGATTACCCTTTATCTTTTTATGAAAAGTCATCTCCCCTGCTAAATAGAAAAAATACAGAAAAAACAAGAAATTCAGAAAAATAAGTTGCTTTCTTAAAACAAATACGATAACTTTGGTTTCAGAAACCTAAAAAGCCTGCATAATTCGGAGTATGCTGACCCACCGTTTCGGAGCAAACCGACCCACCCTGCTGCAGGAGGATTTTGTTTAAACAAGTGCCATATTTGTGTATCACCAAAACACAACAGAAATGGCGGCAAAATTCAAAAGCATGCATCAGATAAGACAAATACTTCAACTTTATTTAGCAGGCAAGCAGCTACGCACCATTAGCCGTTTAAAAGGCATATCGCGCAACACGATAAAGCACTACTTAGGCAAGGTTTCCTGCTGCAAACAGGAGATAGCGGCATTATTAGCCCAAAGCGATGAAGCGCTTCAAATTCGGCTGCAAAACAAAGAAACAGCCACATCGGGCACGTTGTCAAACAACCGCTATTCGGTTTTGGAGCCCCTACTACACGATTACGCAGCCTCGCTACAATCGGTAGGGGTAACGCGCAAGCTACTTTGGACAGAATATAAAACTGCCCATAATAATGGGTACGGATACACGCAGTTTTGTGAACATTTACAACGTTATTGCAAACGGCAGAAGGCGGTAATGCACTTTGACAATAGTGCGGGCGAGGTACTATAGGTAGATTTTGCAGGTCACAAATTGAGTTATGTTGATACCCAAACGGGGCAAACAATATGGTGTGAGGTACTGGTATGTGTGATGGTTTACAACCATTATATGTTTGCCATAGCCCTTAACTCACAACAACAAGCAGACTTTATTGGCGGTTTAAGCAGTTGCTTAACGTATTTGGGAGGCGTACCTCAAAGCCTCAAATGCGATAATCTGCGCTCTGCCGTACAACGCAGCAACCGCTATGAACCCAAGTTTACCGAAGCCATGAACTACTTTGCTGCCCATTACCAAACAAATGTACTAACGGCTCGTGTGCGCAAACCACGCGATAAGGCAAGCATAGAAAACGCTGTTTCGCTGGCATACCAACGCATTTATGCCCCACTTCGACAAGAAACATTTTACAGCCTTGCAGACCTAAATGCCAGCATACGCAAGCAATTAGAATGGCACAATAACCAATTGTTTCAAGGCAAAGACTACAGCCGCACGCAGTTATTTCTACAACACGAAAAACCACTGCTACGCCTGCTACCAACCACCGAATTAGTCATCAGCGAAGTGGCTAAGGTAAAAGTGCCGACAAATTACCATGTATCCTTAGGCAAAGACAAGCACTATTACAGTGTACCCTATACCTTCATAGGCAAACATCTCAAAATAGTATATAGCCCAAAAGTAGTGGAAATTTATGACAACCAAATGCGCAGAGTAGCCATCCACTCCCGAAATACCCGACCTTACGCCTACAGCACCCTCACAGAACACATGCCCCCTACCCACCAACACATGCAGCAAATACAGCAGCTAAAGCCTGCCGATTTTGAACAACAAGCACAACAGATTGGCACCAATACGCTTGCCCTAATTCAAAAACTGCTTCAGGCAGATAAATTTTGGGCTACTACCCACAACCTTTGCTTAGGGTTACTGAGGTTAGCAAACAAATACAACAAAAACCGATTAGAAGCCGCCTGCCAAAGAGCCCTCATTTGCCCGCAAATCACCCTCAAAACAGTGGTCAATATCTTACAACCCACTTTCCGCACCCCCATTGGCGTTTTGAATAATTAACCCAATATCGGGC
>ERZ761609.2566-NODE-2566-length-13230-cov-19.422619_pt1 | contig 13230 bp, 14 predicted proteins | sample MGYA00511163_ERZ761609 | MGnify/ENA primary metagenome ERZ761609 (study PRJEB28899, sample SAMN02445070) | bioreactor sludge metagenome | biome: EBPR sludge | place: Australia: Brisbane, Thorneside Wastewater Treatment Plant | collected 2011-12-16 ... | reverse complement strand
GGTCCCAACGGAGCCGGCAAGACCTCGCTGTTGAACCTGCTGACGGGTGTCTCTCCGCCAAGCAGCGGGCGCATCTGGCTCGATGGTGCCGACATCACCCGACTGGGTCCGGAGCAGCGGCGGCACGCCGGCCTGGGACGCAGCTTCCAGAAGACGAGTGTCTTCATGGAGCTTTCGGTCCGGGACAATCTGCGACTGGCGGTCATGTCGTCGAAGTCCTGGCGTCGCCTCTTCGACCCCTGGAGGCCTCTCGGCGACGACCGGGACGTCTCGGCGCGGTCGCTGGCGATGGCGGTGCAGGTGGGTCTGCAGGGCAAGGTCGACGAACCTGCATCGTCGCTGTCCTATGGCGAACTGCGTCAGCTTGAGATCGGTCTTGCGCTCGCCACGACACCACGCGTCCTGCTGCTCGACGAGCCGACGGCCGGCATGAGCGAAGATGAAACACAGGCCATCGTGCAGATGCTCCGGCTGCGGCTTCCCAGTGACCTGACGCTGCTCATCATCGAGCACGACCTGCAGGTCATCGAGGGGCTGACCGACCACGTGTTCGTGTTCGAGGCGGGCGCACTGTTCGAGCAAGGCTCGCCCGCGCAGATCCGGGCGAGCGATCGTGTGCAGCGGATCTACTTCAAGGGAGCGGCGCATGCTTGAAGTACTCGACCTGCACGCGGCCTACGGTCCGACGCCGGTGCTCCATGGGGTGTCGCTCCAGGCTGCGAGCGACCGTTTCCTGGGCGTCATCGGCCGCAATGGCGTCGGCAAGACCACGACCCTGCGGTCGGTCGTCGGGTTGATGACCCCCCGTAGTGGTGACATCCGCCTGGCCGGACAATCCATCCGCGGGCGGGCCACCCACGAGATCGCGCGGCTCGGCGTGGCCTTCGTACCGGAGAACCGCGGCGTCTTTCCGTCCCTCACCGTACTGGAGAGCTTGACCCTGGCTGCCCGCCCTGCGCATACGGGAATGCAGGCGTGGTCGCTGGAGCGCGTCTTCGAAGTTTTCCCGCGGTTGGCCGAGCGCCGCTCGAATCGTGGCGATGCCCTCTCCGGCGGCGAGCAGCAGATGCTGGCCATCGGGCGCGCGCTGCTGACGAACCCGCGGCTGCTCATACTAGACGAGCCCACGGAGGGGCTGGCACCGTTGATCGTGCTGGAGATTCGCAACGTGCTCCGGCGGCTCAAGGGCACAGGGGTCACCGTGGTCATCGTGGACCAGAACCTCGACTCGGTCTTCGATGTCGCAGACCACGTCGCCGTCATGTCACGCGGCACCGTCGTCGCGCAGGGTGCCAGCTCGGAGGTCCGCTCGGACCAGGCGCTTCTCAGCCACTACCTGGGTGTGTGACTCCACCGAGCCGCCGCCTGTCGTTCCACTCGCCATGGAGATACCCATGCCCGACATCACCCAACAGATCAAGCTTCACATCGACCCGGACCGCAAGCTGTTCAAGGTGCCGCGCAGCGCGTTCACAAGCCAGGCCGTCTTCGAAGCCGAGCGCGACGTCATCTTCAGTCGATGCTGGCTTTACCTAGGGCATTCGTCGGAGATCCGCAAGCCCGGGCAGTTCGTCACCCGCGCCGTAGGCGGCCGCAACCTGATCTTCAACCGGGACGCCGACGGACGCGTCAACGCGTTCTTCAACACCTGTCCTCACCGCGGTGCCACCGTCTGCCGCGACCGGGCAGGCTCGGCAAAGTCCTTCCAATGCTTCTATCACGGCTGGGTCTTCGGCGCGGACGGCGCCTTGAAGAGCCAGCCCGGCGAAGCGTCGTACTGCGACGACTTCAAGAAGGATGGTGCCGCGGACCTGCCTCGCGTGCCGCGCCTGGAGTCCTACCGGGACTTCTGGTTCGTTTGCTACGACCCTGGCGCGGTGGACCTGGGCACCTACCTGGGCAATGCCAAGGAGTATCTCGGCATCGTCGCAGACCATTCGGCCGCCGGCATGGAGGTTGTCGGTGGTACCCAGGAGTACAGCATCCGCGCGAACTGGAAGCTGCTCGTGGAGAACAGCATTGACGGGTACCACGCGGCGACGACCCACGCCAGCTACCTGGACTACCTCAAGAGCACGGCAGGATCGCTGGCGGCCGTCGGCCTCAACGGCATCAGCCATGATCTGGGTAATGGCCACGCAGTCATCGAGTACAGCGCGCCCTGGGGACGGCCCATCGCGCAATGGATCCCGGCTTGGGGAGAGGAAGGCAAGCACGACCTGGAGCGGATCATGGCCGGGCTCGTGGAGCGGCACGGACAGGAGTCTGCCGAACGCATCGCGCTGAAGAACCGCAACCTGCTGATCTTCCCGAACTTGATCGTCAACGACATCATGGCGATTACGGTCCGGACCTTCTACCCGCAGGCCCCCAACTATCAGCACATCAATGCATGGGCGCTGGCCCCCGTCGACGAGAGCGCATGGTCCCGCAAGTCGCGGCTGGAGAACTTCCTCGAGTTCCTCGGGCCGGGAGGTTTCGCCACTCCCGATGACGTGGAGGCTCTGCAGCAGTGCCAGGCGGGCTACGACAACGCGCGGGAGGCTGCGTGGAACGACATCTCCAAGGGCATGGGCCGGGCGGTGCCGTCTTACGACGATGAAGCACAGATGCGCGCATTCTGGATGCAGTGGCAGAAGATGCTGGCGTCCGCAGCCTGAAGGAGAACCTGTCATGACAGCAAGCAGTTTCAGCCGCGACGAGATCGAGGACTTCCTCTACCAGGAGGCCGCCCTGCTGGACGATTGGATGCTGGAGGAGTGGCTCGCGCTGTTCACGGACGACGCCCACTACATGGTCCCGGCGACGGACCTGCCCCGAGACGCCCCGCCCGAGGGCAACCTCTTCTACATCGCCGATGACCGCTTCCGCATGGGTGAGCGCGTGAAGCGGCTGATGAAGAAGACGGCGTTCTCCGAATACCCCCGATCGAAGACGCGCCACCTGGTGAGCAACGTTCGCATCCTCTCCCAGGAGGTTGGCGAATGCCGCGTGCACGCCGCCTTCGTCACCTACCGGAGCAAGAGCGGCCACACGGACACCTTCGTGGGCAGCAGCGACTACACGATCGCCCGGACCGCCGAGGGCTTGCGCATCCGCTCCAAGCGCTGCACGCTGGACCTCGAGTCCCTGCGTCCGCAGGGACGCGTCAGCATCATTCTGTGAGGCCTGCGATGTCCGTTCCGTTCCGGTACAGCAAGCTCGGGTACGTTGCCCTGAACGTCGCAGACATGGACCGCTCGGTCGACTTCTATGTCGACCGAGTCGGACTGGATCTGTCGGCCCGGGAGCCGGGTGGGCCCGCCTTCCTGCGTTGCAGCAGCGACCACCACAACATTGTCCTGTATCCGGCCGGCGCGCCCGGCCTGAAGCGGGTCGCTTTCGAGTTGGAGTCGCCGGCCGACGTGCAACAGGCTCGGGCCTATCTGCACGAGATCGGTCTGCGGGTTTCGGAGGTGCCGGCCGCGGAGCTCGCCCAGCTCAAGCAGGGTGATGGCATCCGCTTCGTCGAGCCGAACTCCGGCCTGACGATCGAGCTCTACTCGCGCATGATGCAGATGGCGCTGCCGTACAGCCGCCGCCTCACGAAGATCACCCGGCTCGGTCACGTCGTGCTCGCGGTGGAGGCGTACGACGAGATGATCGGCTTCCTCACGGCCAAGCTCGGATTCGCGGTGTCGGACTTCGTTGAGGGCCGCTTCAGCTTCATGCGGGCACATCCGAATCCGTTGCATCACACGTTCGCGGTTGGTCGGTCGCCCAAGGGCAATCACCTGCATCACGTGAACTTCATGGTCAGCGACATCGACGACATCGGGCAAGCCATGAACCGCATGCACAAGCATGAGGTACCCATCGTGTTCGGGCCGGGACGGCATCAGCCTTCCACGAGCATCTTCCTGTACTTCCTGGACCCCGACGGGATGACCCTGGAGTACAGCTTCGGCATGGAAGAGTTCCCCGAGCATGGCGCGCGTGAGCCGCGCATGCTGGAACCTCGACCCGAGGCGCTGGACACCTGGGGCAGCGTCCCGAAGCCCGACTTCGCGAAGGTTGGCCCGATCGAGGCCCTGGAGGCACAGTCGTGAAGGCAACGGTTGCCCGACCGCACGCTGGCCGTGTGGCCATCGTCACGGGTGCTGCGCGCGGGATAGGCCTGGCGATCGCCGAGCGCATGGCGCTGGACGGTGCCCACCTTGTTCTGGCCGATGCGGACGAGCCGGGCCTCCACGCAGCAGTGGAGCGAGTGCTCGCGACCGGCGCGGAGGCGGTCAGCGTCTGCGGCGACCTGTCGCTGCAATCGGTGGCGCAGGCAACCGTCGATGCAGCCATCCGCCGCTACGGGCGCCTGGACATCCTGGTGAACAACGCTGGCGGTGGCGTCATTCTCCCGTTCCTCGAGCAAACGCCGGAGACGCTCAAGCGGACGATCGACCGCAATCTGTGGACGGTGCTCTGGTGCTGCCATTCGGCACTGCCGATCATGAGGGGACAGCGCTACGGACGCGTCGTCAACCTCGGCGCGGACTCGGTACGTAGTGGCCTGTACGCCCATGCGGCCTACAACGCTGCCAAGGGCGGGGTCCACGCCCTGGCCACCGGACTTGCGCGCGAGTTCGCACGCGACGGCATCACGATCAACACCGTGGCACCGTGCGCCGTCAACACGCCGCAGCTCGTAGAGGTGGCCCGCGGCGATCCCGCCATCATGGAGAAGTTCGTCGGTGTCATCCCCATGGGGCGTCCCGCCGAGATGGAAGAGGTTGCGGGACTTGTCAGCTACGTCGCATCCGAGGAAGCCGCCTTCATCACGGGTCAGGTGCTGAGCATCAACGGTGGCACCACGATGCCTTGAGAAGAACGACACGAATGGCTGCGGATCAACGCTTGCATCGGCTCTGTGCCGTCGAAGATGTCCTCGAAGGCGAGATCCTTGGCGGTCAGCTGCCGGATGGCCATCGCGTCGCCATCTACCGCGTGGATGGCCACGTCTTCGTCACCGACGACCGATGCTCCCACGGCGATGCCTCGCTGTGCGACGAGGGCTCCCTGGACGGGTGCGAGGTCGAGTGCTCCTGGCACTTCGGACGGTTCGATGTTCGCACGGGTCAGCCGACGGCCAGCCCGTGCAGCGAGCCGATCCAGACCTATGCCGTGACGATCGACGGTGGCGCCGTCTGGGTGACGGTCAGGCCCGTCATGTCCATCAGTGCGACGCCGTCCGACGCCGGATGAAGGCGGGCCGTGCCAGGGGTTGGGGGCCCGCCCTGCTCCTGCTGGCTTGCGGCGTCTTCGCCGCCACCCAGATCGGCAAGCTGCCGCCCGCGATTCCGGCGCTCCGCGAGGCCTTCGGGTCCACGCTGCTGGAGATGGGATGGCTCGCTTCCATCTTCAATGCCATCTCCGCGGCATGTGGCCTGATCGCCGGATGGGTGGCCGACCGGTTGGGCCGTCGCGTCCTTCTCAAGATCGGTCTCGTCGCCCTGGGTGTGGGTGCGCTCGGCGGCGCAATGGCGGATTCGCTGGCGTGGCTTTATCCGACGAGAGTGCTGGAGGGACTGGGGTTCCTGTGCATCGTCGTTTCGGCTCCCGCCCTGGTGCGGGAGGCCGTCGGCCCTGCCAATCATCGTCTGGCGTTGGGCATCTGGAGCTGCTACACGTCGGTGGGGATGGCAGTGATGTTGTTGCTGTCGCCCGTGCTGCTCGCGACGTTCGGGTGGCGCTCCGGCTGGTGGCTGGGGGCCTGCGGCGCCGCTGCATTCGCCGCGGCTGCCCTTCTCGTCTTCCCCGGCCGGGGGGCGGTACTTCCCCCTGCGCAGGGTTCCCCCGGACTGTTCCATGGACTTGGCGATGCCGTTCCGTGGTGCCTGGCCGCCTGCTTCGGCCTCTATACCCTGCAGTGGATGGCGCTTGCGGTGTGGATGCCCACCTTCCTGCTGGACACGGCAGGGCTGTCGCTCGCTTCCACGGCAGCCGTCGTGGCACTGATGGTGTTCGTCAACGCACCCGGCAATGTGCTTGGAGGATGGCTGTCGCAGCGGCGTTGGCCGCTGCTCGTCCTCGTGCTCGTGCCAGCCGTGGCCATGGGGATTCTCGGCTGGGCCGTGTATGCACTGCCTATGCCGCTGGAGGCTCGCGTGGCGCTGTGTGTTGTGTTCTCGCTGATCGGCGGGGTTCTGCCTGCGTCGATCTATGCCGCGGTGCCCGCTGTGTCTGCGCGACACGACAATCTCGGAGCGGTCAACGGCCTCGTGGTGCAGGCATCGAACATCGGAACGCTGGCCGGGCCGCCCCTGGCAGCGTGGCTGGTCACGGTCGGAGGCTGGCGGGCGATGGCGCCACTTTTCCTGATCACCTCCGCCCTGTCGGTCGCGCTTGCGGTGTGGGCGGTCCGCGCGATCGGAGCCCGCGGCAGCCCGTATGTCGGCGCGCCCGACGACCAAGCATCGATATGAAGAGAAGACCGCTTCACTCACGGTGCCCCTGTGGGGCCGTCGACGTCCACACGCACGTCGTGCCCGCGCGGTTTCCGCACTATGCCGGGGGGCGGGGCGCCGAGCCCCGCTGGCCGACGATGGTCGAGGTCGACGCCTGCCATCGCAGTGTGGTGATCGAGGATAGGGTGTTCCGGACCGTGCCCAGCGATTCGTGGGATCCGGCAGTGCGCACCGGCCAGATCGCGGATCGCGGGCTGGCGCATCAGGTCCTGTCGCCGATGCCCGAACTGCTCTCCTACTGGCTGGAGCCCGCCGACGGCGAGGCGATGTGCCGCTTCCTGAACGACTTCATCGCCGGTCTCGCCGCCCATGACCTGGGCCGGTTCACGGGTCTCGGAGCGGTGCCTCTGCAGGACATGGACGCGGCGATCCGCGTGCTCGAGCATGCCGCGAGCACGCTCGGGCTGGCCGGAGTCGAGGTGGCAAGCCATGTGAACGGCACGCCCGTCGGCCACCCGTCGTTCCAGCCCTTCTTCGAAGCGGCCCAGGCGCTTGACATGGTGGTGTTCGTCCACGCGCTGCGGCCTACGGGCTTGGAGCGTTTGGTCGGGCCCGCTGCCCTGGAGTACGCGCTTGGGTATCCGACCGAGGTCGGGCTCGCCGCCGCGTCGATGATCACCGGCGGGACGCTTGCCAGGTTTCCCCGGCTGAGGGTGGCCTTCAGCCATGGTGCAGGCACCCTCGGACAGATGCTGCCGAGGCTGGAGCACGCCTGGAACGTCCTTCCGGGGTTCCGTGTCGAGGGTGGCCCGTCCCCGCGTGAGCTCGCAAGACGAATGTTCGTCGACGACCTTGTGTACGACGGCCAAGCCATACGGCATCTCGTCGATCTGTTCGGTCCCACCCAGCTGATGCTGGGTTCGGACTACCCGTTCGCCATACAGGACCCCGATCCTGTCGGGCGCCTTGCCACGGCCGGCTTGGATCCGGCCACGCATTCGGCCGTCTTGAGGGACAACGCGCTGCGATGGATAGACGGCCCCCATCAGCACACCGTATCAGGAGACTGACCATGACCGCCCCCGAAGTTGCCGCCCGCGCCGCACACGCGGTTCGCCACGCGCGCGCCGATCGTCGCACCATTCCCCGAATCTCGGACACGCACGGCATCGCCGGACTCGAAGCCGCTTACGCAGTCGCCGAGATCAACACCCGCGCGCGGCTGGACGAGCCAGGCCGCCGCATCGTCGGCCTCAAGGTCGGGCTCACCAGCCGCGCCGTGCAGCAGCAGCTCGGCGTCGACCAGCCGGACTTCGGCGTCCTCTTCGACGACATGGAGTACCTGGACGGTGACGAAGTACCCATGACCCGCCTCATCCAGCCCAAGGTCGAGGCCGAGGTCGCCTTCGTGGTGTCCCGAGACGTCCCGGACGCGGTTCCGTCGTTCGCCGAGTTCGTCTCCGCCCTGGCCTATGCGCTTCCGGCGTTGGAGATCGTCGACAGCGTCATCCAGGACTGGAAGATCACCCTGGTGGATACGGTGGCCGACAACGCATCTTCGGCCTTGTACGTTCTCGGCAACCAGCCGGTCGCACTCGGTGCACTCGAACTCGGGGAGGTCGGAATGCAGATGAGCGTGGGCGGGGCCGTCGCGTCGGTCGGTACCGGTGCCGCATGTCTTGGGCATCCTCTGCGCGCAGCGTACTGGCTGGCACGAACCATGGCCGCGCGTGGTCAGCCGCTGAAGGCCGGCCAGGTCATCCTCTCCGGCGCGCTGGGCCCCATGGTGCCGCTGAAGGCCGGGGACCTCGTGAGCGCGCGCATCGGTGGCCTCGGCAGCGTCGGCTGCCGCATGGCCTGATCGTCCCAAGAACCTTCGATCGGACTTCCATGGCTCGAAAGCTCAAGGCTGCCGTGATCGGCAGCGGCAACATCGGCACCGACCTGATGATCAAGATCCTGAGGTACGGCCAGCACATCGAGATGGGCGTGATGGTCGGCATCGACCCTGCCAGCGACGGGCTGGCGCGCGCCCAGCGCCTGGGCGTGGCAACCACCCATGCCGGGGTGCAGGGTCTCGTCAGCTTGCCGATGTTCGCCGACGTCGACATCGTCTTCGACGCAACCAGCGCCAGTGCCCATGTCTCGAACGATGCCTTTCTCCGCGAGCGAAAGCCGTCGATCCGCATGGTCGACTTGACGCCCGCGGCGATCGGCCCGTACTGCGTTCCCGTGGTGAACGGTGACCAGCACCTGGACGCGCGCAACGTCAACATGGTCACCTGCGGCGGGCAGGCCACCATACCGATGGTGGCGGCCGTCGCTCGCGTGGCGCCGGTGCACTACGCAGAGATCGTTGCATCGATCTCCAGCAAGAGCGCTGGTCCTGGCACCCGAGCGAACATCGATGAGTTCACCGAGACGACCTCCCGCGCAATCCAGCACGTCGGCGGCGCACGCAAGGGCAAGGCCATCATCGTGCTGAACCCGGCCGAGCCGCCGCTGATCATGCGGGACACGGTCTACACCTTCAGTGCCACCCAAGACGAGGGACGCATCGCCGAGTCGGTCCGGGCCATGGTCGCCGCCGTGCAGGCCTACGTGCCCGGCTACCGGCTAAAGCAGGCCGTGCAGTTCGACAGGCTGGACAACCTTCGCATTCCCGGCCTGGGCTCCGGACTGTCCGGCCTGAAGACCTCGATCTTCCTGGAGGTGGAAGGCGCCGCCCACTACCTGCCAGCCTACGCCGGCAATCTCGACATCATGACCAGCGCGGCGCTCGCCACGGCCGAGCGCATGGCCTCCCGCATGGTATCCGCGGCCGTGCTGGCCTGACAGGGAGCGAGCCAGATGAATCCCCGCAAGAAGATCTACATCTCCGACGTCACGCTGCGCGACGGCAGCCACGCGATCCGGCATCAATACAGCGTCGACCAGGCCAAGACCATCGCGCGGGCGCTCGACGAGGCACGGGTCGACTCGATCGAAGTGGCCCACGGCGACGGACTACAGGGAGGCAGCTTCAATTACGGCTTCGGTGCCCACACGGACCTCGAGTGGATCGAGGCAGCGGCGTCAGTTGTGAAGCATGCAAAGATTGCCACGCTCCTCCTTCCGGGCATTGGCACCGTGCACGACCTGAAGGAGGCCTACGATGCCGGTGCGCGCGTGGTGCGCGTGGCAACGCATTGCACCGAGGCCGACATCTCGCGGCAGCACATCGAGTACGCGCGGCAACTGGGCATGGAGGCGGTCGGCTTTCTGATGATGAGCCACATGACCAGCCCGCAGTCCCTGGCCCAGCAGGCCAAACTCATGGAGAGCTACGGCGCGACCTGCTGCTACGTGGTGGACTCGGGCGGAGCGCTTGGCATGAACGATGTTCGCGAGCGCTTCCGGGCGTTCAAGGATGTGCTCAAGCCGGAGACGCAGACAGGCATGCATGCACACCACAATCTGAGTCTGGGCGTGGCCAACAGCATCGTTGCCGTCGAGGAAGGCTGTGACCGCGTGGACGCCAGCCTGGCGGGCATGGGTGCGGGCGCGGGCAATGCGCCGCTGGAGGTGTTCGTCGCCGCCGCGGACCGGCTGGGTTGGGTGCATGGCACGGACCTCTACCGGCTGATGGACGCTGCCGACGACCTCGTGCGCCCATTGCAGGACCGCCCGGTGCGCGTGGACCGCGAAACCTTGGCACTGGGCTACGCCGGCGTCTACAGCAGCTTCCTGCGTCACAGCGAAGCGGCAGCTCGCAGGTACGGGCTCAAGACGGTCGATATCCTCCTGGAGCTGGGTCGCAGGCGCATGGTGGGCGGCCAGGAAGACATGATCGTCGACGTCGCGCTGGATCTCCTCAAGCGCGGAGATCATGACCGGGTCCACCCCGAGCCGAGCATGAGCGAGGCGGGCTGACTTTTCCTGCGTCCGGACATTCGTGTCGCGTCACTCGGCTCGCCGTTTGTCGCGACGGGCTCCAAGACTCCGGGGGCGGTGACGAAGGCCTCGCCGACACCTGCAAGAGGGGACGTGCCTGAGCAGCGCGAAGCCGACGCGCCACCTGGTGTCGTCGCCGGTGTCGATGGTGGCGGTGCCCTCGTTGATGCGCACTTTGTGCCGACCTGCGTCTGCAGGTCGGCAGTCTTCGAGGCGACCTGTTCGCCGCAGCGGATGTCGCTGCGCGTCGGCCTCGCAGGCTGAGGGACCTGCTGCGTCGGTGCTTGTGGCTTGGCCCGACCGCCGGGTAGGGCAGACTCAACTCGCCCCGGTTCCCGTCCTCGTGGGGGGTGCGCTGCGTGTCCTTCAGCGGCACGCCAAGGCCCCGCCGCATCTGTCCGTCACGCCAGTCCAGGAAGCGCACCGTCTGCCCCGGGTGCAGGTCAGTGCGAATGGCCAGGATACGGCGCGGGTCGGCGACCAATCGCGCGATGACCGTGCTCGGCTGGAACAGCTACAGGCTCATGGCGCGGTTCAAGGGCGTCCCGCAACCGCGAATCGACGCCCTGCGGCACCATCACGCCGCCTTCCTGTGCGCTTGCTGTCCCGTGATCCTCACCCGCTCACGCCGTCGCGACCACGATCTCGTCCAGCCGCGTGGTGTAGCGCGGCGACCGACGCTCCTGCCGGGATGCGTGCGCGCTGGGCCCGGCCGGCCTGGCGGCGCTGCCGATCACCACCGCGTCCCTGCCGAAGCGCTCGTTCAGCGCGTCCATCGTGTCCATCAGGTTGCGGCGTCCGTCGGGCTGCAGCACCACGGGCTCGTCGAACAGGTCCTGCGAACCCTGGGCCTGCTTCTCGCCCTGCAGTTCCGCCAGCATCACGCCGGCCTTGGCGTAGCGGTAGCCCGGCAGGTAGATGCCGCGCAGCGCCCGCACCGCAGCACTGACCAGTTCGCGGGTGTCGGCACTGGGGCGGGGCAGGGGCAGGGGGGCGCTCGGTGCGTGCTGCCGGTCGTGCCGGCGATGGGGGCTGGTCGCGATGAATACCTGCACGGCGCCGGCCACGCCGCGCTGCTCGCGCAGCCTCTGGGCCACCCGGCTGGCGAACCCGCTGACGACCTCGATGAGATCCGGAAGTTCGGTCACGGGACTGCCGAACGAGCGCGAGCACATGATCTGCCGGTTCGGGGCCGGCGCATCGTCCATCTCCAGGCACGCCGTGCCTTGCAATTCGAGCACGGTCTTTTGCATCAGCACGCTGAACTGCCGGCCCAGGCTGGCCGCGTCCGCGCGCTTCAGGTCGAGCACGGTGCGGATGCCAGCCTGCTGCAGCCTGGGCGCGGTCTTGCGCCCCACGCCCCACACGGCGGCCACATCGGTGCGGCGCATCACCTCGTCCAGCTCCGCAGCACCCAGGGCGCCGAAGTCGCAGACCTGGGCCAGCGCGGGCGAGTAGCTGCCGGGCCGGCGGTCAGCCGTCTTGGCCACGTGGTTGGCCAGCTTGGCCAGCGTCTTGGTCGGGCCGAATCCGATGCTGGTGGGCAGCCCTGTCCACTGCAGCACCTTGCGCCGCAGGTCGCGCCCGGTTTCCGCCCGATCGCAGGCCACCCCCGAGAAGTCCAGGAAGCACTCGTCGATGCTGTAGACCTCCTGCCGCGGGGCGTAGGCGGCCGCCAGGGACATCATGCGGCTGGACATGTCGCCGTACAGCTCGAAGTTGGCCGAAAGCGCCACGAGCCCGGCGCTGCGCTCCAGGTGGCGCACCTCGAACCAGGGCTGCGCCATCTGCACACCCAGGTCCTTGGCCTCGTTGCTGCGGGCGATGCAGGCGCCGTCGTTGTTCGACAGCACGACCACCGGCCTGCCGTTGAGCGAGGGCCGGAACACGCGTTCGCAGCTGACGTACATGTTGTTCACGTCGACCAGCGCGAACATGGGCGGCGCCTAGCTCGAGACCGGCCTGATGACGTGGGTGACCACGCCCCAGACATCGACGCCCAAGTCCGCGGTGGCCCAGATCTCGGGCACTGCCGGGGCGGTGGCCTGCAGGCCCAGTCCATCCCCGCGGCGGCAAAGCCGGCGGCTGAGAAACTCGTCGCCGTGCACGGCGATGACGACCTGGCCATGGCTGGCATCCGCCGCGCGATCGACCAGTGCCAGGTCGCCGTCTTCGATGCCGGCTTCGCGCATGGCGGAGCCGGTGATGCGCATCAGGAATGCAGCCTGCGGGTGGCGGACGAGGATCTCGTTCAGATCCAGACGCGTGACGCCGCTCTCGCTGGCGGGGGAGCCGAAGCTGATCGCGACGCGCGTGCGCGGCGCGGAGGCAGCACCGGCGCTGCGTTCACGGAGCATGGCGAACCACCTGCTGCCCGTTCACGTAGATCTGCTCGTCGATCACCTCGATGAGGATCGCGCCGAAGCGGCTGTGCCAGACCCAGCGCTGCGCGCTGCCATTGCCGGTGCGCAAGGTGAGCTCGCCGTGCACGTGGCCAGGCAGGGTATCGGGCCAGGGCGAGCGGGCCGCCGCTGATCGCGGAGATGGGGACATGGGCAGGCGCCCAAGGCAGGGCAGGCAGCTTCAGAGCCAGGACCAGAGCCGCTGCACCCAGCGGGGAAGGCGAACCGGGCTGGGGCGGTAGGTGTAGCGATAGTGGGCGGGGCGCATGGGGACTCCTGTGGAACGAATACTGTACAAAACATCAGTACCGGTCGCAAGAGCTTCAGCGCCGATTTGCCTTCGGCCGCGGCGAGTTGAAGCGCGCCTCGGTCGCGCCGGTGCACGGCGCAAGGGTGGAAAGGCGTGGCGCCGTATGCGGGCGGACAGCTGTTCCGCGACGCCTGGCCCTCCAGTAGCC
>ERZ761609.2564-NODE-2564-length-13237-cov-5.814747_pt1 | contig 13237 bp, 6 predicted proteins | sample MGYA00511163_ERZ761609 | MGnify/ENA primary metagenome ERZ761609 (study PRJEB28899, sample SAMN02445070) | bioreactor sludge metagenome | biome: EBPR sludge | place: Australia: Brisbane, Thorneside Wastewater Treatment Plant | collected 2011-12-16 ... | reverse complement strand
CGATCTGACAATTGTGGGCAGCCAATACGGGAGTGAGGGCATCTTGGCTGGTGATGTGAATGGGGATGGCAAGGTTAATATTCAGGACTTGTCGCTGGTTTCCGGCAATTTCGGGCAGGTCAATCAATACAATTGGAATCCTTAAGAATTTTGCATGTATGCTAAAGAGTTATCAGTGGCTTTATCACAGGGAGATACCCGTGTTAGCTAACTACCAAAACAAGAAGAATACATTTTCCTTTCAACAAATTGCGATTGGTCTTTTGGTTGTCTTTCTTAGCATCGTCTGGGGAGCGGCAATCTCACCAGCAGAGGCTGCACCCACGCACGCTTCGCTCCAGTCAACAATTTCCCCCGGTGACATCCCACCGGGCGGCATTAGTGGGCGAGTGACGGATGAATTGGGAGATGGATTGGAGGGTATTGAAGTATCTGTGAGTTGGCCGCAATCTCAAATGGTCACGACAGATACAAATGGGGACTATGTTATGTCTGGGCTGGTGCCTGGTTCATACTTCGTGAGCTTCACTGACCCAACTGGCGTCTATGCTTCCGGAGGTCAATATGTGGGGGTTCTCGACGCGATAGTCTCAGATACAAATGTAGTGTTGTCTGTAGCAGGCATTATTCGTGGAACTGTCACAAACAGTGAAGGACCACTCAGCAATGCCAGAGTCTTTATTTACTCTTCGGATTTTGACATGTCACCTGTTGCAGAGACTTACACCGATGCAGACGGGGCTTATTCTGTAGTAGTACATCCAGGTAGTTATCGAATTCGGTTTGAAATATCAACCCCATATCAAAGTCGTTATTACGACGGTGTGTTTAGTTTCAGCGACGCTTCTATCGTTACCGTTCTCCCAGGCGAGACAAATGAAAATATCAACGGCTCCTTTGGCCCACCCACGGGCGGGATAAGTGGTCGGGTAACGAATGAGTCGGGGATTGGATTGGAGGGTATCGAAGTATCTGTGAGTTGGCCGCAATCTCAAATGGTCACGACAGATACAAATGGGGACTATGTTATGTCTGGGCTGGTGCCTGGTTCATACTTCGTGAGCTTCACTGACCCAACTGGCGTCTATGCTTCCGGAGGTCAATATGTGGGGGTTCTCGACGCGATAGTCTCAGATACAAATGTAGTGTTGTCTGTAGCAGGCATTATTCGTGGAACTGTCACAAACAGTGAAGGACCACTCAGCAATGCCAGAGTCTTTATTTACTCTTCGGATTTTGACATGTCACCTGTTGCAGAGACTTACACCGATGCAGACGGGGCTTATTCTGTAGTAGTACATCCAGGTAGTTATCGAATTCGGTTTGAAATATCAACCCCATATCAAAGTCGTTATTACGACGGTGTGTTTAGTTTCAGCGACGCTTCTATCGTTACCGTTCTCCCAGGCGAGACAAATGAAAATATCAACGGCTCCTTTGCCTTCGCCCCGGTCACGAACGGTGCCATCCGGGGACGGGTGCGCGACGCGCTCATCACACAACGGTTGCCGGGAATTGAGGTGACGGCCTACGACAGTACATTCATTCCCGTCAAAAGCACCACCACCGATGGCATTGGCGAATATGAGTTACGGGGCCTGCCTGCCGGATTCTATTCTGTCGGGTTCAGCGATCCGCAAAACAGTCGCTACAGCCCCCAATACTATCAGAACGCAACAACCGTAGGCGACGCAACCGCCGTGCAGGTGATTGCCGGCCAGAGTCGTTCGGGGATCAACGCAAATCTATTGCTGCAGGGAGCGGGTGGCATCGCGGGCACGGTGACTGGGGCTGACACCCTGGCAGGGCTATCCAACATCTCGGTGGAATTCTACCGGGAATCCACCGGGCAGTGGGCTGGCTCGACGCAGACAAACGGCAGCGGTTATTTCAGCCTCAGCGGCCTGGAGGTTGGCACCTACCGGGTCCGCTTTAATGACTGGTCCGGCCCCTATGTGGACGCCGAGTTGTATGGGATCCCTGTGGCCGAAAATGCCCTGACTGATGCTTCCATTCAGCTAGCCCGGGGTCGCTCAATTTCCGGCACTGTACGCAACAGCAACAACCAGACCGTCGGCGACATTTCTGTTCAGCTCTCACGCCAGAACGGCGAGACGATTGGTTGGGGCTATACCCAGGCCAACGGTGTCTACCAGATCACTGGTCTGGCCAATGGGACATACCAACTGCGCTTCCAGGACTATTCCTACCGCTATCTGGGCACAGTGCAGAGCGTGACGATTGCTGGCGGGGACATCACCCGAGACGTCACTCTTTCGCAAGGCGGATCAATCAGCGGTCAGGTGGTGCGCAGCAACGGGCAGGCACTGAGTGGGATGGCTGTGGAACTCAATCGAACGAGCGGTGAATGGGCTGGCTATGCCACTACTGGTGCCGGCGGCAACTTCACCATCAGTGGATTGGTGGACGGCTCCTACAGCCTGCGCATTTCCTCGCCCAATGGCAGCTTCAAGCCTGCCACACGGGCCAATATCACCGTGCAAAACAGCGGCAATACACCGATCGGAGCGATAGCGTTGGAAGCAGCCGCGCCGCCTGTCGTGACCGTTTCCTCGCCCAACGCCAATGTGACGGCAGACCCGGAGACCGGCCAGGTCACCATCGGCCAGCAGAACGGTGGCGCGCGCACGGACATTACCATTGTGAAGACGGTGTCCTGCGCCAGCGGCTCGCCCACCAATGTCCAGTTGCTGGTGGGGGCGCAGTCCTATACCGGTAGCACGTCTGATGACAACACCTTCACCTTTGTTATCCCTGCCGACGACATCAACGATCTCCTTGTCAGCCGTAGCGCGGATATGACCGTGCAGAAGGATTGCTCGGGAGTTCCTGCCTCCGAACCTGTCGGCAAGATTGTTCTCTACGACCCCAGCGGCGACATCACCGATGAAATCACAAGCGATCCTGTGCCTGGCGCGAAGGTCACCCTTTACAAAGTGCCCGGCTGGTTGCCCAAATCAGGCCCCGGGGACACCACCCCCAATACCTGCCAATCCCACGCATCCAAGGGAGTCAACGATCCCTGGGATCAACCAGCGCCGACCCATCTGGGTGTACTGCCGTCGATTCCAGGCGAGATCGACCCCACCACCAATCCCCAGAACACCAGCGCGCAGGGCCGCTATGGCTGGAATGTGGCGAAGGGCTGCTGGTATGTGGTGGTGGATGCCTTTGGCTATGAGACCAAAGTTAGTCCAGTGGTGGGTGTTCCCCCGGAAGTAACCGACTTGGACTTGGCATTGACTCCGCTAATAGCTACAGCGGAAGAGATTAGCATTGCTGCGGACCGCACTAGTGTGGCCGCGGGAGAAACCTTCCAGGTCTTCGTGAAAGCAAACTCGGGCGCCGGGATATTCGGCGTCAGTATGGGGTTGAGCTATCACCCAGCCATATTGGAAGTAACCCGGGTTCAGTTGGGCGGTGGGCTGGACGCAGACACCATTGCGCAGAACAGCGCTGTCAACGACACTATAAGCATTGCCTATGCCCAGCAAGGGAGCGGGAAACCCAATCGTATAGGCAGTGGTCTGCTGTTGGCTACCCTCACATTCCACGCCAAGCAAAGCGGCTCTACCAGTGTAGTGCTGAACAGCGCACTCTTTACGGATCGGGACGGCATTGCGGCAACGCCGACGGTACTGAACAGTCCCATTCCGTTGACTGTGGTCCCATCGCCAGCCGTGGTGGCCACTGTGCAACTGCAAGGACGCAGCGGGCAGGACCTGACGGGGCTGATTGGATTGGAGATGGTTCCAACTGGCACGGGCAATGTGCTTTCCGATGGCGACGGCAGCGATGCTGGTGGGGCATTACATATCTTTCCAGTACCAGCGGTGGGCTACCGGGTGCGTATTGATGCTCCTAAATACCTGGCAGCCGAAAAGATAGTAACCGTGCTCAACCAGGTCAGCCACAACCTGACTGATCCAGGCCCACTGGTCCTGCTGGGCGGCGACATCAACAACGACAACCGCATCAACATTCAAGACCTGGTGCTGATCGGCGTGCACTTTGGGAAAAGCCAGCCCGCAGACAATGCCGCGGCCGATGTCAACGGTGACGACCGAGTCAACATCCAGGACCTGACCATTGCGGCCGGGAATTTCAACAAGACAACCGCTACCGCCTACGGCAGTTGGTAATGAGTAGGCGCAACCGTCCATAAGAGGAGGTGATAGGGGAAGCACAGAATACGGAAAGTCGTCCAGCTAGGCGAAAGAGGCAGGGCAAGTAGAGGAAAGTATTTCGGGTGTTATCTCGACTGATTACAAATCACGAGGAGAAGGAAATGGCAACTATACGTATGAAAGTCAAACGATTGCAGTGGGGACGGGCTAGTCAGACACTGGCTACTTTTGTGCTTATTCTAGGGTTGGTGTTGGCGGCAGGACCGACTGCGTTAGTGAAAGCAGGTGAACCTACCGAGCACCCAACACCGGTAAGCCCCGCTTTTCCCGACAATGCAGGTACATCGCGTACCATTGACTCAAGCAACCTGCCGCAGCAGCGGGCAACTGCACGCTTGGCAGCGGCCTCCCCGATAGATGCACTTCAGAATGGCGCAGATCGTCTGGTTGGGCTGCAAAATACCGACGGTGGCTGGGATTGGCCTCTTGACGATGGCAACCCAGGAAATGTAAGTCCCCGAAATACAATTGGACCGATCGCAATGGGACTTGCGCAGGCCTATTATCAGACGGGAGACCCTGACCACTTAGCAGCCCTTGGGGACGCCGGGGCGTTGTTGCTTTCGAAGACGAATAATTTCTCCCCTTCCGATGGATACTTGGCAGTCCAACTGGATCAAGTGTTCGGCGGGACGGCGTATCGTGACCACGTAACGACCAATTTCTACGGTCCGTTGGCTGCTGGCACGTACAATCGAAATGGGGCAGGTACGCTGTATGACACAGCTGGATACGTTAATCTGATTCGCACCAATCGCTCCGGTAATTATGCCAACTTGGCGGCCTGGGACCTCGGCATGGGGCTTGTTGGAGCAGCTTCCGCTGGTGCCAGTACGACAGAGTGGATTGACGGAGTAAGGGCCGAAATTGACGAACTCGACAGCGTCAGCCCTAGTGGTTGGTTCGATGTTATTGGCCTCGCTGGCGCAGTATATGGTTTGGCATTTGTGAATGAGGATCACGATCCTCAAGCTGGCGAACATGCTGCTGCGAGCAGCTTGGCTGATCTGGCAGCAGTATTGGCCAGTTATCAAATCAGTAATGGGGGTTTTGCATGGAATGCCAACTATGTGATTCCCAACGACGATAATGAAGCTGTCCAGGAAACTGCCTATGCTATGTTAGCGCTCAACGAAGTAGATCGTGCTGGCTACTTGACCAAGATTCAGGGGGCTGCCGATTATCTCCTCAGCGTACAACTGACGACCAACGGGTGGGAAGGTTCTGCCGGTAGTGGCGAGAACAACGAGGTAACTGGTGAAGCACTGTGGGGAATTGCCGTCGCATACCCACAGAACTGGGTTGCAACGACTGGCAGTGATTCCAACGATGGCAGCAATGCCAGCCCATTTGCGACGATCGGTAAAGGAGTCGATGCAATCGAGTCGAGCGGTATCGTCAATATAGCCGCCGGGGCGTATACCGAGAACGTGAACGTCAACAAGTCTGTGACGCTCAACGGCGCGCAGGCAGGCATATCCGTGGGTGTACGCACGGCTGGTGGTGGGTCTGAGTCCAATGTTGCGGGGCTTCTGACTGTTGCTGCCGCTGATGTCACCGTTGACGGATTTACCCTAACGAATCCGGATACGACTTCAAGCAGTATCGCAGCGCTTCTGGTCAACTCAACCGGTAGCAATGCCCATATTCTCAACAACTTTGTACAGAATGTGGGGAATACGGGCTTGGTGAACAAGAATGTCCAAGGTATCTACCTGACTAACGGACCCGATGGCATAACGATTGAGAAGAACCAGATCCAACACATCCTAAATGGGAACAAATCGGTCAAGGGTATCTACCTGGGTCATACTGGCTCCAGCGGCGATTCAAGTACTAATGTGGTGATCCAGGAAAACTCGATTTCGGATGTGAAGACCAATGGCTCAGGGGGCGGTGCATACGGCATTCTCGTCAATATGGCCCCATCTGTCAATAACCTTCGGGTTATCGACAACACAATCACAGACGTATATGGAAAATGGACCCACGCCATTGGGCTTGAAGGACCCACTCCGAATGCAGTTGTGCTCAACAATCAATTCAGTGGCATTGCTGCGGTTGGCACGGACAAGTCAGCAGTATTCTTTGAGGACAATCCCGATGGCGGCAGTGTATCCGTCGCGTTTAACCAGTTTAATGGAACCGATTTCTTCGGCGTAGCAATTCACCCCAAGCACTGGGATCCAACTTGGCCTGACAATGTGGGCACTCCAGGCGCTGGCTATGTACCTATTAACTATGTTGTTAGTGCGATGAACAACTGGTGGGGGCATGCAAGCGGACCGAATAATGCTGGATTGACTACCACCACCGATCCCAGCACTGGCTCCCCAGCCACGGGCAGCGGTGCATATGTTGGTCCGGAGGTGCGGTTCGACCCCTGGCTGGGTGCAGATGTCGAGGACGTTGCAAGCCAGACTGTGAGCAATAACGGTAATGTCAGCACCTCGGATGGCAGCGTGAGCGCCACCTACACAGGTGGTGGTAGTCCGACTGTGACCGTTGCCAAGTACACCGGCAACCCGGGTTCCACTTCGACCGCCATCGGTGCCGGCGGCGGCTATGTTGACGTCAACCTGTCCGGCAACTTCGATCCGAACAGTGATACCCTGACCGTCGTCTTCACGTTCAACGCTCCCTCCATCGTAGGTGCCCCGCTTTACTGGTTCGACGGGACAAACTGGCGAGATGTAAGCGATAACAACGGAAACGTTCAGCTTGCTGATAGCAACGGCAACTACTCTGTAGTTTTCGGTCCATCCAGCAGTCCAACGCTCGCCCAATTGAATGGCACAGCCTTCACCCCTGGTGTAGACACCGAAATTCGTCTTGTGCCCAGCGTTACTACACTGGCCGCTGGCGAGACGCTGGCTGTTGAGGTTCAAGCTACCTCACTGGGTCTGTACGGCGTGGATGTGTCGCTGGCCTTCAATGCAACCAATCTGGAAGTAACCAATGTAGTGCTGGGTGATGGTCTGGCTGCCGATGTGGTGGCTGTGAATACCAATGGAGCGGGGACGCTTCGTTTCGCCTTCTCACAGAAGGCAGACGTTCATTCCAACGAAGTCACAGGTAATGGAGCTGCCCCAATTCTATTGGCGACCATCACCTTCGGTGCCAAGGCTCCCGGCGCCTCTCCGTCTTACCTGGTTGGCAATGCGCTCTCGATCAGTAGCGCGCTCTTCTCCGACAAGGACGGTAATGACACCACTCCTGGTATCCTGCACGGTAGCGGCAGCCCTGTAGCACTGACAATCAACCCGTCGCCGTCGGTCTATGTGGACATTGCCTTGCAGGGCCGAACCTCTGTGGCGGCCACCTCGGGTGCCTCCTTGGAGATGAAGCCCACCGGTGTGGGCAGTGTATTGTACAGCACGGTGGTTGCTTCGCGTCTGGATATCGATCCGGCACCGGCGAAGGAATACGATGTACGTGTGGATGCGCCGAAGTATCTGGCCGTTATCCAGACTGTCACCATCCCTGCTAATGCAGCTACCTGGGATCTCAACGGTTCGGTGATAGCCCCCCCCAGTGGTTTAATCTTGACCTTGCGTGGTGGCGACATCAATGGCGACGACAAGATCAACATCCAGGACCTTGTGATGATTGGTGTTCGTTTCGGCGAGACCGACGGCGCAGTGAATTGGGCTAGCTACGGTGACTTGGCAAATATCAATGCCGATGGCAGTGTCAACATCCAGGACCTATCCATTGCGGCTGGTAACTTCGGGCTAGAGACAACGGTAGCTGCTGCTGCTAAAGGCTATCCCGCTCCGTGGAAGTAATCGGTCAGCTACAAAACAGACGCTAGGTGGCGTGCGTATGCGTGCTAGCGAGAATGTGATGTAGCGTATGGCTGGCGAGTAGGTGTCCGGTCTTCCCGGGCACCTACTCGCTCTCAATCTATCATTGAACTGAAAGGGATTGCGATGAAGAAAAATCGCATAAATCATTTTTTTAGTCTTCTGCTCTGCCTGGGCCTGTTGTTGGGTTTACAGCCGGGCCTGGCACAGGCGGCAACGGGCGATGTCACCCTGTCCACACCCAAGACTACAGTGGATGGCAACGAGCGTTTCGTCGTATCTGTCAAAGTGGATGCGCCCACGGGTCTCTATGGGGTACAACTCAGTTTGGTTTACGATGATGAGAAGCTCAATATACTCAACGTTAGTGCGGGCAGCGCCTGGCCCGTGTCCAGTACCTTTGTGGCCCGCGCCACAGCATCGGGTGGTGGCACAGACACGGAGAGCATCGAATTTGCGGCCACACTGAATGATGGGAGTACGCTTTCCGGCTCAGCGGTCGAGTTGGTCTCAATTCTAATCGAGGCTGTCGATCCAACCAGTGGAAGTACATCGACAGATATTAGCGCTGGCACCACCCTTCCTCTGCTCTTCTCAAATGCAGCAGGACAATCTCTCACGGCAACTGCACCAGCCTCTCTTACTATCAATATCAACCCTGCCCCGGTAGTTGAAGGAACCGTCACTTTACAATCACCGGGCGTGTCCCCGTTCCGTACCGTCACTGTGACGGGTATCGGCACCACGGGGCAGGGGCAGGACAGCGAACCATCTGGTGTTCCCTTTAGCCTAGCCCTGCCGACTGGCAGTGGTTTCACCTTGACAGCAGTTGCTGCTTGCCATCTGACCGCTGAAAAACCGAACGTAGATTCACCATCCGACGGGCATACGGTTGAGCTCATCGCAGGCGATGTAAACGGCGACAATCGGGTCAATATTCAGGATTTGGCCGCAATGGGCAATCTGTTTGGCTCGCCGCCGACGGTTAGCCTGCCCTGTACCGACCTCAATCAAGACAATATTGTCAACATTCTGGATTTGAGCCGCGCCGCCAGCAATTACGGCCAGCAAGGGCCATTGGGCTGGTAGGTCTACTACCTACGAGAAACCGACTACTAATGCGTGACCAACTTCGCTATCTATTTTCTGCTGTCGCCTTAGGCGTTCTTCTCTTAATGCCTATGTTTGCCACAGCGCAGCAAACCAATACTCGTATTAGTTGTCGGTTCGAGCCACCTTCGACTCAGGCCAGTCAGACAGCAACCCTCATTATCGAGGTTAGCGATGTGCTGAACCTGTACGGTTACGAATTGAAGATGACCTACGATCCCGCTCGCATCCAGTTCAACGACGCAGATACGAGCAAAGAAGCGACCAACTTGCAACTTGGCGCTTTCATCAGCCCAGATTTTATACTCTTCAACAAAGCCGACAGTGGAACAGTGCATTTAGCCCTAACCCAGCTTGCACCAGTCGAATCCAAGAGTGGATCGGGCGAACTGGTCCGATCCACTCTTCAAGGCACAGGTGAAGGGTTCGCTAATTTTGCCTTTGGCGATTTTACTCTTTCCGATCACAATGGACGAGCTATCGATGCTACTGTCCAGGATTGCCTGTTAGAAATCGGCGTCGCTGGCGGCCCCACGCCTACACAAACCGTCACGCCGGTTCCCAGTGCAACACCTACAGGAACCACTATGCCTGCCGCGACAGCGACCCATACACCTGTGCCACCTGCATTTACCAACACACCGTGGCCGACACCAACAGATGTCCCGTCCAGTCCAACCCTGTCCCCCCAGGCCACAGATACACCGAGTACTATATCAACCAGCACACCAACCGCTACGCCTAGCTCAGTAATCATTACCACACCCACTCCGGCGCAGCCAGCCGAAGCAATGACACAGGGCCAGGCCACCCAACAACAACCTGCCGCACCTACGCAGACACAAAACTCTGCGTCTACACCCCTCCTGCCCACCGAACAGGCGTCGGCAGAGGCAGCTGAAGAAGGGCAAACATCCGATGGTAGCGCAGTCCAGGCAGATGTATCAGGTTTGGCTTCTGAAAATGCTGTCGCATCAGCGCCCGGAACAAATGCAGTCGAGTCAAAGCAGATACCCATCGCTTCGTTAACGCCTACTGCAACCCCGACATTTACGCCGGTAGCCTTCGCCCGCGTGGTACACGAACCACTTCAACCTGTCGAAGTGATATCGCAACCGCCGCCACCCCAATCCAAAGCGTGGCATCAGCGCTACCAGGCATTGGGTTGGGCAGCACTGGTTGCAACATCTATATTTGTCCTCGTCACTTGGCGATTGAGAAAAAGCCGTTCCCTTTGAGCAGAGAAGCCGTCAACGGTGGAGACTGAAAGAAATTACCCATGCCACAAACATTCTTGCCTCAATCATTTTTGCTGTCAGCGATAAGTCACTTGCCCATAAGAAGGTATTATCGGTGGAGGACAATAGCGCTTGCCGCTATTGCCCTCCTATCTGCGTTCTCCTTTCTTTTGAACCAAACCTTCGCTGCAACCGAGCAGACGGCATCATTACGCTGTCGTTTGTTGCAAACATCGATAGAAACCGATCAGGAAACCACCTTCATCCTTGATGTTCTGGAAGTATCAAATCTATACGGATACGAGCTAAGCGTTAAGTTCAACGCAGGACGTATCCACTTTCAGGATGCAGATAGCGCCAAGGCTGGTGTCAATCTCGAAATCGGAAATTTTCTATCACCCGATTTTGTGGTTGTCAACACGGCTGACAACAGTACAGGCAAAGTTCAGTTGGCACTAACTCAACTAAGCCCGCGCACAGCGATAAGTGGTACAGGGGAGTTAGCCCGGGCGACGATCACAGGCATCAGCGCCGGTGTGACCGATTTCACCCTGTCCAGTGTTGTGCTTTCAGACCCGACAGGGAAAGCGATACCTGTCCAGCTCCAAAACTGCAACCTGGAGGTGATTGACGGAGGGACACCAACACCAACCACTACGCCGACAACAGGTCAGGGCACGGCAACCCCTTCACCGACCCCTTCACCCGTCCATACAACAACACCTGACGCTACCGGAACGCCTTCGCCAACACCCACAGTGGCAACTGGTAGCATCAGCGGCGTTGTGTTCGAAGATATTAATCAAAATGGCATCCATGAGCCTGGCGAGCCGGGCTTGCGTGCTCTGGTAAAATTGTATCTTCTTGATAGTGATCGACAATGGGCAACGCTTTCCAACAAGGATGGTGACTATCTCTTTAATCGTTTGCCGGGTGGGGAATACTTTATTGAGATCACCCCGTTGATCAATACACCCTATATCTTCACCACATCTGCCGAGATTAGCTTAAATTTATTGGATGGAACAGGGGTTTCCGGTGTCAATTTTGGTATCAAACCTTTGACCACCTGGGTGATTTACTTACCTGCATTGGTCTTTCCCGCGGGAGATAGCAGTCAAGGCAGGATCATCTATCTGCCTTCATTGTTTCAAGTCACGGTAATAGAGAGGAAAAGCATACAATTTTTCACAGCCCCAGTTGGTGAAGAATATGACAAATAAACGTCTGTTTCCAATTCGCTCCATCCTTATCTTCTTTTTAGTGGCAGCGGCTCTCGCCGTGCTTTCAGGTTCAGCCATCAAAAGTCTGAAGGGGGCAATACAGAACACCAGCGTCGTAGTAAGTCCGGACATCGTGGAATTAACCTCGACAGAAGCCTTCACGGCGACTATTCGTGTTACAGATGTTATCAGTCTATATGGAGTGGAATTGGATGTTCGTTACGATCCAAGCATTGTCGGGGTAGAATCATTCAAGCCCGGCAGTTTTCTTAGCGCCGACTTTATTGTCGAGCAAACAATCGATAACAACGCCGGGCGCGCCTCGCTGGCTTATACACAAATCGGCAATCTGCCACAAAGCGGCAGCGGTGACATTGCGCTTCTCACACTACGCAGGAGAGACTGTCTTGGTCAAACACCGCTAGAGTTAATCGACGTAATTCTTTCTGATCACAATGGGAAAGCCATTTCATACACACTTGGCGCAGGTCAAGTTCAGAGCGGCTCTCCACCTACCAACCGCAAAGTAACCGGTTCTATATTTCACGACAGCAACCAAAACGGAAGTCAAGACTCGGATGAGAAGGCATTAGAACTGTGGCCCGTTTATCTGCAACGACTAGGCATTGAGCCAACCGGCGCGCAAAGTATGGTCCTCTCTGATCCTCAGGGCAACTTTCAGATGGAGAGCCTCACCTGTGGGCGACACCAGCTATGGACCCGCAACGGGTCAACATCTCTCCTGACCCAAACGGTTGACATCCCTGCATCCACCGATCTCCAAATTCCAGCACTACCTTTAACCGGTACATTACAATACCCACTGATACGCATATCATTGCCGCTAGTCTTCTCAAAGTAGGCAAAAGGGCACATCTGTAGAAGATCTAACGACAAATACGCCGCCTACTTCCCCTCCAACGCCCGCGACACATACGGCTCTTTGCTGATCAGCTGCGCGGTCATCCCCCCGTCGGCGAAGATATTGGCCCCGGTGATGGCGCTGCTGGCTGGGCTGAGCAGGAAGGCCGCCAGCTCCCCGATCTCTTCGGTTTCGATCACCCGCCCGATGGGGATGTTGGACTTCCAATAGTCCAGACATTCCTCGGCGCTGGGCGCGGCGTCCTGGATGTCCTGCCAGATTTGGGTGTTGAGCAGACCGGGCGAAACCGCGTTGACCCGAATGCCCAGCGGCGCAAGCTCTACAGCCAGACTCTTGCCCATTGCCACGACGCCCCCTTTGGCCGCATCGTAGGGACCCGCGCCGGGCAGCGCGGCCTGGGAGTGGACGCTGGAAATGTTGACGAGCGAGCCGCCGGGCCGCGCCTGGGCCAGCATCTGCCGACAGACCTTCTGGCTGAGGAAGAAGACGGCGCGCAGGTCCACCCGGATAATCCGCTCCCATTCGGCCGCGGTTGTGTCCAAAAAGGGCTTGGCGAAGTTGATACCCGCATTGTTCACCAGCCCGTCGATACGCCCGAAGCGTTCCACCGCCTGGACAACCAGTAGATGCTGTGCGTCGTCGTCCCCCACATCGCAGGCCAGGGCAAGCGCCGGACCGGGCAGACTCTCGGCCACAGCCTGGGCCGCGTCTCCCCGAATGTCCGCCACCACCACCCGGGCCCCTTCCCGGCTACAGACACGGGCAATCC
>ERZ761609.2560-NODE-2560-length-13242-cov-9.116933_pt1 | contig 13242 bp, 17 predicted proteins | sample MGYA00511163_ERZ761609 | MGnify/ENA primary metagenome ERZ761609 (study PRJEB28899, sample SAMN02445070) | bioreactor sludge metagenome | biome: EBPR sludge | place: Australia: Brisbane, Thorneside Wastewater Treatment Plant | collected 2011-12-16 ... | reverse complement strand
ACCTGATACAGCGCTGCAAGCCCACGGAGGTCCGCCATGGCCTATATCTTCGAACCCAATCCCATTCCGACATTGCCGATTGCCGGCTCGGACAAGCTCTTTCCGGTCCGCCGGATCTACTGTGTCGGGCGCAACTACGCCGAGCATGCGCGCGAGATGGGGCACGACCCGAACAAGGAGCCGCCGTTCTTTTTCCAGAAGAGTGCCGACACGCTTCTGACGAGCGGTGATTTCCCGTATCCCGACAAAACGAGCGACCTGCATTTCGAAATCGAACTCGTCGTCGCGCTCAAGTCGGGTGGTGTGAACATACCGGCCGACAAGGCCATGTCGCATGTCTACGGTTATGCGGTCGGCCTCGACATGACGCGGCGTGATCTGCAGGGGCAGATGAAAAAGCTCGGCAGACCGTGGGAGATCGGCAAGTCATTCGAGAAGAGCGCGCCGTGCACCGCGATCCAGCCAGCCGACAAGATCGGTCATCCGACGAAGGGTGCGATCTGGATCGACGTCAACGGCGAACGCCGCCAGACCGGCGATCTCGGCGACATGATCTGGGATATTCCAAACCAGATCGCGTTCCTGTCGGGTCTGTTCGAACTCAAGGCCGGCGATCTCATTTTCACCGGCACGCCGGCGGGCGTGGGTTCGGTCAAGCGAGGCGACAAGATGCATGGTCATGTCGACGGTGTCGGCGACCTTAAGGTCGCGGTCGTCTGACGAACGCGCACCACGTTGAAACTGAAAGAGGAGCCTTTCGGGCTCCTCTTTTTCTTTTTCACGTCAACAACGGTGAGGCGCAATCAATTGCGGTCTTCGGGTAGTACGGGGAGCGGCACGCAGGGAACGCCGTCCTCATGCAGAGCCTTAACCTCGTCCACTGTCGCCTCGCCATAGATGCCGCGTTCTGGTGCTTCTTCGTGGTGGATCTTGCGGGCTTCCTCGGCAAAACGCGGGCCGACGTATTCGGCGTTTTTCTTCACCTCGTCGCGCACCTTGCGCATCAGGTCCATCAGTTCCGGCGGAACCTGCATGCCATAGCTCTGCCGTGCGGTTTCGGAGGGAACTGCGGCCGGCTCCTGCGACTTCCCCTTTCGGCGCGTGCTCGACGAGACGGCCGGCGCCATAAGGGCCTTGGTGACTTTCGTCGAGCCGCAGTCGGGGCACGATATCAGGCCGCGCTTCGACTGCGTATCGAACGCGGTGCTGTTCGCGAACCAGCCATCGAACGTGTGGCCCTTCTTGCACTGGACGGAATACTTGATCATGCGACTTTACTATCCTCGATGGCCTTGCCTTCGCTTTCGAGACTTTCGGCCGCGCCGATGACGTCGAACGGACGGTCGTGGGTGAGCGACGGCACCTGCGCTCGCGCTGCGGCGACGGCCCCCATATCGATATCGGCGAGCAGAAGGCCGGTTTCAACCCCGAGTTCTCCCACGACTTCGCCCCAGGGTGCGACCACGATCGAATGGCCGTAGGTTTCGCGACCGCATTCGTGTTTGCCGGTCTGTGCTGCCGCCAGCACCCAGCATCCGGTCTCGATGGCGCGGGCGCGCATGAGGGCCTGCCAGTGCGCCGTGCCGGTCTTGACGGTGAAGGCGGACGGGATCGCGATGATTTCTGCGCCGGCCTTTGCCAGTGCGCGATAGAGCGCGGGGAAGCGGAGATCGTAGCAGATGGTTATGCCGAGTTTGCCCCACGGCAGATCCGCGACCACGGCCTTTTCGCCGCGGCGGTAGTTGCGGCTTTCGCGGTAGGTCTCGCCGCCCGGCAACTTGACGTCGAACATGTGGATCTTGTCGTAGCGGGCGACGAGCCTTCCCGTCGGATCGATGAGGAAGGCGCGGTTGGCGAGCTTGTCGGCGGCGACGGCGATGCCCATCGAGCCGATGTGCAGCCAGATCTTCAGTTCGCGGGCGAGGGCACGGAAATGGGCGATTGCAGGATTGCCCTCCTCGGGTCGCGTGTCGACGAACAGCTTGGCGCGATCCAGTTCCATGAGTGTTGTCACTTCGGGCGTCTGGACATACTCGGCGCCCTGTCTCGCGGCGTCGCGGATCAGGTCCGAGGCAGCACGCAGGTTGCCTTCCACGGAACGCGACGTCGTCATCTGGACGAGGGCAGCGCGGAAGCGGGGTGCTGGTGCGGTCTCGGTCATGGGTGCTACTCCGGTCGGCGCTCTGCGGTCAGATCGTGTCAGGTTGCGAGAAGACGGTCCAGTTCACCGCTCGCATCGAGAGCATAGAGGTCGTCGCAGCCGCCGACGTGGCGGTCGCCAATCCAGATCTGCGGGACCGTCGTGCGGCCGTCTGCCTTGGCGACGAGATCGCGCCGACCGGCGGAATCGCCCGTGAGGTCAATTTCCTCGAATGCAGCCTTCTTGTTCTGCAGCAGGCGCTTGGCGCTGTGGCAATAGGGGCAATAGGCGGTCGTGTAGATCCTGATCGGGGGCATTTGCGCACTCTCTCGTCAATTCGGGGCGAGGCCCTCTGTCCGGCTCGATCAATACAGCGCGGGGACCTTCGGCAGCAATAGCAACACGGGATTGCGTTACTGCGGGGTAATGATGTCGCCGGAGGCGCGGGACAGCGTCAGGACGTCGACGCGGGCCGCACCGGCCCGTTTCAGCACGCGGGCGCAGGCCTCGACCGTCGCCCCGGTGGTCAGCACGTCGTCGACGAGCACGATCGACTTGCCGGCGATCACCGCCTTCATGCGCGGGGGAACGACGAAGGCGCCTGCCACGTTCTGACGGCGTTGCGCCATGGTCATGCCGACCTGCGGGGGCGTCGCACGGCGGCGTTTCAGGACCCGCCAGTGGTAGGGTACGCCCGATCGGATCGACAACATGCGCGCAAGCTCGGCGGACTGATTGAACCGGCGCCACAACAGGCGGCCGCGCGCCAGCGGAACTGGCACCAGCATGTCGGCCTCTCGGAGCAACTCGTCACCGGCTGATGCGAGCCAGGACGTGAGCAACCGCATCGCGTCGCTTCGATCCTGATACTTCATCCCGTGGATCAGCCGCCGCATGGTGCCGGCATGAAAGGCTGCCGAGCGGGCCCGATCGTAATCGGGAGGATTGGCGAGCGCAGCAGCGGAAAGCATCTTGCCGCCCGTGTCGAATGGCAACGGAATGCCCATGCGGTCGCAGAGCGGGGGGCGAATGAAAGCCAGTGCCGACCAACACTGCGCGCACAGGGTATGGTGCCGATCGACGCAGGTCTGGCAGGCTGCGCAGACGGGCGGCATGACGATATTCGACAGCCCCGAGGCCGCCAGACGCAGTCGCAACCGCCACGGAGGCGCTTGATCGCCCGACGACGGCTCGCCATCGGTCAATTCCGGGTCGGGACGGATTGCAGTCGTGGTCATTCGGCGATACGCAGCAGAAACATTCGATCATGCAATCATGCGTCGTGACGCTAGGCAAGACCGATCGGGCCGCGAACCGGAGTGGATCAGTGTCCGGCAACATTCCAAAACTCTTCGATTACGACCTGTTCGCCCTGCGGCGGGCGAGGGCGCAGCGCCTGCAGGCGACGGGCGAGGGACGGTCCGATTTCATCCTCGACCTGGCTGTCGACGACATCCTGGACAGGCTCGGTTTCATCAGGCGGACATTCCGGCGCGTCCTGGTGATTGGCGCTTCGACGGAGCGGCTCGTCGAGGGTCTCCGCGCGCGATGCGATGGTGACGGTGCGGTCATTGAGTGCGATCCGTTCGCGGGGGCGGGCTCGGGCGCTAATCCGATGGAGCCGGAAGAGTTTCTGGCAAGCCAGCTCGCGATGTTATCCGGACCTTGGGATCTTGTGGTGTCGCCGGTCGCATTGCACATGATCTCGGATATACCGGGCGTGCTGTCGCTCGTTCGTGCGGCACTGGCGCCGGACGGGTTGCTGCTCGCAAACATGCTGGGCGGCGCTACGCTTCAGGAGTTGCGCTCGAGCCTGGTCGAAGCGGAGACCGTGGTGACCGGTGGGGCGGCATCACGGGTGCATCCGATGATCGACGTGCGATCGCTTGGGGCGCTGTTGCAGCGAGCGGGATTTGCTCTGCCGGTCGCCGACAGCACGACTTTCGACGTTTCCTATGGGAGCGTCGTCGGGCTGATGACCGATCTGAGGTCCATGGGGCGGACGAACGTTCTGTGCGGCAAATCCCGGCATTTGCTCAGCCGCACAGTCGTTGCCGGGGCGGATGCGCACTATCGGGCGACTTTCCCAGCCGACAACGGGCGGATCAAGGCGACTTACGAGATCGTGACGGCTACGGGCTGGGCTCCGCACGAGAGCCAGCAGAAGCCGCTGGCACCGGGCTCGGCAGCAATGCGCCTTGCCGATGCGCTCAAGACTTCAGGGAAGAAATAGGACTGCCGCAGGTCGTCTGACCCGGCCTACTTCATTGCCGTCGAGGCCTTGTTGGCGACGCCCTGCCAGCCCTGGCTCGAACTGCCGCCGAGAGCAGTGAAGGATGCAATGCACGCGACGGCGATGAGCGTCGCTATCAATCCGTATTCAATGGCCGTGGCACCGCTTTCATCGCGCAGGAAGCGCCTGGCCAGGCCACGGAAGCCGCCAGCAGCCACTTCACTGTTGCAGTACGCGCTCGTCATGACACTTTCCCCAAAAAGTGCGCCGGGGCCGCGTTACAGCAGATCCCTCAGCATCGTTCTCAACGGCTCGTCGGCGGGCGGCATCTGATAGTCGCCCAATCTCACAGCCCGGACCCAGGCGATCTCCTGGCCTTCGCGTGGAACGATGTCCCCGCCCCACTTCCGGCAAATGAAGAGGGGCATCAGGAGGTGGAACGTCTCGTACGTGTGGCTCGCAAACGTGAAGGGTGCCAGACACTTCGGCCAGACCTCGATCGAAAGCTCTTCAGCGAGCTCACGAATGAGGGCCGCCTCGGGTGTCTCGCCCTGCTCCACCTTGCCGCCGGGGAACTCCCAGAGCCCCGCCATCGGCCGCCCTTCCGGGCGTTTTGCAAGCAGCACGCGATTATCCGCATCGACCAACGCGCAGGCCACGACGAGAACCGTCTTCATGCCCGTGCTCCCCGCATACTCGCATCCAAGGGTTAATTTTACGCCACGTGGAAGCGCTTTTTCCAATTTCGACGCGAATTCGTTAGGGTCTGTTACCAGCCTGTTAATCCGGTCAACTTCTGTAGTCGGCGTTTATCGCGACGTACTCCTTGGTCAAGTCGCAGGTCCAGACTGTCGCGCTTTCCGCGCCGACCCCGACGTCGACGCGAATGACGATCTCGGACGATTTCATGTACGCGGCGACCGTTTTTTCAACGTACTCGGCAGCGCGTTCCCCGTTACGTGCGACGCAATGGGGACCGAACCAGATCGAAAGTCGGTCACGGTCCGCTGCCTCGCCCGACTTGCCCACCGCCATGACGACGCGGCCCCAGTTCGGGTCTTCGCCAGCAATGGCCGTCTTGAGGATCGGAGAATTCGCGCAGGCGAGTGCTATGCGGCGAGCGGCGGCCCACGTTTCGGCGCCGTGAACTTCGAAGGTTACGAATTTTGAAACACCCTCGCCGTCCTTGGCCACCTGAATGGCGAGGTCGCGCATGACGTCGTGGAGGGCTGCCGCAAACGGGGCGAGCCGGGGATCGGCCGCGTCCACGATGGGGGTCTGGCCGCGCCGCGATGCGGCGCCGGTCGCGAACAGGAGGCACGTATCGGACGTCGAGGTGTCGCCGTCGACTGTCATGCAGTTGAAAGTGACAGCCGCGTATTTGGCGAGGAGGCCCTGCAGCACGCGGCGGTCGATGGCGGCATCGGTGACCATGAAACACAGCATCGTCGCCATATCGGGGGCGATCATGCCGGCGCCCTTGCAGAAGCCGTTGAGATGAACGTCGGTGTCGCCGATCTTCACCGTCCGCGTCGCGAGCTTGGGATACGTGTCGGTGGTCATTATCGCGCGTGCGGCGGCTTCGGTCGCATCGGCCTTGCCGGATTTCGCGAGCCCGTCGAGGAGGTGGGCGAACTTGCTTGCATCCATCGGCTCGCCGATGACGCCGGTCGAGGCGAGATAGACGTTCGAGGGCTTCGCCTTCGTGGCACGTGCGGCGTAGTCGGCCGTGATTTCGACGGCTTCCCGGCCACGTTTTCCGGTAAAGGCGTTGGCGTTGCCGGAATTGACGACGAGAATGCGTGCGCTGCCGTCCTTGAGGCTCTCCCGGCACCAGCTGACGGCTGCCGAGCAGGTCTTCGACTGCGTCAGAACGCCGGCGGCGACGGTTCCCTCGTCGAAGACGGCGACCATGAGGTCGGTCCGACCCTTGTAGCGGATACCGGCTTCTGCGGTCGCGTAGCGCACGCCATCGACGACGGGCATGGCGGGAAGCGACTTCGGAGCGAACGGGGATGGGGGTGCAGCAGCGGCCATGGATCTGTCCGGAGTTTGTGAAATCTCGTCCTTGTCGAACCAGATCGGACGGCGGAATGCAAGTCGCACCCGCGCGGAGCCGTCGTCCGGTAACGACGTTGTCTTGCGGCCGTGACAGGCAGGGTAGCGGGATGGTAGCAGACGCAATACGGTTCGGTCGGCTCCAGCCATCGGACCGCAGCTGCCGCAAGAGTCACGGGTCACATCATGCGTTTCATCACCAGCAAGGTACTTGCAGCTCTCGTTGCGGTAGGTTCGGCCGGCTTGACGGCGGGCGCGACACAGGCCGCGCCGTGCGGCTCTACGGGGGCTGGTTTCGAGGCATGGGTCGCCGATTTCAGGAAAACGGCTGCACAGGCGGGCATTTCGCAACGGGCGATCGCTGGCGGTCTCGACGGTGTCACCTACGACCAGCGCATCATCAGTCTCGATCGCGGGCAGCGGTCGTTCAAACTTTCGTTCGAGCAGTTCTATGCCCGGCGGGTGTCGCCGTCGCTCATCTCGCGTGCCAAGGCAAAAATGAGCCAGCATGCTGGCCTGCTATCTAGCATCGAGAAGCGCTACGGCGTACCGCCACAAATCATCGTCTCCATCTGGGGCCTCGAAACCAACTTCGGCTCCGACGGGCACGGCGGCAGGTCCATTCCACGCTCGCTTGCGACGCTCGCCTACGATTGCCGGCGCTCCGCGTTCTTCACGAACGAGCTGATGAATGCCCTCAAGATCATCGATCGCGGCGACATGACACCGTCGCAGCTCGTTGGTGGATGGGCGGGCGAGATCGGCCCGATGCAGTTCCTGCCGTCGAGCTACATCAACTACGCCGTTGATTTCGACGGCGACGGGCGGCGGAACCTGATGTCGAGCGTGCCGGACATGCTGGCCTCGACGGCGAACTTCCTCAAGGGCAAGGGCGGCTGGCGTGCGGGTCAGGGCTGGGGACCGGGTACGGCGAACTACAATGCGCTGCGTGAATGGAACAAGGCGGAGGTCTACGTGCGGACGATTTCGGTCATGGCCGAGCGCCTGTCGGGACGGTGACGGGATGCGCGCGTGACGGTGGTCGCCAGGACAAAACCCTTTACGACTGTGCCGCTGCCGCCTGCGGCGCCGGGCCAGAGGATCGGGCTTCTCGGCGGGTCGTTCAATCCGGCACATGAAGCGCACCTGCTGATCAGCACGATCTCGCTCAAGCGTCTCGGCCTCGACAAGGTGTGGTGGCTCGTCACGCCCGGCAATCCGCTCAAGGCGCCAGACGAGGCAACGTCAATCGAAGCGCGCGTCACCGAGGCGCGATTGGTCGCATCGGATCATCGGATCGTCGTCACGGATTTCGAGCGCCATATCGGATCGCATTATACGGTCGAGACACTTTCGTTCTTGAAGGCGGTGCGTCCCGGCGTCCGGTTCGTGTGGCTGATGGGGGCGGACAGTCTGGCGACCTGCCACCGGTGGCGTCGGTGGCGCACCATATTCCGAATGATGCCAATCGCGGTGATCGATCGGCCCGGTTACGGGCTCGTGGCGCGCGCGTCGCCGGCGGCCCGCGCGTTCTCTGCGTCACGCATCGCAGGGCGGGAGGCGGGAGGGCTTGCCGGCCGGCCGGCACCGGCCTGGGTGTTCCTGACCGGGCCACTTTCGGCCCAGTCATCGACCAAGATCCGGGCGGCGCGTCGCGCGATCCCGAAATAATCAAATTATAACAATGGTTTGATTTCGGCATGACGTGATGCTAGCGAGACTGTGGCCCGTCACGTCGCTTTGCTGTATTTTTGAATGGCGGGTAACATCTTCGGGGTCCAAGACCGCCCCGCACACAAGGAACTGACGCACCCTATGAGAAGTCCGACCGCAAGGACGAGCAGCAAGTCGAAACCGGACGCGGGCCGTCCCGTTGCTCCAGCCGACAGCGGTGTCCTCCAGGACGTGCTCACATGCCTGGACGAAGCCAAGGCCGAGGACATCGTCACCATCGACATCAAGGGCAAGTCGACGATCGGCGACTTCATGGTCGTCGCGTCGGGCCGCACCGACCGGCATGTCGGCGCCATCGCGGACCAGGTGCGCGAGAAGCTGAAAGAGGCCGGGGTCGCAGGCGTTCGCATGGAAGGCCAGGACAACTGCGACTGGGTGATCGTCGACGGCGGCGACATCATCGTGCACATCTTCCGTCCGGAAGTGCGCGAGTTCTACAATATCGAAAAGATGTGGCAGTCGGAGCGGCCTCCGGAACCGCCGACACACTGAGCTGCCATGCAGGTCGTCGTCGTCTCCGTCGGCAAGCTCAAGTCCGGGGCCGACCGTGATCTTTTCGACCGCTACTGGTCACGGCTGGCCGCGACCGGCAAGTCCGTCGGTCTTGCCAAACTCAAGCTCGTCGAACTTCCCGAGTCTAAAGCGGCAACAGCGGAAGCGCGCAAGGCAGACGAGGGGCGACGAGTGCTCAAGTCCTTCAGTGCGGACGCGCATCTCATCGTGCTGGACGAGACGGGATCGCTCATGACAAGCGAAGCGTTCGCCCACGATCTCAGAGCCAGAACATCATCCGGTACTTCCGAACTCGTGTTCGCCATCGGTGGTGCCGACGGTCATGGGGGCGAGGTGCGCGCACGGGCGGATGCATTGCTGTCACTGGGACGGATGACACTGCCGCACGGGCTGGCGCGGGTCGTTCTCGCCGAGCAGCTCTATCGTGCGGCGACGATCCTGACGGGACATCCGTATCACCGCTCCGGGTGATCTGGTCAGGTTCGCTTCATGATGGCGTCGAGGGTCCGGCCCGGCAGCAGGCGCTTCATGAGAGCGATGGCGTGGGTATGCGGGGAAATGCGATAGCGTGCCTTCGGCTTCGGGCTTTCGACGGCGTGGATGAGGGCCTTTACGACCGCACCGGGCCCCATTTTGAGTTTGCTTTGCGTATCGTTCGCCATGGCTGCGAGACGTTTTTCATAGACCTCGCGATGCGGGGAATTCTCCATGTCGATGGCGGCGCGGAACTGGGTGAGGGTCGTTTCGAGGAACTTCGTGTAGATGGGACCCGGCTCGAGCAGCGAGACATGAATGCCGGTGCCCGCGAGTTCGTAGCGTAGCGCGTCCGTGATCGCCTCGAGGGCGAATTTCGATGCGCAATAGGGGCCGCGATACGGGCCGCTGACGAGACCGAGAACAGACGAGCAGTTGACGATGCGACCATGACCCTGCTGCCGCATGGCGGGGATGAGCAGCCGCGTGAGTTCGTGGGGACCGACGACGTTGACGTCGAGATGGCGGCTAAGGACATCGCCGCGAATATCCTCCATGGCGCCGATCTGGCCGTAGGCGGCATTGTTGTAAAGGGCGTCGAGGCGGCCTCCGGTCATGGACAACACGCGTTCGGCGCAGGATTGGACAGATGAAAGATCGCCAAGTTCGAGCGAGATCGCTTCGACGCCGAGGTCGGACGCGAGCCGCTCGATGTCGGCCTGCTTGCGCGCAGTCGCGATGACGCGCCAGCCCTTGTCACGGAAGGCCATGGCTGCGGCCTGGCCGATGCCCGAAGAGCAGCCGGTGATCAGGATGGTTTTCTTCGATGTCGTCATGACGCCTCAATAGCTACATCAGGCGCCGGGGAGAAGTGCGTATTTTTGGGTTCGCACCGTTCGTCGCGGGCTGATAGCTTGCGGCCGATCCGGAGAACCGAACACATGACGAAAGCACTGCCCCCCGTCCGCCCCGAAACCTTCGCCGCGCAGGCTGGCGGGAACGTCGAAAGCGAGACGCGCGCAATCATCTCGCCGATCCATATCGCAACCACATATGTTCGTGATCCCGACAACGGATATTCGAGCGGCTACGTGTACGGCCGGCCGGACAATCTGACGGTCCGGCAGGCGGAGGCCGTGATTACCAATCTTGAGAATGGCGTCGAAACGCTGCTTACGGGTTCCGGTATGACGGCCGCCACGACGGCGATACTAGCGCTCGAGCGGCCGGCGCACGTGATCGCGCCGGAGATCATGTACTGGGCGCTGAAACTCTGGCTCAAGGAGGATGCGAAGACGTTCGGTATCGACGTGACGTTCGTGCCGGGTGACGACGTCGCGGCATTCAAGGCAGCGGTCCGGCCCGGTCAGACGCGCATGATCTGGATAGAGACGCCTGCCAATCCGACGTGGACTATTTCGGACATTCGTGCCATCTCGAAGGTTGCGCACGACGCGGGGGCTCTGCTTGCGGTCGACTCGACCATCGCGACGCCCGTGCATTGCCAGCCGCTGTCGCTCGGCGCCGACGTGGTCATGCATGCGGCGACGAAGTACCTCAACGGCCATTCCGACGTCGTGGCGGGATCGCTGACGTTCGCGCGGAAGGATGAATATTTCGATCGTGCGGCGCGGATGCGAAAGATGCTTGGTGGCATTCTCGGGCCGTTCGAGGCGGCGATGCTGATGCGCGGGATGCGCACGCTGCATGTGCGTGTGCGGCAGCAGAGCGCGAATGCGATGGCGCTTGCGGAGCATTTCGCGCGCGATCCACGTGTCGTCGAGGTCCTCTATCCCGGCCTTCAGACCAACAAGGGACATACCGTCGCGCGTCAGCAGATGTCAGGCGGGTTTTCCGGGATGGTCTCGATTCGTGTCGCGGGCGGAGAGGCGCGTGCGATCCGGACGGCGGCAAATGTGAAGGTCTGGAAGCGCGCCACGTCGCTCGGCGGAGTCGAAAGCCTGATCGAGCATCGCGCCTCGATCGAGGGTCCCGGCACACTCTGTCCCAACGATCTTCTGCGCCTGTCGATCGGTGTCGAAAATGTGCAGGACCTGATTGCCGATCTCGATCAGGCGCTCGGCACGAACGCCTGAGCCGGACATGACATCCTTCAACGATCTTCTGGTCAGGGCTGCTCCCCTGATCTTCATGTTTCTCTGGTCGACCGGATGGATCTCGGCGCGAGCAGCGATCATCGACTGCGACCCGATCACGTTCCTCGCGGTCCGTTTCGGGGCCGCGATGGTGGTGTTCGGTGCCATCGTGGCAATCGTCCGATCACCGTTTCCGACCACTCGGGCGGGTTATGTTCATGCCGTTTTGAGCGGGTTTCTGCTCCACACCTGTTATCTCGCTGGCGTGTGGTACGCGATCGGGCAAGGCGTTCCTGCAGGCGTTTCCGCCGTGATTGCCGCGACGCAGCCCATCATGACCGCGGTTCTCGCACCCATGCTCGTCAACGAACGGATCACGGCACGTCAATGGGCGGGACTTGTGCTCGGGTTCGGCGGCATCATCATGGTTCTGATGCCGAGGCTCGCCGTCGTCCCCATCGACAGCATCGGTTTGTGGCAATGGGCCATCGGCATCAACCTGTTCGCCATGCTGACGGTCACGCTCGGCACGTTCTATCAGAAGCGGTTCGTGCCGACGGGCGATCTGCGGACGACGGCCTTTCTCCAGTATCTCAGTGCTTTCCCGACGACGATCGTGCTGGCCTGGATGATCGAGCCGATGAAGTTCACCGTCAGTCTGACGAGCATGGCGACACTCGCTTGGTCGGTTCTCGCCATATCGCTCGGTGCAGGATTGTTGCTCTTGTGGCTTATCCGGCACGGGGCCGTGTCGCGCGCGGCCAACCTCATCTATCTCGTGCCGCCGACGGCGGCGCTGCAGGCGTGGGTGCTTTTCGGTGAAACACTCACGCCGCTGCAGATGGTCGGTATCGCCATTACCGTCGCCGGGGTCGCGCTGACAGTGCAGCGCGTGGCCGCGCGATAGATCTCAGCCGGCGGGTTTCGTTGCAGCAAACGAGGGGACGGCGGCGGCGAACCGGTCCAGCCATGCGACCATGTTCGGGTGTGTTGCGCGCCACTTGCCGCCGTGGCGGAAGTCGAGATAGCCGAGCGAACAGGCCAGTGTGATGTGGCCGTAATCGGGATGGTCCTTCCATTGCGGCGGGGCTTTCTCGAGGTGATCGAGGGTTCGATCGATCTTGGACTGGAGCCGTTCCACCCAGCTTTCGACGCGCATTTCGGCGGGGCGGTAACGTCCTTCATAAACCTGCAGCAGCGCCTGCTCCATAAGCCCGTCGGACAGGGATGCGAGTGTCAATGTCCGCCAGCGCTCGGGACCTGATCTCGGGACGAGAACCGGGCCTGTACCCACCGTGTCGAGATACTCGCAGATGACGTGGCTGTCGTGGATCACGTCGCCGTTGTCGAGGATGAGGGCGGGAATGCGGCCGAGCGGATTGGCCGCGTTCAGCGTCGGATCGCCCTTTGTCGCGTCGACGGAAACGACTTCTATCTTTTCGGCGAGGTTCTTCGCGGCAATCGTGATCTTGACCTTGCGGCCGAACGGGGACGCTGCACTCGAAAGCAATTTCATGATTGCGGTCTCACAGTGTGTCTCAGATGCCGCATCCTGCCTGCAGCCGCGCTGCGACGCAATGAGGCGCACGCACCGCAGACCACCCTGCCGTGCATTCGATTGCAATGGTGCACGAATGAAAAGGAGAACCGGACACCGGGGCTGAAACCCAGGGCCCCCTGGTTTCAATAAACCCCGCAACCCGGGGTCCGGCTCTCCTGTGGCGGCACAATAGCCGGGCGCCGGTCGATGTCCACGCGACGAATTGCTTTACTCACATTGAAAAATCAGTGGTTGTTGAAGGCCGATTGCGCAGACTGCGTGCTGGCGTGTTGCCGCCGGGCATCGGTGAGGTGTCAGGCGTTCGAGGCGTCCAGTGCCGCTTCATAGGACTCGGCGGCCGTCATCCAGGCATGTTCGGCCTCTTCGATCGCGCGCGCAAGCTGACCGCGTTCCTGCAGCAGTTTGGCAGCTTCGGTCTTGTTTTCGTAAACGC
>ERZ761609.2558-NODE-2558-length-13262-cov-7.379117_pt1 | contig 13262 bp, 11 predicted proteins | sample MGYA00511163_ERZ761609 | MGnify/ENA primary metagenome ERZ761609 (study PRJEB28899, sample SAMN02445070) | bioreactor sludge metagenome | biome: EBPR sludge | place: Australia: Brisbane, Thorneside Wastewater Treatment Plant | collected 2011-12-16 ... | reverse complement strand
GGCCCGCCAGCGATCAGCGACACCTAAGCAACATCAGCCCGACATCAGCACAAATCTCGAATTATCCGGCGCAGGCGACCCGCCCGCGCGCAGGCTTCACATTGTCCATCACAGGGCAGCAGGCACGGAAATCAAGAGGAGACACAGCATGAATCGTGAAATCAAAGCGGAACAACTGGTCAAGAGATACGGGGATGACGTCGCTGCCGTTGACAACGTGTCGTTCAAGGTCGACTCCGGCGAGATCTTCGGCTTTCTGGGGCCGAACGGCGCAGGCAAAAGCACGACTGTCGCCATGCTGACCACGCTCGGCCTGCCCACGTCGGGCCGCGCGACCGTCGGCGGCTATGATGTCGTCGATCAGGCGGCTCAGGTGCGGCGTATCGCCGGCGTCGCGCTGCAGGAGATCGGCCTCGACCCGATCATGACGTCGCTTGAACTGCTGACGCTGCAGGGCCGGTTGTTCGGCATGTCGCGCCGTGACGCCCTCAAGCGCGCCAACGAACTGCTGGAGATCGTCAAGCTGGCGGACGTCACCAAGCGCCGCGTCGGCAAGTATTCCGGTGGCATGCGCCGCCGTCTCGATCTGGCGATGGCGCTCATGCACCGGCCGGAGATCCTGTTCCTCGACGAGCCGACCACCGGCCTTGATCCGGCCAGCCGCCGCGACATCTGGGCGGAGGTGCGCCGCCTCAACCGCGAATTCGACATGACCATCTTCCTCACCACGCAGTATCTGGAGGAGGCTGACGAACTGGCCGACCGCATCGCGATCATCAACCGCGGCCAGATTCAGGTTGAAGGCCAGCCGCAGGCGCTCAAAGCCGCGCTCGGCTCGGAATCGATCAACGTGACCTTCCGCGACAGCGATCACGTGCGCCGCGCCAGCGACGAGGTGACCGACATGTTCGACCGCCTCCAGATCGACCGCAAGACGCTGCGCATGTACCGTAACAACGCCGCCGAGATCATCCCGGCTGTAGTCAACCGCCTGAACACCGCCGGACTGGAGCCGGTCTCGCTGACGCTCACCACGCCGACGCTGGATGACGTGTTCCTGCAGGTGACCGGTCAGCGCTTTGACACCGATACCGACGGCGAGTCGACACCCGCCGCTTCGATCGCCGAGCCCGCCTAACCCGATCGTACGCCCACGAGAGCAGAGGAGATCCACCCTATGGATACGGTTAGCCAGAAGACTGCGGTGATGCCGCGCATTCAGGTCAGCGAAGAACGGATGCCGTTCGTATTGCAAGTGTGGTCGCTCATGTGGCGCACGCTGGTGACGAACTTCCGCGTGCCCGCCGCCGTCCTGCCGCCGATCATCATCAGCGCCTTTTTCCTCGTGATCTATCAGTCGTCGCTCGGGGGAGCCGCGGGCTTTATCCCCGGACTGCGCGGTCAGAGTTATCTGGGTTTCATCCTGCCGCTGTCGGTCGTCAGCGCCGCCTTGAGCGGCGCCGGCGTCGCCGGTCAGAGCATCGTCCGCGACATTGACAACGGCTACTTCGACAAGCTGTCGCTCACACCGGTGAGCCGGTCAGCGCTGCTGCTGGGGCCAATGCTGGCCGGTGCGGTGATCCTGCTGCTGCAGACCGGCGTCGTGATCGCCATGGCGCTGCTGCTCGGCCTGGCGCCGGAGACCGGGCTCCCCGGAATCTTAGCGGTGTTGGGCTTTGCGCTGCTGCTCGGCGTGGGCTTCTCCGGGTTTACGGTCGGCATCGCGCTGTTCACCGGCAACGCCGCCGCGACGCAAGGCGCCAGCTTTATCTTCTTCCCGCTGTCGTTCCTTGCGCCGACGTTCGTCCCGCTGGCGCTGATCTCGGGCTGGCTGCGCACCGCCGCCGAACTGACCCCGATCACCTACATCCTCGGCGCGATGCGCACGATCCTCAATGAGGGCTGGGTGGCCGAGCCGATCGTGCAGGGTTTGATCGCCACCAGCGTGCTGGGGCTGTTCCTGTTCGCCTTCGCCGCCGCCGGACTGCGCGCCCGCGCCCGCCGCAAGTAACGCCTCTACGGACAACAACGTGCGCCGCAGGGACTCCGGAGTCCCTGCGGCGTTGTGATTCCCCGGCGTGAATCAAAACCGCGCCCCTTGCGGAGCGCGGTCAGTTCGTTCTGCTGTCCAGCTAGAACGGCAGACAGCTGTAGAGGTTCTGCGAACCCGGCAGTTCAAGCTGCTGGCTGCCGCACACGGCCCCGGCATGATGCCAGCCATTGGGCGCATACGCGATCTTCGTCGGCGCGGAGATGATCTGTGACTGCGCGCTGCAGGCACTGTCGGTGTAAGCCTTCGTGCCTGCGGGCACCGTCGAACCGGTCGAGTCCGCGAAGTTAAGGTAGTACGAATAGGTTCTACCCAGGATTTTGACCTTGTACCACAGGGCACAGACCGGCGTCGGATCAGGTGTCGGATCGGGCGTTGGGTCCGGAGTTGGATCGGGTGTCGGGTCAGGCGTCGGCTGAGGATCACACGAACGGGTGCAGGGCTCCGGCGTCGGATCGGTCTTAGGGAACAGCCAGCTCACATAATCTGGCACCGACGAGAACATGCCGTACTGGTAGCGGATCAGATACCAGCCCGCGTCCCACATCACGTCGGTATCGCACTGCCCTTCCAGCGACGCCCCTGCAAAACAGGCATTGGCGCGCTCATTGACCAGCGGATTGTTCGGGTTCCCCTGATCATCCACGCTTTCCTGCGCGAACGCCATCAGGGTGAGCAGCAGCAGACCTATCGACACGACAGCGAATAATAACGTTCTCCTCACAGCGATCATCCTTTGACTGCAAATCATTATGAAACAAGACAAGTTAAGATTAATTGATTATTTCGGAATATTCCATTAAGATCGTTGTGATTTCTCAACATTCAAACCAAACCAACCAAATCTTCAGATTTGTGAGACAGGCTATTTCGTCACAAACCGACTCCAGTCACCGGCATATCTTATTTTGACTTAACGATTCGCGCGCGATAAACTCATCACTCACAGGAGTTCACATTCCGGAATCCATTGATTTAACCGTCTACAATTTCAACGCAAAGAAGGGAAATACAGCACCATGAGAAAAGCATTGATCCTAATGCTGATCGTCCTGTCGCTGGTGTCTGGCGCGCTGGTCATGGCGCAGGACAACGCACTGCCCGACCTTGGCGGTCGAGTGATCACCGTGGCGGTCGAGAACGCCTATCCGCCGTTCAACTTTATTGACGAAGTGACTAACCAGCCCGGTGGTTGGGACTACGACGCCGTCAACGAGATCTGCGCGCGCCTCAACTGCGTGCCGGACTTCATTGAGACACCCTGGGATGGCATGATCCTCGCCGTGTCGCAGGGCGAGTACGACGTGGCCGGCGACGGCATCACCATCACCGCCGAACGCGCCGAGATCGTCGACTTCTCGATCGGCTACATCGCCACCGAGCAAGTGCTGCTGGTCCGCATCGATGAAGACCGTTTCACCAGCATCGATGAACTGGTCGCCGACGAAGCGCTGATCATCGGTACGCAGCCCGGCACGACCAACTACGAACTCGCCGCCGAACTGCTGCCCGAAAGCCGCATCGCCGCCTACGACACCTTCGGCGTGGCCGTGCAGGCGCTGATCGACGGTCAGGTCGACGCGGTATTCATGGACAGCACCGCCGGTCAGGGCTACACCGGTCTGAATGGTGATCGGGTCAAGATCACCGGCGAGCCGATGACCTCCGACCAGCTTGGCTTCATCTTCCCCAAGGGCAGCGATCTGACCGCCGCCTTCAACGCCGCGCTGGAAAGCATGATCGCCGACCGCACGCTGGAAGTCATCAACGGCATCTGGTTCCCGAAGGCGCTGCCGGATCTGGGCGGCCGCACCATCAGCATCGCCATTGAGAACGCTTACGTCCCGTTCAACTCGATCGACCCGGTAACCAACGAGGCCGTCGGTTGGGACTATGACGCGATCAACGAGATCTGCGCGCGCGTGAATTGCGTGCCGGAGTTCATCGAAACGCCGTTTGAAGGCACGATCCTCGCCGTGTCGCAGGGTGAGTTCGATATGTCGCCCAATGGCTTCACCATTGCCGAAGACCGCAAGGAAGTCGTCGACTTCTCGATCGGTTATGCCCGCACCGAGCAGGTACTGCTGACCCGCATCGACGAAGACCGCTTCGCCAGCTTCGAGGAATTCGCGGCTGATGAGAACCTGCTGATCGGCGTCCAGACCGGCACGACCAACTACGAACTCGCCGTGTCGCTGCTGCCGGAAAGCCGCATCGTAGCCTACGAGCAGTTTGGCGTCGCCATTCAGGCGCTGATCGACGGGCAGGTCGACGCAGTCGTGATCGACAGCACCGCCGGTCAGGGCTTCGTCGGTGTCAACGCCGACCGCGTCAAGATCACCGGCCGCCCGCTGCTGTCCGATCAGCTCGCGTTCATCTATCCCAAGGATTCGGAGATCCGCGCCGCCTTCGACCTCGCGCTGATCGCGATGATGGCCGACGGCAAACTGGACGAGATCAACGCCGCGTGGTTCGCCCCGGCGGTGACCGAGTAACCGCTTCTCATACACGGCAGAATCAGGGTGTGGACAGTCCCACACCCTGATCTTTTCCGCTCAACGCGAGGATTCACAGGAAACCGCATGAATGCCGAACAACCCCCGAGCGACGCACGGCAAATAGGCCGCCGCATCCGTCTGATCGAAAACATCTACCGATTTCCTTACTGGTTCCTCGGTCTGACTCTGATCGCCGTGCTCGTCATCCTGCTGATCGCGCAAAACCAGACCTACTCCAACATTTTCAATCAGCTGGTAGAAGGCATCATCGTCACCCTGCGCGTGAGCATTCAGGCATATTTTGCGGCCTTCTTCATCGGGTTGATCATCGGTCTGATCCGCGCCTTTCCGCCGCGCGCACCCGTCGGCCGCAAGACGGGCTTCATGGCACATCTGCGGGCCGGCATCCGCGTGATCGCTTACAATCTGGGGACGATGTACGTGGAGATTATGCGCGGCCTGCCGATCCTGATCACGCTGTTGATCACGGCCTTCGTGCTGTTCCCGCTGATCCGCGACAACATCCTCGAACCGCTGCTGGGGATCCAGATCGACGTGCGCGGCGGCTCGGAATTCCCGGCGATCTTCGCCCTGTCACTGACCTACGGCGCGTTCATGTCCGAGACGTTTCGCGCGGGCATTCAGAGCATCGAGCGCGGCCAGTGGGAGGCCGGTCAGTCACTGGGCATGACGGGCTGGCAGACGATCCGCTTCATCATCCTGCCGCAGGCGATCCGGCGCGTGCTGCCGCCGCTCGGCAATGACTTCATCGCCATGATCAAGGACTCGTCGCTGGTGTCGGTGCTCGGCATCCGCGACGTGACGCAGATCGCCCGCGTGTCGTCGGGGCGTTCGTTCCGCTATCTGGAGACCTACCTGATCGTGGCCGTCATCTACCTGACGATGACGATCCTCGGTTCGATGCTGGTCAAGGGCATGGAGCGCTACCTGCGCCGCAGCGCGCGGCGCTAACTGGTCTGTGCGGGGGCCGCTGCCGGGATCGGACGGTGGGCGCGCGTCCAGCGGAACAGCAGGAAGGCCGGAATGAGCAGCAGCAGCGTAGTCGTGCCGGACACCCAGTAAGGCATGGTCGGCGACGCCGCGAATAATGTCCCCGCCAGCGACGTACTCAAAATAATCGACAGGCTGGCCGCCGCCTGATACCAGCCCAGCACGCCGCCGCGCAGATCGTCCGACACGGTCGAGGCGGCGATGGCCTGCAGCGTGGGCAGCATGATCCCCGTCCCCAGCGCAAACAGCACGCCGCCACCGGCCACGATCAACGGCGCCGCAAAGATCGCGAACACGTACAGCGACGCAGTACGCAGCACCGCGCCGATAATGACCAGCGTCGGCTCACTGAAACGCCTGACCAATTTGCGAATGACCACCGCCTGTGTGATCAACTGCGCAAAGCCGATCACGCCCAGCAGCAGCCCCACTCCGACGTTAATCGTCTGCTCGGACTCCCCGGCGAACACCACCGCCTCGCCGTACAGCGCAAACGTCGACTGCAGGATGCCCAGCCCGAACTGCGCGCCGAACACCGTGATCAGCACCAGCAGCAGCGGCCGATTCCTCCACATTTCGCTCATTTTGAGGCGTGGGCGCTCACGGTCACGGGCGCGGGCGCGCATCTCCGGCGTGAGCGTTTCCGGCAGCATGCGGTACGTCAGCCAGACGACGACGGCCGTCATCAATGCCGCGACGTAGAACGGAACACGGTCACCGAAGGCCGCCGCCAGCAGCCCGCCGAGCGCCGGCCCGAAGATGAAGCCCATGCCAAACGCCGCGAACGACAGGCCGAGCGCCTGTGTCCGCCGTTCACGCGGCGTGACGTCCACGATATATGCCTGCGCCACGATAATATTGCCGCCGGTGATGCCGTCCAGCACGCGGCCGGCCAGCAGCATAGTGACCGAACCCGCCGCGCCCAGCATGATGAAGCTGATGACCGTGCCGATCTGGCTGATGACCAGCACCGGCACGCGCCCGTAACGATCCGACAGGCGGCCGATCACCGGCGCGGCGATAAACTGCGCGATGTAGAACGAGGCCAGCAGCAGTGTGATCATCTGCGGCGGGACGTCAAACAGGCGCTGCGCGTACAGCGGCAGGATCGGCAGCCCCATCGACGCGCCGAGGTTGCCGACAAAGATAATCAAAAGAATCACCACCATGCGGCGGTCGAGGCTCGGCCGTTCACGCCGCGCAGATGCTGCGCCCATGCTTTCGTCTCCACACTTGCGACTGCCATGCAGAACTGGTCGTAGCGTACACCCAATCGACGCTGCCCGCTAGATCCGCGCCCGTCGCCGGCAATCGTCAGAACACGCGGAAGGTATCGGTCACGCCCGCGTCGATGGATCGCAGTGCGCCGGAGTCCGCGTACGCGCCGAGCGTGTCCGGCAGCGCCTCGACCATACGCACAAACAGGCGCAGATACACCCGCTCTGAGCCGTGCCAGCCGTCGAAGAAATCGTCATCGCTGACGCCCAGAGCGCGGCTGTCGGCGAAGTCCAGATAGGCGAAACCGTGCGCGGTGAACAGCCCCTGCAGACGCCCCGCCAGCGCGTCAAGGTACGGAAGCTGGCCGCCGGACTGGATCGCGGCGACCTGGGCCGGCGCGAACGGCGGCGCGAAGCCGATCACGGTCACGCCCTGCCCGCGCAGATACGCCAGCAGCGCGTCAAGCTGCGCCAGTTTCGCCTCCCAAGGCGCGGCGGTCGGCGTATACATGTCGACGCCGTCGCGCAGCCATTCAAGATGCCGTTCGCGCTCACGCGGCTGCCACAGGTAACCGGCCACCAGAAAGTCGCCGTACTGCTCGCTGCCGTCGCTGCGGAAGCCGTGACCGTCGGCAATCGCCCGCAGTCCGAGCGCCAGCCCGCCGGATTCCGGTTCGCGGCGGTCGAGCAGCGCGCGCCAGTCGTAGCGCCGCGGGCCGGTGATCGCCTCCTGCACCACGCTGCGGCTCACGGCGAAGATCTGCGCGAAATCGCTGGCGGGAGGATCAAGCGGCTGCGGCACATAATCGGCGTTGAACCACACCGGATCAACGCCCATGATGATCACGCGCGGGAGTGCCTCAGCGCTTAGGCCGCGCAGCAGCGCATCGACCTGATCAAGCTGCCACGCGGGCGCACCGGCGTTGTAGAAGGCGTCCGGCCGGCGGGTGAGCAGACCGGCGCGCATCTGCAGCACGCGCGACGACCCGACCGCGATCACTTCAGGGCGGCGGGCTTCGATCGACAGCGCCTTGAACTGCGGGTCACGGTTGCCGTACTGCGGCCGGTAGAGCGCTTCGGCGCGCTGCTGCTGCGCCACCACCCACGCCAGCGGCATCGACTCGCCGAGGTACATCAGCCCGCCGTTGACCAGCACGACGATCAGCGCAAAGGGGACTAAAAAGAGCATAAGCTTTCGCCAGAACATAAGCCGCCGATCAGAACTGGAAGTAGATGAACTGCTGCGCGCCGCTGCCGTACACGCCGGAGAACAGCACCGCCGCCCCTGCCGCGTAATACGCCGCCCAGCGCAGCGCCGGACTCAACGCCGACCAGCGCGGCGTGAAGCTGCCCACCCGCGCGGCAGACCGCTCGACCAGCAGCAGCAGGCCGATCAGCGCCCATGCCAGCCAGAACTCGACCTGCGCGCCGAGCAGCGCCCCTGACGCAAACGGCGCGAACAGGTCGTCGCCGCGGAAAGTCCACGCCTGTGTCAGCACATAGCCCGCATCGCTGATCGAGTTGGCGCGGAAGAACACCCACGCCACAGTGACCAGCACGAATGTCCCACCGATGCGCACCGCCTGTGCCAGCGCGCCCCCACCGCGCAGCAGACGCACACCGCGCTGCGCCAGCGCCGCCTCGATCACCACATACAGGCCGTGCAGCGCCCCCCAGACGACAAACGTCCAGTTGGCGCCGTGCCACAGGCCGCTGACCAGAAACACGACGAACAGGTTGATCAGCGTGCGCCTGCGCCCGCGCCGGTTGCCGCCCAGCGGAATGTACACGTAGTCGCGGAACCACGTCGACAGCGAGATATGCCAGCGCGCCCAGAACTCACGCGGGGACTGCGCCAGATACGGCTGACGGAAGTTGTCCATGAGCCGGAAGCCCAGCACGCGCGCCGTACCGATGGCGATGTCGGAGTAGCCGGAGAAGTCGCAGTAAATCTGGAAGGCAAAGAACACGGTCGCGACGATCAGCGGCAGGCCGGTATACTGGTCAGGCTGGTTGTAGACGGCGTTGACGTACAGCGCCAGTCGATCCGCGATGACGACCTTCTTGAATAAGCCCCACAGGATGATGCGAAAGCCCTCGACCGCCTCGCCGCGGTCAAAGCGCTGACGGTCGCGGAACTGCGGCAGCAGGTTCGCCGCGCGCTCGATCGGGCCGGCGACCAACTGCGGGAAGAAGGCGACAAACGTCGCCATGATGCCGAAATGGCGTTCAGGTGCGATCTGGCCGCGGTAGACGTCGATCGTGTAAGCCAGCGCCTGAAACGTGTAGAACGAGATGCCGACCGGCAGCACCAATTCGAGCAGCAGCGGCGGCGCGCCGGTCAGGGCGGCGGCAGACGCGCTGAAGAAGTCAAAATACTTGAAGACAAACAGCAGGCCAAGGCTGACCAGCGCCGCCGCGATCAGGGCGCCACGGCGCACACCCGTGCGGTCGCTGTCGGCAATCACACGCGCGGCCAGATAATTGACGGCGGTCACGACGACAATCAGCGGCAGGTACCACGGGTTCAGGTAGCCGTAGAACAGGTAGCTGGCGGCCAGCAGCAGCACCCAGCGGCCGCGCTGCGGGATCACAAAAAAAAGCGGCACGACCACCGCGAAGAAAACGACGTAATCCGGCGAGATAAATGACATACGACCGTATCCGGCGCGCCCCACTCCAGAATCAGAACGGCGGCCCCATTGTGCCGCCGTTCTGACCACAGTTCAAGCGTCGGTTCGCCTAGAGGCGACTATCCGCCGCTAGGCGAACCGACGCTAGGCGAACCGCCGCTAGACGAGCAGTTCGTCGCGCGGCGTCCCACGCAGGGCGAAACTCATCACAAACAGGATGACGGCGATCGCCAGCGTGATGCCGCCGCTGTACAGAAAGCCTTCAGCGACCACCCGCGTGACTGACGTCAGCAGCGTGGGCAGTGCTGAGGTGACGACGAAGACGCTGGTCGTCAGGTCGCGCGTGATCGTTGGGGCGGCGGTCATCGTCAGGCCGAGCGCCAGCACCAGCCCCCCGGGAATCACCAGCATGAAGGCGATCCACTGCATGCGGCCGCGCGGCAGCTTCGACCAGATGAAGGCGTTGATCAGCAGCAGCACGAACACGAACAGCGCAAAGCAGACGACGGACGCCGTCAGCGCCTCGCTGACCGTGCTGAACGGTGACGTGGACGTAAAGCCGGTGTCGGCCATATCGATGATCACCAGATCGTCGGGGATGGCCGCGCCCGCATCGCGGACAGCCGCGCGCACCGCCGGCAGGAACTCCGCGACTGGCAGGTTTTCAGGACGGCACAGCGGCACCGAAGCGCTGCGCGTCGGTTCGCTGCCGGTACACACCGGCAGGATACCCGCCAGGGCCTCGGCGAAGCGCTCACCCGGCTCACCGGCGATGTTCGCCTTGACTGCGCTCACGTCTAGCTGGACGTCGACCGCGAGCGCCCGGCCTTCGAACATATCGAAAACACTGTCGATCACCGGCGCGGTCTGGCTGGCGATGTAGCCATCCGGGATGACCAGCGCCGCCGCGTCGACCATTTCGCGCAGTTGATCGGCGCTCAACGGCAGCGCCGTCCGGGCGCGGTTGCCCAGCGCGTCGGTCGTCAGCAGGGCATCGACCAGCCCTTCGCGCACGACCACTTCAAACTCCTGACTGGTCAGCACCTGCTGGTAGAAGTCGCGGTCAAAGACCCAGGTGTTGATGGCGGCCAGCAGCAGCATCGCCATCAGTGCCGGAAACAGAATCAGGACATAGATCAATAAAGCGGAGAACTTACGCATAACTCCCTCGTGTGGCTGGTGTGTAAATAGACGCGCGGGAACGGCACGCGGGAACCTACCGGACAGCGCGCCCTGACAGGTCTACCCTGTTATACGCGCGCTGTCCGGCTCGGGTTGCGGGTGAAACGTGCGCCGCTTACAGCGCGGAGTAGACGATGCGGCCGCCGACGACCGTCAGCGCCACGTTGATGGCGTCATCGACCAGCACCAGATCGGCGTCCTTGCCGGTCTCGATGGTGCCTTTGCGGTCGCCCAGACCGATGGCGCGCGCCGGGTTGAGCGTGACCGTCTGCCAGACGGCGGTCAGCGGTTCACCCGTCGCCGCCATGAAGTTCTTCAGCGCCCGGTCGAGCGTCAGCGTGCTGCCGGCGAGCGTGCCATCCGGCAGGCGGACAGCGCCGTCCTTGACCAGGATGTCGCGCGCGTCGATCTGGTAGGTGCCGTCGGGCATCCCGGCGGCGACGACCGCATCACTGACCAGCACGACGCCGTGCTTGCCTTTGGCTTTCCACAGGATGTTCATCGCGGCCGGATGCACGTGAATATTGTCAGCGATCACCTCACAGCGCACGGTCGGCGCATCCAGCACGGCCCCGACGACACCCGGTTCGCGGTGGTTCAGCGGAGTCATGGCGTTGAACGTGTGCGTCGAATGCGTCAGCCCCAGCCGGATCGCCTCCTGCATCTGATCGTAGGTGGCGGCGGTATGCGCCACGCTGACCGTCACGCCCCGGCTGACGCACTGGCTGATCAGCCAGTGGTTCTCCGGGTACTCCGGCGCGACTGACACCAGCCGGATCACGCCCAGATCGAGCCACGGCTGCGCTTCGGCGGCCGTCGCCCGCCGGATCTCGTCGAGATTCTGCGCGCCGCAGCGGGCCGGGTTCAGGTACGGGCCTTCAAGGTGAGCGCCCAGCAGCGCAGCGCCGTCGGGCATCGGCCCCACGTGATCGCGGATGGCCTGCAGCGCCGCGGTAATGCGCGCGTGGCTGTCCGTCCACGTGGTCGCCAGAAAGCCGGTGACGCCGTGCGCCGCGTAAAAGCGCGCCATGGCTTCGAGCGCCTCGCGGGTCGCGTCCATGGTGTCATGGCCCATGCCGCCGTGAACGTGGACATCCACGAATCCGGGCATGACCGTGCGCCCGCCCGCGTCCACCGTCTGGATGTCGCGCTCACGGGGCGGCAGTCCGCTGCCCACACCGGCGATGTGCCCGTCCGCGCAGAACACCCAGCCCTGCTTGAGAATCACCGTCGGCGTGATGACGTTGGCATTGGTGATTAGTAACGGTTGATCGGCCATTTCAGCCTCCTTGAGTCGCTTGTGTGCGGCAGATCAGCGCGGCGCGATGTGCGCGTCGACATCGTCGTCAGTTTCCAGCGGCGGGATGCCCTTGAGCAGGTGCCAGTCCTCGACGTGCTCGACCGACTGGCCGACAGGCACGAGGCTCAGCGGCGCGAGCGTCTCGACTTCGAGCATCTCGTTATTGGTGAAGATCTCGATTGCCGAGCCCATATCCGGGTATTTTGCGCCCGGAACGACCGCGGCTTCCTTGAGGAAGACATGGTCACCGTTCTGGTACGCCGCCCACGGCGCGGACGAAATCCCGAACTTCTGCGGGTAGCGAGCGTCGCTGGCCGGGTCCTGGCTGAGACAGAGATAGCGCGTGCTGAACTTCCAGCGCGGATCGCTCAGGTCGGTGTACGCCCAGAAGGTGAGCGTATTGCTCGGCAGCAGATGCGTGGCGTGCAGGCCGCGCGGCGGGATGGGGATGATCGCCTTGCCGCCCGCCGCCATGACCGACAGCGCCCACGGCGCGAGTTCGACCGTCCAGACGCCGTAATTGATGATGCGGTGGATCACGCGGACGTCCGCGCCGGTCGCGGCCAGCAGGATGTCCATCTGCTTCTGGATGCCGGTCTGCGGCTCAACGGGTTGGGTGACGCGCACGCCGCCGGGGATCTCCTCGAAGGCCGACGCGCCGTTATCCGGCAGATACGAGCGGAAACGATCTTCAGGCGCGTACCACAGGCGGTGGCCGCCGTAGATGTTCCAGACGCGGGCGTCATTCGTCGCCGGCGCGAGTTCGGCCAGTTCGTTACGGTCGCCGAGGAAGCCGAAGCGGATGATACGCGGACCGATATCGGCCGTGACCAGCAGGTCGACGGTGTCGTTAGCGAGGCGCACGCAGCGTCCGAAGGGGCCGTAATCGGTAGTTTCGAGGCTCATAATCATTTTTCCTTTGTGTGATTGTGTAAGTTGTGGACGTTGCAGGCCCACGATTTCTGAACTGAGTCTAGTATAGCGCGAACGCGAGATTACGGGGGCGTTTCGAGCGAGGCCGCCGCGGACGTCCCCGCCAGCCAGCCGCTGGCCCACGCCCACTGGAAGTTGTAGCCGCCGATACGCCCGTCCACGTCGCAGATTTCGCCGCACAGATACAGCCCCGCGCACACGCGCGACTCGAGCGTCTTGAGGTGCAGTTCATCCAGCGGGATGCCGCCTGCCGTGACTTCGGCATACGTGAATCCCCGGTCACCGGTGACCGGCAGCGTGAGCGCGGTAACCGTCGCCACCAGCGCGCGCCGCTGGACACGCGTCAGTGCGGCACCCGTCCCCACCGGATCAACACCTGACTCAAGGCACAGCGCACGCGCCAGGCGTTCAGGCAGGCGGGCGCTCGCCCAGCGGCCC
>ERZ761609.2556-NODE-2556-length-13271-cov-9.075288_pt1 | contig 13271 bp, 8 predicted proteins | sample MGYA00511163_ERZ761609 | MGnify/ENA primary metagenome ERZ761609 (study PRJEB28899, sample SAMN02445070) | bioreactor sludge metagenome | biome: EBPR sludge | place: Australia: Brisbane, Thorneside Wastewater Treatment Plant | collected 2011-12-16 ... | reverse complement strand
GCACGCCCTCGGCGCGCAGCCGCTGCACCGCGCTGCGGGCCGCCCTGGCGGTGATGCCGACCGCCACCACCAGCACATCGGCATCCTCGGTGCCGAGCATCTCGGTGTGCTCGATGCGGGCAAGGTTGACCTCGATCTTGTCGAGCAGGCGGCAGAGGGCCCTTTCCGCAAGCTCCGGTTTCTGGGTCGGAAACCCGTCCGGCAGATGCGTCAGCCCGGTGACGTGGATGCGGTGGCCGTCGCCCGGCCGCGCCATCACCGGAACATGGTCGGGCGTGTCGGCATAGGGAAGAAAGCCGGGCTCGTTGCCGCTGGCCCAGACCCGCTCGATCCGCACAACATCCTTTTTCGCCGGCAGGTCGACCGTTTCGAGCAGATGGGCAATGATCTCGTCATAGAGCACGACCACAGGCACGCGGAACTGCTCGGCCAGATTGAAGGCGCGGATGGTCTCGGTATAGATCTCCTGCACCGAGGCGGGGGCGACGACGACGATCGGATGGTCGCCATGCGTGCCCCAGCGCGCCTGCATGATGTCGCCCTGCGAGGGGCGGGTCGGCATGCCGGTGGAGGGACCGCCGCGCATCACATTGATGATCACGCAGGGCGCTTCGGTCATCGCCGCATAGCCGAGGTTTTCCTGCATCAGCGAATAGCCGGGGCCGGAGGTGGCGGTCATCGCCTTGACCCCGCCGAGCGAGGCGCCGATCACTGCGGCGAGCGAACCGATCTCGTCCTCCATCTGGACGAACACGCCGTCGACGCGCGGCAGTTCGCGCGCCATATGTTCGGCGACCTCCGATGACGGGGTGATCGGATAGCCCGCAAAGAACGTGCAGCCGGCGGCGATCGCGCCCAGCGCGCAGGCCTGATTGCCATGGAGCGATTTGAGCGCGCCGGTCATGCGACCTCCGCCGAATTGGGTTGCCTGCGAACGGTGATGGCGAAATCCGGGCACAGCCATTCGCAGACATGACAGCCGGTGCAGGCTTCAGGCTGTCGCAGCACCGCCACCTGATGGGCATTGAGATGGAGGCAGCGTTCCGGGCAGAGCTTGACGCAGATGTCGCAGCCCTTGCACCAGGCTTCGTTGATTTCGAGCGTGATGGCGACGTCGGCCTGCCGGCCCGGCGCCTCGTAGCGTCGGATCGTCTCGTCATAGCGCAGGCTGGGATCGGCCTGCGCCGCCAGCGCCCAGGTGCGTCCGGCCTCGAACGCCTCGCGGTTCACCAGACGCGACTTTGCCGGCACCAGCCCGTCGATGATGTCGAGCCAGTCGCTCACCGCGTAATCGAGCGATACCGACAGCACGCCGAGCAGAACGGTATTGGCCGCACGGGCATCACCGAGATTGGTCGCCATGGTGGATGCATCAAGCGCATAGCCGTCGGCAATGCGCGAGACGATCTCTGCCGGCGTCTCCAGCGCATAGTTGGTGGCAGCGCCAGCCCGGCGGTTGCGGCAGGCGAAGGGCGGCACGATCCGCCGCGTGTCGGCGATGAACACGCCGGTCTCCGGCCGCAGATGGTCCAGCCAGCGCAGGCCCTCGGCCCATTCGAGCGCGATCAGCGCATCCGCCTCGCCCTTGGCAATGGTCGGCGACCACACCGCCTCGCCGAAACGGACATGGCTGAACACCACGCCGCCGCGCTTGGCCATGCCGTGCACCTCGCTCTGCTTGACCTGATGGCCCTGGCGATGGCCCATCATGGCCATCACCCGCGAAATCATCAGCACGCCCTGACCGCCGACGCCGACGATCATGATGTTGCGCGCCTGGTTGGCCCGCTCCGACCTGGCGGGTTGGCTCATGGCGCCACCGGCTGGATGCAGTCGGAAGGGCAGACCTGGGCGCAGAGCGTGCAGCCGATGCAGCTCGCCGCCTCGATCATCACCTTGTGCCGCCCCTCATGCATCTCCTCGGTCCAGGACAGCGAGGGGCAGCCAAGGTTCATGCACGCCTGGCAGGCGACGCAGCCGGCTGGGTTGATGGCGAGCGGGGTGCCCTTGATCTTGACCGGGTCAAGCACGCAGGGCCGCGAGGCGATGACCACCGACACGCCGCGATGGACGATCGCCTCGCGCAAGGTCTGATACATGTGGCCGACCTGATAGGGATCCACCGTGCGCACCCAATCGACGCCCGCCGCCCGGCAGATCTGCTCGTAATCGACCTTGTAGGTCGGCTCGCCGCGCAGCGAACGCCCGGTGCCGGGGTGATCCTGCCCTCCGGTCATCGCGGTAATCGCATTGTCGAGGATCACCACCGTGATGTTGACCCTGTTGTAGACCGCATCGATCAGCGGCGGGATACCGGAATGCAGGAAGGTGGAATCGCCGATGGTGGCGACAATCGGCTTGGTATCGACCCCGGATCTGGCCATGCCGATGGCATTGCCGATGCTGGCGCCCATGCAGACGGCGGTATCCATCGACTTGAGCGGTTCGACCGCAGCAAGGGTGTAGCAGCCGATGTCGCCGGAAACCCGGGCTCCGATGCCGCGCAAGGCAAGGTAGGTTGCCGTATGCGGACAACCGGGGCACAGAACCGGCGGCCGCGCCATCGGCTCGATGTTGAGCGAACGGACCGCCGCCGCCGGCTCCATCAGCCCGGCAGCCGCCAGTCCCGCCTGGACCAGTTCCGGCGACAGTTCTCCAAGACGCGGGAAGAACGCCTTGCCCTCCGCCGGAATGCCCATTGCGCGGATGTCCTTCTCCAGTGCCGGTTCGAGTTCCTCGACGATAAGCAGTCGGTCGACCGATGCGGCGAAGGCGCGGATCGCCGCTTCGGGCAGCGGATGCGAGGCGCCGAGCTTGAGGACCGATGCATGCGGCGCGACTTCCTTGACATAGAGATAGGCGGTCGAAGCGGTGATGATGCCGAACCGAGTCTCGCCGGCTTCGCGGCGGGTCAGCGGCGAAGTCTCGAAATAGCGGGCGAGGCGCGCCTCCCGCTCCAGCACTTTCGGATGCAGGCGGCGGGCGTTGGCAGGAATGGTGACGGTCTTGGTCGATGTCTCGACAAAGCCCTTGCCCGGAACCTCGCTGCGCACCCCGACCCTGACCATCGAGCGGGTATGCGACAGGCGCGTCGTCGAGCGGACGATGACCGGGGTATCGAACTGTTCGGAAATCTCGAACGCCAGCTTGGTGAAATCATAGGCTTCCTGGGCGTCCGACGGCTCCAGCACCGGCACGTTGGCGAGCCGGGCGAACAGGCGCGTGTCCTGCTCGTTCTGCGAGGAATGGATGCCGGGATCATCGCAGACGATCAGCACCAGCCCGCCATGCGAGCCGATATAGGATTGCGACATCAGCGCATCGGCGGCGACATTGAGGCCGACATGCTTCATCGCGGTGAGCGCACGCACGCCGCACAGCGCCGCGCCGATCACCACATCGAGCGCGACTTTCTCGTTGGTCGCCCATTCGGCGCTGACATCACTGGCGGGGTAGGTGCCGAGGCTTTCGAGAATTTCAGTCGAAGGCGTGCCGGGATAGGCCGCAGCCACCCTCACGCCGGCCTCCCATGCGCCGCGCGCGATGGCCTCGTTGCCCATCAGCGGCAGCAGGGTGTCGGTAACGATATCGGGCTCGATGCGTCGTTGCTGGTTCATGCCGCCCCCTCGTCAGGATGCCAGGCTGAGCGTTTTGCGGCTCAGGCCAAGGGGCGGACCGTGCACCATCTGCAGCGCACAAGTATTTGACCTCAATCAACCTTCGCCCCCGAAGGCCTGCGTCTTTTGACCAAGGCTAGTGCCAGGTGCAGGCCGATGCGGACAGGAGACTCTTCGCCGGTTGCCCGCGGCGGCCTTTCTGATCTGATACCGCTGTTCTGACACAAGGCCTGCATTTTATAAAAAATTATGAAAAAAAACGTAAAAAACAACGAGCGGAGCCCAAGGTGTCAGGTCCGATTGTGATTTCCAGCAGCGGGGTATCGCTCTACGATGTAGCGGCTCGCTACGGTGTGAGCATCAAGGATCTTTACCGTCTCAACCCGCAGTTCGTGCCGGGCAGCACTGACGGCAAGCGTTTTGATGCCAGCGTTCAGCAGGCAATGTTCGAGAGGGGTCAAAAGGGCAGGGACGGCGACTATCTCGCTGTTGGCGAGGCGATCAACCTGCCGGACGGTGCACCGAGGCATGAACCGGTAACGTTCTACAAGGCAGACCTCAGCCATGCCCGTCGTCAGCATGTGCTGGAATACGTTCGCGGCAAGATGACGGAAGCTGGCCTCAAAGGTGCCGATACGATGGGCCGCGACGAGTTCATGGCGCTCGTCCGCAAGGCGGATCCGAAGCTGACCGAGCGGCAGGCTCAGGAGCTGTTCAACGAAACGGGCGACGCCCAGCACAAATATGCGATCTGGCAGGACAAGATTCTCGCAGGCGAAGTCACCGCCGCGCTCGCCGAAGACGCCCTGCTGGAAGCAGAGGAACGCTCGGTCAAATCCGACAAGGAGGCCCGGCAGATCTTGAAGAACCTCGAACGGATCGAGGGCAATCTGAACAGCCTCAAGCGCCAGGTGCAGGAAAACGGCGCCCGTATCGACCAGACTCTTGCTTCGATCAAGGCCGAGCAGGCAGCCAACGACAGTTGGAACGCCCGCAACGGGGCGATCAATACCGATGGCTCGCTCAAACCCTGGGCAAAGACCGGGCGAGACATGTTCAAGACGTCCAGTGATCGCTTGGAATGGGCGAGAAAGGCTTTGGAGGCAGGTGTCGATCCAAATGAGGTCTTTGCCTCCCCGGGCGAAGCCAAGGCCTTTATGGCTGACAAGGCCATGCGTGAGGTGGAAGGAAAGTATGACGGCTGGATCGGGTCATTCTCAGACGGGCTGGCCGATGCACTGCCAGGAGTGACCAGCACGCTGGACGCGCGCAAGCAGGTCGACAAGCTCACGTCTCTTGCCTTCATGCGCTCCTCTGATCCTGCCACCCTTGCCCGGCAAAATGCCCTTAACGCCGAGAACAGCCAGCAGGCTAACGCAGCCGTCGCCAAGATCGCGGAGGCAGACAAGCATGTCGGCCGGACGCAAACCGGAGTCGAGGTGACGGCCGTCGTCGCTGTCGGCGTGGCAACCGGCGGGACCGGACTGCTGGCCTCGACCGCCATCACCACCGGTACGACGATCGGCCTGCACACGCTGGACGATGCCACCAATACCGGCGACACCTACGGCTGGAATGGCGTTGTTCGGGACGTGGAATTCGGCGTTCTCGGTGCGGCTGGCGGGCGGGCGCTTGGAGCATTGTTCAAGGCCCCAGCTGCCAAGGTCGTCAGCAGTGGCGCTGATGATGTCGCTGCGGCCGGAAATACGGTCGATGATCTCGCCGCGGCCGGAAGTGGCGCTAGCAACCAGGCGACCGAGACTGTCGTCGAGACAGCCACCAAGAAAACCGCCAAGGAACTGGCTCAGGAACAGCAGGAACGATCGCTGCTCGGACGCTTTGATAAGCTGATCGACAAACGTGTCGAAGGCACCAATACGTTTTTTGGAATATCGAAATCGCCATTCACCAAGACGGCGGACAAAGCCGCCGACGGTTTGGTCAATGCAACAGATGATGTAGTCGCGATGGCCGACGATGCCGTTCAGGTCGCTGACGACGCTGTTCGGGGTGTTGATGACGTTGTTCAGACGGCCGATGACGTTTCCGGCGCAGCCGATGACGTAGCCGGGAACGCTGCGACGAAATCCCGCACAGCCGGTGAAGTCATTGAATCAGCCCAAAAGGAATTCGAGCTCAGCTGGAAAAACGGCAAGGGTGCAAAATACGTCTACACCCCAGGCGATCTGCCCTACGTACCGAATTTGAAATTCAATCCGCAGTATGGCCTGGCGAATGTGCCTCAGCTCGTCGGCGAGGGCGTGAAAATTCTTCCCCGTGTTGTTGCCAATCCCACTGGAGTGATCCAGCGGTTGGCGACCCCTGGCGTCGAGTTGACGCGTTGGGCCAGCGCCAAGCTCTATCATCCCGCCCGCGATCTGGTGGTCGACCTGGCGATGGAGCCTGGCAGGCAGGCAATGGTGCAGTTCGGACGGACGGTTGCGCAGAGCCCTGCCGGCCAAGCCACGTCCTGGGCCGTCAGCAAGACGGCTGGCTTGCTGGACGATGTGGCCGGCTCTCGTTTCGGCAGCTTTGTGGGCACCACCGCCCAGCGACCGGTGAACTGGCTCACTCGCCAGTATGAAGGCACGTTGCTACAGCAGGGAGTGAACGCCCTGCCGGTCCGCTTCTCTGCAGCCGGGGGCCAGCTCGCTGGCGATTTCTCCACCGCAGTCAAGGGAACGGCAGAAGCGGCCAAGGGCGTCGGAAACGTTCTAAACCGCGTTTCGGGGGCGGCCATCGGTCTGGGCATCGCCGATGCCTGGGCAAGCGACGGCCCAACCGTTACCCACAACAACGAATTTGCCCGCGCCCAGTACAATATGAAGAAAACATCCGAGAACATCACGTGGGCGGCGCCGCACCTGCCCGTCTCGGTGACGCTCGGCTGGGACAAGTCGCTGGCGGTGGCGCGTCTGCCGGCACCCCTGGGCAGCGGCGCGATGCCGGGTGCAGACTGGAACGACGGCAAGGGCAGGGCGCGCGGCCTGATGAATTCCTCGATCGGCGCGACCGAGGTGCTGTTCGGCTTCACGGTAGGCGGAGCGGAGGTCAACTACAGCGGTGCCATCAGCATGTCGCCCCTTCGCTACATGTGGAATCAAATGGCCTACAACAATTATGACGGCGTTAAGTCGCCCGGCTATGCCCAGCATTCGCTGAAGACATTCGGAGGCATAACGCCCCATTCGATCCAGTTCGCCGGCAAGTTCAACTTCGGACCGGCGGCCATCTATCTCGACAGGGCGAACAGCTTGTCGACAATCTATACGTTGGCAACCGATCCCAAGGTGGCCACCGAATACGGCGCCAGCATGCTCACGCAGCAAGGCAGTCGGGTGACCGCTGCGAGCAAGGGGGATTTCATCGCGATCCCCAACACGGCGCTGACGATCAACACCGCATATAAAGCGGAGACGGCCCGTCCACTGTGGAAGTGGTACCAGAATTTCCTGGAGCCGCAGCCTACCGAGACCTACACACCTGATCCCAGGTGACCTGATGGAACCAACAGGCAAACCGAAACCGTCCGGGAAATCACCTGCACGGCCCGAGAAACGCAACCGGTCCGGTCCAGACGGAAAGTGGTCTGGCGCCGCAAACCCCGATGGAAACAGGACGTTCCTTCCGACGCTAGAGCATGTCGCGATTAAGTGGATACCGGCCAATCGCAGAAGGCATGCTCTAACTTATTGATACCGATCACGTTATCCGCATTTAGATGATTCCATCAAAATGCGGCGTGATCTAAGGAATGGCCAAGCCTGTCCAATCGCTTAGCAAATCAATGGCGGAGACGGAGGGATTCGAACCCTCGATACCCCTTTCAGGGTATGCTCATTTAGCAAACGAGTGCCTTCAGCCTCTCGGCCACGTCTCCGCACGGGCGGCCAGCGCCCGGCCGGTGTATGCCTGACCCGCGAACCGCTGGCAAGCGTTGCGTGCGGGTTTGGTGGCGCCAATGCCGTTTTTGCGGCAGGCGGCACCGCAAGTGGGCAGCCGGCCATTTCTGCCGGTCTGGATGATGGGATCGATTTCGGTCATTTGGAGCAGGCCACCGGCAAAGGCCGTTGTCACTCTGCCCGAACCTGCTCTAACTAGGGCAGCCTCGAACCCCGCAAGGATTTGCCCGCATGCAACTCTATTACTCGCCCGCTTCGCCCTATGCCCGCAAGGTGTTGATCGTTGCCCACGAGACGGGGCTGGCCGACACGATCACGCTGCTCACCGGGCCGGTCAGTCCGATCGAGAAGGACAAGGCGATCAACCGACACAATCCCGCAGGCAAGATTCCGACGCTGGTGACCGAGGCCGGCGAGGCGATCTACGACAGCCGGGTCATCGTCGAGTATCTCGCCGCCAGGGCGGGGGACAGCAAGCTGTTTCCCGCCGGGGCAGAGCGCTGGAAAGCCCTGGTTCTGCAATCGCTGTGCGATGAGGCGCTCGATGCCTGTCTGCTGGCGCGCTACGAGCAGGTGCTGCGCCCCGAACCGCTGCGCTGGGGGGCCTGGATCGAGGGGCAGATGCACAAGATCGCCACATCGCTCGATGTGCTCGAACGCGACTACGCGCATCGTCTGGCGGCGCATTTCGACATCGGAACGATCGCGGCGGCAACGCTCATGGGCTACCTCGATTTCCGCTTTACCGATTTCGACTGGCGGGCAACCCGGCCGCATCTGGCGGCCTGGGCAGCGGGAATCGTGGCGCGGCCTTCGGTGGCCGCAACTCTCCCGAAAGCGTAGCGACGGATTTGCCGGAGCGGATTGGCCGGTCGGCCGCTCCGGCCTCAAGCCATTGCTGACAGCCGCTGCGGCAGGTCGGCAAGGCCGGCGGTCTCGACATTGGCGAAGGCAAGCCGCAGGTGGCCATCAAGCCCGGGACCGAAGTAGCTGCCCGGCAGGCCGAGTACGCCGGCTTCGAGCGCCAGGCGGCGTGCCGCAGCCACCGAATCCAGCCCGGTGAACGGGTGGGCAACAAAGGCAAAATACGCGCCCAGACTGTCGATCCGCCAGCGGTTCTGCCTGGCAAACAGCGCCTGGAAGGCGGTTCCGCGGGCGATCAGTTCATCGCGGCGCATCGCCCGCCAGCCGCGCTGGCTTTCAATGGAATCCGCCACCACGCCCTGGGCCGGCCGGGCCGGGCAGATTTGCAGGCTGTCCTGAACCTTGGCGATTTCGCCAATGGTCGCCGGTGCCGCTACAATCGCACCAAGCCGATGACCGGGCAGCGCATGCGACTTGGAAAAGGAATAGAGCTGGATCAGCGTATCCGGCCAGTCGGAGCGCGCGAGCAGCCCGTGCGGCGCGGCATCCGAGGGCAGGAAATCGCGATAGGTTTCGTCCAGAACCAGCGCCAGCCGGTGCCGCCGGCAGAGATCGAAAAAGCGCGCCAGCAGCTGCGGTGGATAGATCGCGCCGGTCGGGTTGTTGGGGCTGACCAGAACGAGCGCGCGGCAACGCCCGTCGATCAGCCTCTCGGCCGCATCGGGATCCGGCACGAAGCCCGCCTCCGGCCGGCAGGCCAGCACCCGGGTCTCGAGGCCCAGCATGTCCAGCGTCATCTTGTGATTGAAATACCACGGCGCCGGCAGGATCACCGCGTCACCGGCCCGAGCCAGCGCCAGCATCGTGACCACGAAAGCCTGATTGCAGCCGCAGGTGATCGCCACATGCTGCGGCTCGATGGCGCCGCCGTACAGGCGCCAGGTTTCGCCGGCATGGGCCTGGCGCAATGCGCTATCGCCAAGGATCGGCCCGTAGCGCGTGGCTTCGATCGAGCCGGCCGCCATCGCCAGCCTTTCCAGCACGTCGGCGGGCGGCGGCGTGCCGGGCACTGCCTGGGTCAGATCGATCATCGGCCCGCGCGCGCCGTCATAGTCGCGCTTCCACGCCTGCGCAGAGGGGATCGGCGGCGCCTCGACAGCGGCAACAGACGGATTGATCGAATAGGCGGTCATGCCAGAGCCAGATGGCGGGTCAACCGCCGTTCCAGATTATCCCACAGGCGCCGGATGATCTCGACCAGAACAAGATAAAGCAGCGCCGCAACCAGATAGATCGTCAGATCGAACGACCGGGCGAAGGCCAGCTTGGTCACGCCCATCAGATCAAACAGCGTCACCAGCGAGGCCAGTGAACTGGCCTTGATCATGACGATCAGCTCATTGCCCAGCGGGCGCAGCGCCGTGATCAGTGCCTGCGGCAGCAGCACCTTGAGATAGGTCGGGACCGGATGCAGGCCGAGCGCCATCGCCGCCTCGCGCTGGCCGCGCGGCAGGGCGATCAGCGCCCCACGAAAGATCTCGGCCTGATAGGCGGCGGTGTTCAGCGTGAAGGCGAGCAGGCAGCAATAGAGCGGATCGCGAAACAGCCACCACAGCCCCACATCCTGCCAGAACAGCCGGAACGAGCCGAGGCCATAGTAGATCAGGAACAGCTGGCCGAGCAGTGGCGTGCCGCGAAACACCGTCATGTAGGCGCCGACCAGCCAGGCGAGGGGGCGGGGCGCATTGAGCCGCAGCAAGGCCAGGCCCAGCCCGGCAATCAATCCGATGCCAAAGGAGATCGCCACCAACTGTAGTGTCAGCCCGAGGCCCGAGGCCATGCGGCAGCCGTAGTTCTGCAGAACCTCGATGCCGAGGACGGCGCCGGGATATTCGCACCACAGCATCAGCGCGCTCCCGGGGCGGCGAAACCGCGGTTGGTCCGGGCTTCGGCCTTCGCCAGTCCCGCCGCCGAAACCGCCGAGAAAAACAGGTAGATCAGCATCGCGACGCCAAAAAACAGGAACGGCTCCTTGGTCACTACATTGGCGCGCGTGGCGATGAACATCGTGTCCTGGAGCGTGATCACCGAGACCAGCGAGGTTTCCTTGAGCAGCACCATCCAGTTGTTGCCGAGGCCGGGCAGGGCAACGCGGAACAGCTGCGGGAACACCACAAGCCGGAATGCCTGCCACGACGTGAGGCCCAGCGCAGCCGCTGCCTCGCGCTGGCCGCGCTGCACCGAGTTGAGCGCGCCCAGCCATACCTCCGCCGAAAAGGCCGCCAGAACGATGCCCAGCGCAAACACGCCGGCCAGGAACGGGCTCATCTCGATGGTGCCGGCAAACCCAAGCCAGGTCCAAAGCGACTGAACCAGCATCTGGATGCCGAAGTAGATGATGTAGAGCGTCAGAAGTTCCGGCACGCCCCGGAAAATCGTGGTGTAGAGCGTGCCCGGTCCGCGCAGCCAGGCATGGCGCGAGCGTTTGGCCAGAGCCACCGCCAGCCCCAGTGCCAGACCGAACGGCAAGGTCGCCAACGCGATGGAAATCGTCACCAGCGCGCCGGACAACAGCGCGGCGCCCCAGCCTTCCGGGCCGAACGACAGCAGCGTGATATAGCGATCCATCGGGGCGCCGGGGCTCTGGTCAGGAAAGGTGCCGGGAGCCGGGGCGGCACGCCGGATGACGAAAAGGCGCGCCGGTTACGACGCGCCCGGTCTCGTTCAGATTGTTACAGGATCGGGAACTTGAACCACTTGTCGGCGATCTTCTTGTGCGTGCCGTCCTTGATCGAGTCCTCGATGGCCTTGTTGAGCAGGGCCTTGAGTGCGCCGTCCTCCTTGCGCACCGCCATGCCGACGCCGGGACCATGGATCGCCGGATCGCGCGTCACATCGGCGATCATCTTGCAGCAATCCTTGCCCTTGCCGTTGATGAAATCCTCAAGCGCCAGCTTGTCGGCCACCACATAGTCAAGCCGTCCGTTGAGCAGATCGAGGTTGGCCTCCTCCTGCGTCGGATAGAGGCGGGGGGTCGAATCCTTGTAGTGCTTTTCGAGGAAGTTGGCGTGGATGGTCGAACCCTGCGTGCCGATCGCCTTGCCCTTGAGGGCGGCCGGCGAGACATCGGTCGAGGTCACGGATTTGGCGGCGATCATCGAGATCGGCGTCTTGGTATAGACCATCGAAAAGTCGACGCGCTTGGCCCGTTCCTCGGTCGCGTTCATGCCGGCGACGATCACATCGTATTTCTTGGACAGCAGTGCGGGAATGATGCCATCCCAGTCCTGCACCACCCAGGTGCACTTGACCTTCATCTTCTCGCAAAGGGCATTGGCGTAATCGATCTCGAAGCCTTCGAGTTCCTTCTTGGCGTTGAGATTGTTGAAGGGCGGGTAGGCGCCCTCGGTGCCGATGCGGATCTCTTTCCATTCCGCCTGCTGCGCCTGGGCGGCGCCGGTCATCGCCACCGCAGCGGCCGCAACCAGAAGAACTGTCAGTTTACGCATGTCTTTCTCCCTGAAGCCGCCGCTGGATGCAAAATGCACGACGGTCCTGGAGTGAATGGACAACGGAACGCGGCGATTTGCAACCCAAACCAGTCCTGTCGCCGGCATCATCCGGCGCGGAACAGTCGCACCGCCTCCTCGCGCTCGAACAGGTAGAGCAGCAGCCGCAGGGCTGCCCCGCGCGGACCGGTCAGGTCCGGGTCGCGATTGAGGGCGAGTTCCGCGTCCTGCCGGGCCATGCGCAAGAGATCGCCATGTGCCTCCAGCCGGGCGATGCGGAAGCCGGGCGAGCCGCTCTGGCGAGTGCCGAGCACATCGCCTTCGCCGCGCAGGCGGAGATCCTCCTCGGCGATGCGGAAGCCGTCCTCGCTCTCGCGCAGAATTTTCAGCCGCGCCCCGGCCACCTCGCCAAGCGGGGCCTTGTAGAGCAGAAGGCAGGTCGATCTGCCGGCGCCGCGCCCGACGCGGCCGCGCAACTGGTGCAACTGGGCGAGGCCGAAGCGCTCGGCATGCTCGATCACCATGATCGTCGCTTCCGGCACATCGACGCCGACTTCGATCACCGTCGTGGCGACCAGAACCGCAGTCTCTCCCGACTGGAAGCGGCGCACCGCCTCATCCTTGTCGGTGCCCTTCATCCGGCCATGGACGAGCCCGACGCGATCGCCCAAAAGCCGGGCAAGATCGTCGCGCCGGGCTTCGGCGGCGGCAAGGTCGGAGGTTTCGCTTTCCGCCACCAGCGGGCAGACCCAGTAGACCCGCGCGCCGCTGGCAATCGCCCTGCCGATCCCCTCGGCCACCTCGCCGAGCCGGTCAAGATCGATCAGCCGCGTGTCGATCGGCAGGCGCCCGGCGGGCTTTTCATCGAGGATCGACACGTCCATGTCGCCGAAATAGGTCAGCACCAGCGAGCGCGGAATCGGCGTGGCCGTCATCACCAGAAGGTCGGTCGCATCGCCCTTGCGGCTCAGCGCCAGCCGCTGGTGCACGCCGAAACGGTGCTGCTCGTCGACCACCGCCAGCGCCAGATCGCGGAACGCCACATCATCCTGAAACAGCGCATGCGTGCCGACGACAAGGTCGATTTCGCCAGCGGCAAGGCCGGCAAGAACGGCGGCGCGTTCGGACGCCTTCGCACGCCCGGTCAGCAGCGCCATCCGCATGCCGGCCGCAGCCGCGAGCGGGGCGAGGCGATCGAAATGCTGGCGGGCGAGAATTTCGGTCGGGGCCATCAGCGCCGCCTGCCGCCCGGCCTCGACCGCCCGGGCCATCGCCAGCAGCGCAACGATCGTCTTGCCGGAGCCGACATCGCCCTGAAGCAGTCGCAGCATGCGCTCGCCGGTCGCCATATCGGCAAGGATGGCGGCGAGCGCGCGTTC
>ERZ761609.2554-NODE-2554-length-13272-cov-49.391919_pt1 | contig 13272 bp, 15 predicted proteins | sample MGYA00511163_ERZ761609 | MGnify/ENA primary metagenome ERZ761609 (study PRJEB28899, sample SAMN02445070) | bioreactor sludge metagenome | biome: EBPR sludge | place: Australia: Brisbane, Thorneside Wastewater Treatment Plant | collected 2011-12-16 ... | reverse complement strand
CCCGTCAAACGCCACTGACCAGACGCTGCTTTGCGCTTGCAGGGTCTTGAGGAGTTCGCCGCTGTTCACGTCCCACAGCTTCACCGTGCCGTCAGACGAACCGGAGGCCAGTTGCCCCCCCCCGTCAAACGCCACTGAATTCACGCTGCTTTGCGCTTGCAGGGTCTTGAGGAGTGCGCCGCTGTTCACATCCCACAGCTTCACCGTGCCGTCATACGAACCGGAGGCCAGTTGCCCCCCCCCGTCAAACGCCACTGAATTCACGCTGCTTTGCGCTTGCAGGGTCTTGAGGAGTGCGCCGCTGTTCACATCCCACAGCTTCACCGTGCCGTCATACGAACCGGAGGCCAGTTGCCCCCCCCCGTCAAACGCCACTGACCAGACGCTGCTTTGCGCTTGCAGGGTCTTGAGGAGTGCGCCGCTGTTCACATCCCACAGCTTCACCGTGCCGTCAGACGAACCGGAGGCCAGTTGCCCCCCCCCGTCAAACGCCACTGACCAGACGCTGCTTTGCGCTTGCAGGGTCTTGAGGAGTGCGCCGCTGTTCACATCCCACAGCTTCACCGTGCCGTCAGACGAACCGGAGGCCAGTTGCCCCCCCCCGTCAAACGCCACTGACCAGACGCTGCTTTGCGCTTGCAGGGTCTGTTTGAGCAGGTCGTCGGTATCCTTGTAGCCGAGTTCCTTGAGGGTGGTTGGGTAGGCAGGGGCGGTGGGGATGCGCAGTGAAGGGGCGTCGAGGATGGGTTTTAGAGGGGGCTGTGGCTCTATTCTTAAATCAGCCCACAGTGGCAGGGAAATGAAAAGGAGCAGGAGGAAGACCCTCACCCCCCAGCCCCCTCTCCCAGAGGTAGAGGGGGAGGCAGAATTTTGCGCTATTCTCTTAGCCCCCCTACCTCTGGGAGAGGGGTTGGGGTGAGGGTTCTTCAACATCCCAGCAACTCCTTGCCAATCCGTGTAATCAGCTCACAACGCCACACCAGCCGCCCTTTGGTATTCCCCACCAACAAATTCTGCCAGTACAACCGCCGTATCAGTGTATCCTGCGGCCAAGTCGAATAACGCCCCAATTCTACTTGTTGCAGATAACTGCACAGGCTGGTCTGATCCTTGCCATCCTGAAACCGCGCAAACAATTGTCCGGGCAAGTTGCTGGCTTCAACACTTGCCTGCCAGTCATCCTGCCCACGTTCGATCGCCCGCAAACAGGCTTCCACCAGACGCGGATGCTGACCGCTAAACGCCAGCACTTCCTGCAACACCGTATCACTGACCGTCAATTCACCCTGCCGCGCCAGATACAGCGCCCGCACATCTTCCATACACACCGAGGGCAACGGCACTTCCTCCAACTTGTTGAGGAACGACATCGCGCCATGCTCGTATTTCATCGCCGCCAGCCGCTCGCCGCCGATCATCACCAGCCGGAATTCCAGCGGGTGCGCCTCAATCAGGCCGCGCAATTCCCCCGCCAGATCGCGCCGCGCGTCTTCCGCGCCATTCTCAAAACCTGTCACCAGCAGGAACAGTTCATCGCCATCCAGCAAACGCTGTTCCATCGCCTCCGACCATTCCCAACTGCTGGCGATGTCGGCTGCAAACCCGCACTGCTTACCCAGCCGCGCAAAATACTGGTCGCTGCTGGCTTTGAGGCTGGCGGGCGGAAAAATGTGCAACACATTGTTTTCGCCATACCGCGATTCGGCTTTTTCCTTGAGCGCCTGTGCGTAATGCTGGGTATTGAAACCTTCCTGCGCCAGCACCATCACCGGCATCCCGCCATCGACGTAGGTGAAAATGTCTTCCACAAACGAGCGCTGTTTCTGCGCCAGTTTGATGGGCGCGGCGGAAGCAGTGGGCGGCAATTTCAGCAAGCCGTTAAAGCGTGGCGCAGCACCGGGCGGTTTTTGCTGCAAGGCGCACAGCAACCGCTGGAATGCTTCGCGGTAGCGGGTTTCGTTGCTGTCGCCAAAATCCACCGCATGGACAATATCCAGAAACGGAAAATCGGGAAACTTGCCCCACACCACCGGCACAAAGAAAAAGCCCGTGCCTTTTTGCTTGAGGTTGAACATCAGCTCGTATTCATGCTGCACCCAGCCGGAATCTGCCGCTTCGGGGGTAGCAATCAGGATGGCGCAGCGTGACGAGCGTAACGCCTGTTCGATGGCTTGCGTGAAATTTTGCCCGCCGTACAATTCCCAAGCGTCAATGAACACCTTGTAGCCTTGTGCCACCAGATTGTGCGCCAACGCCTCCGCCCAGTCGTGCTGGGTGAAGCGGTAGCTGATAAAGATGTCGTATTGGTAAGCGGTCATCACAATTGCAGGCAGCCCAAGTTGGTGATGGCTAATGGGTTTACAGTTTATAGGATTTTTTATGCCGCTTGTCGAATGGAATTTGCAGGCTGCTGCCGATGAGTAAGGTCATTCTTGATGCCTCAGCAATTCTTGCCTGCTTGCTGGACGAGCCGGATGCAAACAAGGCTGTGTACCGGGCAATCTAGATTTGCAGGTTATCCGTTAACGGTCAGGCGGAACGCTTCGCCAGCTTGCCGTAAGCATAATACGCCGCACATGACCCTTCCGGTGACACCATCAGCGCCCCCAGCGGCGTCTGCGGATTGCATTCCTTGCCAAACGCTGGGCATTCCCACGGTTTCATCACCCCGCGCAATACATCCGCACACTTGAGGTGTTCCGGGTCGTGGGCACTGGCAGCGGCTTGCAAGTGGAATTTCTTCTCGGCATCGTAAGCCGCATACGCTGCCCGAATTTGTATTCCCGCATCGCCAATATTTCCCAGCCCGCGAAATTCGCTGTGTTCCCGCGTTTCGTATACCTCGGCAATCGCTTTCAAACCGGCGGCATTGCCCGCCTGCGGCACAATCCGCGCATACTGGTTTTCGACTTCGCAGCGCCCTTCCGCAATTTGTTTCACCAGCATCCACAAGGCTTGCAGGATGTCGAGCGGCTCAAAGCCGGTAATCACCAGCGGTTTGTGGTAGTCGCGGGTGACGAAATCATACGGTTGCGCACCAATCACCATGCTGACATGACCGGGGGCAAGGAAACCATCCAGCCGCAAATCCGGGTCGGTGAGGATTGCCCGCATGGTCGCTGGCGTGGTGATGTGGTTGCAGAACAGGGAAAAGTTTTTCAGCCCTTCGCGGTGTGCTTGCAACAGGGTCAGCGCGGTGCTGGGCATGGTGGTTTCAAAGCCAAGGGCGAAAAACACCACTTCGCGGTCGGGGTGTTTGCGGGCAAGCGCGAGCGCATCCATCGGCGAATACACCATGCGTACATCGCAGCCGTCAGCCTTGGCTTGCAGCAGGCTTTTGCGGGTTCCGGGTACGCGCATGGCATCGCCAAAGGTGGTGAAAATCACGCCGGGTTGTTCGGCAATCGCTACGCAATCATCCACCCGTGCCATTGGCAGCACGCACACCGGGCAGCCGGGGCCATGCACCATTTCGATGTTAGCGGGCAGCATCGCTTCAATGCCGTATTTGAACAGGGTGTGCGTATGCCCGCCGCAGAATTCCATCAGTTGCAACGGTGTATCGCGCTGGATGGTGGCTGCCAGTTTATGGATTTCGTCGACCAGCTTGCGAGCTTTAGCGGGGTCGCGGAATTCGTCGATGTATTTCATGCCTGCCCCTCCATCTGCCGCATCATGTCGAGTTCGGCTTGCATGTCGCCGAGTTCTGCCAGCAAAGCCAGGGTACGGGCGGCTTCTTCCTCGTCAAGACGGCTCATGGCAAAACCGACATGCACCAACACCCAGTCACCGACACATTGTTCGACGGAATGGACATCATCGACAATGCAGGCAATGTTGACTTCACGTTTCACCCCGCCGACATCGACAGTGGCAATAAGGTTGGCTGCGTCCACAATGGCAGTGATTTGACCGGGAATGCCGAGGCACATGGGTTGCTCCTTATGAAAACTTGCCGCGCAAAAAATCCCGCCGCGATACCTGCGTTTGACTGGGCGGTATCACCGGATTATGCGCTTGTTCATCCAGCACTGTCAGCATCACGTGCCGGGCGGTCAACACCGCAGCCGCCTGATCTTCAAACTGCAACACCGGTGAAAACAGCGAGCAAGTATAAAATGCACCGACTCCTGCCGATTGATTCGGCTGACACTCGTATGCGCCGGAGGGTAATTCAAGTGTAAGCGAATCCGGTGCAGCTACGACTCCCGTTTCAACTGACGGCAACCACACCAGATTCATGAACCATGGGCTGACCAACACGCCCAGCCAGCCATCTGCAAACGGCTGGAAACTGACTGCCTCGACCTGCAAACGCGGGTTAAGGATTGGCACATCACGCATCCGGGTTTGTTCCACCTCGCGGAAATACGCCTCCAACGCTGCAATGCGCGGGTCAGCCTGCATCAGGCAACACCATGAACTGGTGTTTGTCACCGTCACATTCCGGGCAACGCCAGTGGTCGGGCAGGTCGCGGAATGCTGTTCCAGCGGGAATCTGCCAATAGGCGTCACCCTGTGCCGGGTCATAGACATGCCAACAGATTTTGCATTCCATTCGCGCCTGGGCAGGAATACGCTCGGCATGACCGAGGTACGAACCTTCAAACGTGTTGAGTAATGCGCTCATTGCAATGCCTCACGGATTTCTTGCAAGCGTTCGCGGCTATCCGCCAAATCTTCGGGTGAGGCACACGCCACCAACGGCACTGCCACCACTTCCAGCGTGTTCAGGATCAAGGTGTCGGTGGAATTGTAATACTGCACCCACCAGACATGGCGGATACCGGTAGCGGTAATGCGGCAGTTGCCATAACCGCGTGACAGGATGGCACTCTTGCCCACACCCAGGGTTTGCGTAATGCATTCCAGATCTTCCGGGGAGAGCGGCAACAGGGTCAAGTTAATCACATGCCCCAGATGTTGCTGTTGCACCTGTTCCTGCAATTCCATCAACAAACCCGGTGCATTGATCACGCCTTCCGGCAAGTGTTGGCTATCCGGCAATGTCAGCACCGACGCGGCATCCGCAAAGGTCGCATCAAGAATCAAACCGGGAATCCCTGCCACTTCCAGGCTTTCATCCACACAGGTGTGAAGTGCGTCCACCGTGCGCTGCCACCACACACCGGGCAGGCTGGTTTCCTGAATTTCGATATGCCCACCATTGCCTGTATCAAACAGAATGCTGACTTCACCCTCACCCAGTATCTGGTTAAGCAGGCGTTTTTCAGCAGACGGTGTGGCGGACAAGTCGAGATATCCTGCCCCGACATCCAGCAACGTCTGAACCTGTTGCAACAGGGTGAAGATGTGCGGGTAATCCAGCAGATCGTCTTGTTCCGGCAATATCGTGGGGCGATACGTCGCCATACCCTGCGGCATTTGCATGTAGTTCAAGGTATCCTCTTCTTCAGGCTGTGAGCCAACACCCACAACAGGGATACCCAAAAGATTCATGTTCATCATGGTTGTGTAACTCCCTAATGACCACAACGAGCCATTGGCGCACCGACAACGGGAATACCGATGCCGGGCGCTTTGGCTAACGTGGAGGAGGCAATGAAATGATTGACCTTGCTCAGGTAGACATCCCAGTCGCGTATCCGGGTAATCACCCCCAGATACTCGCCATGACGTAAAAACAGCAAGGCGGGCCATTCGGTAATGCCATATTGTGCTGCCAAGGTTTTGGCGAACACCATCTCTGCCACCGCTGCGCCCAAACGCTTGTCAAAAACACGCAGCAATTCGGGCAAGACAACTGCCACATCCAGTGTTTCCGGGTAATGCTGGGGGTTGGCAGGCAGGAAGATAACCGTGTTTTCCTGCGGGTTGGCAAAAGCATCCAGGCTAGCCTGATCCGTGAGCAAGGCGTAGCCAAAATCAGCGGTCAAACGGTCAAGCAGGTTCATACTGGATTCTCCCGAGAAAACGTTCATCACCGATGCGGCAGGCTTGTGCCGCACTGGGGCGCTGGGTTTCGTAGTCGTGCAGATGCAAGGCGGCATGACCGGGTGTCTGGTCGGCTTGTAGCTGTGGGCGCGGGATAGCGTGGATGCCATGTTCCGCCAGATACGTCAGGGCAAGCTGTGCGGCTGGTTCGATTTGCGCTTTCACTTCAGGGCGTAGGCTACCGCCGAAATCCTCCAGTTCCACCGGCTGTACGCCAATCAGCAGCAAGTGTTCGGGGTAACGGTCGAGCAGTTGCGCCATTGCCAGCACTTCCTGAAAGCCGGTCTGGTGCAAGCTCATTTTTTTCGCCCCCATGAACCTGGGGACTTCACCATCCTCGATCCGTTTGAGTGTGCCGGGGGCAAGACCGTAGTCAATCGCATCGAATACCACCAGAATGTCGGCTTCTTCCACGTACTGCACCAGATAAATGCCTTGTGTGCCGCCATCCAGCAATTGCACATGGTCAGGGAACTGGTAATGGGTGTGCAGGTATTCCATTGCCCGCACCCCAAAACCTTCATCCGCCCATAACAGATTGCCGATTCCCAGAATCAATACTTTTTTCTGACTCATGGGCGATTATCCTTGAACATGCGCCAGCCGCTGATCATGGTGCTGATCAGGCTTTGGCGCGACATAATGTCTTCGCGGATGGCAACATACACATGGATCATCACAAAAATCAGGATGTACCACATGCCCAGATGATGCCAGGTATGCACATCCTGACTTTGCCCAAACAGCGGAATCACCCAGCCGAAGAAGCTATCAAACCAACTGCCTTCGCCCTGCCCTTCGCTATACAGTGCAAAGCCAGTGAGGATCATGAATACACTGCCCAGCGTCAGGAATAGGAACATGGCCACCTGTGCCAGCGGGTTATGCCCCGCGTACTTGCGCGGCTCCTTTTCCAGAAAGAAATACCAACGCAATTCAAACAAGGCTTCGCGCCAAAACTTGGCATTGAAAATCGGCAAACGGAACAACTGGCGTGCATGGTGATTACCTACAAACGACCAGTAAAACCTTGCCAGAAAACCGATGACGAACACATACGCCGCCGCAAAATGTGCAAAGCGGATGTAACCCATCAGGAAATGCTCACTCGCCTCCCCCGGCATGGTGGGCAGGGGGCTACCAATAAAATAGCCCGTTACCGCCAGCACGAGGATCGAGAAAGCGTTGAGCCAGTGCCACAGACGCACCGGTGTTTCATAGACGTAAACCGCCTGTTGCGTAGCCATAACTTACCTCCCGCGAGCAGTACTCCAAACCAGCGCCGCTGCCACCAGCAGGGCTACCCCGACCAAAATGCCGACATGATCGGGATTGCTGACAAAATGCACGAAGGCCTCCCATGCGTGGAAATCTGCGTGTTCTCCCGGATGCGCCATGACCGTTGTGCTGGCAAACATCGAACCCAATACCATCCAGTTACGTTTCATCGTGTCTTTTCCTCTGCTTGCTTAACGGACTTTGACAGTTGCCATTTCCTGACCGTCAGGACTCATCACATGGGTGGAACACGCCAAACATGGGTCGAAACTGTGCAAGGTACGCAGGATTTCCACAGGCTGGTCAGCGACTTCCACTTTGGTATTCATCAGCGCTGCTTCAAACGCACCGATATTGCCCGACGGGTCACGCGGCGAACCGTTCCAGGTAGTCGGCACGACACACTGGTAGTTTTTGATCTTGGTATCTTCGATCACAATCCAGTGTCCCAATGCCCCACGTGGTGCTTCGGTAAAGCCCACCCCTTTGGCAGATTTCGGCCAACTTGCCGGATTCCACTTGTCGATATTAGCGGTGGAAGAATCACCCGCTTTGATATTCGCCATGAGTTTGTCCTGGAAGTAACGCATTTTGTGCGCAGCCCATGAGGCTTCCAAACCGCGTGCAGCGGTGCGCCCCAAGGTCGAGAACAGCGCCTCCAGCGGCAAACCGAGAGTGGCAAGCAGCTTATCGACCGGCTCTTTGAATTCGGGGTTGCCTTGTGCGTAACCGATGATGTAACGCGACAAGGGGCCGACTTCCATCGCATGACCTTTCCAACGGGGTGCTTTGATCCACGAGTATTTGGCGGCTTCGTCAAGGGATTCAATCGCGGTACGTGTGCCTTTGGTGTTTGCCCCCAATGCGAAATTCGGTTCGGTAATGCCATCCCACGGGTGCAAACCTTTGCTTTCATCCGGGTATTTGTACCAAGAGTGGGTCACGAATTCCTGAATCTCATCGGGCGCACGCAAGTCAATCTCGTGGATTTCCTTGAGGTTGCCATTGATGATGGCACCGCGTGGCATCAGCAGGTTGCTGGCGGAATAATCATTGGCACGATCAGGAATATCCCCATACGACATCACCGATTTGGAGGACAAACCACCGCCATACAACCAGTCCTTGTAAAACGAGGCAATCGCAATCAGGTCAGGGATATAGACCTGATCAACGAACTCGATGGTCTGGTCGATAATGCTGGAAATCAGGTTGAGGCGCTCGATATTGATTGCACCAACCGCGCCGGTGTCATGGACATTGATTGCGCACGGCATCCCACCCACCAGCCAGTTCGGATGCGGGTTCTTGCCGCCGTAGATAGTGTGGATCTTGACGATTTCCTTCTGGAAATCCAGCGCCTCCAGATAATGCGTGACCGCCATCAGGTTGGCTTCCGGCGGTAGTTTGTACGCCGGGTTGCCCCAGTAACCGTTCATGAACGGCCCTAATTGCCCCGACTCCACAAACTTCTTGATGCGGTTCTGAATATCGCGGAAATAGCCAGGTGAAGAACGCGACCAACTGGAAATGCTTTGCGCTAAATCCGAGGTTGCCTTGGGGTCAGCATTCAGTGCCGAGACCACATCCACCCAGTCGAGCGCGTGCAAATGGTAGAAATGCACCAGATGGTCATGCACCTGCAAGCACAACTGCATGATATTGCGGATGGAGTTGGCGTTTTCAGGAATCTGGATACCCAAGGCATCTTCCACTGCCCGACAGGACGTCAGCGCATGAGTGCCGGTACAAACCCCGCATATCCGCTCAGTAAACGCCCAAGCATCACGTGGGTCACGCCCTCGCAAAATCACTTCCAGACCGCGCCACATCGTGCCGGTGGAAACCGCATTGCGGATCACATTGTTGTCGTCAAGGTTGACTTCGCAACGCATGTGACCTTCGATGCGCGTTACCGGGTCGACCACCACGCGCCGCCCGCTGTTATCCAGATTGAAACCGTTGGGTGTATTGATTGCGCCCATTATTGTTCACCTCCCTTGTCTTTGCGCTGTGCGTGTTTGACGGCACTGACAGCCGCGTGTGCAGCAACCGCAGCACCAACTACCCCAGCCACACCCATACCAATCTGATCAGCGTTGGATTCCACCCCAAACTGTTGGATGTCGGTCAAACGGTCGTAGAAACTGCCCTTGTCCCAGAAACCGTCTTCGGAACAACCGATACAGCCATGCCCAGACTGGATCGGGAACGATACCCCGCCATTCCAACGCACCGTCGAACAGGCGTTGTAGGTGGTCGGGCCTTTGCAACCGACTTTGTAGAGGCAATACCCTTTGCGAGCGGCTTCGTCATCCCACTGCTCCACGAATTGCCCTGCATCAAAGTGCGGACGACGGTAACATTTGTCGTGGATACGTTGCCCGTAGAACATTTTCGGGCGACCTTGGCGATCAAGCTCCGGCAAACGCTCAAAGGTGAGCATGTAGGCAATCACCCCGGTCATGACTTCAGCAATCGGCGGGCAACCGGGTACTTTGATAATTGGCTTGTCGAAAATGACCTTGTGTACCGGCGTAGCGCGGGTTGGATTCGGCGCAGCAGCTTGCACACAGCCCCACGATGCACACGAACCCCACGAAATGATCGCCTTGCAATCTTTGGCGACGTGGCGCAGCTTTTCCACAAACGGTTTGCCGGACTGAATACAGAACATGCCATCTTCGTTCAACGGCGGGTTGCCTTCTACCGCAAGGATGTAATTGCCTTTGTATTTGGTCATGATCTCGTCAAGAATAGCTTCGGCTTGATGCCCAGCGGCAGCCATCAGCGTGTCGTCGTAATCCAGCGAAATCATCGACAGCACCACGTCTTTAGCAAGCGGGTGCGCGGAACGGATGAAAGATTCCGAGCAACAGGTACATTCCAGACCGTGCAACCACAGGACGGGTGTGCGCGGTTTGGTTTCCATCGCTTCGGCAATTTTGGGTGCAAAGGCTGGCCCCAGCCCCAGAGCGGCTGCGGTCAAGCTACAGAATTTCAGGAAGCTACGACGGGTGATGCCTTGGCGGCGCATCACGTCGTAAAAGGTTTCTAGTTCAGGCATGTGGCTCCTCCTACCTGCAATGTGTGATTACCAGCGGGTAATACATAGATGCATAGCAAGAGACGTGCCAACACTACATACAATTGTTTAACAAGGATTTTTTTGTTTTTGCGGTTTATCAATGGAAAGCCGCTTATCAACTTTCCATTCTTTTCCGTAAACCTGGTTTTCAGCTAAAGCTAAGGTCGACCGTGAGTGGGTCTGGCATGTTTTCAAATACCCCTTGCACATCTTCCGCCGTCACCCCATCCGGCAAACCCAGTTTCAGATGAGCGTAGAACAACAGTTCGCTGGACATCGGTGCGGCGCGTTGCTCGCTTTCCAGTTCCTCAATGTTGACATTGAGGGCTGCCAGTTGTTGGGTAATATCGTGGATGATACCGGGACGATCCTGCCCCAACAGTTCCAGCGTCAGGGGTGTGATATTACGCGGGGCGGCTGCATCGCTGTGCGTGAGCAGGACTTGCAAGCCATCCTGCTGCAAGGCTCGCAGCGCCTGTTGCAAGGCAGCAACCTGCGCTGTCGGCAGGGTCACGTGGGCAAGACCAGCGAATTGCCCGGCAAGATGTACCATGCGGCTTTCCTGCCAGTTGCCCTGATGCGCCTTGACAGCTTCGGCAATGGATTTGACCAGACCAGAGCGGTCAGGACCAAGCACGGTAAGTACCAGTGAGGATTGCATGGAAACTCCTTGTTGCAGTTGTCATGGCTGGATTGTAGCAGTTTTGTAGAGGGCAAAAACGCGGTATAGGTCATGGATATAGCAGCAGAGCTAGCAGAATTGCACACACGGACAAGCCTGTAATCCATTTTGCCTTTGGCACAGTGCTGGGCTAAGCTGTGAGTATCTTGCCAACCACACCGAGGTGCAACGTGGGTGCAGTGCCAAAATCCAGCTATATGTCGCCAGACGAGTATTTGCAGTGGGAACATAGCCGTGGGGATGATGAAAAGTACGAGTACGTAGACGGGCAAGTGTACGCAATGGCGGGCGCGAGCCGCTCCCATAACCGTGTTGCCATGAAATTTACCAACCTGCTGTACAACCATCTGCAAGGTAGCTCGTGTGAGGTGTTCCAGTCTGACATGAAAGTGGGCATCCGTTCGCTGGAAACCGATCGCTATTATTACCCCGATGTACAAGTCAGTTGTGAGGAAGAAACCGAAACCTACGCCAACACCTCGCCATGCTTGATTGTCGAGGTGTTATCAGACAGCACCGCCCGCAAGGATCGCACCGAGAAACTGGCAGCCTACCGGCTGTTTGCAAGTTTGCAGGAATACGTGTTGTGTTCGCAGGATACGCCGCACATAGAGGTTTACCGGCGGGTACGTGACTGGGAACGGGAGATTTACACGGCGGGGCAAGTGTTAATGCTGGAATCGGTTGGACTGGAAGTGGCGGTGGACGATATTTACCGTTTCCTGATGTAACCCCGAATTCATGCTGACTCAGTGCGCCGTACAAACCATGCACGGGTCAAAGGAACGCACGATATGTTGCACGCTGACCGGCTCGGTTTCACCGGGTCGGATCGGCGCATTGACCAGTGCCTGTTCCAGTGCGCCGGGTGCTCCGTCACGGTCACGCGGGGAAAAATTCCAACTGGTGGGGGCAACTATCTGGTAGTTGAGGATGTGCTTGTTGCGCACCGTGACCCAATGCCCCAGGCTGCCACGCGCCGCTTCTACCAGACCAACCCCTGTGGCATTGGCGGGCAATCTGGCTGGCTGGAAAAATGGCTCACCGGGCTGGATGTTTCTAATCCATTGCTCCATCTGTGGCACAACCAGTGCCAACTCCAACAGGCGGGCGATCACACGGTTTTGTACATTGCCGCCGGAATGGGCAACCAGAGCACGGATCAGTGGGTGCGCGTTGACCATTTGCCGTGCCAATGCGCCAGTTTCCACCACTTGCCCAGCCAAACGCGGCGCTTTGTTCCAGCTATAGGCATCCGGCTTGCTGTAGTCGGGCAAAGTCACACCATGGCTGGGGTGCAAAGGTTCGGCGTTGCCGCTCATCCAGCTTGCGTGCAGGTCTTCGTGGATTTGCTCGCAAACGATGGCTTGCACACTGCCTGCATCCGGCTGCCACACGCCTTGCGCAAACAGATGGTCTGCCGCCCCTGCTTGCCGGTATGCGCCGTAGCTCATGAAACGGTCAGTTGCCCGCCCCAGTTTATCCAGTTCCAGCGCGTTTGCGATGTGCAGGAAATGGCGGCAATCGCTGCTAGCACGGTTAGCGCTTGCCAGCCAGTTTTCCAGCACTGGGAGCGAATCAAGTGCTGCCACCGCCTCTAGCGTGTCGCCAAACAGGGTGGTTTCCAGAAAGCGGCGGAATTGCTGCACCGTTGCCAACAGGCGGACTTTTTCGCGGCTGTCGATGCCTTTGCTTACGCCACCGGGTTGCAACGTGAGGGTATGTGGCCAATGTCCGCCGAGCGTGCCCATCAGGTGCATGAAGGCTGCGCGGGCAGGCAGTGCATCGCGGATTGCCGTGCCTTTGACGGCGGTGAAACGTTCTGCCGCAGCACTGTACCAGCTTTCCCCTGCGTAGATATTGCGGGCGAAATCCGGCATGAAAAACAGGTAGAAATGTGTCAGGTGGTCGGCAAGGTTTTCACATGCCAACAGCAGGTTGAGGCAATGTTGCCCGTTGGGTGGGGCGATAACGTTTGCCATGTCTGCCAAAGCGTAAGCGGCGGCAACGGATTGCGAGACGGAACAGATGCCGCAGATGCGCGGGGTGATCACCAGTGCATCATCGGGGTTTTTGCCTTGCAGGATTTGTTCGAAACCCCGGTACATTGGCACACGCACCCAGGCTTCGCGCACATGGTCGGTATCCATGTCGAGCTGGAGTTCGAGGTCGCCTTCGACGCGGTTGAAAGGGCCGAGGAAGGTGCGGGTCATGATGGTTCTTTGGGATTTCCCGTGGTCATGCACAAGATGTAGTGTTCAGTATTGAC
>ERZ761609.2553-NODE-2553-length-13281-cov-7.971722_pt1 | contig 13281 bp, 11 predicted proteins | sample MGYA00511163_ERZ761609 | MGnify/ENA primary metagenome ERZ761609 (study PRJEB28899, sample SAMN02445070) | bioreactor sludge metagenome | biome: EBPR sludge | place: Australia: Brisbane, Thorneside Wastewater Treatment Plant | collected 2011-12-16 ... | reverse complement strand
ACCGGATCGACCATTACCTCGGCAAGGAAACCGTGCAGAACCTGATGGCGGTGCGCTTTGCCAATATCCTGTTCGAGCCACTGTGGAACAGCCAGTTCATCGACCATGTGCAGATCACTGTGGCCGAAACCGTCGGGGTCGAGGGGCGCGGCTCTTACTATGACAAATCCGGCGCGATGCGCGACATGGTGCAAAATCACCTGATGCAGCTTTTGTGCCTGATCGCGATGGAACCGCCCTATCATTTCGACCCCAATGCCGTGCGCGATGAAAAGCTGAAGGTTATCCGCGCCTTGCAGCCCGTTCCTCATGAAGATATCGTGCGTGGACAGTATAATCCGACAAAAACGGCCCCCGGCTATCTGGAGGATAGCGAGAACCCGGATAGCCGCACCGAGAGCTATATCGCACTGAAAGTGCATGTCGCAAACTGGCGCTGGAAGAACACGCCTTTCTATCTGCGCACCGGCAAGAAGCTGCGCGCGCGGGCCAGCGAAATTGCCATCACCTTCAAGGAACCGCCGCATTCGATTTTCGACGACGCCGAGGGCTGGCGCGAAAATGTGCTGGTGATCCGATTGCAGCCAAATGAGGGCATGAACCTGTCGGTGATGATCAAGGAGCCGGGGCCCGGCGGTATGCGCCTGATGCAGGTGCCGCTGGACATGAGTTTTGCCGAGGCGCTTGGTGAAGAAGCGGCCGATATTCCAGATGCTTACGAGCGTTTGATCATGGATGTGATCCGCGGCAACCAGACGCTGTTCATGCGTGGCGACGAGCTGGAGGCTGCCTGGGCCTGGACTGACCCGATCATTCAGGGCTGGGAGGCGCGGGGCGACAAGCCCAAAGGCTATGATCCCGGCTCTTCCGGCCCGGAGGATGCGCTGATGCTGATGCATCGTGACGGGCGCCGCTGGCGGGAGATCAAGGAATGAATTTCCTCGAATATCCCGACCGCGAATTGCTGATGCTGTCACTGGCTGACCGGATTGCCGGTGAGTTGGCGGATTTCCTGCGGCGCGATGGCCGGGCCTCGTTCTGCGTGCCGGGTGGCACCACGCCGGGGCCGATTTTCGACACGCTCTCGGGCGTCGATCTGGAGTGGCAGAATGTCAGCGTCTTTTTGAATGACGAACGCTGGGTGAGCGAGGACAGCCCGCGCTCCAACACTCGGCTGTTGCGGGAAAGACTGTTGCGGGGCAAGGCGTTGCGCGCCAATCTTGTTCCTCTTTATCACCCCGCGGAGCAGCCCGAGACCGAGATGGCGATGCTCTCGGAAGGGCTGCGCCCGCATCTGCCGATCTCGGTTTTGCTACTGGGGATGGGGGCTGATATGCACACCGCGAGCCTGTTTCCCGGCGCTGACCGCCTTGCCGAAGGCTTGGCGTCCGACGCGCCGATCCTGCTGCCGATGCGGGCCGAAGCGGCCGGTGAGCCCCGGATCACGTTGACCGCACCGTATCTGGCCGGGGCAATGAATATCCATGTTCTGATCACCGGTGCCGAAAAACGGGCGGCCTTGGAGGCCGCCTTGACACTGCCCGCAGAACAAGCCCCCATTGCCGCCGTCCTGAAGAATGCCACGGTCCATTGGGCCGCCTGAACCTGTTGCCAGATCCCCCGGAGACCCCCATGTCCAGCCGTTTCGATGCGCTTCTTCAGCACCGCGCCACCCATGAAGGCACAACCATTCAGGGTCTTTTTGCCAATGATCCAGAGCGGGCAGAGCGTTTTTCGGCCCGCCTGGGTGATATGCTGTTCGATTTCTCGAAAACCCAGATCGACACACAAGCGCTTGATTTGTTGTTGAAATTGGCAAAACAGGCCGGTGTTCCGGCCTATCGGGATCGAATGTTTGCCGGTGACAAGGTCAATGAAACCGAGGGGCGGGCTGTTCTCCATACCGCGCTGCGCAACCTTGGGGCACCGGTCATGCTGGATGGCCGCGATGTGATGCCCGCCGTGCGAGCCACCCATGCCCGCGCCAGCCAGTTTGCCCGCGACGTGCGCGAAGGGCGCTTTCAAGGTCAGGGTGGGGCAATCACCGATGTGGTGAATATCGGCATCGGCGGCTCGGACCTTGGGCCTGCCATGGCCGCGCTGGCGCTGGCTCCGTTTGCGGATGGGCCGCGGTGTCACTTCGTCTCGAATGTCGATGGAGCCCATATCGCCGATACGCTGAAAGGGCTGAACCCGGAAACCACGCTGGTGATCGTCGCCTCCAAGACCTTCACAACCATTGAGACCATGACCAATGCTGATACTGCGCGTCGTTGGATGGCAGCCAAGGTCACAAATCCGGCGGCGCAATTCGCCGCCGTGTCAACAGCGGCTGATAAGACCGCCTCTTATGGCATTGATCCCGAACGTGTTTTCGGGTTCGAGGATTGGGTCGGCGGCCGCTACTCCATGTGGGGGCCGATTGGGCTTGCGCTGATGCTGGCCATCGGACCCGACGATTTTGACGCCTTCCTTGCCGGGGGGGCGGATATGGACACCCATTTCCGGCAAGCGCCGCTGGCACAGAACCTGCCCGTGCTGCTGGCCTTGGTCGGCATTTGGCACAATCAGATCTGCGGTCATGCCACGCGGGCCGTTTTGCCCTATGATCAACGGCTTGCACGGCTTCCTGCCTATCTGCAACAGCTTGAGATGGAATCGAATGGCAAGCGCGTCAGCATGGACGGGGCCGATCTGCCCTACCATTCCGGCCCAGTGGTTTGGGGCGAGCCCGGCACCAATGGCCAGCACGCCTTCTATCAATTGATCCATCAGGGCACCCGTGTCATCCCCTGCGAGTTCATTCTGGCCCGCAAGGGGCATGAGCCCGATCTGGCACATCAGCACCTTCTGTTGGTGGCGAATTGCCTTGCGCAATCCGAAGCGCTGATGCAGGGCCGTTCGCTGGAGGAGGCCCGCGCCATCATGGCAAAAAAAGGCCTGACCGGAGCCGAACTCGAGCGTCAGGCGCGCCACCGGGTGTTCCCCGGCAATCGCCCTTCGACCACGCTGGCCATTCCGCAACTGACCCCTTTTACCCTTGGGCAGATCATCGCGCTTTATGAGCATCGCGTGTTCGTGGAAGGTGTGATCCTTGGGATCAACTCCTATGACCAGTGGGGAGTAGAACTGGGCAAGGAGCTGGCGGTGGCCTTGCAACCCATCCTGGAAGGCAAGGTGGAACCTGTCGGCAAGGATGGATCGACCGTGCAATTGGTCGAATATCTGCGCGGCTGATCTTCATCTTGGCACAAATATCCTGCGAGGGACCGGGGGCTGCAAAGCCCCCGGTTTCGAATTTTCGCAGAAAATTCGGGCACCTTACTTCAAGGCGGCGGTCACAATGATTTCCACGAGATAGGCCGGTGCCGCCAGTTTGGCCTCACCCGTCGCGCGGGCGGGGGTGTGACCTTGCGGTACCCATGCATCCCAGACCGCGTTCATTTCGGCAAAACCGGCCATGTCGGCCAGCCAGATCTGGGTCGAGAGGATACGGGTTTTATCCGTGCCGGCCTCTGCCAGAATGCGGTCCACCTCGGCAAGGCAGGTGCGGGTTTGGTCGGCGACACTCTCGCCGGGATTGCCAACCTGACCGGCCAGCCAGACGATGCCATTATAGCAGACGGCCTCGCTCATGCGGGCACCAGTGCCGATGCGTGTGATATCGCTGTTCATGGGAACCTCCTGATATTTGCCCGATTGGCCTAGCGGTTCCGCGGCGCAATGAAAAGGTATCGTGAAAGAATCGCGCGAGCTCACAACGCTGTGAGCGCTTGGCAAGTGCGAAATTTGCGTCTCGGCAATAAGCGGCGGGCTCTTGCCGCCCTCTATGGCCCGATGCGCGGGATCATGCACAGACCCTGCGCGGCATCTGCACAGAGGGTTGCCTGCTTGGCGGCGCTTGTGCGAAGCGGTGAACGCTGAATTAACCGCGCCGCCGCAAGCGCCGCCCCAAAGCCTCACACGCCGCAAGGTTCGCCCATGACGACACGCCTTCTCGCTTTCCTCCTCATCGCTGGCATGGCGCTTCCCGCCTCGGCGGAAACCCGTGAGCCGGTCAATCCGGTGCATGTTTCCGCCTCGGCCAGTGACGTGAGCGCCGCACAGCCTGTGCGTAAGATGACCCGTGCGGAGAAGAAAGCCCTGGCCAAGGCACAGGCAGAGGCCGAAGCCGCGCGGGCGGCATTGAAAGCCTCTGTCAAACGCGCATCCATGCTCAAGCCGGTGAAGGGGCGTATCTGGTGTGTGCCCTTCGCGCGTGAAGCGTCAGGCATCCAGTTGAAAGGGAATGCGGGCACCTGGTGGGGCAAGGCGGCTGGTCTCTACAATCGCTCGCGTCTGCCACAGGTCGGGGCTGTGATGAATTTTGCCTCCAGCCGCAAGATGCCCATGGGACATGTGGCCGTGGTCTCCAACATTCTGGATTCGCGCCGCATCCAGATTGATCACGCCAATTGGGTGCGCAACAAGGTGACGCTCGATCAAACCGTGATCGACGTGTCGGAGGCCAATGATTGGTCGCAGGTGCGTGTCGTCAACGCCGATGGCAGCCTGGGCCGTGTGAATCCAGTGCATGGGTTCATCTCGAACTGACCCTCGGATCGTCTGAACCAAATTTACCGGCGCTTGCGCCGGTTTTTTCATGTGAAAAGGCTGCCTGACGCAGAGAAATCTGCGCAATGCCTAGCTTTGGGAAGAGGGATGGAGCGGGTGAAGGGAATCGAACCCTCGTCATCAGCTTGGGAAGCTGCGGCTCTACCATTGAGCTACACCCGCATATGGGGTGATTTAGGGGAAAGCCGGGCCGGGGTCAAGCACCACGGCCCGGAAATCTGCGTGTGCTCCGGGGCTTACTGGGCCGGCAGCAGCACGGAGTCGATCACATGGATCACGCCGTTCGATTGCTTCACATCGGCGATGGTCACGGTCGCCACGCGATCCTGGCCGTCCTTGATCTGCACCTTGTCGCCATCCAGCATGGCAGTGAACTCGCAGCCGCCGACCGTTGCAATCTTGGCCATGCCTGACCCGTCTGCGATCATCTTGCTGACATCTGCGGCCATTGCTGCGGCGGGCACCACATGGCACGTCAGGATCTTGGTCAGTTGATCCTTGGCTTCGGGTTTCAGCAGACCTTCCACGGTGCCTGCCGGCAGGGCCTCAAAGGCGGCATTGGTGGGGGCAAAGACCGTGAAGGGGCCTTGGCCGGACAGGGTTTCCACCAGACCGGCGGCCTGCACGGCGGCCACGAGGGTGGTATGATCCTTGGAGTTCACGGCATTCTCGACGATGTTCTTGTCTTCCAACATCGGGGCACCGCCGACTTCGGGGTTGGCCGCAAAGGCAGCGGTGGTGCTCAGCGCGAAAGCGGTGGCGAGTGCAAAGGCTTTCATGGTGGTTCTCCCTATGATCCGTCAGGCCGTTCCCGACTGGATTGCAAGGGATACGGCGGGGCCGGGCGGATGGATTGCCCGGCACACGCGCCTGTGAAGTGCCGTGATCGTTCAGCGGCGGCGGCGGCGGCCCTCGCCGCTGTTGAGGTTGTAATTGGCCTCGGGCAGCGTCACCACGCCTGACAGATGCGGGAAGGCATCCGTGGCGTGCGGAATGGCATTCGCGTTCACGAAATGCTCCTGAAAGCGCGGCTCGATTGCAGTTTCGATCTTGTGGATCTCATGCACCGTGGCCTCGATCGCATCGCGCGCGGCGCGGTTCAGCAGGGCGATGCGCGCGCCCGTGCCAGCGGCATTGCCTGCGCTTGTCACCTTCTCCAGCGGCGCGTCGGGGATCATGCCCAGAACCATGGCGTGTTTCGGGCTGATATGGGCCCCAAAGGCCCCGGCCAAAGTCACGCGGTCCACCGTCTCAACGCCCATTTCATCCATCAACAGCCGCGCCCCGGCATAAAGCGCCGATTTCGCAAGTTGGATCGCGCGGATGTCGCCTTGAGTCACCCGGATCACCGGACCACCATTCTCGCTGCCGTCATGCAGCAGATAGGCATGGGTGCGGCCCTCCGCCTGACAGCGCGCGGTGCCGGTCTGATCGGCCGATCCGATCAGGCCTGACGGATCGAGAAGGCCGGCCATGCGCATCTCGGCGACGGCCTCGATGATGCCAGAGCCGCAGATGCCGGTGATGCCAGAGCCCTTGATGGCTTCGGCAAAGCCCGGATCATCCGACCACAGGTCAGACCCGATCACCCGGAAGCGCGGTTCCTTGCTGATGGGGTCGATCTCCACCCGCTCAATGGCACCGGGGGCGGCGCGTTGACCTGCGCTGATCTGTGCGCCCTCGAAGGCTGGGCCGGTGGGGCTGGAGCAGGCCAGCACACGGGTCTTGTTGCCCAGCAAAATCTCGGCATTGGTGCCGACATCGACGATCAGCACCATCTCCTCGGATTTGCCCGGCTCCTCCGACAGCGCCACGGCGGCGGCATCGGCCCCGACATGGCCCGCGATACAGGGCAGCACATAGACCTGCGCGGCGGGGCTGACATGGGTCAGGTTCAGATCACGGGCGGGCAGGGCCATGCTGCCACTGGTGGCCAAGGCAAAGGGGGCCTGGCCCAATTCCACCGGGTCAATGCCCAAGAGCAGGTGGTGCATCACCGGGTTGCAGACAAAGACGATCTCATAGATCGCGGCTTGTTCGATCCCCGCTTCCTGCGCGATGCTGGCGGCCAGCGCGTCGATGGCCTCGCGCACGGCGCGGGTCATCTCCACGTCGCCGCCGGGGTTCATCATCGCATAAGACACCCGGCTCATCAGGTCTTCGCCAAAGCGGATCTGCGGGTTCATCAACCCGCTGGAGGCCAGCACCTTGCCATCGCGCAGGTCGCACAGATGCGCCGCAATGGTGGTGGAGCCAAGGTCGATGGCAAGACCATACATCCCGCCCTCATGGAAGCCCGGCCAGATGTCCAGAATCCGCGCGGCCTGGTCGTGGTTGCCCTTGTGCAGCGCCACGGTGATCTTCCATTCGCCCTTGCGCAGCACGGGTTGCAAGCGGCGCAAGATCGACAGATCGGCGGTCACCTCGCCCACGCCCCATTGATCGGCCAGCGCGCGCTTCACGCGTTCAAAATCACCAGTCGGTTCGTGCATATCCGGCTCGGCCACCTCGATGAACAAGGCGCGGGTGGCCGGGTCCATCGCGATCTCGCGCTCGGTGGCGGATTTGCGGATGACTTGCTTATGCACCTGGCTTTCAGGCGGCACGTCAATGACCACATCGCCCATCACCTTGGCCTGACAGCCCAAGCGGCGGCCGTCGATCATGCCACGCTTGGATTTGTAGCGCTCCTCCACCGCGTTCCATTCGGTCAGCGCCTCGTCATCGACATGAATGCCGAATTTGGGAAATTCACCATATCCCGGTGTGATCTGGCATTTGGAGCAGATGCCGCGCCCGCCGCAGACGGAATCGAGATCGACACCAAGCGCCCGCGCCGCCTGCAAGACCGGCGTGCCAAGCGCGAAACGGCCACGCTTGCCCGAGGGGGTAAAGATCACCAGCGCCTCTTCGACGGCATCTTGGGTCTGGGGGGCGGGGGTCATGATTGCCTCATGTCTGCGGCCCCGGAGAGGGGCGCGAATTCATAGTGGATCTGATCGAAACGGTCGCAGGCGAAGGTATAGAACCAGCGCAGGGGCGCAGCCACCTCGGGCACGCCATGCAGCACATTGCCGGGAATGAACAGGGCAATTCCGGGCGCAAGCCGATGCGGCTGGCCGTCGATCATCACGATGCCCTCGCCCTCCAGCCCGAAATAGACCTCGGGCTGGGCATGGCGGTGGAGCGCGAAGTGATCCCCCGCCTGCATCATGGCAATCCCGCACACCAGACTGTCAGAAGGCGTGACATCGCCAGAAAGCAATGTCTTCCAGCGCAGCGTGCCCCGCGCCGGATCATCCCAACCCTCGTCGGGCAGGGCGCTTGCGTCAACCGAGAGGGCGTGCCGCATGGGAATGCCTTTGGTCTGCCTGTCTTGTTGCGATCTTTCTAGGCTGCCGCGCGGCAGGTGCAATGCCTGTTCGCGGCATTTATCGCCCGGGAAGCGGCGTCGCCTGTCAAATGGCTGTCAAAGGAACACATCCTGCAACAGCACGGCATCTCCGCTGGCGAAAACCAGCAGCGTTCCGCCCGCAAGCTCGCGCAGACGCATGGTATCGGGCAGGTCATTCAGATCGAGGGTCCGCGTGCCCAGCACCAGGCGGTCCTCGCCCAGAGTGAAGTCACGGATGACCGAGCGCGTGTCTGGCCCGCCTCCCATACCCAGAAAGACAAAGCTGTCAGCGCCGCTGCCGCCGCGCAGATCCTGTCCAGATCGGCTGATATTGGCGAACAGCATGTCATCTCCGGCATCGCCGCGCAGGGTGCAGCGTTCGGTGCTGCTGTGCAGATGATCATTCCCCTCGCCACCGGACAGCCAGTCGCGGCCGGATTCGGCACGCAGCCGGTCATCGCCCGCGCCCCCCAGCAGGCGGTCGCGTCCGGCACCGCCCATCAAGATATCGCGTCCGTCATCGCCCCGCAAAACATCGCGGCCTTCGCCGCCCACCAGCACATCATGGCCCTTGCCGCCATAAAGCTGGTCATTGCCGTTTCCACCTTGCACTGTATCGCTTCCGGCATCGCCCATCAGACGGTCATTGCCGTTTTCGCCTGCCAACCACTCTGACCGCGCGCTGCCATGGATCGTGTCGGCCCCATCGCCACCGGCTGCACGGGTCAGCGTGCCCGCGAAGACCTGACCGTCCATGTCCTCCCAGCCTGGCGCGATGAAATCGGCTTCGCGCGTGCCATCCACCCGCGAGGCCATGCCGGCAAAGATCACGCCGGAGGCCGTCAGAAGGCCGGCGGCATCCAGCAGTGTCGTGGTGGTGCCATCGGCATGGGTGATCACAAGATCATCCATCGCGCTGCCATTCACCGCCGCGCGGCTGATGCGGCCAGCGAGATCGGACCATTGCGTGTAGTCACGCCCAAGATAGAGCCTGTCCCCGCCGGTCTGATCGAAATCGGTGATCATATCATGCCCGGCGCTGGCGTCAAACCGGTCGGCCCCGGCCCCGCCTTCCAGCGTGTCATTGCCATCGCCGCCCCGCAGCAGATCCGCCCCACGCCCGCCGAACAGAAGGTCATCCCCGGCCAACCCGGCCAGACTGTCATTGCCATCCTGCCCGAACAGAAAATCTTCGGCCTCCGCACCCGTCACGAGGTCAAGGCCGGTGCCACCATAGAGGAAATTGTTGGCGGCCGCTGCCCCGCGCAGCGTGTCATTCCCACCATGACCAAACCCGAAACCGGCCTGTTTCACCGCATCCATCGTATAGCCGCCATCATAGTCTTCATTGCGCAACTGGGCTGCGCGCAAGGTCAGGCGAACCTGCTCGGCCCCGGCATGGGCCGTCGGGGCATCATCGAGCGAAAACGCGTTGAGGGCAAAGGCGAGGCTGTGCTGATGCAGATAGCGCAGGCCACCATCGCCATCGACCGCCACGAGGCTTGAGGCACCGGCCTCGGCCCCCGAAAACCAGCCGGTCCCGATTCCCCTGTCTGCAAACCACTCCTGCATGCGTGACAGCCATTGCGTCGGGGTGGTCTCGCCGGAGAAATCATTGATCGCCCCACCAGCAAAACTGATTTCCGTTAGCAGGATGTCATCCTCGCCCAAGGCAGCATAGGCCCGCTCCAGCGCGACGATGTAGCTTGCGGCATCGGTCACGGTCTCATCGGCGAACCAGCCCGGATACAGATGCGCGGCCCAGACCAGATCCGCGCCGATGGCCTCGCGCAGGAAATCCAGTGCTGACTGCCCGCCCACCTGTTCTTCGGCCAGATCGTCGAATTGTGCCGAATAGCCCCAACCGCCGACCAGAATCCGCCCCTCGGCCCGGTCCTGCACCAGCGCGGCCAGCTCGGCCATGTGGCGTGCGTAAAGCTCGACCATCTGCGCCTCGACCGCGCCCTTGGTGCCTTGCGCGGCCAGAACCACCGCACGTTCATAGGCGGCGGGTTCATTGGCCAGTTCAAACCCCCAGGTCGCGGCGGCAACGCCGGGATGCGCCTCCAGCCAGTCCATCATCTGCGCCCAGGCGGCAAGGGCGCGGGGCTGTATATCCTCGGTCAGTGCGCTGGCAATCTCGGCGCTGCTGAGGCTGCCATCATCGCCCAACCGTTGCTGGCCGCCATCGGTATGGACGAACACCAGTTGAAAGCCCTGAGCGGCGGCGGCGGCCAGAAAGCGTTCATATTGCGGGTGCAGCGCCCCGCTTTCGTCAAAGGCATGGACATTGAACGAGAGCCGCAAGGTGTTGACGCCCGGCAAGGCGGCGCGCAGACCTGCGGCAAAGCCCTCTGGATTGTCATCCATGCCCAAAGGCAGGATCTGCTGGGTGCCTTGCCACATGTAATAACGCGGATCTGAGGCAATATTGGCATCATAGGTGCCGTTGGCCCGATCCTCTGCTGCGGCCAGTTCGGCCGAGCACAGGATATGGATCATGTTGATGTCGCCCAGATCGCTCATGGTCAATACCCGCCTTCACAATGCCGCAGAAGCGGCCACATGGGCGTTTCTGCGAGGAAGGGGTGGTAGGAATGAGAAGGTATGACGGCAGAAATGTGCCGCTTGCCTCAATTCCGCGAACAATCGCCAGCCATCTGCGAAACAACGGGCCCCCTGTGAAGGGCCGATCTGTGAGGGGCTGATCTGTCTGGCCCCGCACAGCAAAACGCCCGCCTTGCGGGCGGGCGTCTGCAAATCTGTCAGGGATGGATCAGCCGCGACCGCGACGCCCGCCACGACGCCCGCCGGCCGATTGGGTGGCGGCAGCCGAGGCTTCTGCGAAGGTTGCGCCTTGCTCCACGGCCTCGATCACCTTGGAGAAGCGAATCCACTCGCCGCCATTGGCGTCGTGGTTCATCAGGAAGTTGGCGGCGCGGATCGCCTCCATCTCCACCTGACGGACCGGGTTCATGATCGCGCTGGTCATACCTGCGCCGATGGCCATGGGCAGGAAGGCCGCGTTGATGCCATGGCGATGCGGCAGACCGAAGGAGATGTTCGACGCGCCACAGGTCGTGTTCACGCCCAACTCCTCGCGCAGGCGGCGCACCAGCGCAAACACCTGTTGCCCGGCCGAGGCCATCGCGCCCACCGGCATGACCAGCGGGTCCACCACGATGTCATGCGCCGGAATGCCGAAATCGGCGGCGCGCTCGACGATCTTTTTCGCCACGGCGAAGCGGACATCCGGGTCCGGCGAAATGCCGGTATCGTCGTTGGAGATCGCCACGACCGGCACATTGTATTTCTTGACCAGCGGCAGCACCAGTTCCAGCCGCTCCTCCTCGCCCGTGACCGAGTTCAAGAGCGGGCGGCCCTCGCAAGCCATCAGACCGGCTTCCAGCGCGCCCGGCACCGAGCTGTCGATGCACAGCGGCACGTCAACCGTTTGCTGAATGATCTCGATCAGCGCCTTCATCAGCGGCGGTTCGACAAAGTTGTTATCGGCGTAACGCGGATCTTCGGCCATCTTGTTGGTGAAGACGGCCCCCGAGTTCACGTCCAGCACGGTCGCGCCGCAAGCCACCTGCTCCAGCGCGTCCTTGATGACGGTGTCATAATTGCCCATCTCCAGTTCGGCGGCCAGTTTCTTGCGGCCCGTTGGGTTGATGCGCTCGCCGATCACGCAGAAGGGCTCGTCAAAGCCGATGACGACGGTTTTGGTTTTCGATTCGATGACGGTCCGGGTCACAGGTCTTGGTCCTTATGCTTGAGCGGCGGGCACGCCAGCGGCACCGCCATGGTCGGTGGCCCATTGGGCATTGGTCTTGATGCCACCCAGCGGGAAGAAATGCACCGATTCAATGCCGAAGGCCGGATTTTTCGCCTTATGGGCGGCCAGTTCGGTGATGAATTCGGTGGGTTCATAGGGCAACAGCAGCTTGGTCACATCCATCGCACGCTTTTGCAAGACGCGCAGCGAGGGGCCGACGCCGCAGGCAATGGCGAATTTGATCATGGTTTGCAGTTTGGCAGGCCCCGCGACACCGATATGGACCGGGATCGAGACACCTTCCGCGTTGATCCTGTTCACCCATTCGATGACCGGACCGGCCTCAAAGCAGAACTGCGTCGCAATCGCCATTTTCGCATCCGTGCGATTGGCGAAATCCTGCTTCCATTTCAGTGCCTTCATCACGATGGCATCGCCGCCATCCTTGTCGATGTCCTTGTTGCCTTCGGGGTGGCCGGCCACATGCAAGCGCTCGAACCCGTCAAACAGGCCGGTCTCGATCAGTTGCATGGAGCTGTCATATTCGCCCGCCGGAGTATTGACCCCTCCGCCCAGCAGCAGGGCCTGTTTCACCCCGGCTTCGCCCTGATAGCGGCTGATCCAGTCGGAAAGCGTCGCACGGTCCGGGATGATACGGGCCGGGAAATGCGGCATCACGTCAAAGCCTTCGCCCGCCAGGCGCTTGGCTGTGGCCACCATATCGGCAATCGGCGTGCCTTCGATATGGGCGATATAGACGCGGGTGCCCTTGGGCAGGATGGCGCGGAAATCCTCGACCTTTTCGGCGGTGCGCGGCATCACCTCCATCGAGAAACCGGTGAGGAAAGCCTCAACCTCGGCGGTGGTGCCAGCGGCGGGGGCAGTATCACGACGGAAATTGAACAGCGCCATGCGCGTCATCCTGTAGCTATGGGGCAGGGGCTCAGGCCCGGCCCTCGGCGTCAATCAGCGCCTTGAGGCGCGCGGTGTCATATTCGGTTTCCAGCCGTGCGGCCTCGGCTTGCGCCACGGCTTCCGGTTCGCCTTCAACCTCATAGGGGGCAGCCTTGCGCCATTCCGCCAGATAGGCGTCGGCATCCTTGGCACCGATCTTCATGGCGCAGCGGTCGATCGCCTGTTCAAAGCGTTCGGTCAGTTGCACCTTGGCACCACGCCGCCCCTTGCCAACGATGACCTGGGCCGGGATGTCGCGCCAATAGACGATGGTCACCTCTGGCATTGGTTGATTCCCCCTCGATATGAACTGTTCTATGCCTGCATGCGACGCGCCCGGTGTCGGTTTTCGACATGTCCCGCGCGAGTTGCGACGCGGCGTTGATATGCTGATCCTGACCGGGGCGGGAGGGGGCGCAAGTGGAAAAACATTCATCTTGTGCATGAGTTTTCTGCAACATCGAAGGTTTGGCAAAGGCCATCGCCTTTGCGATGCGATGCGGGGGCCGAACACGAAGCCGAAGTCGGTCGCCGAGGCGCG
>ERZ761609.2552-NODE-2552-length-13286-cov-7.786033_pt1 | contig 13286 bp, 12 predicted proteins | sample MGYA00511163_ERZ761609 | MGnify/ENA primary metagenome ERZ761609 (study PRJEB28899, sample SAMN02445070) | bioreactor sludge metagenome | biome: EBPR sludge | place: Australia: Brisbane, Thorneside Wastewater Treatment Plant | collected 2011-12-16 ... | reverse complement strand
CTGCCGATCGGCTTGCCGAACTGCTTGCGCTCGGCCGCATAGGCCACCGCGAGGTCGATGACGCGCTGCGCCAGCCCCAGAAGCTGGGCCGCCGCGAACAACGCGCCACGCTCGCGCGCCAACAGGGTGGCGGGGGCGTCAGGCGGTGCGATACGGGTGCTGGCGTCCAGCGGCGCCGAAAGGGTGAACAGCCTCAGCAAGGGGTCGATATGGGGCTGCGCGACCAGGTCGGCCTGTGTGGGGACCAGCAGGTGCAGCCCACCGTCGGCCGCAGTGACCAGAAGGCGCGCGGCGCGGTCGGCCTGCGCCACTGGGCCGCGATCCGCCCAGACAATCACCTCGTCCTCGCCGGTTTCGATGCCGCATTCCGCCAGCAGCGGGCGCACGACCCCCACCAGATCGACCAGCGGTTCGGGCAGCAGGTGATAGCCGCAGGCTGTGGCGATCTGCACGAAATCGACCTCGGCCAAACCCAGTCCGCCCGCGCTTTCGGGTACCATCAGGCCCGTCAGCCCAAGTTCGCCCAGCCGCGACCAACGCGCCGGATCAAACCCCTCGCCGCGCCCCAGCATGGCGCGCAGATCGGTGGTCGATGACACCTCGGCCAACAGGTCGCGCGTCACCCCGGCCATCATCTCCTGTTCTTCGGTGAAGGTGAAATCCATCTCGGTCGCCCCCGTCAGCCGCGCGGCAGGCCGAGCATGCGCTCGGCGATGATATTGCGCTGGATTTCGTTTGTGCCGGCATAGATCGGCCCTGCCAGCGAGAACAGATAGCCGTCCAGCCAGTCGCCCACCCCATGCGCCAGCGGTGCCTGCGGCAGAAAACTTCCGCGCGCTCCCAGGATTGCCAGCGCGGTACGGTGCAGGGCGATGTCCATTTCGGACCAGAAGATCTTGTTCACACTGGCCTCGGCGCCGATCTTGCCACCCGCGATCAGCCGCGAGGCGGTAGCGTGGATCGACAGCGCATAGGCTTCCGCGTCCATCACGGCCTGCAACACCGCATCGCGCTGAGCGGCTGGTTCACCCTCGGCGCGAAACAGGTCGACCAGCCGCTGCGCCGCAACCTGATAGCGCGCGGGGCTGCGCAGCATCAGCCCGCGCTCGAACCCCGCGGTGGCCATGCAGATCGCCCAGCCCTGCCCCTCGGCCCCCAACCGGTTGAAGGCGGGCACCCGAACCTCGTCGAGGAACAGTTCGGCGAATCCGACCTCGCCGTTGATCTGGGCTAGCGGCTGGCGGCGCAACCCCGGCGCATCCAACGGGAACAGGATCAAGGTCAGCCCGTGGTGGCGTTCGCTGGCTGGATCGGTGCGGAAAAGGCCAAATGCCCAGTCCGCGAACACCGCGCGCGAGGACCAGATCTTGTGCCCGGACAGAACATACTCGTCCCCGTCGCGCACTGCCCTGGCCCTCACCGCCGCCAGATCGGACCCAGCCTGTGGTTCGGACCACGCCTGCGCCCAGATTTCCTGACCTGACGCCATGGTCGGCAGGAACCGGGCCTTTTGCGCGGGCGTGCCGAACTCCATCAGCGTAGGACCCAGGAGGAAGATGCCGTTCTGGTTCACCCTGAGTGGCGCACCGGCGCGGTAGTATTCCTCTTCGAAAATCAGCCAGCGGATCAGGTCCAGCCCACGACCGCCGTAGGCCTCGGGCCAGGTGACCATTCCCCAGCGTCCAGCGGCGAGGCGGCGCTCCCAGTCGCGGTGCGCCTCGAACCCGGCACGGCTGAGGTCAAAGGATTCGGGCGGGGTCGTCGGCACATTTGCCTGCATCCAGTCGCGCACCTCGGTGCGAAACGCCCGCTGACCATCGGTGTAGCGCAGATCCATTTCAGCCCTGCGCCGGGCCTTCGCCCGCGTCCTTCTTGTTGGCGCGCACCATGCTGGCGGCATCCATCCCGCCCAGCCGGTTGCCCGAAACCAGTTCGTTCTGCGCATGGGCAAAGTGGTGCATGTGGTAATGGGCATCCATAGCCGTGCGTTTGCCGCGCAGATCCTCGGCGTGATTCACCGCCTGCTTGGTCAGCCACAGGCCCAAGGGCGGACGCTCGATCAGCTTTTGCGCCATCGCCGCCACCTCGTCGCGCAGGGCATCGCGCGCCACTACCTTGTTGACCATCCCGAAACTTTCGGCGCGGGTAGCCGACATCCGCTCGCCCAGCAGCAGGAATTCCTTGGCCACGCGCGGCGGCAGTTCGAAAGCATGGGCAAAGTATTCGACCCCCGGAATGCCCATCCGTGCCACCGGGTCCTGAAAGAATGCGTCCTCCGAAGCCACTATCAGATCGCAAACCCAAGCCAGCATCAGACCACCCGCGACGCAGGCGCCCTGCACCATGGCGATGGTCGGCTTGGGCGCGTCCCGCCAGCGACGGCACATGCCCAGATACACCTCATGTTCGCGGACATAGAGCATCTCGGCTCCCGGGCGGCCGACATGGTCCTGCCACAACAGCCGTCGAGCAAAGCTGGCATTCACGTCGCGCCCCGGAGTGCCGATGTCATGCCCGGCCGAAAAATGCTTGCCCGCGCCGCCAAGCACAATCACCCGTACCGCATCGTCATTGACCGCGCGCACAAAGGCGTCGTCCAGCGCGTAGGTCATCTGCGAATTCTGCGCATTGTTGAAAGTCGGCCGATTCATCATGATCCAGGCCACGCCGTCGGCGACCGCATAAAGAACAGGCTCGTCCGTCTCATAGACGGGGGCGGCGGGTTGGGCCGGATCGGTCATCGGGATGCCCCTGCGTGAATGGGTTGTTGCCCCAGCATAACGTGCCAGAGCAGGCGGCGGGGCATCGTCTGTTGGGACTAAGCCCCTCGCGTGACGGTAATGGCGCGCCCGATGCCTTCGGGACGGGCGAGCATATCATGCGTCGCCAGCGTCTCGGCCCAGCGGACGCGCATCGCCGGATCGACCAGCGGCGTGCTGCGCCGGGTCGCCAGATCGACATGGATCGACAGCGCCTCCATCACCGCCGCACGCGCGCCAGTCGCCAGATTCCAGGCCTGATGCAGCATGTGGACACGCTTGTAATCGGTCCACACCAACAGCGTGGTCACCGCCACCATTTCGTCCAGCCGCAGTTCTGCATGGTGCCGCACATGTTTTTCCAAGCGGAAATATCCCAGCCCTGAAGCGGGATAGCCCGTCCCCGCGCCGTGGTGGTCGAAGAACGCCAGTTCGGCGCTTTGAAACATGTGGTCATAGCCCAGCACGTTCATGTGGCCGTTCGCGTCGATCCAGCACTCCTCGATCCGCCCCCGGAACGAGACAAACCCGCCTGCCGCCAGGGCTGTGTCATTCACCGACATGAACCGCGCTGCGTTCGGCGTGAAGGTTGGCCAGTTGCGCATCGAGATCGGCTGCAGGGCAATTGATTGCCACCGAACCGCGGCGAATGATCATCGCGCGGTCGGCATAGGGCTGGGTAATCTTCAGATGCTGCTCGACGATGATCACCGCTGTGCCGCTTTGCGCCCAGCGACGCAGGAACGACAGGATCGGCGGCAACAGCGCCTGCGCCACCCCCATCGAGGGCTCGTCGCACATCAGAACCTTTGGCCGAGCGACAAAGGCCTGCCCGAGTGCCAGGATCTGTTGCTGCCCACCCGAAAGGTCGCGCGCCCGTGCCTTGTATTTCTCGCGCAAGATCGGAAAGACGTCGAATGTCTCGGCCTCGAGTGCATCGAAACTGCCGCGGAGACTTTTCTCCAGCGCGGCCATGCCCAGTCGCAGATTGTCGCGCACCGTCAGCTCGGGGAACACGCGGTGATTGTCCAGCACCAGCCGCAGCCCTGCCTGTGCGACCTTTTCCGGGGCTTGCCCGGTCACCTCGCGCCCTTCCAGCCACACACTTCCTGCACCGGGTCGGTTGAACCCAGCAATCGCGCGCAGAAGCGTCGATTTGCCCGCCCCGTTCTCGCCGCCGATCAGCAGGATTTCACCGGCCGTCACCGACAGCGAGATGTCACGGATCACCGGCATGTCACCGTATCCGGCAACCAGATTGCGTACCTCAAGCATGGTCGCCCCCTACGAACAAATGCTGCACCGCCGGGTCGCGGGCCAGATCGGCCGGTGTTCCCGAGGCGACCACGCGGCCAGTTTCCAGCACAGTGATGCGGTCGGCGATACCCCAGACCAGATCGAGATCATGTTCAACCAGGATTACTGCCTTGCCAAGCCTGCGGCTGAGGTGGCGCACAAGAACCCCGAAATCCTCGCGCTCCTGGGGCGACAGGCCGGCTGCCGGCTCGTCGAAAAGAACCAGATCGGAATCCTTCATCAGGACACGGACCACCTCGAGCAGGCGCCGCTGGCCATGCGACAACAGCGCGGGGCTGTCCTCGGCCATGGTGCGGGCAAAGCCGTCGGCAAGTGCCTGCATCTGCGGATCCAGCGGCGTGCGCCGCGCGTCCAGACCGACCCGGATGTTGTTCCAGACCGAGAAGAACGGAAAAACCCGCGGATTCTGGAAGGTGCGGCCGATCCCCATGCCGCCGATCTGCGCAGCCGAACGCCGCGTCACATCCCGCCCTTTCAGCCAATAGCGCCCCTCACTGGCCGGAGTGAAGCCCGATAGCACGTTCAGCAGGCTGGTCTTGCCCGAACCATTCGCCCCGACGAGGCCGTGGATCTCGCCCGGCATCACGTCAAGGTCGATGCCCTCGATAGCGGTCACCTCACCAAAGCGCTTGGTCACGCCGCGCACACGAACCACGGGTTCGGTGCTGGTCGATGCGGGAACCGGCGTCAGCGAGGCCAGCGCCGAATTGACCGCCGCCAGGCGGAATCCGCCCTCGCCACCTCCCTTTTGCGTGCGTTTGCGGCGCGCAGCCTCGAAGCTCCCGACGATCCCGTCAGGAAAAACCAGGACGGCGGCCAGCGTCAGGATGCCATAGACCAGCGGTTTGTACTCCACCAGTTGCACCAGGAGCACCGAAGGCAGGATGAAGATGATCCAGACGCCGATGATCGGCCCCAGCAACTGCCCCCTGCCGCCGACGACCACGGCAAAGAAGAAGATGAACGACAGATCCAGCAGGAAACCCTGCGGACTGATGAAACCGACGGCGGGCACATAAAGCACGCCCAGAAGCCCGGTCAGCGCCGAAGCGATGACAAATGCCAGCGCCCGCATTCCCCCCGGCATGATCCCCAGCGAACGCGCGGCCTCGGGGCTTTCCGCCGCAATGCGCATGCGTCGACCCAGCCGCGAATTGCGGATGATGTAATGCAGCACCAACGCCGCAATCGGCACCAGGGTCAACAGAAGCGTCAACCAACTGAGACCCAGAAACGGCTTCGCGGCCAGATCGGGCAACGAGACGCTGATCCCGTTGATGCCGCGGGTCAGCCCACTCATCTGGGTCAGCAACTGCGGAAAGACGATCGCAGCGCTCATCGTGACGAAGCCCAGATGGAACCCTTGCACCCTCAGCGCGGGCAGGGCGAACAAGAGCCCCCCCACCGAAGCGGCCAGCACGCCGACCAGGGTCGCCAGGAGGAAACCCCAACCGTGCAGCCCGAAAGCTATGGCAAACCCATAGGCCCCCAGCCCCAGGATTGCGCCCTGGCCAAAGGATTTCTGGCCAGCGTCGATGAAGAGAAAGTTCTGCAGGATCGAGACGGCGATGTAGACATTGACCAGATGGAACGTGTGTTCCCAATAGGCGTTGCCCAGAAGGCTGGGCAACAGCCCGGTGCCCAGGATCAGCACGGCACCCAGCATCAGTTGCTGGCGGTCCGAGTTGAAGCTGGAACCCTTGGCCGGGTTAGTGGCCGGGGTCGCGGAAGTGGCGGTCATGGCAGCACTCTCCCTGTCAGACGCGGCGCGCGGCGGCACGGCCGAACAGGCCCTGCGGCCAGAACATCAGGATCACCGCCAGGACCAGCAACAGCGCGAGGTCCTGATAGGCGCCGCCGATCTTGTAGGCGGTCAGCATCGACACCACGCCCACCAGCGGCCCTCCGATCAGCGTGCCGGTGTTGTTGCCAATCCCACCGACAACCGCAGCGATGAAGCCCGACAGCACATAGCGCAGGCCCGCATCCGGGCTGACGGTGATGATCGGCGCCACGGCAAAACCAACCGACCCCGCGATCATGCCGCTGATGCCAAAGGCCAGCAGTTGCAGCTTGCGCACCGGGATACCTGCGGCACGCGCGGCCTCCATGTCTTGCGACAAGGCCGAGATGGCCAGACCGGTCAACGTGCGATTGAGGAACCAGCGCAAGGCGAAGTACCAGGCGAACATGGCGACGATGGCCAGAAAGAACGCCCCCGGGGTGCGAACGCCAAAGATGCGATAGCCGGGCAGCGGTCCGGACACCGTATAGGCGAAAGGCCCGTAGATCAGCAGCAGCCCCGCCGCCAGAATCACCGAAACCGAAACGGTCGAGATCAGCCAGCTGTCCTGTTCCGTCGAGGTGCGCAGCGGCAAGAGCGTGATCCAGCCCTGAAACGCAGTCAACGCCCCAACCAGACAGGCGACCAGGATCAGCGCTGGGATCCACACCCCCAGCCCCGCACCATTGGCGAGCAGATAGGCCCCGAAACCGCCAAGGATGAAGATGTTCCCCTGAGCGAAATTGAAGATGCCGGAGGCATTGTGAACGATGTTGAAACTCATCGCGACGACCGAAAACAGCGCCCCGATGGCGATGCCGCGGATAAGGATGACGGCGATTTCCGCGAGCATCCGGTTCCCTCCCTGATTGCCCCGTCGGGGCTTTTTCCTGTCCGACAAAAGGAGCCCGGATGCCCCCCGGATGCATCGTTCAACCGGACTAGCCGCTGTCTTGCGCTGTCAGCCCAGCAGGGCCGACAGGGCGCGCATCTCGTCAAGCAACCCGCGTGTGCGCTCTCGCGCCTCGTTCAGCACGCGGTCACGCTCGTCGGTGGTGCGCAGGGCGGCCAGCGCCATGTCGGCGATCATCTCGCCCACTTCGCGCGCGCTCAGCCGCCCGTCAGCCCTGAACCAGCGCGAAGTCCAGTTGGCCATGCCAAGGACAGAGAAGGCCGCGACATGGGAATCGACGCGGCGAAACTCGCCGGTTTCGATCCCGTGCTCGATGCAGCGTACATAATACTGATAGATCGCCCGACGCGAGCGGTCATAACCGCGCCGCAGATGATCGGGGATCTGTGCCTCCAGCCGGGACAGGCGCACGAATCGCGCGCCACTGGTCAACCGCCGCTCGACACCCTCGATGACCACGCGACGCAACAATTCGCTGGCGGTGCTGTCGGGCAGCACCGGCAATTCGGCCAGCCGGTTCGACGGTGTCAGGGCCTCGGCCTCGATCATCGCGGCCAGCATTTCTTCCTTGGAACTGAAATAGTGATAGATCGCCGAGCGCCCCAGACCGACAGATTGCGCGATGCTGGCCATGCTGCTGCGGTCAAAGCCCATCTCGTCGAACATGCGTGCGGCTGTGTCGAGGATCTGCTCGCGCATCATCTCCTTGCGGGGATTGGTCTCGGCGCGGAGGCCCGGTGACGGCGCGCCAGGAGTCTCAGGAGCTGTCTCGGCGTGGTGGGTCTCGTCATGCGGCATGCATCGCTCTCCAGGCAGTGTCGATCCGTGGCCATGCGCTGTCATATGCCAGCCGGGCGCAGATTTCCACGTCCAGCGCCGCGACACGCGGTGAAATGACCTCGACCGAAATCGGTGCGGTCCAGTGGTTCTTCGCCATGGCCGCCAGATAGGCGGGCAGGTCCAGAACGCCCTCGCCGGGGAAGCCCCGCGAAAGCGTCGCGTCGCGCACCGGCGCATGGCCAGGGGCAAGGCTGTCTGATATCTGCACGCCGAGCACCCGCCCCGCCGGGACAGCGGCCAGATCGTCGGGCAGGATGCCGCGCCAGGCCAGGTGCCAGACATCGACCAGAAGGCCTGCCCCCGCGACCTCGGCAAGGGCAACCGCCTGTTCCAGCCGTTCGCACGCACCCCAACTCACGAATTCCAGCGCAACCGACAGACTGCGTGCCGCCGCCGCATCGACCAGCCGCTTCAGGGGCTCGACCAGATCCGCGAGCGGCATCCTCTCGTCCCCGGCGTCGATCCCGGCGTTGACTATCTTTGCACCGAATCCCTCGGCGGCAGCAAAAGCCCGCGCGCGGCTGGACTGCGACGCAAACGTGTCGGCATGCCAATCGGACAGAAACTCGACTGATTCCGCGCGCAGACCATGGCGCACCAGCACCGCGCGCAGGTCTACGTCGCTCCAACCCTGTTGCCGCAACTGGGCGTGATCGCGCATATGCAGGCCGATACCGTCGAATCCCGCTGCCGCTACCGCCGCCACACGCGCCTCGAACCCGTGTCGCTGCACCGTCGGATCGCCAGGCATCACACCCGAAATCGTATGCGAGGCGCAGATCAGTGGCGGCGGCATCGGTCAGAAGATCTCGAACAGCCCGGCGGCGCCCATGCCGCCTCCAACGCACATCGTCACCACGCCATATTTCGCTCCGCGACGCTTGCCCTCGATCAGGACATGCCCGGCACAGCGCGCACCGGTCATCCCGAAAGGATGCCCCACTGCAATCGCCCCACCGTTGACGTTCATCAGATCGTTGTCGATGCCCAGCCTGTCGCGGCAATAGAGCGTCTGCGCGGCAAAGGCCTCGTTCAATTCCCAGATACCGATGTCCTGAACCGTCAGCCCATGACGCGCCAGCAGTTTTGGCACCGCAAAGACCGGCCCGATGCCCATTTCCTCGGGCTCGCAGCCCGCCACCGCGACGCCGCGCAGCGCGCCCATCGGCGACATCCCCTCACGCGTGGCCAACGCGGCATCGACAACCACCAGCGCGGCTGCCCCGTCCGACAGTTGCGACGAATTCCCAGCGGTGATGAACTGCCCCTCGCGCACCATGGCGCCATCCTTGTAGACCGGTTTCAACGCGCGCAACCCCTCAAGGGTGGTCGCGCCCCGAAACCCCTCGTCGCGGGCCAGAATCACGTCCTGATGGCTGACAGCGCCGGTTTCACGGTCAGTCAGAACCATCCGCGAAGGCATCGGCACGATCTCGGCGGCGAAGCGCCCTGCCGCATCGGCAGCGGCCGTGCGCAACTGGCTTTGCAGCGCGAATTCGTCCTGCGCCTCGCGGCTGATGCCATAGCGCGTGGCAACCAGTTCCGCGGTTTCGATCATCGGCATGTACATATGCGGCATGCGCGCCACCACCGCCTGCGAAACATTGCGATAGGTGTTCTTGTGCTTTGTCTGCGTGAGCGAGATCGATTCGACCCCGCCGGCGATGACCGCCTCCATCCCCTCGCGCTCGATGAAATTCGAGGCAATGGCCAATGCCATCAATCCTGACGAACACATCCGGTCAACGGCCATGCCCGGCACTGTAACGGGCAACCCTGCGGCAGCGGCGGTCAGGCGACCGATGTTGTAGCCCTGCGTTCCCTGCTGTGCCGAGGCCCCGATCACCACATCCTCGATCCGCGCCGGGTCGAGCCCGCTGCGCGCAAGCGCCTGTGCCGCGGCAAAACCCGACAGCGCGGGTGCCTCTGTGTCATTGAACGCGCCGCGGAACGCCTTGCCAATGGCGGTTCTGGCAACCGAGACGATCACTGACTCGCGCATGTGCTGTCCTTTGCTTCGACGGTCCCGGTAACGATCCGGGTCCGCCAATCCTGCGCCGCGCCGCCTCGGCGGGGCATCGTCTGACAAGACTAGGAATTGACACTTCCCCAGACCAGATTGACACATTGTTGAAAATTCGACGTCAAGAAGAATTTCAATTGACGTGCTGTCGAATATTCGTCACCTTGTTCAAACGACCGGAGGCGGACGCGAGTCGTCCGGGTCGACAAGGAGGACATACGATGCTTGACACCTTGCAACCCGGCCACGGGCAGGGGGCGAGCCTGTCGGAAACCGTGCAGCGGATTTATGATCTGCTGACGAACGGCGGCGCGCTTGGCGATTGCGTTGAACTTATCCGGCGGGAATTGTCCGCTGATCGCGCGGAACTGTCGTCCCTGGCACGCGAGGGGCGGGACTCTGCCGCAGCACGGCTTCTGGCCAGCATCGGCCAGTCCCTGCCGGGCCCCCAATCCGAACGCCTCGATATCGAGGCAAGCCACCGCGAACAGCCCAACCGGTTGCGCCTGTCACTTTGGCGATACGAGGGTGACCCGTTCTCACCCGCGGATCTGGGTATCGCCCAGGACCTGCTGCGCCATCTGCACCGCGCGCGCGCGCTGACCGCACGGCTTGGCCTGCAAGCGACCGAGGCGGGCATCTATTCATCAGTGCTGGACCGGCTGGCGGTGGGGGCGATCTTTCTGGATGCACGGGGCCAGATCCTGCGGCGCACCGGGCTGGCTGCGGAACTCCTGACCCAGCGCGACGGCCTGCGTGAAATTCGTGGGGCGGTGGCTGCGACCTCGGGGGCGGACGACCGGCGACTGCAAGGCGCCATCCGCGCCGTTCTGGATCCGCGTGGCGCCGAGCCCGTGCAGCCTGTGACCCTGGTGGTCAGTCGCACCGAAGGCGGGTTCGGGCTGGGGTTGATTGTGCAGCCGCTGGCGCAGGGCCCCGGCGACCCTGATGATGCTGTGGCGGTCATCCTGATCCGTGATCCCGACCGTGGAGGCACGCCGGAAAAGGCGATGCTGCGCGTCCTGTTCGACCTTACCCCGGCCGAGGCCGAACTTGCACGCAACCTGACCCTTGGTGCTTCGCTCGACGAGGCGGCGGCGGCGCTGTCGATCAGCCGCAACACCGCGCGGGCGCATCTGCGGGCCATCTTTTCCAAAAGCGGCATCACCCGGCAAACCGAGATGATGCGCCTGATGCTGAGCAGCGCCGCCATGCTGGGCCAGGGCATCGGCACCGCCGCCTGAGGCGGCGCCTCGCCGCGAATACAAACGCGGGCGCCCGTCAGGACGCCCACGCGCGCATTCGCGCAGCGTTAGATGGAATAGCCACCGTCCACACGGATCACCTGCCCGGTGACAAAACCCGCGCGCTCGTTTGCGGCCAGAAAACAGACCGCTTCTGCGATATCCTCGGGCTGGCCGACACGGCGCAGCGGCGTAGCCTGTGCCGCGGCGGCCAGATAGGCCTGATCCACCTGCCCCAGCCGTTGCAATTCCAGATGCTGACCGGCCTCGATCAAGCCCACCGCAACGCCGTTCGCGCGCACGCCAAAGCGACCTTCCTCCTTGGCGATGCCGGTCATCAGTGCTGTGACTGCGGCCTTTGGCACCACAGACAGCGCGTCCTGCGTGGCATAGCGAAACTGCGCCGTGCTGACACAGGCGACCAGATTGCCACCCGAGGCGCGCAGATGCGGGAGGGCGGCATGGACCGCGTGAAAGAACCCCATCGTATCCTGCGCCAGATGCGTCTGCATCTGTGCGGGGGTCATGCGGCTGATGTGAAGCTGTGGCACGAGCGGCCCGGCGGCATAGACCAGCGTGCCGATGGCACCAAACTCGGCGAGCGTGGCCTTGATGGCGCTGGCGGCGCTGGCGGCCTCGGCCAGATCCGCCTGCAGGGTCAGAGCGCGGCGCCCGGCCAGCGCCACATCGGCGCTGGCAATCTCTGCCCCGGCCTGATTGCCGCGCCATGTCAGCGCGACATCCCAGCCATCCTGCGCCAGCTTGCGGCAGATAACCCGTCCGATGCCGCCGCTGCCACCCAGAACCAGGGCAGCACCCGCGCGCACCGTCATGCCGCCACACGCAGGCCAGGCGGGTTGCCCTTGAGCACTTTCGCACGCTGATTGCGCGGATCCAGCCCGGCGATCACCGCCAGTTGCTGCGCCGTCGGCACCGGAGTTTCGCCCATCCCCGGCGCAGCCAGCAGCGGAAAGCCCGTCTGTGCCTGCACCTGCGCCAGGCTGACCCCCGGATGCAGGCTGATCACCTGCGCGGCGTGGTCCGGCCCGTTGAAATCCATCACACAGAGGTCCGTGACCACGCGGCCGATGTCGGGCATGCGCGGTTGGGTCCCTTCGGGCCAATGGCGACTGGTGAAGCCGATCGAACAAACCACATCCACCTCGCCCGCAACAAAGACCCGGGGTGAATGCGCGGGAACCAGCACCGAATTGCGGTGGCTGATCGAATTCCCGGGAAAGCCCCGGCAGCCCAGCATCTGGACCTTTGGCTGCGCGAAATCCCCCAGCGCCGAAATGTTCATCTGCGCCCAGCGGTCGATCTGCACCGGCGTCACCATTGCGTGGCGCCGCCCGGACCACAGGCATTCAAAGATCCGCCCGTAATTCAGCCAGCCGACAAAGCCCGGGCGCTCGGCCGCGCTGTCACCCAGACGCACCGGTTCCTCCACAGCAAAGCTCTCGCCATCGGTCAGCATCAACCTTTCGTTCATCGTCAGCCGGGCAAGGCCTGTCGCCAGTCGCGGCAAGGGGCCGATGCCTGTCGCCAGCAATTCGGGGTCATGCCGCCAGGCCTCGGCGGCAGCGGTGATCATCAATTCGGCCAGGGTGAAATCGCTCATCGTCGGATCCTCAGAACGTGGGAATCGGCAGCGCGCGGACGGCCTCCAGACCGCCAACACTGGCCAGATAAGCCGCCTCGCCGTCGGCGACGTGTTCGGCCATGTAGCGCGCCCAGCCGCCGTCCTCGGCCGCACTGGCGACATAGGCGCCCAGATGCGCCATGTCCCAGCCATAGGCATCATGCGCCGTGGTCGGGTGCGCGCCACCGGGGGCATGCACCACCGCCTCGACCAGCGAGCGGTCAAAAAGGTTACACTTCGCCCCCTCGGGATGCGAAAAGTCCAGCCGGTCGGTCACTTCCTCGGCAGTGACGATGACGCGTCCGGCGGCACGGGCAAAGAGCGCGTCGAAATAGGGATCGGGCCCATCGGTCTGGGTGTTGCCTCGCCGGTCGGCCCGGCTGACATGGATCAACGAGACATCGGGCCGGATCGCCGGCATCGCCAGCAGGACCTCTCCGTCCGGTAGCGGGGATCTTACCGTCTTCATTCCGTTGCGCGCCACCAGATCAGTGCCCAGCCCGATACGCGTGGGGGCAAAGGGAACCCCTTCGGCGGCCGCGCGCAGACCCAGCAGCAGCAGCCCCTCGTCCCATTCGTGCGCCTCGACCTGACCGGCCTCGCGCGCCTTGCGGAAATAGGGTTCCAAAGGGATCGCATCCATCGAGACAAATCCGTAGACCAGCCGCCGCACCTTGCCCGCCGCGCAGAGCATGCCGATTTCCGGCCCGCCATAAGCAACCAGCGTGAGGTCGCGCAGGTCCGAGCGCAGGATCTCGCGAACCA
>ERZ761609.2550-NODE-2550-length-13295-cov-57.181118_pt1 | contig 13295 bp, 11 predicted proteins | sample MGYA00511163_ERZ761609 | MGnify/ENA primary metagenome ERZ761609 (study PRJEB28899, sample SAMN02445070) | bioreactor sludge metagenome | biome: EBPR sludge | place: Australia: Brisbane, Thorneside Wastewater Treatment Plant | collected 2011-12-16 ... | reverse complement strand
TACGAGATTGGTCAGTGACTGGAGTTCAGACGTGTGCTCTTCCGATCTGTCGCAGCCGGCCGCCCCGGCGGCGAATGCGCCGGCGCCGCGCAACGCCGACGATGCGCGGGCGGCGTTCGACAATCTGTTCAAGAAGTAGCGGGGCTCGGGGCTACCCGGGCGGGTACCGGGTGTCGGACAATAAAGGACATGCCTGTCGCTGAATTGGCCGCTTACCGCAGTTTTCGTCTCCGTGAGCAGGACCCGGCGCCGCCGGGTTACGGGGAAGTGCAGGTGCGGGTGGAGGCGGTGGGAATCTGCGGAAGCGATCTGCACTATTTCCTGGACGGCCACATCGGGGACACGCCGGCGGCGTATCCGCAGGTGCTGGGCCATGAACCGGCGGGGGTAATTACGGTGTTGGGCGACGGGGTTTCGGGATGGAGCGTGGGGGACCGGGTGGCGCTGGAACCGCCGGTCTACTGCTACCACTGCGAATGGTGCATGAGCGGGCGTCACAATTTGTGCGAGAGTGTCCGCTTCTTCAGCGCCCCGGGGGATCCGGGATTTTTCCGGGACCGGGCCAATGTGCCGGTGGCGAACCTGATCGCGCTGCCGGCGAACCTGAGCTTCGACGAGGGTTCGCTGTTCGAGCCGATTTCGATCATTCTGCACTCGTTCCGGTTCGGGCAACCGAAGATGGGCGAGACCGCGGCGGTGTTCGGCGCGGGACCGATCGGGCTGAGTACGATCGCGTGCCTGAAACTCGCGGGCGTGAAGCGGATCTACAGCGTTGAACCGGTGGCGGAGCGGCGGGCGATGGCGGAGCGTCTGGGGGCGGATGTCTCGATCAACCCACGCGAAACCGACCCGGTGGCCGAGATTCTGAAGGGGACAGGCCGGCGGGGCGTGGATGTGACGTTCGACTGCGCGACGCAGGAAGACACGGTGAATCAGTCGCTGTATGTGACGGCGCCGGGCGGACGTGCGGTGATCACCGGCGTGCCGCAGGCGGAGCGAGTGCAACTGGATTTCCACCATTTGCGGCGGAAAGAACTCGGATTTTTCAGCGTGAGGCGTGCGAATCACACCGGGGAGGCGGCGGTGGCGCTGCTGGAGGAGCATCCCCGGGCATTCACGCCGATGATTACGCACACTCTGCCGTTGACGCAGGTGCAGCGGGCATTCGAGATGCTGGGCGGGTACGAAGATGGCGTGACGAAGGTGGTGCTGCGGCCGTAAGGGGCTGGGCTTCGGTTTGATAAGATCGCGGGACGAAAGGACGCCCGTCATGACTCGCCGCGATTTGCTAGCTTTGTCTACTCTGCCTTTGGCGCGTGCCGCGCGGGGACAGGGGCCGGAGGTCCGGCCCAACTTCATTTTCATCATGGCCGACGACATGGGCCGGGATGAACTGGGGTGTTACGGGCAGAAGCTGATCCGGACGCCGCACATGGACCGGTTCGCGGCCGAGGGATTACGCTTCACGGACTGTTATGCGGGGGCTTCCGTCTGTGCGCCGTCGCGGAGTGTACTGATGACAGGACAGCACACGGGGCACACGACGGTGCGGGCCAATGCCTCGCGGCGCACGGGCGGCCGGGTGGCATTGCGGACGGAGGACCGCACCGTGGCGGAGGTCCTGAAAGGCCCCGAATGGCGGGGCGCTTTTGATGAAGAGCGGGCGTACGCCACCGGCATCTTCGGCAAATGGGGATTGGGTGAGCCGGGCAGCACCGGATTGCCGAACGACCATGGCTTCGACGAGTGGTTCGGGTTCCTGAACCAGCAGCACGCGCACAATCACTACCCGCAATATCTGTGGCGCAACCGGACGCGTGAGCCGTTGCGCGGGAACCGGGACGGGGCGAAGCGGGAGTATGCCTCCGATCTTTTTCTGCGCGAAGCGCTGCATTTCATTGACCGGCATCGCTACGAGCCGTTTTTTCTGTATTTCACGCCGACGATTCCGCACGCGGCATTCGAGTCTCCGGAACTTGGTGAGTATGCCGGGCAACCCTGGCCCGAAGAACACAAGCATTATGCGGCGATGGTGACGCGCTTCGATACCGCGGTGGGCCGGATCATGGCGCGGCTGAAAGAGACAGGGTTGGATGACAACACACTGGTGTTCGTGACGAGCGACAACGGCGGTGCGTCGAATTTCGCGCCGTTCGCTTCGATGGGGCCGCTGCGGGGCCGGAAGGGGTCCATCACGGAGGGCGGACTTCGTGTGCCGATGCTGGCGCGCTGGCCGGGGAAGATCCGGGCTGGGGGCGTGAGTGCGCTGCCGTGGTCGTTTCAGGATGTGCTGCCGACCATGGCGGATCTGGCGGGCGCGCGGGGGATTCCGTCGAATGTGGATGGCATCTCGATCGCGCCGGCGCTGCTGGGCAAGGAGCAGAATGCGGAGCGGCCGCTGTATTGGGAGCAGTTTTCGGGCCCGGGTTTCGAGCAGGCGGTCCGGTTGGGCCGCTGGAAGGCAATCCGGCGGGGGTTGCAGGCGCCGGTGGCGCTATATGATCTGGAGGCGGATATCGGCGAGGCGAAAGATGTCGCCGCCGCGCATCCGGGGGTGGTGAAGCGGATCACGGAGTATCTCGCCGTCTGCCGGACAGAGTCGGCGGAGTACCCGGTTGCGCGGCCCTGGCGGGGTTAGGCGTTCTTGCGCGCGGGTTTGAGTTCGACGAGGAGGATGGCGGCGAGGATGAGGGCGGCGCCGGAAAGGGACCGGACGTTCCAGGCTTCACCGGCGTAGCCCCAGGCCACGAGTCCGGCGAAGACGGGTTCGAGGGCGAAGATGAGGGCAGCGCGGGTGGCGGACGTGTGGCGCTGAGCCCAGGTGTAGAGCGAGAAGGAGAGGGCGGTGGCGAGGGCGCCGGTGGCGGCGAGGGCGAAGAACAGCCGGGGAGTCCAGCGGACTTCGGGGATTTCGAGCCAGCCGAAGGTGGCCAGGCTCCAGGCGGCGACGGCGCCGACCTGGAGAAGAGTGAGCCATTCGTAGTTCATCCGGTGGGTCCAGTGGGCGACGGCGACGATGTGGGCAGAGAAGGCGAAGGCGCAGGCGAGGGTGAGGAGGTCGCCGGAGTTGAGGTCGAAACCGGCGGCGGTGGAGGTCAGCAGCATGGTGCCACCGAGAGCGGCGGCGACAGCGGCCATTTCGATCCAGCGGGGGCGGCGGCGGGCGAGAACAGCAGCGAGGAGGGGAACGATGACGATGTACAGCCCGGTAATGAAGGCGGAGCGGGAGGCGGTGGTGAAACGAAGCCCGGAGGTCTGGAAGGCGTAGCCGAGGAAGAGAAGGGAACCGCAGAAGGCGCCGCCCCACCAGGAGCGGCGGTCGAGGGGGGCGCTCAGGTGGCGGCGGAAGACGGCGAAGAGGAGGGCGGTGGCGAAACTGAAACGGAGAGCGAGGAAGAGGAGGGTGGAGACATCGGAGAGTGCGTCCTTCACGATGACGAAGGTGGCGCCCCAGATGAAGGCGATGGCGACGAGGGTGAGTTCGGCGCGGAGGGCGGGAGTCATACTCCGGAGGCTGCCTCGGCGAGGAGGAGGCGAAGGAAGATCGCAATGCGGCGAAGGCCGCGTTCCCTGCCCTCGGGGTGATACCACTCTTGTGGGGTGTGCGCGCCGCCGCCAGAGCCGCCGGCGCCGATGGAGAGTGCGGGAAGGCCCATCGAGAGGGGGATATTGGCGTCGGTGGAGGCGCAATCGACAGAGGAGCGGATGCCGAGGAACTGGTCGACGGTGCGCAGATAGGCGAGCAGGGGGGAGCCTTCGGGCAGGGCGCCGCCAGGCCGGGATCCGGCCTCCTTGAGGCGGGCGGTGACGCGGCCCTGACGGGCAAGGCCGTTTTCGGCCTGCACCGCGCGTTCGAGGACGGAGGCGAGTTCGGCGGCCATGGCGCTGAGGACATCCTGACGGAGGCAGCGGAGGTCGACTTTGACACGGGCCGAGGCGGGGATGGCGTTGACGGTGGAGCCGCCATCGATGACGCCGAAGTTCCAGGAGCGGCGGGCGAGGGGCGTTTCGAGGGAGCGGGCGTCGGAATACCAGGCGATGCAGCGGGCGAGGGCGTGGACGGGGTTGGCGGCGCCGTGGTCGGACCAGGAGTGGCCGCCGGGGCCGGTGATGGTGATTTCGAAGCGGCGGCAGGCGAGGGCCTCTGCGGTGATGGGCTCCAGCGCGGGTCCATCGAGGACGAGAAAGGAGCGAATGCGGGGGGCGAAGGGCGAATTTTTGCACAAAAAGCGCATTCCGGAGAGGTTTCCCTCGCCTTCTTCACCGACATTGAAGACGAGCAGGACGCCGGCGGGGATGTCGAGGTCGAGAGGATGGAGCGTGAGGGAGCGGGCGAGCGCCATCAGTGCGGCAAGGCCGGAGCCGTTGTCGGAGACGCCGGGACCAAGAAACCGGCCTCGGGCATCGACGTGGATTTCAGAAGGGTCGCGGGGAGCGAGGACGGTGTCGAGGTGGGCGGTGACGGCGACGAGAGGGAGGTGGCGCCCGGGGTCTCCGGCGAGGGTGTAGACATTGCCGGCACGGTCCTGCCGGGCATCAAGGCCCATGGTGGCGAGCTGAGTCATGATCCACTCGGCGCGAGCCTGTTCCTGGAAGGTCGGAGCGGGAACGCGGCAGAGGGCGAGGTGGGTTTCGTCGATCCAGCGGCGGGCCTGGGCGAAGAAGGAGAGGGCTTCGCGCAGCGGGGGAGCAGCGACCAGCTCGTCGAGCGAGGTGACGCCCGCGGGCAGGGCTGGCGCCGCGTCCGCGGAGCGGCGTTTCGGATTGAGCGAGCCCAGCATCTCAGCCTCCAGTGTATCGTCCGAGGCAAGCGTGAGCTTTCCTCAAAGAAGCCCGATGTGGGCCGATAGGAAGCAATGAGCGGGCGAGCACCGGAAGGTCAAGCCCGGCTGTCTAAGAACATGTTTGTCATCATCGGGATTGTCATTGTATTCGGCTCGGTTATTGGCGGCTATCTGATGCACCACGGGAACTTGCTGGTGCTGAACCAGCCCTCGGAGTTCGTGATCATTGGTGGAGCGGCGTTTGGAACGCTGTTCATCGCGAACCCGATGCACCTGGTGATTTCGATCTTCAAGAGTTCCGTGGCGGTGCTGAAGGGGAGCCCGTACAACCAGGCGTATTACATGGAGAATCTCCGGATGTTGAACGACCTGTTCGTGTATGCGCGCAAGAACGGGATGGCCAAGTTGGAGGGGGACATTGATCAGCCGGAGAAGAGCCCGGTGTTTCAGAAGTATCCGAAGTTCCTGAAGGATCACGCGGCGCTTGCCTTTTGCTGCGACACCATCCGGATGTCCATTTCCGGCGGTGTGGCGCCGCACGAACTGGACCAGATCATGGAGATGGACATCGAGGTGCAGGAAAAGGAAGGCCATGAACCTGTCTCGGCGCTGACGACGGTGGCTGACTCGCTGCCCGGGTTGGGGATCGTGGCGGCGGTCCTGGGGGTGGTGATCACGATGGGGGCGCTGGGGGGCCCTCCGGAAGAGATCGGGATGAAAGTGGCGGCCGCGCTGGTGGGCACCTTCCTTGGAATTCTGCTGTGTTACGGGCTGGTCGGACCATTGGCACAGAACATGGCGAAGCAGGAAGAGGCGAAAGTGATGTACCTGCAGTTCATCCGGGCGGCAATTCTGGCCTTTGTGAAGGGATTGGCGCCGGCGCTGGCGGTGGAGTCGGCGAGGCGGATGATTCCGGCACACTTCCGTCCGTCGTTTGCGGAAGTGGAGAAGACCCTGAAGGGTGGTGGGGCTGCGGCCGCGAAGGCGGCCTAGCGGAGAGAACTGGCCATGACAACACCTCCACCGATCATCATCGTTCGCAAAAAGAAGGGCGGCCACGGCCATCACGGCGGCGCCTGGAAGGTGGCGTACGCCGATTTCGTGACTGCCATGATGGCGCTGTTCATCGTGCTTTGGCTGCTGGCTTCGAGTGAGGAAGTGCAGAAGGCCGTGGGCGGGTACTTCACTGATCCGACGGGCAACGGCAAGCTGCAAGGGTCCACCATGGCGGGTCTGGGGGAGGCCCTGGTGCTGGCCAAGGACGACATGGCGCAGTTAAAGGAGAAGATCGAGCAGGCGATGCGGGAGATGCCCAAGTTCGAGCAGTTGCAAAACAATGTGCAGGTGACGGTCACCCATGAAGGTCTGCGGATCGAGTTACTGGAAAACGATGCCGGCCTGTTTTTTGACAGCGGAAGTGCGCGAATGAGCGATCGGGGATCAGAGATCATTCGCCTGTTGGCGGGCGAACTGGGAACGCTGCCAAACAAGCTGTTGCTGGAGGGCCACACGGACGCAAAACCGTACGCGTCGACGGTGGGCTACACAAACTGGGAGTTATCGGCCGACCGGGCCAACACGGCGCGGCGGATCCTGCTGGAAGGTGGGGTACCTCCACAGCAAGTGGCTCAAATCAGGGGATTTGCGGACCAGCACCTGCGGAATCCGGCGAATCCCTTTGATCCGGCGAACCGCCGGGTGTCGCTGATTGTGCAATACCGGGACGTGCCTCCGCCGCCCGCTGGAGTGGCGAGTCAGGCGGAAACCCCGGCCGAGACCAAAGCGCATCAGGGGTCCGCGGCGAAGCCCGCAGCGAAGGATCAGCCGGCGAAGCACTGACGGAGGCGGGGATCGGTGGCAATTCGCTCTTCCGATTCAGGCCAGGCATCACGGGTGGAGAGCACGGTGTAGTAGCCGGGCTTAATGGAGGGTGCGAGTGCGAATGCTTCTCGCCATTCGGAGAGGATGAAGGGATCCCGCCGGAGGAGGTCCCAGAATCCGGCGCCGTCGAGGATACGCCCAATCGTGTCGGCATGGTCGCCGCCCTGGAGGTGGGCGGTCAGATAGGCGGCACAGCCGACCTGGAGGCCATGTAACCGCGGGCGTGCGGAGCAGGCATCGAGAGCATGGGAGATCAGGTGTTCGGCGCCAGAGGCCGGCCGTGAACTTCCTGCCATCTCCATGGCTATGCCGTTCAGCATGAGTGCGGTTCCGAGGAGGCGGATCCCCTCCGAGTCCCGTTCGGGACGGCCGGCGAACTGGAAAACGGTTGCGTCGCTGAGCAGGGTTGCAAAATCGTCGACAATCTCGCCCGTGGCGTGGAATGAAAGCTTCCAGTCGACGGTCGCTGTCAATTTGGCGACGAGGTCTCCCACGCCGGAGGCCCAGAGCGCGGCGGGGGCAGCCTGACAGACTTCAGTATCGATGACAACGGCCCAAGGCAGGTGGGCGGCGAGGCTCTTGCGCCGGCCATCGAGGGTCAGACTGGATTGGGGAGAGCAGAAACCGTCGTTGGAGAGTGAGGTTGGCGCGGCGAAGTATGGGAGATTGGCCAAGGTTGCAACATACTTTGCAGTGTCCAGAGCTTTGCCGCCGCCAAGGCCAACGATGGCCTGACAGCGGGGCGGAAGGCCACCGAGGAGAGCGGACGCCTCTTCAAAGCTGGCTCCGGTGATTTCATGGCTGGCAGCGGCTTCGATGGAGTGGGCGGAGAGGGAGGCACGGAGTCGAGCGGGCAGGTCCGAGGGGAGTCCTTCACTGAACATCAGAGCGGTGCGGCGGAAGCCGGGACGGTCGAGGTAGAGGCCAATCCGGTCGAGGGCGCCAGCCTTGATCCGGACGAGTTCCGGGATGCGGATCATGGAGCGTCTCACGATGAAAACTCCTTTTCCATCAGATACTTGACGATCTCGGACCAGCGCTCGTAGCGGTGGAAAGATTCGCCCCGCTCGGAGAGAGCGGAGGCAAGCCAGGTGCGGGCGAACCGCAATTCCGGCGGGACCAGCAAAGCGGGTTTGAGGTCGGGGGGACCATTGCCGGCAAAGGCGACTCGCTCGTAGCTCTGGAGCGCATTCTGGACGATGAGTGATTTGTCGATGCCATGCTGAGGGGAAAAGAAAGGCGAATCGGTGGGAAGTTCGAGAATCAGGCCCTGACCATCGACGAAGTGCCCGGGGTTGCCATGGCGGGGGAGGTCGCCGAGGCCGAGTTCGGCGAGGAGAATGTCAATGTACCAGAGGGAGCCATTCGAGACTACGATGACGTCCCAACCGATTCCGTGGAGGCGGGCAATGGCCTCCGGAAGTGCTGGGTCGATCTGCATGTCGGGAAGAACTTCTTCCCGGACAACGGTCTCCGGGCAGCGGATATGGCGGTAGATTCCGGCCATGGCGTCAAAATGGGTGATGGTACCGGCTGCGTAGCTTGCCCAGTAGTCGGGGGTGTCCGGATCGAGGCAACGAGCGACCGCCACTTCGTAGAAATCGGTCAGGGTCATGGTCCCATCGAAGTCGGTGATGAGCGCCCGCGGCCGCGAGGGGGGCATCGGCATAATCCCTTCAGTCTAGGGCATGGCGGGCAACGCGACGCCCAAGCGGAGGAGTCGGGGGGCGTGGTATAGTGAGAAGGTTATGGCGATTCCGAATGTACGTCGATTCCGGATTACCGGTCCCGAGGGCCAGCAGGCGACCCTGATGGCGGTTCTGCCGAAAGGCGTCGACCAGGATCTATATTTGGCCGAAGCATCGAAACGGTTTGACTGGAAGGCTTGGACCGACCAGCAGCAGAAGATGTTCAAGGTCCGCGTCGGTCAGCAGAAGCAGAAGAAGGCCAAGTAGGCTTCTCTTTCAACTCAATTTTGCCAAAAGGGCGAGCCGTGCGGGCTCGCCCTTTTGGTGTTTACACCGACGGTTTGCCGAGATCAACGAATCCGCGAGCGGAGGATACGCAGCGCCCGGACCGCCTCAGTTCCTATCACCGGGTCAGGATCCCGCATGAGCGCCTCGAGGGGTTCAACGGCGTCGGGGGCGGCGGTTGCGCTGAGCGCGTAGGCGATTCCAGTCTTCTCATCCCGGGTACCGGCGGGGAGGGCGGTGTATAGAGCCGCGCGGACGGGTTGCTTCACGGAGAGCTCACTCAGGTACGGAATGGCGACGTCCCGCCAGGCACGCTGCGTCAGCGAGTTGACCAGATAGCGAAGCGGCGCGAACTCCGTCATCGCCGTATCGCCCAAGGCCACGGAGGCGAAGGCGAAGGCAAGCCGCGGGCCATTGCGGCGCTCTTCCTCAAAGGAACGGCGGACCATGGGAAGGTCCCCGGTCTGACCAATTCGCCCAAGGCCCTCCGCTGCTGCGGCGCGCAGGTCGTTGTCGCGATCATTCAGGTAGCGAAGGAAGAGTTCACGGAGGTCGGGCGTGGCGATGCGTCCAAGGGCAAACATGGCCTCGCGGCGAACATTCTTGCTGCGCGTATCGCCGAGGACGAGTTCAAGATCGGGGACCGCCTCGGGAGTTCGCATCAGGCCGACGGTCTCGATCGCCGCGCGTTGAACCTTCTCTTCAAGGTCACGAAGAAGAAAAGTGACGCGCGGGCCCGCGGCAGGGTCACGCAGCTTCTGGATGGCAATCAGGGACTCGAAAATGAGGCGATCATCCTTCGATCGGAGTGCTTCGAGCAGGTCGGGAAGAGCGGCATTGCCGCGCAGGATGCCCACCGCGCGGGCCGCATTGGCACGAGAGGCCATGGATGAGCCTCCAGTCGTGATGCGGCCAAGAGCTGTGATGATCTCGGGGCGGACGGGGACGTCCGGGTCGACAACTTCCCGGCTTTCGTCACTCCTCCAGCGTGCGGTGATCATGTCCCCGGCGCGCCGGATGGTGCCACTCAGCCCGGTTTCGACGTAGCCGGGGAGGTAGAAATTGACAAGGCCGTCCGTGGCGAAAATCTGGATTTCGCTATCGTTGTCGCCACAGGCGGCCACCAGGGGGTCGAGGGAGTGTTGGGTGCCTATTGCGACTACGGCGCGAACGGCCTCCCGGCGCACTTCGACATCGGCATCGCGGAGCAGTGGTTCAAGTTGGGGGATCGCCTCCGGACCACGTTTGCCAGAATCACGCGCCTGCCGGATTTTGTCGCGGCTGGACATTTCCTCCTGCGGTAAGGCCGGAAACGCCAGAACAAGGGCCAGCACGAGGGTCCATTTCATCCCTCTTATTGTAGGCAGACTCGGCTGCCGGGCGTGCCTAGAAGAGAAGTTTGATGCCGAGCTGGACCAACCGGGGATTCTGGGCGCTGGTGATCGAACCGAAACCGGCGGCGCCGAGGAAGTTCTGCGGCTGATTGAAGTTGGTGCGGTTGAGCGCATTGAAGGACTCGGCGCGGAACTGGAGGCTGGTGCCGTCCTTCACTTCGAAGCTCTTCAAAACAGAGAGATTGACTGACGCGAGGCCGGGTCCGTCCAGGATATTGCGGCCGGCGTTGCCAAACGTCCCGGGGGTTGGGAAGGCGAAGGCAGCTGGGTTGAACCAGGTGCCCGGGCCGGGGTTGGCGAGGCCGGGGTCACCCACGATGTTCGCGCGGTCGTTTGCCCCGAAGCCGAGCGACGATCTCCCCGTACCGGAGTTGTCCATCTCCCCAGGAAGGGCCACAGTGAAAGGCCGCCCGGTTTGCATCGCGGCAATCCCGTTCAGCTGCCACCCCGCCAGGAGCCAGCGAGCCTTGGCCTTGTGTGAGCAAGGAATCAGCCAGGCGGCAGCGGCAGTGAACCGCTGGCGGACGTCGAAACCCGACCGGGCGCGCTCAAACCTGGTATCCCGGCTGTCTTGTGGGAAATTGGCATCGCCGGCGGAGGGGAAAAAGTTCGAGGCGTCGTCGATTGATTTTCCGTACGTGTAGGAGGCCAGCAGCGAGACTCCGCCAGTGAGGGTCCGGCGAAGGGAAGCCTGCATCGAGTGATAGTTTGACGCGGCGCGCGATTCAAGTTCGTTGATGTCCTGAAACATCAGGTTGGGGCGCATGGGAAACTGCGTGGCCGCCGGCGGCGCCTGGTTGATGTCTCGCGCCATCAGGAGACGGGTCCCCTTCGCTCCAACGTAGCCAACCTCAAGAACCGTGGCACGGTCCAACTGCCGCTGCACCTGGAGATTGAAGTGCTGGATGTAGGGGGTACGCATCCGCGAGTTGAAGGTGAAGGCGGACGCGGGCGTGGGCATGGGGAAATTGTCCGGGAAAGGGTTCTGGAGAGTGAGCGGGAACTGTTGCGATGTCACAAACAGGCGGAAATCAAAATGGGGGGCGCTGAAGTACAGGCCTTCGCTGGGCGCGAGGGCGGACTGGTCGAAATAGATGCCGTAGCCGCCGCGGAGTACCGTTTTGCGGTCCCCCGGTGACCAGGCTAAGCCAAACCTTGGCCCGAAATTATTGCGGTCGGAGGCATAACCGGCGCGAGGCAGTCCGTCCGTTCCAACCATCGAGATACCGCCCGTTGCGGGATTGTACAGGCTGGCTCGGTTCTGGGGGTCCACGGGCGGGGAGTTGAACTCGTAGCGGACGCCGAAATTCAGGGTGAGGTCCTCACGGACCCGCAGGTTGGCTTGAGTGAAGAAGTTGTAGCTCTCGCCGCGGAGGTGCTGGCGATTGTCGAGGCGGGCGCCGCCAGTGACCGCCGGGATGCCAAGCAGCAATTCAGTGAGTGCGTTGCCCGTGAATCCGACAAAATTGATCAGACCTCGGGATTGGACATCGCGGAAGGCCCGCTGGTCGAACTTGCGAATGTCTGTCCCGAACTTCAGCAGAAGGCGGCCGCGGGTCCAAGTGGAAGTGTTTACCAGTTGGTACGTGTTCGACGCGCTGGCCTGAGGGTTATTGTATTCGTCTCCGAGCGGCGAGTACCCCAGCACCGAAATGTAGCTGAGACCCAATTGTCGGGGTCTCTGGGCGAAGGTCGGCAGGCCCACTTGCCGGTTCAGGTCGACGGACTGGTTCTCCTGATTCACGGCAATGGCCACGCGGTTGAAACCGAGGCGCAGTTCGTTGATCAGATTCGGCGTAAAGACGTGCGTGTGACCGATCATGGCATTCTGGGCGCGATGGGGAACGACATTCCCATAGCCGGGGAACTGGGCGAATGCATTTCCGGCGAACGGTTCGGACAGGCGCCGGTCGGAGATGGAGTAGCGGCCGGTCAACTCGGAACGGGCGGTCAGGGCATGGTCCAGGCGGAGGTCGGCTGTTTCACTGTTGTCACGCAAAATTGGCGCCGAGATGAAGTTCCGCCCCGCTGCCGCCCGGTTCGGCAACGGATACAGGTTTGCGATGTTCACGCCGACGGGATTCAGGTAGAAAGATGGGATCCGGTTACCCGGGAAGGGCGACTGGGTGAATGGATCGATGACGAACGGAAGTCCGGACTGCGAGAAATCACCCGTGCGCTCCAGCGCCGTTGGCACATTGGTCTCCCGCGGAAGACCTTCGTTCAACCTCCGCCCCTCGAAGTCAGTGAAGAAAAACGTCCTGTCCCTGCGAATGGGGCCGCCCAGCGCGAAGCCATACTGATTGCGCTGATACCGCGGATCCGCCTCGCCAGCAGGCGCAAAGAAGTTTCGCGCATCGAGTTTGGCATTCCGGAAGAAGTGATAGGCCGCGCCATGAAACTGATTCCCGCCGGACCGGAGCACCACATTGACTTGCGCTCCGGCATTCCGGCCAAAGGAGGCGTCGTAGTTCGCGGTGCCCACTTCAAACTCGCGGATCCCGTCAACCGGTGAGGTTATGCCGACTCCGTTCAGTTTGGGATCGGCATTGTACACACCATCCAGCAGGAACAGATTGCCGTCTTCACGTGAACCGTTCGCGTTCATGGCGAAGTTGCCGCGAACGCTGCCGGCGGAACCTTGGGCAGGCAGAGTCACGCCGGGCATCAGGAGTGCGAGTTCGTAGTAGTTCCGCCCATCCAGGGGCAAGTCCACCACTTGATGAGGCGCAATCCAGCCACCGGCGGCGGCCGAATCTGGACGGAGTAGCGAAGCCGTGGCTCGAACCTCGACCTCTTCCCGGCCGGCGCCCGCCGGCAATGGCAACTCGATGTCAATCTCCTGGTTGACGCCAAGCGTAATATCGCGGGCGAGGCCTTGATGGCCGGAGGCTTCCGCGCTGATCCGGTAGATCCCAGCGGCGAGCGAAGGGACGGTAAACCGCCCATCGGCGGATGCCGCGACGGAACGCGTCCTGCCAGTCTCGGCGCTGGTCACCTCAACTTTGGCGTGGGGGATCGTTCGGCCAGTGATTAAACCGCGGAGGGTCTGACCGGGCAGACACACCACAAACAGCAGGAGAAACAGCAGGAGTCGCGTCATCTGAAAACCTATTCCAGTATGATGACGCAGTTGTATTGCCGGATGCTACAGAGCGGAGCCGCCGGAGATCACATTTTCGGTGATCAAACCTCACTTCCACCAAGAGAAAAGGCCCAGCCTGTGGTGGGGCTGGGCCTTTTCATATAGTGGGCAACGTCCT
>ERZ761609.2549-NODE-2549-length-13297-cov-8.480139_pt1 | contig 13297 bp, 7 predicted proteins | sample MGYA00511163_ERZ761609 | MGnify/ENA primary metagenome ERZ761609 (study PRJEB28899, sample SAMN02445070) | bioreactor sludge metagenome | biome: EBPR sludge | place: Australia: Brisbane, Thorneside Wastewater Treatment Plant | collected 2011-12-16 ... | reverse complement strand
GCCGCATCCTCGATCGTCACCTTGAGCAGTGTGCGCCCTTCCGGATTCATCGTGGTGTCCCACAACTGATCGGCGTTCATCTCGCCCAGACCTTTGTAGCGCTGGACATTGATGCGCTCCGGATTCTTGTACGGTGTCAGCGCCTTCGCCAGAAGCTGGGCTTCGCTCAGACCGGCCTCATTGTACACGTACTGAATGTCCTTACCGTTCTTCAGCCGGTAGATCGGCGGCTGGGCGATGTACAGATGCCCCTCCTGAATCAGCGGCTGCATGTGGCGGAAGAAGAACGTCAGCAGCAGCGTGCGGATGTGGCTGCCGTCAACGTCCGCGTCGGTCATGATGATCACGCGGCCGTAGCGCAGGCGCTCGATCTGGAATTCCTCGGCAATGCCCGTCCCCAGCGCCGCGATCAGCGCCTTGATCTCGTTATTGTCGAGCATCTTATCAAGGCGCGCGCGCTCCGTGTTGAGGATCTTACCGCGCAGCGGCAGGATTGCCTGGAAGTGACGGTCGCGCCCCTGCTTGGCCGTGCCACCGGCCGAGTCACCCTCGACGATGTAGATTTCGGCGCCTTCGCCGTGCTGCGAGCAGTCCGCTAGCTTACCGGGCAGCGATGAGCTGTCCAGCAGGCTCGGGCCGCTGCGCACGAGATCACGGGCTTTACGGGCCGCTTCGCGGGCGCGCTTACTCGTCATACACTTCTCGACAATGCGGCGGGCTTCACGTGGGTTGAGTTCGAGGAACTCGTTTAGCGCTTCAGAGGCCACCTGTGAAACCGCACCCTGTGCTTCCGGGTTGAGCAGCTTGACCTTTGTCTGGCTCTCGAACTGCGGCCCCGGGTGTTTCACGCTGACGATTGAGGTCAGGCCTTCCAGCGTGTCGTTACCGCTGAAGTTGGCCTCTTTCTCTTTGAGCAGATTGTTCTTGCGCGCATAGCGGTTGATCACGCTGGTGATCGCCGAGCGCAGGCCGGTCAGGTGCGAGCCACCGTCCGGCGTGTTGATCGTGTTGGCAAACGCCAGTTCCGTCACCGTCGACGAATCGGTGTACTGGAAAGCGACCTCAACGCCCACCGTGAACGTCTTCTTGCCTTCGATCGCGACTTCGACGTCACGCTCAGCGTAGATCGTGTCGTGCAGCCCCTTGCGATTGCGGTTGATGTAGCGCACAAACGACTGCAGACCGCCTTCAAAGTAAAACGAGATCTCGCGCGGAATAGGCTTGACGCGCAGGTCACGCAGTGTGATGGTCACTTTCCGTGTGACGAACGCCATCTCGCGGAAGCGCTGGGCTAGCGTCGAGAAGTTAAATTCGTTGCGATCCATGATCGAGAAATCCGGGCGGAAAGTGATCGTCGTCCCGGCTTCTTCGTCGTCACGCATGGGACGCATGCGCTCAACCGGCGCGACCGGCGCGCCCGCGTGATACGTCTGCGACCACAGGTAGCCGTCACGGTAGACTTCAGCGGTCAGCGTTTCCGACAGCGCGTTCACCGCCGAGACGCCGACACCGTGCAGACCACCGCTGACCTTGTAGGCGTTGCTGCCGAACTTCGCGCCCGCGCCGACCTGCGTCATGACGACCTGCAGCGTCGACACGCCCTCAGTCTTGTGCATGCCGACCGGAATTCCACCGCCGTTGTCCGCAACCGACACGACGTTGTCGTCATGCAGCGTGACCTGAATGCGATCGCAGCGACCGGCCAGCGCCTCGTCGATCGAGTTGTCGACAACTTCGTAAATCAGGTGATGCAGTGCGCGCTCGTCCGTACCGCCGACGTACATCCCGGGGCGCGTCCGGATGTGTTCCATAGGCTTCAGCGCGACAACGTTGTCCTCGCCATAGCCGACGGCACGGTGTACAGCGGGCTTCATATCCGCCATAGAATCTCCTTGATTCGACTCAACTCGCACACACAAAAGTGGGGGCTTAACCCCCACGTGATGTACTGCCTTTACAGGCGAGACATCCGCCTGTACTCTTCAATATATTATAGCGCACTCTGGGGATTATCTCAATAGCCCTGCTCGAGCCAGCGCTTGGCTGCGGGCGCCAGTCCATCCAGCGGCCCCTGCTTCAGCGTACAGGTCGGCAGCGACTCGAGGAACACCATCCCGTAGCCTTTGTTCAGAATGCGGCTGTCAAAGACGGTCACCACGCCGCGATCGGTCGCGCGCCGGATCAACCGGCCAAAGCCCTGACGGAAGCGCAGCACCGCGTCTGGCACAGCGTATTCCTCGAACGAGTTCTGATAGGTCTCACCGCGCGCCGAAAAGACCGGATCGGTCGGCACGGCAAACGGCAGGCGCGTGATGACCAGCGCGCTCAGCGATTCGCCGGGGATATCGACGCCTTCCCAGAAGCTGCGCGTGCCCATCAGCACCGCTTTCTCGTTGGTCATGAAGCCGTCCAGCAGTGCCTGACGACTGCTCCCGTCGCTCTGGTCGTAGACGGTGATCCCGCCCAGCGCCAGCCTCGGCGCAATCGCCTGCGCCGTCTGGCGAAGCTGCGTATAACTGGTGAACAGTACCATCACCCGCCCGTTGAGCGCCGCCGCCAGTTCGATAATCCCGCGCTCGACCGCCTTCTGGTAGCCGTGGCGGTCGTTCGGTTCGGGGACGTCCGTCGGCAGGTAGAGCAGTGTCGAACTCTCGTAGTCGAACGGTGAACCGACGTCAAGCTGTTCGACGTCTTCAAGGTGCAGACGCTCGCCCACGTAGCTGAAGTTGTCGCCCGTGCGCAGTGTCGCGCTGGTCAGCACCACCGACTCTTTGGCGCTCCAGATGTAGCGATCCATCAGCGGCCCGACGTCCAGCGGCGCAGCGTGAATCGTCGGCAGATCGCCGCTGGCCTGCCCCAGCGCGACCCAGTAGACGGCATTCGGATCAGGCTCAAAGACAAAGGCATTCAACTGCTGATGCACCGTCGACAGGAATTCCGCCGCTGTCTCGGTGCTGAACACGAAATCCTCGTGCCCTTCGATCTCGTAGTGCGCGAACTTACGCAGCGCCATGGTGAGGCGTTTCATCGCCTCCCCGATGACCTCGAAATACTCCGCGAGGTTCTCCCACGCGTGCTGCACCGCGCCGAAGCTGTCACGCGAACGCTGCGGCTGACCGATGCGCACCAGCGAGATATACTCCGGCATGCGCGGGTTGTGTACTTCCTTGACGAAGTGCTGCACTGCCGCAAAGAAGCCCTCGACCTGCCCGCGCATCAGGCTGGTCGCCTCGTCGATCACCTGAATGAACGACTCAAGCCGCATGATGTCCTTATCGCTGGCCTTGGCGCGCGACCGGTCAAGGATGTCGCCCAGCAGACCGCGGTTCGGCCCGCCCAGATCAGCGATTCGGCGCACCAGCGCGTTCTGATCAATCTCAAATTCAAGGCCGCTGGTGATCGCGTCCTCGAGGTGATGCGCCTCATCCACGATCAGGTGACTATATTCGGGCAGCACTGTACTGCCGCTGGCCGCGTCAGCGATCAACAGCGCATGATTGGCAATCACCACATGTGCGGTCTCAGCGGCGCGCCGAGCCTTGTAGAACGGACAAGCACCGGCCATCGTGCCCTGACAGCGGTCGAGGCTGCAGCCTTCGTCCTCGGCGCTCAAGCGCTGCCAGACGCCGTTCTCGACCGGCCCGCGCAGGCTGATCTCGCCGCGGTCGGCGGTCGGTGTCTCAAGGAGCCAGACAAGGATCTTCGCCAGCGTCCGCAGTTCCCCCAATGACGTCGGCCGGCGGCGGCGCACCGTCTCAAGGCGGCGCGGACACAGATAATTCGAGCGACCTTTGAGTACGGTCGCGCGGAAGTTGATCCCCAGCGCCTGCCGCAGCAGCGGAATATCCTTGTTGATCAACTGGTCTTGCAGGTTGATCGTGTTGGTCGAAATCACCACGTGCTCGTTGTGATTGACGGCCCACAAGACCGCCGGCGTCAGGTAGGCGACCGACTTGCCGGTTCCCGTCCCCGCCTCGACCATCAGGTGCGATTTCTCGGTGAACGCGTCCTCGATAGCCTGCGCCATCGTCAACTGCTGCGGACGATGTTCGTAACCCGGCATCGACGCTTCCAGCAGGCCGCCGCGCTCCAGCACCTGAGCCACATGCGCAGCCGGTGTTCGCGGGCTGTCGTCTTGCGGCGCGGCCGTGCGCGCGTCCACGTAACGGTTCAACGCCGGCGGGATGCCGACCGGCAGGTCCTCGGCTTCGATCAGCGCCGCGCGAAACACCTGCCCCGCTTCCCAGTCCAGCCCGCGCCCCAGATCGACCAGTTCCTGCAGCACCGCCCGCGGCAGCATGCTCATGCGCTCCCACAGCTTCCAGTAGAGCAGCGCCGTGGCGCGGGCATCATCCAGCGCACGGTGGGCATGCTCCAGCGTGATCCCGACGTCAGCCGTCAGGCTGTTCAGGCTGTAACGCGGGGCGCGCGGCATCAAGATTGACGCCAGTTCGTACGTGTCGAGCTTACGCGCCTTGAGCAGCACGCCGTGCCGCTGCTGCAAGAACGCCATATCAAGGCTGATGTTGTGGGCGATCACCGGCGCACTGCCGACGAACGCCACCAGACGCGGCAGTGCCGCCTCGATGCGCGGCGCGCCTTCGACGTCCGTGCTGCGGATACCCGTCAGGTGTGTGATCGGCGGCGGGATCGGAATCCCGGGATCGACGAACGTCGAAAACTCGTCGACAACCTGCCCCTCGATCATGCGCACCGCGCCGATCTCGATGATCGAGTCCTCCAGATGATTGAGACCCGTCGTCTCCAGATCGAGGGCTACTAGTTCCCCACGCATACTTTCTCCGTTCTGTTCTGTTCCGTGTGCCGTGAGCCGCCGCAGATGCGATGTCACCGGGGTATGAGGCATGTCGGCGGCATTATAGCATAAGTGACGGCCGCTGTGTCCCAACAAAACAGGCATGGGACGATCCCATGCCTGTGTCTGACATACTCAAACGCGCCGACGGTTAGCCGAGCGCGTTCAGACGCTCCTGCCACTTAGCGACCAGCTTGTTATAGACCGCCTCGCTGATCTCACCGCTGGCGAGCTTCAGGTCGAGGCTGTCGAGCATCGCCTGAATCTCCTCTTTGGTCGTCGGGTTAGCGCCCGCCTGCTGCTGGGCAGGCGCTGCCTGCTGACCACCGGCATTCTGGTTCATCATCTGCTGCATCATCTGCTGCATCATCATTTGCTGCTGCATCATCTGCTGCTGCATGGCGTTGATCTGCTCGTTGCCCTGGTTCATGTTCTGACCGAGCATCTGCCCGACGCCGAGGCCGACGCCGGCGCTCGCCAGCGATCCGCCCGTGCCCTGATTCTGGGCAGCGGCCATGCCGATGTCGAGCGTCTTCTGGCGTTCCAGAACCTTGAGCCAGATATCCAGCGGCACCAGATCGCGCAGTTCTTCGATCGGCGCGGTCACCGTGTCGAACGGATTGGCTTCGAAGGCCTTGACTTCCAGACCGAGCGCGTCGAACTTGTCCTGAATCTTGACGAGCATCGCGCCCTCGAGATCCTCGAGCACGCGGTTGGCGTCGATGAGCGACTGCACGCCCGACTGCAGCAGCAAATTGTTAATCTCGCCCAGCAGCACCGTCTGGATGCGATCCTTGATGTCCTTCATGCGGGTGATCGGCTTGCCGACGCCGTACTGCTTCAGGAAGCGCATCGGGTCGCTAACGCGCATATCCATCACGCCGTGCGTCCGCAGCAGCATAATCCCCAGACCGGTCTTGACTTCGATGTAGATCGGCTTGACGGTGCCCCACCCGACCTGCGGCATGTCCTTCAGGTTGATGAAGTAGACATCCGCAGTGAACGGTGTACGGCCGCTGGTCGCCAGCCCGATCAGGCCTGACAGGATCGGCAGGTTCGCGACGGACAGCGTATGACGGCCCGTGGTGAAGGCGTCGAGCGCCTGACCGGCGCGCACGAACACCGCCGCCTGACTCTCGCCGACGATGAGCTGCGATCCCATCCGGAAGTCCCCGCTGCCTTCCTGCGGCACGCGAAAGACCAGCTCATCATCCATGACATTAGTATGGTCAATGACGTCAATTATGCGCATGTATTTACTCTCCTACAGTGACAACAGATGCAGATGTAATGTGATGGCTAGCTGTTCAGTTCGTTGCCGAGCTGCAGGATGACATCATCTCGCAGCTTGAAAGCCTCGTTGGCCTCGACGGCCTCGTCATAGATCGCATCCAGCGCCCCGTCGATGGCTTCGGGGCCTTCCGTGACCGCCTTCTCGAAATCCAGCAGCAGTTCGTCGAACGTGTCGACGTAGCGCATCAACGCCTCATCAAAGGCATAGATCTTCTCGAGGTCGGCAGTACTGACCTTGATCTGCGCAAACATGCCATCGTACTTGGGCGCGGCTGTCTCCACGCGATCCTGGAACGTCTGCATGACGCTCTTGATGTCGCGCGAACGGCTCATGTACTTCAGGCCGGTCTCGTCCAGCAGCTTCTTTTCGATACGTCCGTACTTGCGAATGCGCTCCTGAAGCTGTTCCGAAATATACTCACGCAGCAGACGGTCAGCCGTGCGCCGTGCCTGCTTCTCATGGTAACCCTTGAAGCCCGGGATCTTGGCGACAATCCGTTCGAACATGCCCTTCTGGGACATGATCTTGTCGTAAAGCGGCGTAGACATCGTTGATTCTGCTCCTCGCTGTGCATTCATCTGCACATCATTGTACTGTCAAATAGCATTTGCTGCGCGGCTAGGCCAGGAAGTACTCGGTACCGCAGAACTTACATTTGACCACGCCTTTCCCAACAAGCTGGATCGGGGCGCCGCATTTTTCGCAGTTCTTCAGGTCGCGCAGATGTCTGGCATCCGACGAGTACAGCGTGCCGTCGTCCCAGTTGACATAGCCGCTGAACACACCCAGCCCGACCAGTTGATGCACAATCTGCTTGATGCTCTCAGCGCTCGATTTCATCTCAATCGCCAGATCGGTGATGTCAACCTGCCCGCGGCTCTTGACGATGTCCAGCAGTTGACGCTGCTTCTGCATCTCGGATTCCTGCGCGGTGGCCTGACCACCCTTCACGTACAGGAAGATGCCTGCGCCCACCAGCGCCGTGACGATCACGAACGCGATACCGCCGCCTACGACCGCGCCGCCGCCGGTCAGTCCGTTCTGCACCTGCACCGCCAGAAACAGACCGGCTACAATCGCAATACCGAAGCCCGCCACCATCAGGATGATGCCCAGGAGTCTCGCTGAATTCATACGCTGCCCCTTTTCAGTGGGTTAAAGGTCATCAAGGTCACGCGGCCGCCGATCAACCGAAACCCCGGCTGCCGCCGCCGCCACCGCCACCACCGCTGAAACCGCCGCCGCTCCAACTGCTGCCGCCGCTTTTCCAACTGCCGCTACTGCCGGATGATGCCTGTGGGCGGCTGTTGAACGTCTGCGAGGCCGAATTCAGCATCTGCGTGAGGCCGTCGGCCATGTTGTTCAAGCCCTCGCTCAAGCCGCCGGCCATATCGTTGAGCATACCGTCGCCGCCAGCCGTGGCGATGTCCCCCGGCCGCAGATCACCTGCGCTGGGAAGCCCGCCTGAACCGGTCGGCGTAACCCGCCCACCCCACCACGTCCGGCGGCCGTACTGCCGGTGATACCACGGCGGTGCGGGGACAGTTTCAAGCTGTGAAAAACGCCGGATCCACGAGCGCTCAAAACCGAATGCAATCGCGTACGGCAAGTACTGACTAAAACGTTCGGCCGCTTCCTCGACCTTGCCGTACTTCTGCAGGTTCTGCATGTACTCGCGGAAAGCGCTCCACTTGGCCGCCTCGAGCGCGCCTTTCGGTGTCTTGCTTGGCATCGCCGACGCACCGAGCAGCATCGCCAGCCCGCTGAGCACGATTCCCGCAGGAATACACATGAGCGCCGGGATCATCATATCTTCCATCACGCCAATCATGAGCATCACCAGCCCGATACCGACGAACAACGTCGTCACCGCCGCCGATGTCCAGCGCGTGCGGATCTTCGACGGGCTGTTCTTGAAGAATCCTTCAGCGACCATATCGTCATAGAGTGCCTTTTGCAGGCCGGGGATCGCCGTGTAGAACTTGTTCTTGAGATCCTTCATCTCGATCTCGGTCTTGCTGCCCCGGAACACGGCCTTAAGGAAGCTTTTTTCAAATCTACGGAGTTCCGTCAGCGGCTTATCTGCATTCAGCTTGAAGCGGTGCGAGTCGCGCAGAAAACCGTCGGTCTCCTCGATCTCGACGAAACCGCGCTCGGCCAGGTCAATCAACGTTGACACGATGTCGCGCATCTCGGCATTTTCGTCCACCAGCGTGCCGACGAGCGCCGGGGGCAGATCCGAGGGCGGTTCGGACAGATACTCAGGAACCGGGCCGATCTTCGGGTCACGCCCGCGTGAGAACCACAGGTAGTACACAACGATTGGTCCGCCCAGTGCCAGCAGCGCACCCAGCACAATCCCGCCAATCGACAGCCACGGCACGAAGGTTTCCTCGAATGCCCGCTGCTGATCAAAGCCGGACTGCCACGCGGCAGCGCGGGCATTCGGGTCGTGGGGATACTGCACGCGGATCTCGAACGCTTCATTCGGCTGGACGCCGTTGAGCGCAGTCGCCGTGATTACCGTGCCGTTCACCTGCACGTCAGCCGCCGCACCGTAAGTCACCACGGGATCGACGCCTTCACGCGGCGCGAACCCGGGCGGCATGCGCACAGTCAGCGTGCTTGCACGCACCGGAAAACCGAACTTCTCCTCCGGCACCGCGATCCACCACAACTGGTCGCCGCCTTCGTAGACTCGCAGCGCACCGTCAACCGTGTAGCGCAGTTCGATGTTCACCAATTCACTGGTAACAGGTCGCTCAAAGTAGTAGACAATCGAGATGCCTTCCTGCACGCGGTTCGAGCAGAACGCACCGCTGGAATCGCCGCAGCTTTGACGCAGCGCGACGCCGTTCTGGCGCACCTCGATATTGCGAATGGAGTCCAGTCGATCCACCGGGATGATCGCTTCCCCGTAACTGAACGTCCCGTAGAAACGCACATCGTAGATTTCGGTGACCGTGAAGGTGTTGGCCGTCGTGTCAACGTTGTCGATCACGACGTCCCAGCGCTGCCATACCACGGTTCGAGCCTGAGCGTAGGCAGCCGACGTTGCCAGCACAAGCAGCGCGAGAAGCACGCTCAAAACGATTCGCTTCAACTTGAGGCTCCTTCGTGTTGGTAAGGTCCACACCAAGTATAGCACGCGCGTTGGCGCGTGACCGTATTCACGGTTATTATTTGTACGTAATTGCCGGGCCAAATGGCTCACCCGCACCCTGTTTAGAGGAGCACGTATGCAGCGCACGACTCTGGTCAGCCTCCTGATCGCCGCGATTCTGATGTCGCTTATCCCTGTGACTGCCGTCTCCGCGCAGGACGTGACACCCACTGCGCCGCCGGACCAACCCGCGCCGCAGCCGACACCCATGGAATATATTGTCCGCTCGGGCGACTCGCTGTCGGGCATTGCGCAGCGTTTCGGCACCACCGCCCGCGCGATCGCCGTCCTGAACGGCATCGTCAACACCAACGCGATCTTCATCGGCCAGCGCCTGCTGATCCCGCCGCGCGGCGTGTCGGCGGATGAACTCCAGCTTGAACAGCCGCGCACCTACACGGTCGGTTACGGCGACACCCTCTATCAGATTGCTGTGCGCTTCAATACGACCGTCGCCGAACTGGTGCGCCTCAACAACTTGCGCAATCCGACCGTGATTTACCGCGGACAGGTGTTGACACTGCCTGGCGGTGAATCGGCTCCCGGTGCCGAAGCGACACCGGAGCCGACTGCGGCCCCGGTCACCGAGTCAACGCCTGAACCGACGCTGGAACCCACCGTTGAGCCGACTGTTGAGCCGACACCAGAGCCCATCGTTGAGCCGACACCGGAGCCCATGGTCGAGCCGACGCCTGAACCGACCGTCGAGCAGCAGGACGCGCCTCCCGTCACCGAACCGACTCCGGAATCCGCCCCGGCAGACGCGCCGCCGTCGGCCGCGTTCGCCTACGGCGTGTTTGCCTTCCTGCCCAACAGCAACGTCGAGCAGTTCGTGAGTAAGGTCGACGGCTTGGGTGTACAGTGGGTGCGCCTCAACGCCAACTGGGCCGACATCGAACCGGTACAGGGTCAGCCCAACTTCAACCAGCTTGATGCCACCATCGACGCGCTCAACCTGAGCGGCTTCAACGTCCTGCTGACCGTCACGACGTCGCCTGCATGGGCGCGTTCGGAAACCGTCGAGGACGGCCCGCCGGACGATTTCGCGACGTTCGCCGCCTTTGTCACGCAGCTTGCGACGCGCTATCAGGGACGTGTGCAGGCCTATCAAATCTGGAACGAGCCGAACCTGCGCCGCGAATGGGCCAGCATGCAGCACCGCATCGGCGCACAGACTTACGTCGAACTGCTGACCGCAGCTTACCAGGCGATCAAGGCCGCCGATCCACAGGCGCGCGTGATCACCGCCGGCCTTGCGCCGACCGGCTTCAACGACGGCGTCAACGCCATTGACGACCGCCAGTACCTGCGCGACCTGTACGCGGCCAGCGTTGTCACCGTCAGCGACGCGATCGGCGCGAATCCGGGCGGTTGGGCCAACCCACCGGAAACCACCTGCTGCGAACCGGCTGAAGGCGTCGAGAGTCACTACGACAGCCGCACGTTCTTCTTCCTCGACACGCTCAACGACTACAACGCGATCATGAGCGCCAATGGCGACGTGCGCCCGCTGTGGGTGACGAGCTTCGGCTGGGGTACGGTCGAAGGCGGTGATCTGCCGCAGCCGACCGAGGGTAACAAGTTCATCCTGTATAACGACCTGAACGAACAGGCGGCGTACACTGCCCGTGCGTTTGAGGTCGGCCGAGCAACCGGGTTCGTCGGCCCGATGTTCGTTAATAACCTGAACGGCTGCATCTCCGACGCACGCCGCGTCGAGAACTGCTATTACAGCCTGATCGGGCCTGACGGTCAAGATCGCCCGGCCTACCGTGCCGTAAGTCTGCTGCCCAAGTAGTGCTGCCGGTAACGCGCGGTGCTCACAGCGCGTCTGGCGTGTGACATGCGAAGGCACGAGTTCGGAAAGTGATCCTAACGTGGCGGGCTTTGCAGTAAACGACAAGATCGGCCGGTACATCATCAAGGAGCGTCTGGGACGCGGCGGCATGGCCGAAGTCTATCGCGCCTACGACGCCAACCTTGACCGCGATGTCGCCATCAAGGTGATGTACGCTTACTTAAGCGACGATCAGACCTTCAAGGAGCGCTTCGAACGCGAGGCGAAGTTCGTGGCAGGTTTCAACCACCCGAACATCGTCCGCATCTACGATTTCGACAGCATCCAGATTGCAGACGATACGATCTACTACATGGTGATGCCCTATCTGCCGGGCAAGACGCTCCGTGACCTGCTCAAGGAGTACGCCGAGATCGGCCGGCGGCTGACGTTTCAGCAGGTTTTCGAGATCGCCCGCGACGTTGGCGGCGCGCTCGGTTACGCCCACGACCGCGGCATGATCCACCGCGACGTGAAACCGGCCAACGTCATGTTTGACGAGAACGGGCGCGTCGTACTCATGGATTTTGGTATCGCGCGGCTGGTCGAAGGCAGCAATCTGACGCAGGACGGGCTGACCGTCGGCACGCCAGCGTATATGTCGCCGGAGCAGGCCGCCGGCGAACCGGTCGACGCGCGCAGCGATCTGTACGCGTTCGGCGTGATCCTGTACGAACTGCTGACCGGGCATCCCCCGTTCGACGACGACGGCAGCATCTCGGTGATCCTCAAGCATCTCAACGAAGCGCCGCCGTCGCTCTCGAAGTATTTGCGGGATCAGTCACTCCCGGAAGTCGACGCAATTATCCAGCGCTTGCTCGCCAAGGAAACAGCCGATCGCTATCAGTCGGCGGCCGAAGCCGTCGCTGACCTGACGCGCACCCTCGGCAGCCAATCCCTCGCCTCAGGCGAAGTCATCCTCGAGAGTCAGGAGTGGCGCAAACCGGACATCACGCGGGGCGGCACGCCGCAGCGCGTCACCAGCGCCACCCGGTCAGCCCTGCCGACGACCACCCAGCTCACCCAGCAGATCCAGGCAGCGGTGAAATCACCGGTCGGTATCCTGATCATCGGCGCGGCGATCCTCTCACTGTTTGTGCTGCTGGGCATGCTTAACCGCAGTGCCGAACAGACGCCGCGGCCGACGCCGACCGTTCCGGTGACTCCGGCCAGCGCCGCCAGCATGACCGATCCCCTGTTCTTTGTCAGTACGTTTGCGGCCAGTGACCGCGCCAATCAGTACTGGACGGTCGAACAGACCGATCTGCTCACGCGCGAGATCACCGACGATGGGTTTTATCGCCTCGTGAACAACCGTCAGGGAACAGCCATCACGTCCATCGCTGCGCCAGGCTACGTCTACGACAACATCACCGTTTTTCTCAAGGGAAGGCTCGAAGAAGGCAGTTCCGAGGCCGCCGGATACGGACTCGTATTCCGCTACATTGACGACAACAACTACAACGTTTTTGCAGTCGATGGACTGGGACGCTTCAGCATCTGGGCGCGCATTGACGGGGAGTGGATCGAACTGCGCGACGCCGGGGAGAACTGGACGCAGAACGACGCCGTCGCGCCGCTGGGCGAATTCAACTCGCTCATGCTCGACAACTTCCGCAACACCTTCACGGGCTTCATCAACGGCGTCGAGGTGGTCTCGGTGACCTTTGAGGATTCGCCCGCATCCGGTGCGGTCGGTATTTATCTCGCCAGCACGCAAAGCGGTACCGCCAGCGCCTTGATCGACAGCTTCAGCGTCGTCAAACTCACACCCTCCATGACGGAGTAAGGCGAAGCGCTAGCTGTAACTTTGCAGCACCGCTAGGAACAGCGGGATTAAGCCCGCGGCCGCCACAAACGCCAGAATCGCCAGCGCAATGGTCACGCCATCCATGACGCGTCCGGTCGGCGGCGCGTACGACTGCGGCATCATCCCGCGCGAGTCATAATTGCTGTAGTGCGGCGGGGGCTGCTGCGGCATCCCCTGAGCCTGTGGCGGCGCTTGATAGCGCTGCTGCATCGGCTGGCCGGGCTGCGGTTGTACTGGCCGCGCATAACTCGGCGGCACGGGCGCTTCCGGGGCTGGATTGATGCGCTGCGTCATCGTATTGCTGACCGGCGCGGGCGGTGGCGGCGTCGGGCGGCTGACGAGATCGGAAGAGCACACGTCTGAACTCCAGTCACTGA
>ERZ761609.2548-NODE-2548-length-13299-cov-7.034204_pt1 | contig 13299 bp, 17 predicted proteins | sample MGYA00511163_ERZ761609 | MGnify/ENA primary metagenome ERZ761609 (study PRJEB28899, sample SAMN02445070) | bioreactor sludge metagenome | biome: EBPR sludge | place: Australia: Brisbane, Thorneside Wastewater Treatment Plant | collected 2011-12-16 ... | reverse complement strand
ATGAAGAATTTATTCCAGATGGTCATGATTTTGATCACTTGTTTACTGATGGCGAATTATTTCAGATTGGCAAATTGACAGCTAAAGCTATCTCCGTATCAGGTCACAGCGCCCGCTGACATGGCTTATCAATTCGACAATATCATCTTTGTAGGTGATACACTTTTCATGCCGGATATTGGTACTGCTCGTGCCGACTTTCCGGGAGGAGATGCACATCAGTTATTCAGATCTATCCAAAAATTGCTGGCTTTTTCACCGGAAAAAAAGTTATTGATGTGCCATGATTACCCGCCTGCCAGCCGCTCCCCCGCGTGGGAAAGCACAGTTGCACAACAACGCACGCATAATATTCATATCCGTGACGGCGTCAGCGAAAATGAATTTGTCATGATGCGCAACAAACGCGATGCTACGCTAGAGATGCCTACTTTGCTACTACCTTCATTACAGGTAAACATTAGGGCCGGAAAATTACCGGTAGCCGAAGAAAATGGGGTTGCGTATTTAAAAATACCTATCAACTTTATTTAATCTATTACAAAACATAAATGCAAGGTGTGCCATTAATCTCACGGATGATCTTTTCCATTACGACCGAGAAATGGGCACATATTTGAGATAGTGAGGCAATTTTGAGACTCAGCACAATGTGAATATAACGACTTCGGTTAACAGTCTTGATATATTAAATTACCTTCAAGGAGTAGGACTCATTTCCAGATCAACACTATTCATCCAAATAGCGTATAAATCAAAACCGCCAGATTCTCGTCGACCCCTTTTATAAGTTGCATATGAAAAATTATACCCATCGACAAACCGATTTCAAATATCTGGCATAGCCATCGCCAAATTTAGCCAACAGGGCATTTTCTTCTGGAATAATCTGAAATCGATTTAAATACACAACAAACAGCGGTAACAACAAAACAGACAGGACATTTGCTAAAAATACACCCCATGCCGCAAGCATCAACAAAAATCCGACATACATGGGATTTCGGCTCAATCTATAAACACCTGTGGTGACTATCGAAGTGGCTAATCCAGGAGTTAATGGGTTTACTGTTGTTTTTGCTGAAATAAATTCCACCGCAGCGACAATGATTAATACAAAACCCATTAGCCATAATGCTCCTGCTACCAATTCCTTGTCCGGAATTTGAATCACCGTCCATGGACTCATCAATGAAACAGACCACATGACTACAGTAAACAAGAGAACCAACACAGCCGGTGGAATTTTAAGTTCAAGACAATACATGGCTTACTAGATAGATAATATAATTATATTATTGATTTCATTTTAACTTCAGAAGTTACTTTTGCTTCATCAAGTCCTACAATATTTTCAATGCCAAAAAGCTATTAGTTCAATAGAAAATAATTAGTTTTAGACAATTTTTATGAGCTTATATTTTGATTGTTTGGTACTCAGCAATAGCCAATCACGGAATGCTAACACTTTAGGCATAGTTTACCATTCAGCCCTATACCACAAAAGGTAGGCTAACAAAGAAAGATGCTTAAATCTTGGGGAAAGTCGAATTTGCCGTCCTGCAGTGATATCATCTTGAGCCCTTAACTGCGATCCCGTGCCCATCAACAACTGATTGCACCCGGATACAACATCTAATCGCCCATCTGTGACAGCCATTGAGTCTCTATTGATTTGATTATTTGAAGTTTTCTTTGCATACTTCCAAAGCCGAACATATGCAGTTGCGGAATCAAGAATTGGATCGAAATCTGATGGAGTCATATCCATGGACTGAAAATCGTCCAACATGTCCGGTACTATTCCGATATGCGTTAAGCCATTAGTATTAAAGTCAAATGTTTTTTGGCAATATATACATCGACCCATTGTGATGCTTCCAGTAATTGTTTTAATTGTAAATGTGCCATCACGAATGGACCATTCAATCGCTTGATCAGTTCAGCGAGAAACTCAACCAACAGCCGTCGTGTTTCGGAATAGTCCCAGTGCCATGTCCAGCTTGCCCATCAAGCGCAGCACGATTTCCCGCATCTCCTGCGGCACGATGTGCGACAAGCCGAGTGCCGTTTTCAACACGGGGCATCTCTACTGGCTAGGTTATGAAAGAGATCAAGGTCGGTTTGCAGCGGCGCAGGGACGGGAACACAGGCATTCTTTCGGCACACGGCTTTTCGGTTCTGCAAAGAATTGGGGTTGGAACCTGGAAGCGGTGTTTCAGATTGGCCATGTCGGCAGTCAAACTATCAGTGCCTGGATAGTTGCTTCTGATACAGGTTTTATCTTTACTGCGCTGTTGTGGTCACCCCGGCTCGGCTTGAAAGCGGACATTGCCAGCGGTGATAAAAATCCAAGCGATGGACGGCTCCCAGACCAGGGCTAGAACCTGGGACCTGCGGATTAACGGGTATTTTAATTAACTGTTTTTATTAATAATATACCCGCTAGTGCTCGCCAACACTCGCCAATAATCGTCAGATATGTCACGTTTTATTCTTAGAGTTTTCTTAAAGCTGTACGCGAAAGTAAGAAAGTAGTAACTATACTAATATGCGACAATGATATTATATTAGTAGCGAGCTTCAGTAGAAATTCCCTTCTAATATTAAATACTCTCTTACATAATCACACGATTTTGTCCAGTCGGCGCTGACTAGGGCGCAAGCTAATGTTTTACATTGCAATCTGCAGCCAGCGGAGCTTTCATTTTGGCTTCCTGTTAAACCTTACTTAAATGTTTCTGCAGGAACTTAATGAAGTGCTGTGTTTTTGCGGGTAGTAACCGAGTTTCCGTAACGGCGTAGACAGATACCGGAGTCCCATGCCATTGAGGTAGTACGCGACACAATCGTCCACTGGCAAGATCATCAGCGACAATTTTTTCCCACATCATGATGATGCCCATATCGAGCGCTGCCAAGCGGCAAATCATCCCGACACTGTTGAGCTTGAATCGGCTACCAATAGAAACTTCGGTGGTGCGTGCCTCATTGTGTAGTGTCCACGTATTACTCTTCTTGATGCCCAGACACTCATGGTGCGCCAGATCGGCAGGCTCGGCAGGCTCTCCCGAGCGGTCAAGATAACGAGGCGAGGCGTATAGGTACACAGGGAGAACGCCCAATGGACGTGCGATCAATTGCGAGTTCTCCGGTTCTCCGATGCGGATTGCTACATCGAAAGGTTCACTCACCAGATCGGCCCGTCGTGATGTTAGATCGAAATCGAAGACGATGCCCGGATAGAGCCTCGCAAATTCGGCGATCAATGGTGCCATATAGGTCACGGCAAAATCTACAGGTAACGAAGCGCGTAGCACGCCACTGGGCTGTTCGAGCATTTCGCCGAGTTGCTCGTGCGCGAGTTTGGCTTCATCAACGATACGTTTACAGCGCTCAAAATAAATCTGACCAGCCTCCGTTAATGTGATCCTGCGCGTTGTACGATGCAAAAGACGCAATCCGATCGTCTTCTCCAGTGCACTGATCCGACGCGATAGGGTTGAGTTCGGCATTCCGATAATATCGGCAGCCCCCCGAAAACTCCTGGCCTTGACAACTTCCACGAACAAGGCCATGTCATTCAGAAATTCCATATTGATTGCTCCATTATTGGAGCAATCTTATCCAGAAATCAGTCTTTATTCTATATAAGAAGCAGTAGACAATTCTACATCGAAAAATTTAGTGAAATCATCATGAATAATTGCATGAGAATTTTAAAAAATGGGAGAACATTGAGCCGATCGGCTTTATGTTGACCTTGTTGGAGTTTGCTCTATTACACCAGTACCAAGTCGGACTAAATAATGCACATCCTTCGCTGAATCGGTCCTGTCCAGCAGAAGGTTCGATACTTGCATCCATAACCTATTAATCTCATGGGATAAATTCATCTCTGACTGGCAAAAAGAAAGGTTTCTATAAAGTTTATATGGAGGTATTTTATGAGGCATATTATCAACGTAGTTACTATTGCTCTGTTAGTTATGCTGATAGCTGCGTGTGGTCGTCCTACGGTGACGATTAATGAAAGAGAAAGGGAAAATTATGAAAAAAAACTTGCTGGTGAAAAAATAGAGTGTCCATTCGGTCTGGATGCTAATGGATCATGCCTAGAAGAAGGTGATGATGGCATCTGGTATTAATGGTTGTTACCCCTTCTGTAACAATAAACCGGAATCTATGTTTTAAGCTATATTTGCGCGCAAATCCTTTAATAATGTGGAAATAGATTCTTTATAACTTGATCTAAGAGTAACAATTATTTGATCTTTTGTGCTCACTTTTCTTAACCGCCTAGTAATAAATTGTGTAGCAATAATTATTCAATGGTGATTCATATCTGGAAGTGCAGAAATGTCACCTTGATCTATCTTAATGACGATCTATAGGCACACACTTTTTGTACTGGTAATAGTAAGTAAGACTGGTGCAGCACTTGCTACTGAGGGCGGAGGCAGTATTTATCCGCTTGGGGCTGAGGAATATATCTGTTGTGCGTTACCTAAACCCGGGGTTTACGGGATGCTGTGGGGACGGCATTACAGTGCTGATAAAATTCGTGGTAATGAGGGAGATGTTGTATCACACCCGTCTTTTAAGGTGACTGCCAGCGCTATTGTTCCTCGAATTGTATGGATCACACCAGTAAAAATTATGGGAGCCTCATTAGGTTTTCACACGATTATGCCTATTGTGAACCTCAATGTTAAGGTTGCTCCGGAAGTTTCTCAAAATAAAGCAGGTATCGGGGATATGACGATAGGAGGAGTATTAGGCTGGCAGCTTAGTAATAAATTACATAGCGTGGCTGCGCTTGATTTGTTTGCTCCAACTGGAAATTATCATAAGGATAACATTGCAAATATTGGCCGAAATTACTGGGCAATTCAACCTGTGCTTGGCATTACTCGTATTGATCCAATCGGCTTGAATATGGGTATCAAGGCGATGTGGACATATAATCTCCAAAATAAAGATACAAACTACCTATCCGGACAAGAGCTTATTATTGACTATACCCTAGGTTGGGGGGTGGGAAGAGGTTGGGTATTAGGTATCGGTGGTTATGCTTACTGGCAGGTAACCAGTGATTCCCAAAATAGTGAATCGGTTACAAACAATAAGGGACGTGCTTATGCGATAGGTCCGTCAATGCGTTACGATAGTGGACGGGGATGGTTCATTACCGGTAAATACCAAATAGATGGGGCAGTCAGGAATCGCGCTGATGGAACCGCATTCTGGCTTAAAGCTGTTCTCCCATTCTGAGATAGCATGAATTTGCTGCGGAACGATACGACCTACTGATTATAGAAATAGATTTATCCATTGCTACGTCCACGATTGCAGATTCGAATAGCAGTATATTATAGGGCAGCGATCTCAATCGGGTCACTGCAATAATATGTAGCTGTTTTTTTTCGTGCGTGGTTGCTATGTACTTGGTTATGACCGCATCATTCACTTTTCCTTTTTGGGTCTATGTGAAAATCGCTAAGTGGACAATAAAGCCCTTCTGAAGTCATTATCAACATTGGTTTGTTTCTAAGTTAACTATTATCGCATTGAGTAGGCCCTAAACCTTTTGCATTCAATTCTGCAAGCGCTTCTTCAGTTTTTTTAAGATGACCCAGACCCATTCCCCGTAATACATGATCAGCTTTAGTGTATTGAATCTTGCTATACGTCGTTATTTCAATACGATTTCCCCAAGGATCAAGAAAATCTAGAAAAGAGCCACTTAGAAGTTTAACGCGCATATGTTCAAGTGTTTGTTTTACCAATTCCTTATTGTCCACTGCTATGCCAACATGACGCTTTTGATCGGCTTGTCTATTATCATTTTTTATGAAATTGATAAATTGATCTCCAAAATAAATAGATGCTTGCATCTCATTTTTTTCATGAACTTCGAAATTCAAGAAATCGCTATAGAATTTTATGGCTTCCTCTATATCCCCAACTTCTAATGCCACATGATTTATACCTATTGCATTTGCTTTCATATTTTTTCCTTTTAAATCTATTAATTGTAAGAAATTTCAGTGTTGTTTACAGAGAGGTTGATTGAAATAAGCGTTGAGTATTTCATAAGGGGTGGCATTATTCAAACTCTTATGAGGCTTAACGGTATTGTAGAAATTAATGAAACGGAGAGGCTGAATGCGTCGTCGATCGGAGCAGTCTTTAAAGTGAATCTTGCTGTGCCACATGTCCATCAGGGTGCGGATAACCCGCTCAGCTTTACCGTTGGTTTGCGGACGATTGACACGGGTAAACTTCTGACCGATACCGTGCTGCCTACAAGCCTTGATGAAAGCATGGCCGTCAGTTCCTTTAAATTCTTTGCCGTTGTCAGAATAAGCATAGTCGATCTGGTAAGGACATTGAGCAACAGTGCTTGTGAGAAAGCAAGCTGCACTATGCTGGGTTTTATCGGGAAGAATATCGGCATACAGTTCCCTGGAGAAATCATCGATAGCCACAAATAGATACTCGCGAGGTTCATTGGCGGATTGCCCTTTCAAGAAGGGAAGCCGCTTGGTATCGAAATGAACGAGCTCGCCCGGGTAAGATTTGTTATAGCGCTTCGCTTCACGCTTGAGGCGTTCCTGGATGGTTTGCTCGACCTTGGCCAGACGTTTAAGGCCGTACTGCAACGTCTTGAACCGTTGGTTGGTACTGTTACGCGAAGTAAATTCCTGTAGCCTGGCTCGTTTCAGTACGTCATAAATCGTTGGACGGCTGACGTGGAAGTGTTCTGCCAGCTGAACTACCTTCCACAACCGGGTTTGATATAGCTGCCAAATTTCCTGGCGATCCAATAATGTTAAGCGAGTACGTTTGTGTATATTCATCTACAGTATTCTCCTGAATACTGTAAACAACGCTAGGGATTCTTACAGTTTAACGTTTAAATCAATTGCCAATTAGTAAGCTGGATTGGGCATCCACCAGTCAAAAAAATCTAAGCAATATTCGACCGGTGTCAACATGCGAGAAATCTAAATGCATCAATTTACATCTTGCCGCAAAAGCGTTTAACAAATTTTATTTGACAATTAAGACAACCGGTCGTATTGTATGCGTATGGCAAAATCGATCCAAAAAGAACTCAATAGAGAAAACCTCTTAAACCAAGGCGTCGCTTTATTTATGGAGCAAGGTTATCACGGTACTGGGCTGCAGGAAATTCTCGATGCAGTGAGTGTTCCGAAGGGTTCTTTCTATAATTATTTCGGCAGCAAAGAGGACTTTGGAGCCGAGGTTATTCAGCACTATATTGATCCTTTTATTGTGAAATTATCCACACATTTGAGCAAAACTGATGTGGATGCGCTAAGTGCAATCAAGCGATATTTTGACGAGCTTATTGTAGAACTCGAAAATAACCAATTTAAAGGCGGTTGCCTGCTGGGTAATCTGATGGGAGAAATCGGCAGCACCAACGATGTTTGTCAGCAATCCCTGCAATCGGCTATCAGGCGCTATCGAGATTTATTGCAGTCTGGATTGGCCAAGGCGCAACAGCAAGGAACAGTAAGGTCAGACAAATCGTCCGAAGCAATGGCTGATTTGCTGATCAATGCCTGGCAAGGAGCTTTACTGCGAATGCAAATAGAGAAATCATCTGCGCCGGTTAAGCAATGTTGTCAGGATTTGCTGGAAGATTATTTTAGGGCTTGATTATTTTTTATCGAATAAATAGACGACCGGTCATATTATTAATTCAATTTTAGAGGAGATAAAAATGCCAAAATATATTATTGAACGCGAAATTCCTGGAGCAGGTTCACTGACACAACAAGAGCTAAAAGCCATTTCGCAGAAATCATGCGGTATCTTAAACAGTATGGGGCCACGAATCCAGTGGCTGGAAAGTTATGTAACTGACGATAAAGTCTATTGCGTCTACATTGCCCCCGATGAGACCACCGTTAGAGCACATGCTGAACAAGGCGAGTTTCCAGCCAATCGTATTTCTCAAATCAGGTCTGTGATTGATCCAAGTACGGCTGAATAGCATGCAAAAACTTTGCCGCTCATGAAAAATATTTTTCATCAAGGGAGTAATGATTATGCAACCCCATACTTTTCGCCTTGCAATACTAGCTCTGACCCTGGTTGTCGCAAGTACTTTTGAATCATTTGCAGCAACTGAATCAGACGGACAGCTTATACCTAGACTGCAAAATCTGGGTACGCACACATTTCCAGTCAGTACACGCAATCCACTGGCACAGCAATATATCAACCAGGGCCTCAATCTAGCGTATGCATTCAATCATGCTGAGGCGCGCCGCGCATTTCGCGAAGCGGCAAGGCTTGACCCCGGACTTGCGATGGCTTACTGGGGTCAGGCACTCGTACTCGGTCCTAATATCAACGCCATGATGGAGCCGAGCGAAGAGCCGCAGGCTTTGGAAATTATGCAGCAAGCCAAGTCACTGATGATGAATGCTTCGCCAAAGGAACAAGCACTCATCAGCGCACTGGAAAAGCGCTATTCAGGAAAAACCGAACACAGAACAACGAATGATAAGGCTTACGCGGAGGCAATGCGGGAGGTGCATCAGCGTTTTCCGGATGTTGCGGATATCGCGGTGCTGTATGTCGAGTCCATGATGGATTTGCGACCTTGGGGCTACTGGATGCTCGACGGTACTCCGTATGAAGGCACAGCCGAAATCGTCGCGCTTACTGAAGATGTATTACATCGCAATCCGCAACATCCTGGCGCGCTGCACATGTATATTCACCTGATTGAGCCGACCAGTACACCTGAGCGTGCAGAGAAGGCAGCCGATACCTTGCTGAACTTAATGCCGGAGGCAGGGCACATAATACACATGGCATCGCATATTTATCAGCGGATCGGACGCTACGCCGATTCCATGAAAAGCAATCAATTGGCAATCGCGGCAGACGAAAATTACATTACACAATGCCATGCCCAAGGGTTATACCCGATGGTCTATTATCCGCACAACATTCACTTTCTCTGGTTCGCAGCCACAATGGATGGTCAAAGCAAGATTGCAATCGAATCTGCCAAACAAGCTGCTGGCAAAATTGACGATGAAGTGCTAAAAGCGATTCCATTGACGGCTATTTTTCGCGTGACACCTTATTGGGCATTAGCCAGGTTTGGACATTGGCAAGAAATTCTTGAACAACCTGCGCCACCGTCAACCAATCCATTTTTGACCGGGAGCTGGCATTATGTACGCGGTCTAGCATTTGTTGCGATGAGGCAACCGCTACAAGCTGAGCAGGAGTTAATAGCGCTGCGCAAGATCATGAAAAACCCGTCACTAGACAATTCGCTGTTGTCTAAAAATACCACCAGCACCATACTTAGTATCGCACCTGAAGTACTGGCAGGTGAAATTGCCGCTGCTCACGGTCAATTCGATCAGGCTATTGCATACCTTGAAAAAGCGGTTCGCCTAGAGGATGCCCTGGTATATACAGAGCCATCAGAATTTCATCTCCCGCCACGCTTGGCACTGGGTGCTATCTTGCTGGAAGCAGGTCAGCCAACTGAAGCGGAAACCGTTTACTGGGAAGACTTGCGGCGAAATCGTAACAATGGTTGGGCGCTCTACGGACTGATACAGGCATTGCGCGCGCAAAAAAAGGATGATCAGGCAAGGCTTATCGAAGCGCGCTTCAAAAAAGCTTGGGAGCGTGCAGATGTCACCCTGCAGGCATCCCGTTTCGGGCGCCCGTTACGCTGAGCAAGCACATAGTCAAATGGTTCTAGGCAACACTCAATCTCCAGCGCGGCTGCTGCTAGCTTGGATAAATTCGGCGAACCCAGCAAGAAAACTTCGGAGTTGCTCACGTGCTGCCTCATCTACCATTTCACCCGATTCATTGAAGACGTGATGTGCTCGTGATATGAGCAACCGTCCACCGAACCATGGACGCATGCCTAATGCCCGTAGCACAGGGAGCCAGGCATTCTGAGACAGGACTGTGCCAAATCCGCCGGGCGATGCTCCCATCAGTGCAACTGGACGATCGCCGAAAGTTCGTGCAATACTGCTTGGTGGCCGAGATAGCCAGTCAATCGCATTTTTGAGCACGCCCGGTATGGAATTATTGTATTCTGGGGTAGCCAGCAATAATCCATCCGCAGCAGCAATTTGTTCTTGCAGCGCAATAACTGTTTGAGGAATACCTTCATTGACCTCGACATCTTCATCATAGAGCGGAATGCCTTTGAGTGTCGCGATCTCCAACTTGGCTTCGTTCGGCATTAGTCCTGCGGCCATACGTAGCAGTGCAGTATTGTACGAACCGCTACGTAGACTTCCTGTAATTCCGATGATTTGTATCATGGTAATCCCCCCCATTTTTAACAGGAGCATGCAGTAGAGAGTTTTAATTTAAAAGCTTCTGCCAACTTCATTGCTGGCGTGATACCTCCAAGTGCCATACTTGGACGTTCATTATTATAAATCCATAACCACTGTGTCGCAGTGAGTTGGGCCTCTTCAATGGTTGCAAATTCATTCATCTCCAACCATTCATGCCGGACGGTCCTGTTATAGCGTTCCATGTAGGCATTTTGCTGTGGCTTTCCTGGCTGGATGTAATCGAGCTGGATACCTCGAGTTTCTGCCCAACAACAAAGCGTGCCAATGATATTTTCCGGCCCGTTATCACAACGAATCTTCCTGGGTTTGCCGCGCCATTCGATAATCCGGTCCAGAGCCCGCGTAACGCGTTCTGATGGAAGCGATACGTCCACTTCGATTCCCAACCCTTCACGGTTGAAGTCATCCAGCACATTAAAGGTTCGAAAAGACCGGCCATTGGTGAGTTGATCAGCCATGAAGTCCATCGAACATGTGTCATTGGGCCGTTCTGGCACAGCTAGCGGCTCCGGCTTCTCCCGCTTTAATCGCTTGCGTGGCTTAATTCGTAGATTCAATTCCAGCTCACGGTAAATACGATACACACGTTTGTGATTCCATCCAAAACCCTTCACATTACGCAAGTAAAGAAAGCATAAGTCAAAGTCCCAACGCTTGTGAAAAGTCGTTAGGCGCAGTAACCAATCGGCGATTTCTTCGTTCTCATCGTTGAGCGCCGGACGATAACGATAGCAGGTCTCAGAAATGCCAAATGTTGTACAGGCCAAAACGATACTAACGGACTTATCCTGTGCTGCCCAATGTGCCATTACTTTGCGCTGTGAGGGCTTTACCACTTTTTTTCAAGTGCCTCCTTCAATAGCTCATTCTGCATCTGGCTTTCCGCATACATCCGCTTTAACCGTTTGTTTTCCTCAGCCATCGCCTTCATTTCAGATAGTAAGTCAGCATCCATCCCACCATACTTGCTGCGCCATTTATAAAAACTTGTATTACTCATTCTATATTCTCGGCATAAATCAGCCACAGGAATTCCTCCTTCAGCTTGCTTCAATATCTGCATGATCTGGTTTTCCGTATATCGCTGTTTCTTCATCAGTAAAATTCCACTTCGTCTAGGATAGAAAATTCTACTGCTTTGCTCGTTCAATTTTTGGGGGGATTACCCTAGTTTCGAATAACTCTGTTCCATTGCACTGAATGAGCGCACATCAAGGATTGATGTCATTTTTTAATATGTGCTATCATTGATATCGCATGATAAGGAGTGAAGTCAAATGTCTGTTGTTACTGTTCGTAATTTGCCTGAAGAAACGCATCGCGCGCTTAAACTGCGTGCTGCTCAACATGGACGTAGCACCGAAGCTGAAATCCGGGAAATCCTGGAGGAGGCAGTGCGTCCTAAGACGCGTGTCAAAATCGGATCAGAACTCGCTGCTTTTGGTCAATCCTTTGGAGAGCTTGATTTTAATGACACTCGTGATCAGACACCGACTGATCCGGCAGTGTTCGAATGATCGTTCTGGATACGAATGTCATATCCGAGCCAATGAAACTCAATGGCAATCCCGCCGTTCAAATTTGGCTTGATCGGCAGACGGCAGAGACACTGTATCTGACAGCAACAAGCCTTTCCGAATTGCTGATCGGCATTGAAATCCTGCCGGATGGCAAGCGTAAAGAAGGACTTGATATCGCATTGAGGAAACTGATGGAGAGGCTTTTTGGGTCGCGCATACTATCATTCGACCAACAGGCTGCGATAGTATATGCGCCCATAGTCGGTCGAGCTAGAACTAGTGGTCGCCTCATCTCTGTGGCAGACGGTCAGATTGCCGCAATCGCGGTCGTACATGGATTCACCATAGCGACGCGAGATACTGCGCCTTTTGTCGCTGCCGGAGTGCCTGTCATCAATCCTTGGGAAGAATGATCTTAGGTATTTATGTTAATGATAGTTATCAAAGGAACATCGTTTTGCGAGAACGAAATAAGATGCGAAATTAACTGTGTCAAATTTGTGCCAATCTGCTCTGTAAGTGTCACCGTTTGTGGTTGTATGAGACAGTTTTTATGCTTGGCAAGCATTGTAAGTGATTGATTTATATGTAACTGGAATTTGTAAATAAGTTTTGTAATCAGAAGGTCCCGAGTTCGATTCTTGGTGTCGGCACCATAAAATCAATGGCTTGCAATCCATCCGCAAACCATTTTCGTTTCTGGGGTTACACGGGGGTTACATTGCAACAATATAGTAACCCTTACTGAGACCACTTTTTCCTTCTTTCCAAGCGGTCAAATTAGATATTTTGTACCTGACTTGTGCTGACGGGATACATTCATTGAGAATGGTGCTTTACCAGCAAACGAATAGCAGCTTTCGACCCTTATGAGTCACTCTCCCAATTTAGCAAAATGACAGCATAGCAAGAATAAGCGGTCGATTCTGTTGCAGCAATTCGATCTATTGCTGAACCTTTGAAAAATTGATGGTAATGTACAAACCCATGTCAACCTCATGCATTATTTCTCGGACTAGCGCAATAAAACTGGTTAACTATTGGATAAAAGTTAAGGAGTTTTAGTGTGTCACACTGTGCAAGCTCCAACAAAGGTGTGTGATGCGTCTTTCGCTATTGTAAAACTTCTTACATCACCTATCCTAACTTAACCCCTATTAATCCTTTCTGCTGCATGCCAATTATTTCCTAGCGACGTTTTTCTCAGAAACTCTATTACGACCTCAAATAGCCTTTTTGAACATATGTATCAGTTAAAATCTGTATCATCGGACACATCCCAATATTAGCTCACCCTGATAATGACTCCATTTGAAATCTGACATTGTGAATTAGCCTGAAAAACGCGATAATGCACTAACTTTATTATCTCTTGCAACAGAGCCATA
>ERZ761609.2546-NODE-2546-length-13300-cov-6.767157_pt1 | contig 13300 bp, 1 predicted proteins | sample MGYA00511163_ERZ761609 | MGnify/ENA primary metagenome ERZ761609 (study PRJEB28899, sample SAMN02445070) | bioreactor sludge metagenome | biome: EBPR sludge | place: Australia: Brisbane, Thorneside Wastewater Treatment Plant | collected 2011-12-16 ... | reverse complement strand
GCGATGACCGTCCAGTATGCCGAATTTACCTTTACAGAAGCGGGCTGCGGCCATACCATCTACGCCTGGGTGGACCCACTGAACCGGATCGCCGAGGTGGATGAGAGCAACAATCTGGCGAAGATTGAGTTCTGTGTGGGTGAATCTCTCTCTTGGCCAGATGCGGAGCCGGATCAGTTCGAGCCGGATGATAGATGCCAAGAGGCCAAAGAGATCAGCGTGGATGCTCCGGCCCAGGCCCGCACCTTCTGGCCCGAAGATGATCTGGACTGGACAAAAGTCTGGCTGGAGGCGGGACACACCTATCGGTTGACCAGCGAGAGCGCTCTGGCCTCGATTCTCCCCTCGCTCTCCCTGACGAGGGACTGCAATATCGAACCACCCATCTCTTTTTGCATGCCCCCGCCTGTGCTTACGGTAACGCCACCCCAGAGCGGCTGGCACTATATCCGAGCTATCAATGGTGGGTCTCTGCCCGATGAGCCTGATGACCGCATCTATCGCCTGTCGGTCCAGATTGCTGACTCGTTCGGTGGGGATGGATTCGCACTCTTTTTGCCCCGGATTACGTCATCTATCTCGTCTGAGCGGTGGAGACCAGCCGATATGTCGTGTGCCCGGAATGTGCAATTTGGCGACAAGATACCATAAAGTCGCAGAGTGACGTCTGGCAAGCGATTGGGTGTTCTTCCTGTATACCTGCCCAGGACATCCTACCCTAACTACCCGTCCGGCTAGTTGACAATCCAGCCCTTTTTGATTATCGTTGTGGATGAGAGTAAAGCACGACATCGCATACACTCCATCATCCCCTCTTTACTCCGCTATCGCGTGTTCTTCCTGAATATCCATCAGGTCGTGGCCGTGCGCCAGGAGTACTTCCCATGCGTAGGTTGATCCCTCTCGCCGCTGCATTGTTGGCTTTCTTTGGCTTACTTTTTACCCTCGCCAGCGGGACAGTGCTGGCCGGTAAGACTGCCACAGATGGCCCTACCCAAATGGATTACGTATCCGAAATGCAGCCCCTGCGTTCGGTTGCCGCCGCGCCGCGCGTCAGCGCGCCCGGCTCCCGCACCTGGGACTCGGACAGTGATTTCGCCGGGGGAACTGCGCAAAATACGACAGTACTCACTGGCTCCGTGCGGTTAGATCGCCAGTGGATTGCGCGCAGTCTGGTCAACGATGACACGGGCGGTAGCAGCCAGGAAAGCCCGGCCATTGCAACGAGCAGCGACGGCACGCTTTATGCTATTTGGGTAGATTATCGTAACAGCAATCGGCAGGATATCTATGCAGGCCGCTCCACGGATGGCGGAACGACTTGGGGCGCAAATAGCCGTGTCAACGATAATACGAGTTATGTCAGCCGCTCCCAACCTGCAATCGTGGCGGCTTCCAGCAATTTGGTCTATGCAACTTGGATAGACCAACGCAACGGGCAGTCCGACATCTACTTTGCTTCCTCCAACGACGGCGGTGCTACCTGGAGCACAAACCGTAAAGTAAATGATGATACAGGTAGCGCCAGCCAGGCAAGCCCCGACCTGATCATTGGCAGTGATGGCAAACTCTACTTAGTCTGGATGGATTCCCGCACTGATGTTATGTCGGACATCTATTTTGCTGTATCGTCTGACGGCGGAGTGACGTGGAGTGCTAATGTCAAAATTAGCGACGACACTACTGACTCCGAACAATCTGCACCTACTCTGGCAATAGGTAGCAACGGCACCCTTTATGCTGCTTGGCAAGATCGGCGCAGTGCCAACGGCTACAGTCGTATTTATATGGCTTCGTCTAGCAATAGCGGAACCACTTGGAGTACCAACCGCCAAGTCTACAACGATCCCTACGCTTACAGCAATCAGATGTGGCCGCGGCTAGTTGTCTCTGGCAATAGCACCCTCTACATGGCTTGGACTGATGAACGTGACGCAATGGACATCGGTCTCTACTCTGCCTCCTCCACAGATAGTGGTCAGAATTGGACGCCCAAGCTGATCGTCAATCATTCTTCGGCTGCGGAACGGTTTGCGCCGGACATTGCCCTGGCATCTGATGGTTCGCTCCATGTGATTTGGAGCAACGTGCAGACATTTTCCTATAAGTCAACGAATGGTGGGACGACCTGGAGTGGCCCAGTGCAAGTGGACGATGGCTCCAGTGCCATAACCCGCAACCCGAAGTTGGTGAAAGGATTGAACAGCGCACTGTTTGCACTCTGGCAGGACGAACGGGAAGTTAATAATGATATTTTCTTTGCCTCATCCAGCAATAGCGGCACAAGCTGGGGCACGAATGTGCGCGTCAACCGGGACCCCGGCTCCGCGGGGCAAGACTCGCCCTCTCTGGTCATGGACGCCAACGGCGTGCTCTACATGGCCTGGGCAGACAGCCGCACGAATGGCACAGCCATCTACTTCGCCAAATCCCAGGACGGCGGCAAGACCTGGAGCCAGAATGTGCGTGCCAGCGCCGACAGCAGCACCTGGGCTCAGCATCAAAGCCCGAGCCTGGCCGTCAACGCGACGGGCACACTCTATCTGGCCTGGCAGGGCGACGCAAACGGAGTTTTTGTAGCTTCTTCAACAGATGGCGGGTCCACGTGGAGCAACGCTGTTCAGGCAGATTCCGGCGGCGGATCTGGTCAAGCTCCCCGCCTGGTAGTAGATAGCAATGGCAACCTGCGCCTGGCCTGGCAGGACAATCGCAACGGCAATTGGGACATCTATTTTGCATCCTCCACCGATGGCGGTGCCACCTGGAGCGCCAATGTCAAGGTGAATTCGGACACGGGGACAGCCCAGCAGTCCTCCCCCACCCTGGCGGTAGACAGCGCCGGAAAACTCCATCTGGCCTGGCAGGATGAGCGCAACAGCAACAGCGATATTTACTTCGCTTCGTCCACAAACGGCGGATCTTCTTGGAGCAGCAACGTCAAGGTAGTCGACGACACAGGGAGTAGCTCTCAATCGCAACCTACCATCGCAGTAGACGGTAGTCGCGTCTATGCCGCCTGGGTGGATTATCGCTTCGCCGGTTATGCGGAAATTTACTTTGCGGTATCGACAAATGGCGGCGGCACTTGGGGCAAGAACCTCCGCATCCGCCCAGCCACCGATCCGAACTCAGGGTACGGTCAGTCTATGCCCTCTCTTGTGGTAGATAGTATAGGCAAACTCCACATGGCTTGGCTGGATGAACCGTCTGTCAACTATACAACTTCTGGTGATAGAGGAACGACCTGGACCGATGGGGTACGCGTCAGCGGGTTTATGGCCTGGTCGCCTAGAATCGTGCTCAATTCCAGCAACATTCCGCACATCTCTTGGATTGAAGATACCGGAAACAGCGACCTCTACTTCACCAGCCGCGACTCGGGCCTGTACGAAACCAGCGGCGCGTACAGCGCCATCCAGGATGCAGGCGACCTGGTCAAATGGAATTCCCTGGCCTGGACAAAGACTCAGCCTGCAGGCACAGCTATCACTGTCAGTGTGCGGGTGGGCAATACGGCCGCACCCGATTCCCACTGGACCGGATGGACAACGCTGAGTTCCTCGCCGGCCAGTCTCAGCGCCCTACCCCCTGCCCGCTATCTGCAGTGGCGCGCCGAACTCTCCACCAACAACAGCGGCGTCACCCCCAGCCTGGACAGCGTGACTCTGGATTGGGATGCCTTCACCTCCACGGCCAAGAGCGGTGTCCTCAGCGCCAACACCACCTGGAATGCTGCGGGTTCGCCCTATGTCATCACCGGCACGCTGATGGTGGCCCAGAATGTGACACTGACATTGGAGGCGGGAGTTGAACTCTGGTTCCGGGATCAGGCGCGCCTGCAAGTGCGCGGCGCGCTGGTCTCCCTCGGCACGCCGACCCTGCCTATCACCCTTACCTCCTGGCATGTAGTTCGCCAACCCGGGGACTGGCGCGGGGTGACCTTTGAGAGTACGGCCATCCCCACTACGCTGGGCAGCAACGATAGTTATGTGAGCGGCTCGGTCTTCAAGCACACGACCATAGAGTACGCGGGCGGCGGCAGCCGTTACGCCATCGACGCACCCAGCACCGCCTTGCTGGTAGATCGCAGCACGATCCGCAACAACGGCTCTGGCGGCCTGCGCAGCCAGGGTGGTCTGATCGCCAGCAATCTGGTGGCTGGGAATGTAATGACCATCACCGCTGACCTGAACGGCTTTGGCATTTCCAACAGCGGCGGGCGTATCGAAGGCAATACAGTGCGCGACAATCGAGTGGGTGGAGATGGCTGGAGCTATACTGTGCGCGGTGTAGGTATTTACAGCAGCAACAACGGGCAGGTAGCGAATAATCTGCTGGAAAGAAATGTGGTGGATAATCAGTACTACGCCTATGGTGGGGGCGTGTTTATCGCTTCTGGCGTGTTGGAAAACAACGTCATCCGCGACAACCGCATCCAACAGGTGAATATGGGTTTTGGCGGCGGCGTTTTCTTGGAGGGAGCCGTACGCGTTGCAGATAATAGCGTCTACAGCAATACGATCAACGCTGGCAACGCGGCATTTGGCGGTGGTCTCTCCGGCGGCAGTACCGTTGCGCGCTCGATTGCTTCAACTGGTTCTACCATTCGTTCCAATGTGTTTGACGGCAATGATGTGACCTCCCCGAACAACCAGGCCTACGGCGGCGGTCTCTATGTTTCCGGCGTGACCGTCGAAAATAATCAGATTCGAAACAACACAGCCGCTCACATGGCTGGAGGAATCTATGCCACCGGCGGAAGCGTACTGCTTAACAATCAGGTTGAAAGCAACAGCGCCAATCAGGCGGGCGGCATCTTCAGTCAGGGCAGCACACTCACCGGCAACCGTATTCTGAACAACCACGCCGAGAGCAGCGGCGGTGCCATGCACTGGCAGGGCGATCAGACCATCAGCTACAACACCATCGCCAACAACACCACGGCCGGCCACACGGGCGGTATTTGGGTGGACAGCGGTCTGCCGCGTATCTACGCCAATACCTTCATCGCCAACGACAGCTATGCCCTCTACAACAACAACGCCTACGTCAATTTTGAGACCAGTATTGACGCACGGGGCAACTGGTGGGGGACGGTCGATGTCAATGGCATTCAAGATCTGATTTTTGATTATAACGACGACCCGGACAGAGGACCGGTCAATGTGGACGACCCAGCCGGTCCTGACCAGGCGAATCTGGTCGTCAGCCAGAGCGTACCAGCGACGAAAGCTGCTGTGGGCAAGCCCTTCACCTATACTGTCTCCATTCAGAACAGTGGCGGTGCGGCGACGTATGTGCAGTTGCAGCAAAGTCTCCCTATCACAGCCACAGCTTATACAGCCGTGCCGTCTCAGGGCAGTTGCAGCAAGAGCGGCAGCGCTTTCGCCTGTGAACTGGGGACGATTGCCAGCAATGCTTCTGCTGTCGTCACCCTGACTGTCAAGCCAGGCGCGCCGGGTACGCTCACCCATCAGGTCAGCGTGCGCGCCACCGAGCCGGACAGCGTTCCGGCAAACAACAGCCACAGCCGCAGTGATACGGTCTACGTGGCACCGAGGCAACTGTTCGTTTACGGGCCCAATGCCGGTTTGTACGGGGCAACCCACACTTTTTCGGCTACGACAATCTATGCTGGACGTGCAACATTCATTGGCATTGACAATACTACGAAAGGTAATTGGGGCGGGGTGTATGGCGGTGACGGCTATTCACTTCCGTACTGGGAATGGGGCAACCACCGGCAGAGTTTGCCTGGATACATAAGCAGCGTTAGCTATACCAGCGGCAGTTACAACGCATGGGACTGGAATAGCAGCGATATCCGAGCATTGCCGGGTCAGCCTGACAACAATGGGGAGCGTCACGCTCTTGCCATGACAGACTCCGTGATCGAATTTAGCATTGATGTCACAGACAATTCCATACATGAACTCACTTTTTATGTTTTCGATTGGAATGAAGACTGGCGGCAGCAGACAATTCAGTTGTTCGATCCAGCTAGCAACACGCTTTTGGCGAGTTCTGGTATTCTCTCTCATTTTCAAAATGGTCTGTACATCAGCTTCCTCTATCGGGGAGATGTGAAGGTACGGGTCCAGGAATACTCGAATGATCCGATGATGGCAGGGGCTGGCGCAAGACTTTCGGGTGTCTTTTTTGATGCGGACCCGGCAAGCTTGTTTTCTATTACCCTCCCCCTGACCTACACCTGGCAGGCAGCGGGGCAGAGTCCGGTGACCCATGTAGTCAACAACCAGAACCCGGATGCGATCTCCTGGCTGTGGAACAGTTGGGGACGCAAGCCCATCACCCTGACCGTATCCAATATCGCGGGCAGCGCCACGACTTACTACGGTATCGACATCCTCACCCCGCCCAGCAGCGTCAGTGTCAGTGGCCCTGCCAAAGCGTTGATTGGCGAGGGATACCGGTACACCGCAGCCGTATCGCCCATCACAGCCACTGTGCCCATTACGTACATTTGGGAGTTGTCGGCAGGCGGTGTGCCATTTGTGGACAGCAGTTGGCAGGCCAGCTATTGGAACAATACAGATCGCTCCGGTCCGCCTGTTCTTCGCCGCCTAGACGCAAATATCAACTTCCAGTGGGATGGCGGATCGCCCGATCCGTCGGTAAACCCGGACAATTTCTCGGCCCGCTGGGAGCGACAGGTTTATATCGACCGGACTGATGATTATCGTTTTAGTGTCCAGTGTGACGATTGGCTTGCTCTGATTATTGATGGTCAGTTAGCGTTTGATGGCTGTTATGAGACAACCATTCACCTGGAAGCGGGTCTGCATAGCTTTGTTGTAGAGTATTACGAGAACGGCGGCGGCGCTTATGCCCGGCTTAACTGGACGCCGGTCAATCCACCCGCTGGCGGTGTTGGTAACGCCAAAGTTGTGCATGTCGGTGGCTTGACCGATCCGTTGACCACCACCTGGACGCTGCCGGGGACGCAAGTCATTACTGTGACGGCGGTGACGCCTTTGGGCAGCGCTGTGCGCGTCTACAGCGAGACAGTTCTGGTACCACCTCTCTCTGCGGTTATCGGCGGACCGACGGCGGGGTTGTATGGAGCCAGCCATACCTTCACCGGGACAGTACCCGTCTTTGCTGGACAGGCTGCTTTTATTGGCGTGGACAATACGACTCAGGGCAACTGGGGTGGTGTTTATGGCAAAGATGGCTACTCTCTGCCCTATTGGAATCAGGGCAACCATCAGGAGAGTCTGCCTTCTTATGTGGAAAGTTTCAGTTACTACAATGTAAACTTTTCAGCCTGGGACTGGAACGGTGATGTACGTGCGCTACCCGGTCATCCGGATAACAGCGGCGAGCGTCACGTTGCCTTTGGCTACGGTAACTTCGACGTGAGTATAGACGTGAACGATAACGCCGTTCATCAGGTCTCCTTCTACAGTCTGGACTGGCAGGGCTACAATATCGAGCAGCGCATCGACCTGTTGGACCCGACCACAGACGCTGTGCTGGCGACCTCTGGGACGCAGGGGAGTTTCAGCGGCGGACGCTACGTGTACTTCCGCTTCCAAGGCGATGTCAAGGTGCGCTTCACTTGGACAGGGGGCGGGTGGGGCAATGCAATTCTCAATGGCATCTTCTTCGACGGAGGCAGTGCCAACGCCATCCAGCCGACCCTGCCCCTGACCTACACCTGGCAGGCGGCGGGACAGAACCCGGTGACCCATGTGGTCAACAACCAGAACCCGGATGCGGTCTCCTGGCTGTGGAACAGTTGGGGGCGCAAACCCATCACCCTCACCGTTTCCAACATCGCGGGTAGCGTGACGACCTATCACGCCATCGACATCCTCACCCCGCCCAGCAGTGTCAGCGTCAGTGGGCCGAGCGAGGGGGTGACCAATGCCCCCTACGTCTTCACGGCTGCGGTTGTGCCCGTGACGACGACTCTGCCGGTTACCTATGTGTGGGAACTGCCGCCGGGCGCATACGCTGGTTTGCCCGGCAACTGGCGCGCCAGCTATTGGAACAATACAGAACGCTCCGGTCCGCCCGTTCTTCAGCGGATGGAAGATGGTATTAACTACAATTGGGGCAATGGCTCACCTGACCCTTCAATCAATCCGGACAATTTCTCAGCCCGCTGGGAACGGACTCTCGAGATTGAAACAGGTGGCGACTACTATTTCAGTACTTACAATTGCGATGACTGGATGCAGGTCGCCATCAACAATCAAGTGATCATCGATGGCTGCTACGACACCTGGTACAACCTCTCTCCGGGGACATATGAATTCCGGGTGGACTTCATTGAGTACGGGAGCCAAGCACGGGCCAGACTCGATTGGTATTACGTAGATATGCCACCCATCCGGGCTGCACGCCTTGTCTCTGATAATAGTGTCACCCATGTAAGTGGTCTTAGTGATGTCCTGACCGCTACTTTTGGCATTTCAGGAACTCAGACAATCACCGTCACCGCATTCAACGGCTTGAATGCAGTCAGCAAGACGCATACCTTCCTGGCCCGCCAGGAGCAGGGTTTCAACGGCGCGGTCTACGATGCAGGCAATATCGTGCGCTGGCAGGACCTCACCTGGTCCACCAGCCTGCCTGCGGGCAGCCCCTATACCCTCAGTGTGCGGGTGAGCAATACGCCACTGGTCACCGATACCCACTGGAGCGACTGGACACCTCTGCCCAAGACCTCGCCTTCCTCTCTGGCTGCTCTGCCCCCAGCCCGCTACTTCCAGTGGCGGGTGCAGGCGGCCAGCCAGACCAACGCGGCTGGGGCTTTTCAGGTGGGCAATCCACGCCATACATCCTTCACCTATACCCAGGCGCCCCAGAACATCAGTAGCAATACTACCTGGCGTAAGGCCAACTCGCCCTATCGGGTGAGCAAACAATTGCTGATCAATGCCGGGGTAACCCTCACCATCGAACCGGGGGTGACTGTCTGGTTCGACGGACGCCATGTGGTACTGGTGGAAGGCACGCTGATTGCCCTGGGCACGGCTGATCAGCCCATCCGTTTTACCTCCTGGCACGCCCAAGGGCAGCCAGGCGATTGGGGTTTCATTGTCTTTGAGCAGACAGCTACCGACGCCAGTTTCGACAGCCAATTCAACTACACTGGCGGTTCCGCCCTGCAGTACGTGATTGTCGAGTATGGCGGCGGCAAAGTCGCGCCAACCCGTCAGGCTCGCTTTGTATATGAGGAACTGAACTACGCAATCGATGCCCTGGACACGGCTCTCTACGTAGACCATACCACCATCCGCAACAACGCAGCAGGCGGTCTGCGCAGCGTGGGTGGGGTTGTAACCAACAACACGATTGTCAGCAATACATTGACATCGGATCGGGATGTCAATGGGGTTGGCATCGCCAATCTGGGCACAGGTTTTATTGTCAATAATCGTGTGGCGGGTAACCGGGCGGTCGCCAGCAACCAATCTTACAACTACAGCCTCAGAGGGGGAGGCATTTACAGCGCAGAAGCTGGTCAGATATCCGGTAATCTGGTGGAGAATAACGCTATTGAGTACTTTAACACGGTTCACGGAACTGGTATCTACGCAGCCACCCGGGCAAAAGTGCTGAACAACATTGTCCGTTCCAACAGGGCAGACCCAGTGGGACGTGTCTATGGCGGTGGGATCGCCGTCGAATCGGCCAGCGTTGTCCAAGACAATCTGGTGGAAGACAACCGTTCTGGGTCCCAGTGGGAAAATCAGGGCGGGGGTATCTATGGACGCAGTTCTGTGCTGCGCGACAACACCATTTCAGGCAATGTACAGAATTCTCAGAGTTCCTGGTCTCAGGGTGGTGGTATCTGGAGCTATGAAGAGGCTGGCTGGGATTGGCAGAACAACCAGCCTCTGCCTGCGTCCGGTGGGGTAATTGACAACAATGTTGTACAGAATAACCGTAGCTATGGACAAAGCGCCCAGGGCGGTGGTATCCACGCCAGCGGCCAGTTCACCATCACCAACAACACAATCAATAACAACCAGGTGGAACATAGCGGCGGCAATGAAAGCGACGCTGCCTGGGCGGGGGGACTCTATGCCGCGGGCGACAGCCAACCGACGGCCACGGCCCGGACCACCTGTGGGACGGCTCGGGGCAGCGTAGACAACAACGAAATTCGTTCCAACCAATCCCTGGGTACGCGGGGCAGGGCTGGCGGTGTTTATATGGCCGGGACTGATCTGCAAAATAGCCTGATCATCAACAATACAGCCAGCGGCAACTATGCAGGCGTCTGGTGGGTCTGCAATGGAAAGCTGACCCACAGTACAATTGTGAGCAATACAACCCCCGGCAGCACTGGCGGTCTCTACGTGGATGGTCGCCCGATCATCAACCACAACACCATCCAGGGCAACAGCGGCTATCAGCTCGATACTACCAATCAGAGCAATAACCCCCGGCTGAATGCCCGCTACAATTGGTGGGGTACCACAGACGAGGCTGTACTAGACGAGTATATCTATGATTTCTTTGACAATGCAGCCCGGGGACTGGTCAACTACATACCCTATCTGACAGAAGCCCCTGTCCTTAGCCCAGTCGGAGGTACTGTCACGGGCCGTACCGCTGGGCTGGCCGGCGCTGCCTATCGCTTTGATGTCAACGTCTATCCAGTGGCTGCGATTAAGCCCATTACCTTCCGCTGGGAAAGCGAAGGGCAGAGCGTTGTCCATACAGTCAATACGCTGCACGACGATGCTACCTGGACGTGGAGTACTCCAGGCACAAAGACAATGCGCATCACAGCCAGCAATTCAGAAGGTTCCACGGTCATCACCCATACCGTAGAGATTGTGCCGACAGGGACAAGCGACACCTTCGAACCCAACGACAACTGTGTCCAGGCGGGCACCATCAGCACCGATGGCAGCACTCAATTCCATACGATCCACAGCGTCAACGATGTGGATTGGATCGCATTCCAGGCTACAGCCGGCACGTCCTATATTGTCGAGGCGACAAGCCCGGACGACTCCTTTGCCGATATGAAACTCGATGTCTTCAGCACGTGTAACGGAAGTACAATCCAAGGCGACGACCACTCCTTTGGCCCAGATGTCAGCTACAACTTCAGCGTGGCCTCCGCGGGCAAAGTCTACCTGCGTCTGGTCGATGAAAGCGGTGCAGTGGGGCGCGGGCAATCAGCTTCCTATTATCTGTCAGTCCGCGGTCTCTCGGCACAGCCGACCCTGGGTGTCGTGATTCTGGTGGCGGGAAAGTTGAAGGAAAACGATCCTGTACAGGCAAACATCTACAAAGTTATGCTGGACGCTTACGATATCTTTGGGCGCAATGGATACGGACCGGATCGGATATTCTATATAGCCCCCGACAAGTCAACGGAAGATACAGACAAAAAGATATTTGTCGATGCAATTTCCAGCAGAGCCTCTCTCCAGTCGGCCATCACCGAATGGGCCAAGCAGGAGCTTAGCCCAGGTCAATCCCTGACCCTATACATTATGGATCACGGGGATTACGATGTCTTCTACCTGAATCGGATGCCCAACGGGCGGCTGGAAACGGTCACGCCTAAGGAACTCAACGAATGGATATCTGAACTGGAGGCCGCTGTCCCCAACCTGAAGGTCAATATCATTGTGGAAGCCTGTCGTTCAGGCAGTTTCATCACGGCCAACGATTTGGTGGAGACAGTTAGCAAAGCGGGGCGGGTGGTCATTGCCTCAACAGGGGCCTATCCCCTGGCCTACGCCTCGCCCAATGGTGGCGCGATGTTCTCCGACGCCTTCCTTGCCGCCGTAGGACGGGGTAATAGTCTCAACAGCAGCTTTGCCGAGGCCCGCTGGACGGTCGAGCAGTCCCATCCCTACCAGACGCCCTGGCTAGATGACAACGGCAACAGCATTCCCAATGAACTGGAGGATGGACAGGTTGCTGCCCGGCGTGGTTTTGCCTATGTGGGGACTTTTTCCAACGTTCAGTGGCCTCCGCTGATTACCTCCTCCAGCTTTGATCGGGATACAGGCGAGATAGTGGCTCGGCTTCAGGTGCAGGAGGGCAAAACACTCCGTGATATTTGGGCGACTATCTATCCACCTTCTTACGTGCCACCTGTAGAGGGTGAAGAGCTTGTGCAAGAGAACCTGCCCAAAGTCAATCTGACTTTGCAGGCCAGAGATGGCACCTATCGAGGCAGCTATGACTTCGCCGAAGCTGGTGGATATCGAGTGGTGGTTTATGCGACCGACAGTGGCAACTTGCTCTCCCGGCCAGTGGAAGCAGGCTCAGGCCCGCAGGTCGATCCGCCGACAGCCACACCCACAGCCACACCGACAGCTACGGGAAGTAGCACATCGACATCAACGCCAACACCGACGCGGACTCCTGCCGCTACGCCAACTGGAACACCAACACCGACCAACACACCAGTAACACCCGGTGCGCCCACCCACACAGCCACGCCGACGGCGACGTTTACACCGACACCGACGCGGACTGCTACCGCTACGCCAACCGGAACATCGACACCGACCAACACACCCGTAACACCCGGTGCATCCACCCACACAGCTACGCCGACGGCGACGTTTACACCGACACCGACGCGGACTGCCACCGCTACGCCAACTGGAACATCGACACCGACCAACACACCCGTAACACCCGGTGCATCCACCCACACAGCCACGCCGACGGCGACTGTCACACCGACACCGACGCGGACTGCTACCGCTATGTCAACCGGAACACCGACACCGACCAACACACCCGTAACACCCGGTGCATCCACCCACACAGCCACGCCGACGGCGACTGTCACACCGACACCGACGCGGACTGCTACCGCTACGCCAACCAGAACACCGACACCGACACCAACGCCGACAGCAACACCGGGTAGCTCAAACCTGTGGCATATCTTCCTGCCGCAGGTTACTAAAGGATCGATTGCCGCACAGGGACAGCGTCCCGCCGTCGATGCTGAACGCTCTGACTTTCACCTCTATATACCAGCTATTGGCCGTTAGCTTAGCGTAACAACTGTGCAATCAGGTCATAAAAGGCAGTACCGCAAAACTTGCTATCGTACTCCTGGGAACCCTGGCCAAGCGTGAATTGCTTCATCTCTGGTGGACGTCTTGGTTCATAGCAATTTTTGTGGTACTGCCATAAAGGTGATCGAAATGTGCTGATCAAGATGATGAAAGAATGCTGGACGCTGATCGGCAATTCCCGGAGGTTGGCTAAAGTGGAGTATTGTGGGTAGAGAAGGGAGAGAAGAAAGGGGGTTTGCACGAATAAAACGGTGAGA
>ERZ761609.2545-NODE-2545-length-13301-cov-7.232750_pt1 | contig 13301 bp, 11 predicted proteins | sample MGYA00511163_ERZ761609 | MGnify/ENA primary metagenome ERZ761609 (study PRJEB28899, sample SAMN02445070) | bioreactor sludge metagenome | biome: EBPR sludge | place: Australia: Brisbane, Thorneside Wastewater Treatment Plant | collected 2011-12-16 ... | reverse complement strand
TTCAGACGTGTGCTCTTCCGATCTTGCGTCGCGCATGCGCTTTACGCGCCCTTGGTGCGCAAGCTGAACCGGGGCGAACCCGCCGTCACCTTCACCTTCCTGATGATGGTGGCGGGTTTTCTGCTGCTCTCGGCCTATGGGGGTCGCGCTGTGCTGGCGACCGACTGGGCAGCCCTTCCCGCGATCGTCTGGATCTGCCTTGTCTATGTCGCCATCGCGGCCTCGGCCCTCACTTTTGTCGCGCTGCAATTCGCCTCGCTGCGCCTGCCAGCGGCCAAGGTCATGGCCTATACCTATCTCGTGCCAAGCTGGGTCATCCTGTGGGAAATCGCGCTTGGCCGCCCCATGCCCCCGGCACTCACCCTGCCGGGCGTCGCACTGACCATGCTGGCCCTGCTCCTCCTGCTGAAAAACGAAGAGCCTGCCTGAATCCGCAAGGCATCTGTGCATTTGCGCAGGGCGACAAGCGCACCTGCCCTGCCTATCTTGCGGCGAGACCTACAGGAGACCCGCCATGGAATTCGGCCTCGACACCTTCGGAGACATCACCCGCGACGCCACCGGCGCGTTGCTGCCGCAAGATCAGGTGCTGCGCAATGTGGTGGCAGAGGCGGTGCTGGCCGATCAGGTCGGCGTCGAGGCCATCAATCTGGGCGAACATCACCGCGACGATTTCGCGATTTCCGCCCCCGAGATCCTGCTGACCAATATCGCTGCCCGCACCACGCGCATCCGCCTTGGCACCGCCGTCACCGTGCTGTCCACCGATGACCCGATCCGGCTGTATCAGCGCTTTTCCACCCTGAACGCCATTGCCGACGGGCGCGGCGAGATCATTCTGGGCCGCGGCTCTTTCACCGAAAGCTACCCGCTCTTCGGCTATGACATGCGCCATTACGAGCTGCTGTTCGAGGAAAAGCTGGCAATCTTTGCGCAGGTAAACAAGACCGGCGCCCTGAAATGGGAGGGCGAACATCGCGCCCCCGTCTCGGTGCCCGCGATCTATCCGCCCGCCGGTCCGGGCGGCATCCGCACATGGATTGGCGTGGGTGGCAGCCCCGAATCCGTGGTGCGCGCCGTGCGCCATGACATGCCGATGATGCTGGCCATCATCGGCGGCGATCCACGCCGCTTCCTGCCCTTCGTGAAGCTCTACCACGACGCGACCGAGAAAATGGGCAAACAAGTTCAACCGCTTGGCGTCCACTCCCCTGGCCTGATCGCCGAGACCGACGAGGCCGCGCGCGCAGCCGCCTTCACCGGCTACAAGGCGCTGCATGACCGCATCGGGCGCGAGCGCGGCTGGCCACCGATCACCAAAGCGGCCTTCCTGTCCGAGGTCGAGGGCGGCAGCCAATATGTCGGCAGCCCGGAAACTGTGGCGCAAAAAATCGCCGCCACCGTCCGCGCCCTGGGCTTGCAGCGCTTCAGCCTGAAATACTCGGCAGGCACCACCCCGCATGAAGACCTGATGCGCTCGGTCGAGCTTTACGGCACCAAGGTCATTCCCCGCGTGCGCGAACTGCTGGCCTAAAGCACCACCGCCGGTTCGGGCCGCGCATGGTCCACCGGCCCCAGATCGAACAGCTGCCCCGCCAGCGGGGCGGCTGCCAAATCCGCCGCCGACATGCCCTCTTGTGCCGTGGTCACCATCAGGCGCCCCTTCGCAAAGGCCGGGCAAGACACATGCGGCGCAGGCACCGCGATGGCCCGATCAAAGCGGCCATCGGGCAAGTATCGCGCCACACGGGCGGCCCCCCATTGCGCGATCCACAACGCGCCGGTCGCATCCGTCACCGCGCCATCGGGCCACAGGTCTTCGCTGCTGAAATCCCTGAACATGCTCGGCGTGCCCAAGGGCCAGCCCTCGGCATCCAGCGGCTGCCGCCACAGGATTTGCCGCGCCGTATCGGCGTAATAGGCAAGGCTGCGATCCGGGGCGAAACATATCGCATTGGAAATGCTGATCTTTTCCGCCACCCGCCGCAGTTGCCCACGCCAAAAGCGGTAAATCGCCCCCGCACCCGGCTCGGCCCTTTTGCCCATGGTGCCAATCCAGAACCCGCCCCAAGGATCGGCCCGCCCGTCATTGGAACGGGTTGTCGGATTGTCCGCCTCCAGCGGCACGATCAGGCTGCGCGCGCCGCTGGCGATCTCGAACCGCCACAAGCCGGTTTCCGAGGCGATCAGCAGATGTTCGGCATCCAGCCAGCCCGCCGCCGAATGATGCTCGTCAAAACCCCAGTCCCGCGCGCCCTCCGGGCCCCGCGCAAACAGGCGCTTGCCGATGATGTCGAACCAGAACAGCGTGTCGATCTGCGGATGCCACAGCGGCCCTTCGCCCAGAAAACAGGGCCGCGCGTCGAAAACCTCAGCCATGCTGCACCGCCGCATCATAGGCCGCCACCAAGGCCCGGGCCTTGACCGCCACCGCATCCACGCTGTCACCGGGCCGATAAAGTGCCGTGCCGATACCAAAACCAGTGGCCCCGGCGCGCAGCCATTCGCCCAGATTGTCGGCCCCCGCGCCACCCACGGCATAGACCGGGCAGGCCTTGGGCAGCACCGCCTTCAGCGCCGCAATCCCCGCCGGCCCCATGATCGAGGCCGGGAAGATCTTCAGCCCGTCGGCCCCGGCGCGCAGCGCGGCAAAGCATTCCGTCGCGGTGAATACGCCGGGAAAAGACAGCATCCCCGCCGCTTTGGTCGCCGCAATGACCTCCGGGTTGCAATCGGGTGAAACCACCAGCCGCGCGCCCATCTCGGCCAGCCGCGCGACATCCGCCGTCGTCAGCACCGTGCCCGCGCCGATCAGCGCCGCCTCGCCCTGCGCACGCAAGATCGCGGCAATACTGTCAAAGGCATCGGGCGAGTTCAGCGGCACTTCGATCCGCGTGACCCCGGCCGCGATCAGCGCCGCCGCCACTGCTACGGCCTCGGGCGGGGTGATCCCGCGCAGTATGGCAATGATCGGGCGGTCGCTCATCCCCGGCTCTCCTGCAATTTCCGATAGGCTGCACAAAGGCCCGCCAGCGTGACGGCCTCGCCATCTGCCAAATTGGCCTCCTGCCCGAGCAGCTGCAAGGCCGTGCCATAGCGTTGGGTCAAAGGGCCAGCCCCAATCACCGTGACGGGCTGGCCCTGCCAAAACGTGCGGGTTGCCGCCAGTTCCGCCCCGATCAGCAGGCCAGACAGCCGGGCATGCGCGGCATCCGGGCCGAGTTGCCCCAATAGCCCCCCGGCCCGCAACGAGAACAGCGCCGTCATCAGCTTTTCAGGCGCTTGCCGCATCTCCAGCACGGCGGCAGCAAAGGCAGAATCGTCCCACCCCGTCCCCAAACCGTGACGCAGCACCGACTGCTTCGCAAGCAAGGCAAACAGCTCGCCGGTCAGGCAGGTCTGAAAGCTGCGCACCTCGCCCGCGGCGATCTGCGCCCATTTCATATGAGTGCCGGGCAGGCCGATCACCCCGTCATAATCCCGCTGAGTTGCCAGAAACCCGGCGATCTGGGTTTCCTCGCCGCGCATCACATCTGCCGGGTCGCGCTGCGACAGGCCCGGCACGATATGCAGCCGAAAGCGCGGATCGTTCGGCACAACCATCAGGAACGGCGCATCCAGAGGAGTCGTGGGCACCGCGCGATAGGCGGCCTCCTGCCAACCCTGCCGCGCCCCCACCATGCCGCAAGCCACGATCTCGGTCTGCCCGATGGGCAACCAATCCGCGATCACATCCAGCAAGGCGGGCTCGAAGCCATCCTGCGACAAGCCGCCCATTCCGGCCCCAGACATCCGATGCGCGACAGGCTGGTCCCCCTCCATGCGCCAGGCGCGCAGCGCAGAAGTGCCCCAATCCACCGCGACCCACAGCCCCATCGTCATAAATCCTGCGGCCAAAGGCCTGCGGGCAAGTTCTGATAGGCCACCGGGCGCAAGAAACGGCGAATGGCCATTGTGCCCACTGACGTTGCCCCAAAATTTGTCGAGGCCGGGTAAGGCCCGCCATGCACCATCGCATCACAGACTTCGACACCTGTCGGAAAACCGTTCGCCAGAACCCGCCCGGCCTTGCGTTCCAGAAGCGGCAGCAATTTCCGCGCCAACGGAAGGTCGCTGTCCTCCAGATGCAGCGTTGCCGTCAATTGGCCCTCCAGACTGCGCGCAATGTTCAGCATTTCCGCCTCGGACCGGGCCGTGACAATCAGCCCGAGCGGCCCGAACACCTCTTCCGACAGCGTATGATTTTCAAGCCAGTCTTCTCCTTTCACCATGAACAATTGCGGCCGCGCCGACCGATTCTCACAGACCTGCGCCAGCAGGGTTTGCACACCGGCGGCCGAAGCCATCCTGTCACGCCCCATGACATAGGCTCGCGCGATCCCTTCGGTCAGCATGACCTGAGGCCCAACCTTCTCCAATGTAGCTACCACGGCTTTGGCAAAGGGCTCCGCCTGCGCCTCCAGCACCACCGCGAGTCCGGGATTGGTGCAGAATTGCCCTGCCCCAAGCGTCAGACTGCCCGCCCAGCCCGCCGCGATTCCCGCGCTACGAGCCAACATTGCCCCTGGAAGAATGAACATCGGGTTAACAGAACCCAGTTCCCCAAAAAACGGGATCGGCTCGGGTCGCGCAGCACATAAATCGAACAGCGCGCGTCCCCCGGCCAAAGATCCGGTGAACCCCACCGCCTTTATAAACGGATTGGTAACAACTGCTGTGCCAACATCCCGATGCCCGCCCTGAATCAGCGCAAAAACACCGGAAGGCATCTGACATGAGCGTATAGCCGCAAGAACAGCTTCAGCCACAATCTCCGCAGTGCCCGGATGGGCGGAATGCCCCTTCACCACCACCGGGCAGCCCGCCGCCAGCGCCGAGGCCGTATCCCCACCCGCCGTGGAGAAGGCCAGTGGAAAGTTCGAGGCACCAAACACCGCAACGGGCCCGATGGGGCGCTGCATCAGGCGAATTTCCGGGCGTGGCATGGGTTGGCGTTCCGGCAAAGCCGCATCCACACGGCGATCCAGATATTCGCCCGCGCGGATATGGGCTGCGAACAGCCGCAACTGTCCGGTCGTGCGCCCACGCTCGCCCTCCAGCCGCGCGATGGGCAGGCCGGTTTCCTGATGGCCGATCTCGGTGATGGCTGCACCGCGCAGGTCGATCTCGGCCGCGATGGCCTCCAAAAACTGCGCGCGTGCCTCGCGCGTGGTGGCACTATAGACCTCGAAGGCCGCCTCTGCCGCCGCGCAGGCCGCCGACACCAGATCTGCTGTGCCAAGACTGAAGCTATGAGACGGGCCGCTGGCAGGTTCGGAGGCAAAGGTTTCTTCGCTTCCCACCCACTCGCCTGCAATCAGATGGCAGCCATGAGGTGTATAGGTCATTGGGTGTCCTTTCAGAGGAGGAGGCTCTGAGAAATCAGAAATCAAACGCGGCGACTGCGTTGCGCCGCCCGAGCGTGAGGGCATCGGCCACATGCACCATCGGGGCCAGATCGACATCGGACTTCCCGCTTTGGACCAGATCGGCCATCCGGGCATAAAGCGCAGGATATTCGCCCATGATCGTATCGGCCCCGCCCGCCGCAGCGCCGTCGATCTCCAACAGGTTGCCGCCCATGCGGAGGGCCAGCTTGCCCTCGGGCGTCTCGACGTTAATGTCCCAGGTCTGCGGCCCGGTCTGGCGCCAGTCGAAATCGGCAGTCACCCCGCCCGAAAACTGCAACCGGGCCGCAATCGGGGTCTGGCGATTGGCCGGAAAATCCAGCTCAGCCCCGGTCAGATGCACCGGCGCGGGCAGAATATGGGTCAGGATCGACAGCGCGTTGATGCCCGGATCAAACACGCCCATGCCACCGGGCTCGAACACCCAATCCTGGCCGGGATGCCATTTGCGCACATCCTCGCGCCAGGTGATGCGCGCCGCCGTCACCACCTTGCCCGCCAGCCAGGCACGGGCAGGCTCCACCGCCTGCGCCATCCGGCTGTGCCAGGTGGTGAACAAGGTCAGGCCGCGCGCCTCAGCCATGGCCTGCAACTCATGCACCTCGGCCAGTGTCGCGCCGGGGGGTTTTTCCAGCATGACATGCCGCCCCGCCTGCAAAGCCGCCGCCGCATACTCAAAACGCGGCACTGGCGGCAGGCAGAGCGAGATCACCGGAATATCCGGCCGCTCGGCCAGCAGGGCCGCGAAATCGCTGTAAGCAGCCACGCCCTCCACCGCGCCATGGCGGGAGCAGGTCGCCGCCAGCTCCCAGTCCACCGCCCCATCAATCGCTGGAACATGCTGATCCAGCGCGATTTTTCCAATCCCGACCAGAGCGACCTTCATTCAGTGCGAATCCTTGCCCACGTCGCGCCCGCGACAGCCTTTCAGGAAGTCGAGGTCGGCACCCGTATCGGCCCCCTCGACATGCTGCTGGTGCAACCAGGCATAACCCGAGGCCGCGCGCTCATGCGCGGGCTGCCACAAGGCCAGCCGCGCCGCCAGATCTTCGTCCGAAATCTCCAGCCGCAGCACCCGGTTCGGCACATCCAGCGTGATGAAGTCGCCGTTTTGCACCACCGCCAAGGGCCCACCCGCCGCCGCCTCGGGCGAGGTGTGCAGCACCACGGTGCCATAGGCGGTGCCCGACATGCGCGCGTCGGAAATCCGCACCATATCGGTGATCCCCTTGCGCAACACCTTGGGCGGCAAGCCCATATTGCCCACCTCGGCCATGCCGGGATAGCCCTTGGGGCCGCAATTCTTCAGCACCATCACGCAGGTCTCGTCGATGTCCAGCGCCTCATCGTTGATCTTGGCCTTGTAATCGTCGATGTCCTCGAACACGACGGCGCGCCCGCGATGCACCATCAGGCCCGGCGTCGCGGCGGAAGGTTTCAGCACCGCGCCTTTGGGGGCCAGATTGCCCTTCAGCACCACGATGCCCCCCGATTGCGTCAGCGCCTTGTCGAAGGGCAGGATCACATCGGGGTTGTCGTTACGCACATCCTTCACCTCGTCCCAGATCGTGCCGCCCGAAACGGTCAGCGCGTCCTTGTGCAACAGCCCGGCCTCGCCCAGCCGTTTCAACACCACCGGCAGGCCGCCGGCATAAAAGAACTCCTCCATCAGATACTTGCCCGAGGGCATCAGGTTCACGATGGTCGGCACATCGCGGCCGCAGCGGTCCCAATCGTCCAGCGTCAAATCCACACCCACGCGCCCCGCCATGGCGAGCATGTGGATCACCGCATTGGTCGAGCCGCCAATGGCCGCATTGGTGCGGATGGCGTTCTCGAAGGCGGGTTTCGTCATGATATCAGAGGGTTTCAGGTCATCCTTCACCATCTGCACAATGCGCCGCCCGGTCATCTGCGCCATCACGCGGCGGCGGCTATCCACCGCCGGAATCGCCGCATTGCCCGACAGCGCCATCCCCAACGCCTCAGCCATCGAGGCCATGGTCGATGCCGTGCCCATGGTGTTGCAGGTGCCTGAAGACCGGCTCATCGAGGCTTCGGCCTCCAGAAACTCCTCCTGCGTCATCTCCCCCGCCTTCACGGCCTCGGAGAATTTCCACAGATGGGTGCCCGAGCCCACCCGCTCGCCGCGGAAATAGCCGTTCAGCATCGGCCCGCCCGTCACCACGATCGACGGAATGTCGGTCGAGGCGGCCGCCATGATCAGGCTGGGCGTCGTCTTGTCGCAACCGACCATCAGAACCGCGCCATCAATGGGTTGCGCGCGCATCGCTTCCTCCACCGCCAAGGCGGCGAGGTTGCGATACATCATCGCCGTCGGGCGGAAGGTGTTTTCGGAGGCCGAGAACACCGGCACCTCCACCGGGAACCCGCCGGCCTCCCAGACCCCCGCTTTCACCTTTTCCGCCAACTCGCGCAGGTGGCCGTTGCAAGGCGTCAGGTCCGACCAGGTGTTCAGGATGCCGATCACCGGGCGCCCGTCGAACAGGTCATGCGGGTGGCCCTGATTTTTCAGCCAGCCGCGATGATAGATCGTATCGCGCGAGGTGCCACCGAACCAATGTTGCGAGCGCAGCTTGCGGGGCCAAGGGGCGGGTTTGAAACTCATTCTGGCCTCACAGTTTCTGGACAGTGACGGGGGCGGTTTGCGCGGGCACCTGCACCAGCGGATTGCGCAGCGGCAGGCCAAAGGCCGGCACTTCGATCTCAAATTCATCACCCGGCTGGCAGGTGATGCCATCGGCAAAGCTCAGCGTGGCGGTGCCAAAGAAATGCACATGCAGATCGCCGGGTTGGCGGAAGATCGGGTATTTGAAATGGTGGTGTTCGAGGTTCGCGAGGCTGTGGCTCATATTCGCCTCGCCCGAGACGAAGGGCTTTTCCCAGATCACCGCGCCCTTGCGGCGGATGCGGCTTTGGCCCTCCACATGCTCGGGCAGATCGCCCACCAGCAGTTCCGGGCCAAAGGCGGCGGGGCGCAGTTTGGAATGCGCGAGCCACAGGTAATTGCCGCGTTCCGTCACATGGTCGGAAAACTCATTGCCAAGCGCAAAGCCCAAACGGAACGGCGTGCCATCGGCACCGATCAGGTAAATCCCAGCGATTTCAGGCTCTTCTCCCGCGTCCAGCGCACAACCGGGTGACACCAGCGGCATGCCCGGCGCGGCGGCGGTATGGCCATTGCCCTTGTAGAACCATTCCGGCTGCGCCCCGATGGCACCCGCCTCGGGGCGTCCGCCCTCCAGCCCCATGCGGAACATCTTCATGCTGTCGGTCAGGGTTTCCGGGTCGGCCTTGGCATGCATGGCGTTGCGCGTCGCGGCGCTGCCCAGATGGGTGAGGCCAGTGCCGGTCAGGTGCATATGGCAGGGGTCGGGGTGGTCGACCGGCAGCAGCACCCGGCCCTCGGCCAGTGCGGCGGCCAGATCCACCGCCTCTCCCTGACCGCGTGCCGCGACCTCCGCCACCAACCCATGCCCGGCGGCCATCGCGGCCTGCGCCAGCTCGATCACCGAAGCCGCCCCCGGCACCACATGCGCCACCTCCCCGATACGCGCCACCACGGCGCGGCCATGGGCCGTCTGAATTTGCGAAAGGAACATGGCTCAGCCCTGCTTCTGCTTGTTGTAGACATCAAAGAACACGGCGGCCAGCAGCACCAATCCCTTGATCACCTGTTGATAATCAATGCCGATCCCCATGATCGACATGCCGTTGTTCATCACGCCCATGATGAAGGCACCCACGACCGCGCCCACGATCTTGCCCGACCCGCCCGACATCGAGGCCCCGCCGATGAACACGGCGGCGATCACATCCAGCTCCACCCCAAAGCCCGCTTTCGGCGTGGCGGTGTTCAGGCGCGCGGCAAAAACCAGCCCGCCAAGCGCCGCCAGAACCCCCATATTCATGAAGGTGTAAAAGGTCAGTCGTTCCGTCTTGATGCCCGACAGTTTCGCGGCTTTCTCATTGCCGCCAATGGCATAGACGCGGCGGCCCAGCGTGGTGCGCTCGGTGATGAAGGCATAGATCACCGTCAGCGCCACCATGGAGATCAGCACATTCGGCAGCCCCCGGAACCCCGCCAGCTTCCACACCACGAACATCAGCGCCGCAGAGATCACCGCATTGCGGGCGGCGAAGAAGGCAAAGGGTTCCATCTCCATGCCATAGCGTGCGGCCCGGTTGCGCCCCTGCACGGCCAGCCAGACCAGCACGCCCACGGCCACCACGCCCGCCAGCAGCGCCGTCACATTCGGCTTGTCCACCCCGAACAGGTCGGGGATGAAGCCGTTGGACAGCGCCTGAAACGATTTCGGAAACGGCCCGATGCTTTGCCCCGCCAGCAGCCACAGCGACAGGCCGCGGAACACCAGCATACCCGCCAGCGTCACGATGAAAGACGGGATACGCCAGAAGGCCACGAAATAGCCCTGCGCCGCGCCGATCAGCGCGCCCACCATCAGGCTCACCGGGATCACCACCCAGACCGGCAATTCCCATGTCACCAGCATCACCGCCGCCAGCGCGCCCACAAACCCCATGACCGACCCGACCGACAGGTCGATATGCCCGGCCACGATCACCATCAACATGCCAAGCGCCATGATGATGATATAGCTGTTTTGCAGGAACAGGTTGGTGATGTTCACAGGCTTCAACAGCGTGCCATCGGTCACGATCTGGAAGAACACCATGATGGCGATCAACGCGAACAACAGCCCGTAATCGCGCATATGTTTCATCAGATAGGCGCTGACGCCGGTTTTCGCGGTCTGGTTCATCCCTGCCCCCCTTATTCTGTCACGATGAGCGACATGATGCGCTCTTGTGTGGCCTCCGCCGCGGTCAACTCGCCCACGAAAGCCCCCTCATTCATCACATAGATGCGGTCACACATCCCCAGCAGCTCCGGCAGTTCGGAGGAGATCATGACGACCGCCTTCCCCTGCGCCGACAGGTCATTGATGATGCCGTAAATCTCATACTTGGCGCCCACGTCGATGCCCCGCGTCGGTTCATCCAGGATCAGCACCTCCGGCCCGGTGAACAGCCATTTCGACAGCACCACCTTTTGCTGGTTGCCGCCCGACAGGTTCATCACCTTCTGGAAAACGCTGGGCGTGCGAATGCGCATGGCGGCGCGATAGCCCTCGGCCACCTCGGTTTCGCGGGCGTCATTGATGATCCCACGCGACGACACGCCCTCAAGGTTCGCAAGGCTGGTATTGGTCTGGATCGTGTCTTCCAGCACCAGCCCCAGCGATTTGCGATCCTCGGTCACATAGGCCAGCCCCGCCGCAATGGCCCGGCTGACGGTGGAGGTATCGGCGGGCTTGCCCTGCACCGACACCCGGCCCGAGATATTGCGGCCATAGCTTTTGCCGAAAATGCTCATCGCCAGTTCGGTGCGCCCCGCGCCCATCAGCCCGGCAATCCCCACCACCTCGCCCGCGCGGGCAGTCATCGAGACGTTGCGGATCACCTGCCGCTCGGCATGTTCGGGGTGCCAGACATTCCAGCCCTCCACCTCGAACAAAACATCCCCCGCCCGCCGCTCGCGCTCGGGATAGCGGTTCGCCATGTCGCGCCCCACCATGTCGCGCACGATGCGATCTTCGGTGATCGGCTCCTTATGCGCATCCAGCGTCGAAACCGTGGTGCCATCGCGGATCACCGTCACGCTGTCGGCCACCCGGCGCACCTCGTTCAACTTATGGCTAATGATGATCGAGGTGACGCCCTGCGCCTTCAGCTCCAGCAGCAGGTCCAGCAGCGCCTGACTGTCGCTTTCCGACAGGGCGGCGGTCGGTTCATCCAGGATCAGCAACCGCACATCCTTGGACAGCGCCTTGGCGATCTCCACCAATTGCTGCTTGCCCACGCCCAGCTTGCCCACCTGCACGCCGGGGCCTTCATTCAGCCCCACCTTGCGCAACAGCGCCTCGGTCTGGCGAAAGGTCTCGGGCCAGTTGATGACACCCTGCGCCGCCCGCTCATTGCCCAGAAACAGGTTCTCGGCAATCGACAGCAGCGGCACCAGCGCCAGCTCCTGGTGAATGATGATGATCCCGCGATCTTCGCTGTCGCGGATCGAGCGGAATTGGGCCAAAGCCCCATCGTAATGAATTTCGCCGTCATAGCTGCCCGCCGGATAGACGCCCGAAAGCACCTTCATCAGCGTCGATTTCCCGGCGCCATTCTCGCCGCAAATCGCATGAATCTCGCCCTGCCGGACGATCAGGTTCACCTTGTCCAGCGCCTTGACGCCCGGAAAGGTCTTGGTGATGTGGCGCATTTCCAGCAGCGCGGTCATGGGTCTGCCCCTCGGCTTGCAGGTCAGGTGAGGCCGCCCCCCGCTTGCGAAGGGCGGCCTCGGAGACATCCTTAGGGAGGATGATTACTGGATCTGGTCTTTGGTGTAGTAGCCGGACCCGATCAGGATCTGCTCCCAATTGGTCGCATCCACGCCCACCGGCTCCAGCAGGTAGGAGGGCACCACCTTCACCCCGTTGTCATAGGTGGTGGTGTCGTTGATCTGCGGCTCGGTGCCTTTCAGCACGGCATCCACCATGCCCACGGTCACCTTGGCCAATTCGCGGGTGTCCTTGAAGATGGTCGAATATTGCTCGCCTGCGAGGATGGATTTCACCGATTGCACCTCGGCATCCTGCCCAGAAACGATCGGCATCTTCAGATCGCCCGAGCCATAGCCCACGCCTTTGAGCGAGGACAGAATGCCGATCGACAGCCCGTCATAGGGCGACAGAACGCCATGCACGGCCTTGTCGGTGTAATTGGCCGACAGAAGGTTATCCATGCGGGCCTGCGCCACCGCGCCATCCCACCGCAGCGTGCCCACCTTGTCCATGCCCATCTGGCCCGAGCCGATGACGATGCTGCCATCGTCGATCAGCGGTTGCAGCACCGACATGGCCCCGTCGTAGAAGAAGAAGGCGTTGTTGTCGTCCGGGCTGCCGCCGAACAGTTCCACATGCCACGGCTTCACATCCGGGAAGCGCTCCTTGAGGCCATTCACCACGCTGGTCGCCTGCTGCACGCCGACCTTGAAATTGTCGAAGGTGGCGTAATAGTCCACATTGCCGCTGTCGCGGATCAGCCGGTCATAGGCGATCACCTTGATATCGGCGGCGGCGGCGTTTTCCAGCGCGTTGGACAGGGTGGTGCCGTCAATCGCGGCAATCACCAGCACATCCACGCCCTTGGTGATCATGTTCTCGATCTGGGCAAGCTGGTTGGGGATGTCATCCTCGGCATATTGCAGATCGGTTTCATAGCCAGCGGCCTGGAACTCTTTCACCATCGAATCCCCGTCCGAGATCCAGCGGGCCGACGATTTGGTCGGCATCGAAATGCCTACGGTTTCGGCGGCAGCCTGATAGGCCACAAAAGAGGCGCACATCGCCAGCGCCGCGGCGACGGATTTCAGTTTCATCATCTCTCTCCCTGACTGGGGGCTGCCGTCTCTCCCACGGGCCCCTCTCCTCCTGTGGCCTGGTCTCCGCGAAGCACCCCCCGCAGAACGGCCTGCGCTGGTCATACTCCGCGTTGCCATATCATCAAAATGACATTATCCGTATTCTGCATATCAAAAATGGTATTCGCATGGCCCTTGCCCTGAAACCCGCGCAATTGCGCCTGATCGTCGAACTGGCCGAACAGCGGCAATTGCAACTGGCGGCCGATGCGATGGGCCTGACCCAACCCGCCGCCTCGCGCATGTTGGCCGAGGTGGAGCGGATGGCGGGGGCCGTGCTGTTCCTGCGCCAGCCCAAGGGCATGGCCCCGACCGAGGCAGGCGCGGTGGTGATC
>ERZ761609.2543-NODE-2543-length-13313-cov-46.923216_pt1 | contig 13313 bp, 8 predicted proteins | sample MGYA00511163_ERZ761609 | MGnify/ENA primary metagenome ERZ761609 (study PRJEB28899, sample SAMN02445070) | bioreactor sludge metagenome | biome: EBPR sludge | place: Australia: Brisbane, Thorneside Wastewater Treatment Plant | collected 2011-12-16 ... | reverse complement strand
TTAATGGGGATAGTTACCAGATATTAAACCATGCATCACTTCCGGTCACACCCGGGCAAACCACCATTCCCTTTCCTCACTTCAAACAACTGTGCATCAAGGCGGGGATAGACTACGCCGAGTGGTTTGTTGAGTACCTACACAAAACCGGCATCCTGTTCTATCAGCAAGGTGCTTTTCAGGATCAGATTATTCTCGACCAGAACTGGGCAATTGAAGCGGTTTACAAACTATTTGACCCCAAAGGCAAGGCCAAACCTAAAATCCTGCGCTGGGATGGTGGCTTTTTCGGCGATGACACCAGCACATTCTGGCCAAAGGTTAATGAAACCGAACGTGAGATTTACCTCAGTTTCATGCGTAACTGCGGGATTTGCTATCAGGTCAAGCCTCAGCAAAATGATAAGGAACAGATACCGTTTACTGAGCGCAAATTCGTTATCCCGGCGTTATTACCCGCCAGTATCAGCGTCAAGGACACATGGCAACCACTGGAACAGGACTGGCTGCTGGAAGTCGAGTATGACTTTCTACACCGCAGTATCATTGAACGCATCATCATCCGGCTAGGCGAAACCTACCCCGGCAGTGACCCGTGGTACACAGGTGTCTATTGCCCGACTGAACACGGTCAAATCCTGCTGGAGTGTGCGTATCAGGATAAAAGTCAGTCAACTGAAGGCATTCTACGTTTCCAGCTACGTGGTAATCAGCTTGACGTATTGCGGGACATCTTGCGCAAACTGGTCAGTGAAACTAGCCCACACAAGCGCTACCGGGAATACTTGCGCAAAGGCATCCATGCAGCAAGGGAATCCTTGCCTGAATTCAAGGAACAAACCGCCCCGCGTTCCCGTCTGGATGACACCAAACCGGCGAAGAAAAGCATCAATTTGTTTATCTCCTATTCACATAAGGACGAGAAATACAAGAATCGCCTTGAAGAACACCTGACCGCCATTAAACGCACACTACCGCTAATTGCCTGGAGCGACCGTTCCCTGTTTTCCGGCGAATCGGTGGATGAACAAATCTTCCAGCAACTGGACACTGCCGATATTGTCCTGCTACTCATCAGCCCCGCATTCATTACTTCCGATTACTGTTTCACCAAGGAAATGGTGCGTGCATTGGAACGCTACCGCGAAAAGGGCAATGTGGTGATCCCGGTCATCATCCGCCATACCGAAGGCTGGCGTGACCACGAAATTGGTGCAATCACTGCCTTGCCCAAAGACGGCAAGCCTTTAGCCGAATGGCGCAACAAAGATAAATTCTGGGGCAGCGTGGAAGACGGGATTCGTGAGCAGGTCAAAAAGCTCATGAAAACCTGAGCAGAGGTGTCACATGCCCCACCCCACCCGTAAACCCGCCCGCTGGCTGTTATGGTCAAGCCTGTGTATGCACCACTGAACCATTCCCGCGCTACCGAATCCAATCAGGCAGGCAATAACATAACGTGAGGAAAACCTGCCATGAAAACCATCATCCCTGCCCTGCTTGCCGCCGCCACGCTGACTGCCTGCGCCGCACCACCCGCCGGACATGGCGGCAACCCGATTCCGCCCCCCTTGCAAACGCTGCCGCTGACCGCTACCCAAGATGCCAACCTGCGCACCCTGTTGGGTCTGCTGCCCAGCAGCCCCTTCACCGTAGCGGTGCTGGATCGTGATGCCAGTTACACCCTGACTGCCGGAGACATCGCCATCACCCGAGGCGGTGTCACCAATGGCGAAATCAGCCGCCGCCCACTGAACCGCGCGGATGTAGACACCATCAACGGCACGGCAGGCAACCCGCTGGCAGAAGCCGCCCGCCAGTTGCAAGCCGCTGAAGCCAAATGGAAACAAAAGCGCCCGCAACATTACGCCTATACCCTGCAACGCTCCTGCTTCTGCGCCCCTGATTACCGCAAACCGATTGAAATTCGCGTCTTCAAGGGCAAAGTGCAGCAAGCCAGCCTGTTGCCGGAAAACGTGCCGCTGCCCGCCGAACGCAAAGCCGAAGCCCTGACCATTGACGGTCTGTTCCGCATGATCCACGAAGCCATCGACAACAAGGCCGCCAGCGTGAGCGTGGAATACGACAGTCAGTATGGCTACCCCACCAGCATTAGCATTGACCGTGACCAGCGGATGGCTGACGAGGAAGTCTACCTGTCTGCCAGCAATTTCAAGATTGCCAGCGGCCTGAAACCCAAACAGGGGTGGTAACGACGTATACTTGGCATACACACCAACCTTTGGGAGGATTCATGAACAAAAACCAGCTCAAGAGCATCTTGCGCAACGCGGTCATGGCGGCTCTGCCGGTAACGGTGGCAGGCTGTGCTTCTGATCCCGTCACGGATAAACCGCCGGTGTCGACCGACCCGTGCCGTGGCCCCGTTACCCGTTCGCCGGGGCATAGTGAAATTACTGCGCCGGTCTACAGCATGAATGTGCCACTTTCCACCACAGAATGCGCCAAACTGTGCCAGAAACTGGCACGCAAGGAACATGACTACGAGTGGAGCACCCTGATTGGCATGGAAAACTTCAAAGCCAGCAAGTGCGACACCAAACTGGATGCCCAAGGTCAGGGGCAACTCAGTTGCACGGCTGACTACACCATGGTCGATTCCGACTATACCAATGCTCCCGGCTGCTATTCACCGCCGCGCCCAATGGTCGGGCGGATGCCTGCTGGTCTGCATGTCGAGCCGGTGGAAGCCGCTACCCTGCTGGGTGACTACTTCGCCGACATGGCAGCGATGGAAACCGCCGCCATCACCGCTTTCCGCTACCTTGCCCGCGAACTGGAGGCTTACCAGGCACCTGCCGAACTGATCCGGCTAGCCAAAACCGCCATCATCGAGGAAACCGGGCACGCCCAACTGGCAGGCTTGCTGTCGCAGGCGTGTGACACTGCCGTGCCCCACGTCGAAGTGGCGGATTTCCAGCTCCGCTCCCTGTTTGAGATTGCACTGGAAAATGCCGTCGAAGGTTGTGTCAACGAAACCTTTGCCGCTGCCTGTGGTTTGTGGCAACACGAACAGGCCGGGCTAGAAGTTTTCCGTGCCGTGATCGGGCATATTGCCGAGGAAGAGATCGGGCACGCGGCCTTGTCGTGGGCAATCCACGAATGGGTAATGCCGCAACTGACCGCCTCACAACAAGCCCATGTCCGTCAGGCACAAGCCGCAGCAATAGAGGTGCTAGCACAGAAATTCCTGCATGAAGAACACCCGCTGGTACGTCAGGCTGTCGGTCTGCCACAACAGGCGGAAGCCGCCAGCCTGTTCCAGCAGTTGCGCACCCACCTGTGGGAACCGCGCATCCATTGCTGAGTTTACCTGTCGTGGGCAAGCCCATTGCTGCCCACGCTGGCAACATTGCGCCATCTCAATGCAAACCCCGCCCAGAAACACGATGATGCCTGCTTTGACAAACAGCAAGGGCAACAAGTGATGGAAAGCAAACACAAATGGCTGGCAGGCGGTGCAGGCTTGTTGTTGGGAATGCTGGCAATGCAACTCTGGCATGGCTACCAGTACCCTATGCGCCCCCTGTTCGTGGAAATCGTCAACATGCGCCAGGACGACATTCCCCTGCTGAAAATCGAGCATGGCAACGACCTCAGCCAGGAAAAAATCCTCCTCACCCAACTACGCAGCGGCGAATCGCGCTACATCAGCCTCAACCACGAACCGGGCAAAGGCTATAGCGTGGAAACCCAGTTCGCCGACGGGCAAAAGACGGAAGCCTGCGTCGGCAAGCTATCCACCCGTTGGTCAAACCGGGTGATCATCACCAGCAACGGCGTGTTCAGCAAGGATTGAAACAACCTTATTGGGTACGTCGACTCTGGAACAAGCCATAGGCTGCCAAACCGCAATACACGCCAGTCTGTCCATGAATGTCCGCACCACTAATACCGGCTACCTGCCATTGGGTGGCAACGGCTGCGAAAGGCCCAGCGGGAGGAGCATCAAGATTGAGGGTCAATACACTTGGTACTCCCTTCCAGTGGCTTACCATATTCTGTGTATTGGTGAAATACACCACCGGGTCATTTTGCGAACCACACATCATAAGTGGTGCAGTAGGTGTCCAGGGATCCCGCAAGTCGGCATCCTTGACCAAAGCACGCACCTCGTTGACCGGGTTGCTGGGGTTAGCCACCGCATCAGCCAGATAAGCCGTGCGGAAAGCATCAGACAACAAGTGTGGCGAACCAAACCCGGCTTGCTGGAATGGCTGTATGCCCGGCAGTGCAGGCGCTATGCCGCTAAAGATGGCAGTAGCGGGTAAAAGCCCGCTAGTTACCGCAGCCGTATGCCCACCTGCACGAGGTAATGCCGTTTCAGCCGTTGCGGCAAAATCCGTCGAGTACACCTCACTGGCCACCGTATAAATATCGTGCGATTTTTCCAACGCTGTCAGATACATGGGGGCAAATAAAGTTGCACCACCATTGACATAGCCAGTCATGATGGTATCGAGGAAATTCAACATCGCATACGGCCCGGAAATCGGCACAGACGCACGTACTGGCACGCCTTTGGCCTGTAACGCCTTGTGGGTTGCCATTGCCACATAGCCACCTTGCGAAAGGCCAGAGACAAACAGGTCTGGTGACATGTTGATGCCAAGAGCGGTACTGTATTCCTGCACATGGGCGAGAGCATCCTGCATTTCCCCAACTTGTTGTGCTTCATCTATGTAAGGGTGATAACCCAGGGAAGAATCTGCATAGCCCGCATAATTGGGGGCAATCACGATATAGCCACGCGAGGCATACAGCGCCAGCAGGATAACGGCTTCGCTCGCGGCGGGATTGGCAGAATCCGCCAACAATTGCGACAAGTCATAGCGGCTGTCGCTGGAAGTACCGTGGGCATACAACAAGGTGGGGCGCTTGCCTGAGCAATTGGCACTGCTTCCCGTTGGCAACATGATGACACCGGAAGAAGTGGTGGCTTCCCCTGCGCCGCCACGGGTGGCATACGACATGCGCAACAACTGGACATCACATTTGCTGGAAGAACCTGCAACTGCATCCGCCGCATCGAACAAAGGCTTGCTTTGACTACCTGTTGCCGTCAGTGACGCATACACATTCGCACCAACATACCCAACCTGATACGGAGCGCTTGATGGTAACAGGGAACTGCTTTCCCCTCCTCCACACCCGGACATACCAAAGAAAACCAGCGAAATAAAGGTTAACTGCGTGATTTTTTTAAACATATCAAATCTCCTCTTTCCTAGCCACAAACATCGTTACACAAATAAAAAGCGTTTGCTAATTATTTTCTATACCGGTAATTTAAAAAGTAATTGATAGAAAGATAACGTAAGAGGAGGAGCAAATGATGAGTATGTCTATATTCAGACCAACCCCTTTTTATCTGGCGTGTCTGGTGGGGCTATCAGGCACGGCACAGGCAGGCGGGTTGGGTGTCACCGTCCAGAGTGCATCAGGGGGCGGAACGGCTGCTACCGGGCACGCGCTTGCCGATGATGCTTCCGCCATGTACTACAACCCAGCACTGCTGTCTTCCCTTGAAGGGACACAAATCAACACCGGGGTTGGTTTGCTAAGCACGGATACCAAACTGACCAACCGGGGCAGCACATTACCCACTGGCCTGGGCGGTACAGTGGTACAGGGCAACAACACTGCCAAACCGGGAGGCTTGTCTGTCACCCCCAGTTTTTACTACAAACGCGACTTGTCAGAGAAAATGGCGTTCGGCGTAGGTGTCAATACGCCATTTGGAGTCTCGACCGAATACGATCCTGACAGTTTCGTCCGTTATGAAGCGCTGGAATCCTCCCTGAAAACCGTCAACATCAACCCGGCAGTTTCCTGGAAGCTCAATGACAAACTGGCAGTAGGGGCTGGCGTCAATGTACAGATTGCCCATGCTGAACTAGGAAAAGCGCTGGGTTTAGGGGCTAACCAAACTGTCGACAGCAAATCACTGGTTAAAGGCGAGAGCGTGGGCTTCGGGGCAAACGTTGGCGTAGCTTACCATCCCACTGACAGAACCACCCTGTCTGCCAGTTATCGTTCATCAGTCAAGCACGAGCTGGATGGTGACGTAAAGTTTACCCTATCGCCTGCTGCACAGGCCAATCCGCTAGCGGCGGCTGCTTTTGTCAACCAAAAAGCCACCACAGACCTAAAAATGCCAGCATCCGTTTCCCTTGCGGCTGCACATCAAGTCAATGACAAACTGGCGGTGCATGGTGATGCGACCTGGACACAATGGTCATCTGTTCCTGAAATTCGGATCAAGTTTCCAGACCGGACACTGCCGGATTCGGTGACTGACCTGCAATGGGAAGATACTGTACGGCTGGGTGGTGGCATCACCTACAAAATGAATGACACGACCAAACTGCGGGCGGGTATTGCGTTTGACCCCACGCCGACACCGAGTGACAAAAACCGTACTCCACGCGCCCCCAGTGCAGATAACTGGTGGTACTCTGCTGGCGTTGCGAAAAAACTGCGCAAGAATCTGGAACTGGATGCCAGCGTATCCCTGGTAAAACCGGAGGATGTCACCATCAACTACACGACACCGGGCACATCACTTTCCAATTACACCACACGCGCAGACGTAAACTCTGACGCCATATCGGGAGCCATCTCGCTGAATTACCGTTTTTAAATCCCACGCTACACTACGGGGGCAATCCATTTTGCCCCCGTTCCCTGCCAAAACGTTTACAACATCCTCTCCAGCCCGTACTTCGCCTTGAATTCCTCTGCCTGCGTCTGGTAATGGCTGATCAGGTTGAGTGTCCATGCCAGTCGCTGTCTTACCGCATCATCGTCAGCACGTGGCTGGAGACTGGTTTGCCAGTCCACCAGTGATTGCCGGACAGCCTGATCCGGGGTGTTTTCCAGTCGCTGCAACGCCCGGTCGATAGCCCGGAAAGCGGCTTGTCCGAAAACAGGTTCGGTAGCTTGGCGTTTCACTCTTTCTGCGTCCAGTTGCTGCAAGGTGGCGACAGATGCACTAGCAGCGAAACCTAGCCCTGCCCCGTCACGCACATCTGCCAAATCGTGCGCCAACGCTTGGATACCGCGCGCAGTCTCCATCCGCGCCAGTGCATAACCGTAATGTGCTGCCAGATAGGCATGTTTGGGCGAAGCCTGTTTGACCGCTTGCTGCCAGTTGCTGAAGGTTGCCTGATCCGCATCATCGGGTGGGCGCTGATCGCGGATGCTGCGCCACTCACGGTACTCCTGTTCCAGGGTTTGCAGGCTGTTTTCCAGCAATGGCAAGGCTTCGGTAGCCTGCATCTCGCCCAGCAACGCCCAGGCACTGGCTTGCAACGCCGGGTTGCCCTCATCCCCCGCCCGCTTGAGCAACTCGGCTATGGCTTCGGCTCGCGGGGCAGTATCTGCGAAACGTTTCAGCGCTGCCTCCTGATTTTCCGGCAACAGGTGCTTGTCGCTGGTATAAGGCAACAACGCCTTGCCACTGTGCAACTGGGTCAATGCCTGTACTGCGGCGCGGCGCAGCAGGATATTGGGATGTTCGCTCAACGCTTGCACCTGCTGGATGACGGCTGCCCGCAACTCGCTGCTGATGCCTTCCGCATCGGCATTAAACAGGCTCAGGGCACGCTGACGCAGGCTGAAATGGGCGGAATCGTCCCCCAGCAATTGCAGCAACACTTGCATCTGACGGTTGGGATCAGGGGTATTGGAGGCTTCCAGCAACAACTGGCGATGCGCCTGCCCGCCGATCACCGGCAAATAATCCGGGTTGAGACCGTATTGCAAGCTGCCGTAATAGAAGGTTTGAATGTCATGCCAGCGCAGGGTACGCCGGGCAGATTTGTCTATCCCCGTGTAAAGCACCAGCGGTGACTGATAAAAAGCCGCGTCCAGTTTCGCCTTGAAACTGCGGGCGGATGCCGGGGCAAGCGTGGCGGGCAAAAGCTGCTGTACCTGCGGGTCATCGAACAAGGGCAGTACGGCATCAATATCCACACGGGCAATGGGTGGCAAGCGTTCGCGGTAAGCCAGCAAGACCGGCAAAGCACGTTTGTCGCCCAGAATCCCCAGTGCAAACAGGATTGGGCGAGCGCTTTCCGTATCCAGTGCCGGGTTCTGGAAGGCTTCCAGCAAGGCAGGCACCACACTGGCATCACCCAGCAACGCCAGCGCTGATGCTGCCACCGTGCGGATTTCCTGCCGTTCCTGCGCATCCTGAAAACGTGCCAGCAGGACAGGCACAGCACCCTCGTAAGCCATTGCCACCAGTGCTTCCATCGCGCCAATGCGGGGTTCCAGCCGTTCCTGCGGGTTCGACACCAGCGCCAGCAGCGCATCGGCGGCACTGGCATCACCCATCTGCCCGAGAGCGTTAGCAGCCGTACTGCGTACCCGTTCCCATTCCGCCGGGTCTTGCAGACGTGCCAGTAAAACGGGAGCAGATTCCGCCCGACCGATAGTGCCCAATGCTTCAGCGATATAGCTACGTTCTTCCTGCAAACGCTTGCGGTCTGCCAGCATGTCGTGCAACAGATTTGCCAGCCGGGCATCATCCACACCGATAGCCCGTGGAATGAGGTAAGCCACGTTGTTGGTGTTCAGCACAGACGGCAGGCTGTCGATCACACTGGCATCCTGCAAAAAAGCCAGCAGCAGGAAAGCGACTTCGCGCCGGTTGGCATCCTTGTGTTCCAGCAGACTGCGCAGAGCCGGGGCAATATCCATGCGCTGCAATACCGCCCGCAGCATTCCGGTATCCTCAGCCGGTTGCTGCATGAGCAGGTCACGCATCAGACCACTGACTGTCTGGCTACCATCGGCTATGCGGGTGCTGGCACTGGCATCCTGCATGAACCATTCAACCAGCGCCTGCACCACACGCGGGTCGCTGAAATTGCTTTCCGACTGGGTAGTGCCGTTTTGTTGCAACTGTTCCAGCCACGCAGCCGCGTCAAACGGAACAGGCATGGTCAACGGGTTCAGCATGACAGACCACTGCCCCGGATACATCTGTGTACCAGGGCTGGCAGCCACCTGCTGGAGCAATGCCAGTCCCCACGGGGTTTTGAGTGACCCCAGGCTGCCGAAAATGGCATCCCGCAACGGGTCATGTTCCTGCTCAGCCGTATCAGGTGAAGGCGGAACGTTGGGTGACAACGGCGCTGCCTTGGCAACAGGCGGGCTGACTTGCGCTTGCCTGACCAAGGTTTCGCGCTTGTCCTTGCAACCGGGTGCGGGTTTGGCATCCGGCATGACCTGCCCCAGCAGGGTGGAAACCTGACAGTATTCACCCGCTTCGATGTAGGCTGAAAAACGGCTATCCGCAGGCTGGCTGCCGATCAGTTCCCGCAGCAGCAAGCTGTAATCCTGCACGTCGCGCTTGGGATAACGCTTGTCGAGTTCCAACTGGTTGCGGCTCAGACCGGTTTCGTAAGCGTAGCGCTGCTGCCCGAACGGGTCGGGAAACTTGCTGGTTCCGGTATAGACTTCCACCCGGTCATTGTTGCCATTGCCCAGCCGCAAATGCTTGCTGCTGGCTTGCAGGTAAGCCACCACACTGAACCAGATACCCGCCAGTGCCAGCAGCGATGTACCCGTCGCCATGACGGTGCGGCGCAAGCGCATGTGGTTTTTCCAGTGCGTGTTCCAGCTTTCGATCCCGCCGGAAAACATGTCGTGGTACAGCTCGTACCACACGGTCTGGTCACGCTGCTGGCGGCGCAGGATGCGAGCCTGTTCCAGCTTGTCCAGCACCTTGCCGAGTTCCGCCGGTTTCAACCCCACCAGTGTGGCAAGATCATCCGGGGTGTAAGCCATTTTGGTTCCGCGCCGACTGATCAGATGATCAAAGGCTTTGGAAGCCACCTGTTTTTCCCGGTCAGCAAAGCGCTTCAGCACATGGTTGACGTAATTTTCCAGCAAGCCTTTCGCGCCACCCGCCTTGCGGTAAGTGGCAAGACGCAGGGTTCTGGACGGGTCATCCTTGTCCAGTTCCCACAACTGCGAGCAAACGATTTGCAGGTAAGGCGGCTCCACGCTGTCGGCACTCACACCTTGCACCAGACTGGCAGCGTCACGGCTCAGGTCACGGCTGAGCAAGTCGTGCAACAACTGTTCCAGCAGTTCCGGCTCGTAATGGTAGCCTGCCATCGACAACGGGGTAGTAATGGCTTCACGTGCCCCGGCTTCACTGAGCTTTTCCAGCCGGTAATAGTTGCCAAACAGCGGGTTGGGCAGGTGCGGCTTGAAGGCATTCAGTTCCAGCGCAAAATCTTCACGCATCGAAAACACCAGCGCCACGGGTACATCATCTGCCAGGATCACATCTGCCAACTGGTCAATGAAGGGCTGGAAACTGTCACGGTGATGCACAAAACGGTAGCGGAAAAATTCCTCAAACTGATCCAGCACCACCACCAGCGGCTGGCTTGCCAACGGTGCAAGGGTGTGGAAAAAACTGGTCAGTGTCAGGTCATCCGCTGTGGCAGGCAGGCTGTCGTGCCGTTCCAGCAATGCCTTGCGCACCGCTTGCTGCAAGCCCGCCAGTGGCGGGGCTACCCAGTCGTTGTAATACACCACATCCAGATGAAAGCCATCCTCCGCCTTGAGGATCGGCAGCACGGCAGCCTGCAACAGCGAGCTTTTCCCCACCCCAGTAGCGGCAAACAGCAAGGTCAGACGGTTGGCAGGAATCTTGCTGGTCAGGGCAGCGGTATCCGCCGCTCGCCCGTAAAAGCTGGCTTGTTCGTGTTCCTGATAAGGGCGCAAGCCGGGATAGGGTGTGGTGGTCATGGGACATCCTTGTGACTTGTGAGGTATTGCTGACTAGACAGGCATTCAGCCAATTTGTTCCGCAGGTTGTCGCTGGCACGCGACTTTCAGGCATCCATTATCTTTCCTTATTGCCTGCACCATTCCTGCAAACACCTGCCCTATGCTATAGCGCAAAAGCAGGTATTTTGTGCAACCGTGTTCAAGGAGATCAGGTATGCGGCTGTCTTTGTCCAGAATATTCGGTGCTGGTTTGCTGGTGCTGATTGTGGCAGGCGTATTGCTGCCGGAAAGCCCGCGCATTCCGGTACAGGGTGCAACAGCCAAAGACTGGAATCCGCAATCGTTCTGGTATTACCCGTGGGGAATTTCCGGCACACACAAGGGCATCGACATTTTCGCCAAGGAAGGCACACCCGTATTGGCAAGCACTCACGGGCTGGTGATCCGCAGCGGGGTGGATAGCATCGGCGGCAATGTGGTGGCGGTGCTGGGGGCGAAATGGCGCATCCACTATTACGCCCACCTGCAAACCATCGGGGTGACAAGCGGGCAATGGATCGCGGCAGGTACACACCTCGGCACGGTTGGAACCAGCGGTAATGCGCAGGGCAAGCCACCGCACCTGCATTACGACATCCGTACTCTGTACCCGCAGGTGTGGTTGTATGACTCCGGGCGGAAACAGGCATGGAAGCGAATATTCTTTGTTGATCCAAATCGTTTCTTTGAAACCTAAAAAGTCATTATTTTCAATGAAATAAATATGCAAAACTCATGATAACAGTCTGCATTTCTCGCATTAAGACCTTGCAAAACTCGCATTAATGTCTAGGATTTCTCGTATCAATGTCACGGGAACTCCGCATGTATCAACGTAACAGCACATCCCTGCTGCTGGAATTGCTGGCAGAATTCAGGATTCTTTACCTGACCGGGCCACGACAGGCAGGCAAAACCACACTTGCCAAAACCATTGCTGCCGAACGCGGGATGCAATACCTGTCGCTGGATGAAGAAGGAGTGCTGGCAGCAGCACGCAATGATCCCCACGGTTTCATCCAGTCGTTTGCCGGGCAGAATCTGGTGCTGGATGAATTCCAGTACGCCCCGGAACTCACTCCCGCCATCAAACGGGCATCAGATAACCTGCCACCGGGGCAAAAGGGCAAATTCCTGCTGACGGGTTCTGCTGATATTTTCAGTTCTGCCCGCACCCAAGAAGCCTTGCCGGGGCATATGGCACGGGTGGAGTTGTGGCCGCTTTCCATCACTGAAATCCGGGGTAGCCGTTTCAACCTGATCGACTATTTGCTGGCAGGTGACTTTTCCTACCAACACGCATTACCCGAACTGGGGCGTGAACAACTGGCGCAAATCCTGCTGGATGGCGGCTACCCGGAAGTGCAAAGCAAAAGCGCACGCGGCAAATCCATCTGGTTCAAATCGTACATACAGGGGCGTTTGTTCAAGGATTTTGAAACGCTGTATGCAGCACGGGGGGAATACCACGCCAAGTTGCAAGCCTTGATCCCTTACCTCGCGGGCTTGAGCGGTAATCTGCTCAAATATGCCAGTGTTGCCAATGATTTGGCGCAAAACGATCAAGTCGTCCGATCCTATATCGAGGCGTTGGAATGGATGTTCATCATCAAGCGCATTTCGCCGTTTGTGAAAAACAGTGCTAAACGCGAAACCGTGGGAATGCCTAAGCTGCACATGGTGGATACCGGGTTGGCTTGCCATTTGCTCGGCATCAAGACAGCGCGGCAACTGGCGACTTCCGCGATTTTTGGCAACTTGTTGGAAAGCTTTATCGTGATGGAATGCTTCAAGCACATGGGTTGGGCGGAGGAGGAAGTTGGCGTTTACCACTTCCGTGACACCAGCAAAAACGAGGTAGATATTGTGCTGGAACGCAGCGGCGGCAAGCTGATCGGGATTGAAATCAAGGCTTCGGCATCGGTGGGTGAGGCAGATTTTAAGGGATTGGTGCAGTTGGCGGAATTTGTGGGGGATAGGTTGGCAGCGGGGTTGGTGTTTTATACGGGGGAGCGGGTGTTACCGTTTCGGGTAGCTGAACGGCAGTTTTTTGCTGTGCCGGTTGGGTTGTTGCTTGCGCTGTTGTGAAGAAACCCCTCCCAGCCTCCCCTTGTCAGGGGAGGTGCAAGAGGCGGTGTGCCATTTGTTTGAACACCTCCGTTGTTCCGGTTACTATCCACTCATCATCACTTATGCTTGACTAACCATGTCTATGACCCCGCTGGAAATCGCCTTTGAGCGCATCGAAGAATGCCGTCGCACCCGCTCGCCCGAACTTGACCTGAGCAAACTCGGTCTGGATGCGATCCCCGAACAAGTGTTTGAACTGACGTGGCTGGAAAAACTGGATGTGTCGGGGGATTGGCGCAACCGAGGAAATACCCGGGAAATCCCCGCTACGATTGGGCAACTCACTGCACTGAGAGAGTTTGATTGCACGTTCAACCAGATCAGTGATCTCGCGCCGCTGCGCGACTTGCCCGCGTTGCAAACGCTAG
>ERZ761609.2540-NODE-2540-length-13330-cov-4.373032_pt1 | contig 13330 bp, 11 predicted proteins | sample MGYA00511163_ERZ761609 | MGnify/ENA primary metagenome ERZ761609 (study PRJEB28899, sample SAMN02445070) | bioreactor sludge metagenome | biome: EBPR sludge | place: Australia: Brisbane, Thorneside Wastewater Treatment Plant | collected 2011-12-16 ... | reverse complement strand
AGCCTGAAGGATGAGCATCGAAGTCCTCTGCCGGGGGTTTCGCAAACCGCAATGCAGCAAGGCGCCTATGTTGCCCGTCTGATTCGCGCGAAACTTGAAGGGCGTCCTTCACTTCCACCGTTTCGCTATCGAGACAAAGGGAGTATGGCCACGATTGGGAGGGCGGCCGCAGTTGCCTCGATCAAGGGATTCGAGTTTGGAGGCTTTGTCGCCTGGTTCCTGTGGCTGGCGGTCCATATCACCTACTTGATCGGCTTTGCGAACCGAGTTTTAACGCTCATTCAGTGGGCTTGGGCGTACTTGATCTTCCAGCGAGGAGCCCGGATCATCACGCATTCAGGTTCGGACCGGGCGGACTAAGTCTACAAAACCGCCTTGAGCGAACTCGGAATCTTGAAGACGGTTCCTGCCTTGATGCCGAACCTCTTAAAGGCTCCGCGCTTCATTTCCAAGACGTACTTCGTAGGGCCTTTGCTTGGCACCCCAGTCGTGTTATGAGGTTTGAGGGCTTCCACATTGAGGACTTTGCCGGCCGCATTCATGTAAGCAATATCGAGCGGGATGTTCGTATTCTTCATCCAGAACGATCGTGGCTCGGCGTCCGGAAAAACGAAGAGCATGCCCTGTCCGATTTTCACGTCGGGATCGTTGAGGAACATCATCCCTTCGTTTCGTTTGCTCGGGGAGTCCATGACCCACACCGTCATCGACTTTCCGCCGTAGGTGATCTTCGCGGTTTTGAGGTCGGAGAGTTGGAACAGTCGGTCGGGATGTTTGACTTGGCCGACAAGTCCTACTTGGCCCATCAAGAGGGTCGGAACCAGAGCGAAAAGGAGGGAAGAGTGCTTAACCATGGTCATCGACTCGCTCTCTCTGGGGAGTAGACGGCTGATTCAGCTTCATGTTTCGCGATAGCGGCCTCGTATTGAAGCGTCGTTCCGATCAAATCGAGGCCCTGAATCAGAGCATTCTTAGTGGCCGGGGCAATATCGAAGCTAAAGACCTCTTGGCCAAGCGTCACGGTCTGGGCGCTGAGGTTGATGGAGACTTCGGCTCCCGAACCCGCTCCTACAAGTATCTGGTGATCGTTTTGAGGAAGCTCGATGAGCAACAGTCCGCAGTTGGCGCTGTTCTGGCGAAAAATATCGCTGTATCCCGGGCTCGAATCCGTCTTCAAGGCGACCACCGCCCGAAATCCGGCCTGCTGGATCGACCAAACGGCATGCTCTCGGGAAGAGCCACAACCAAAGTTCGTTCCGACAACCAGAACGGAAGCGCCTTGAGCTTCCGGCCGGTCCAAGGGGAAATCACCGCCACGGACATCGGAGAAGAGCAGTTCTCCGTACCCCGACCGGCTCACCCTCGAAAGAAATCGTGCCGGGATGATCCGGTCGGTATCGACATTGTTTTCCGGATAGACGGCGATTTTGCCGGAATGGACGGTGAAGCCGGTCACCCCTGGATTTTGGCACAGGACTTGAAAGGAACCGGTCATTCCATGCCTTCCCAACAAAACGGGGAAGGAACACTAAACTCATTCGCCCCGGTGACGCGCCGGGGCCTTTTTTATGTCCGGACCGAGTCAGCGGCGGAGCAAGGACTTGAGCAGGAAGAAGATGTTGGCCGGTCTTTCGGCCAAACGCCGAGAGAAGTAGGGGTACCAGCTGTCGCCGAACGGAACATAAACTCGGACGTTATAGCCGTCCTTTAGGAGCTTTTCTTGGAGATCGCGGCGAATCCCAAACAGCATTTGAAACTCGAATCGCTCCTTCCCAATCTTCTGATCGGCCGCAAACGCACAGATTCGCTCGATCAGTTTCCCGTCGTGGGTCGCAAAGGCAGGATAGACGCCGCGTTCGAGCAACGCTTTGGATCCCTCAAAGTAAGCTTCATCGACGTCGGCTTTGGATTGAAAAGCGACTTCTGCGGGTTCGAGGTAGGCCCCTTTGACAAGCCGGACCCGAGCTTTGAGCCCAATCGTCCATTCGATGTCCTTGGGCGTTCGATGTAAGTAGCTTTGGAGAACCGTGCCCGTGTTGGGCAAGTCGCGAAAGACGCGCTCAACCATTTGAACCGTGCGCTCCGTATATTCGGAGCTCTCCATATCGACCCGCACAAAGTTGCCCGATTCGGCGGCCAGTTCGACGACGGAGCGGTAGTTGGCCTCCGCGAAATCGTCACCAAGATCCAGTCCGCATTGAGTTAGCTTAATGGAGATATTGGTTGTTTCGATAGGCGAGTCTTTGCCGGCAAGCGGGCGGGAACATGGGCTGGCCGCGATCGCATGCAGCATCTCGGCAAACGTTTGGGTGGCGGCATTGGCTTGGGCACGGTCTTTTGTGTTTTCGCCGAGAACGTCGAGCGATACGTAGTAGCCTTGTGAAACCAGGCGTTCCGCCTCCTGAATGGCTTGTGCGACGGATTCTCCGGGAACAAATCGGCGTACAAAGGGACGAAACAGGCGGGAACGAATGAGTCGCTCGACCGGTTTCCAACCGGAGACCTTCAGAACAAGCGTGCGGCTCAGCATCGTTGCTCGCCGAATTGTACTCGTTGCGGACGAATCTGAGTCCGTGCCTCTCCTGACTGTGAACTCAGCCGATCATCCATAATCCTTCCGTGGCCGAGGACTTCATCATCATCGAAGAGGGGAAGAATGAGCGGAAACCGGAGCCACGACGAGGCTTTCGGCTGTTTTTCGTGGCCATCGGGCTCTTAGCCCTGTTCTTTCTTGCCGGCGTTCGGCCGTACACCGACTTCCTTTGGTTCGCGCAGGACGCCAAGGCGCCCGAAGTCTTTACGCTCGCCTACGCGACAAAGGGAACTCTGTTCGCGATGGCATTCGTCGTCGCCGTTGCCCTTTATGCCTTCAGCTTCACTCGGGCGCTGGGCGTGCAGATGGTCTATCTAAGGTCGCCCCAGACGATGGGCGAGGCCGTCGTGGCGAATGCGATTGCCTGGATTCAGCGTCACGGACCGACGGTGGTGAAGCTGGCCGCCCTGATCCTTGCCTTCTTCGCCGCGCTGAGTTTTTCGAACGAATGGCAAACGTGGCTCGTTTCCAGAAGTGCTGTCGAGTTTGGACAGCCGGACCCGACCTTTGGCCGGGATTTGGGTTTCTTCGTCTTCACTTTGCCTTGGTGGACGGCGCTCGCGAACTTTGTTTTCAGCCTCTTCTTGATCGGCCTTGTGGCCACGTTCGCCATCTACTTTGGGCTCGAGTTTCTTGCCACGTTAGGAAAGATCGAAGTTTCGAAGCCCTTCATCCGGCTTCATCTCGCGATGCTTGGGGCTGGACTGGCCCTATCGTTTGCCGCGCGACTGTGGCTTGGCCGGTTCGAAATCGGCTATGTTCAGAATCCGTTGTTCACCGGGGGCGGCTATGCGGACCAACAGCGGATTTGGGTTCAGACAGTTTTGGCGGGTTTGCTGGCTGTCGTTGCGGTAGGCGCGATCGCAAACTCACGAATCGGGAAGCCGTATGTTTTGACCGGCTGGCTTGCCGGAGGTTGGGGAGTCCTATACGTCTTGGGAATGTGGGCATACCCGGCCTTTGTCCAGCGCGTGAACGTCGAGCCGAACAAGATCAGCGTCGAATCGACCTTTGCCGAACGCGCGATGAAAATGACCCGATTCGGTTACGGGCTCGATCGGATAGAGGAACGGGAAACGGCGGTGACTTCGGCTCCGACTGCCGCCGAACTAATCGCTTCAAGGGCCACTTTGGAAAACATGCGGCTTTGGGACCCTGACGTCTTGCGCGAGACGATCGAGCCGATCCAAAGCTTGCGCGCCTTTTACCGGTTTCATGACGTCGACATCGACCGGTACAACATCAATGGCAAGCCGACGATCGTCATGCTGTCCCCACGTGACGTCGACCACGACGGTCTTCAGGCCAATGCCCGCGCATGGGTAAACACGAAACTTCAATACACGCACGGCTATGGCGTCGTCATGACTGCCGTTAATGCCGCGACGTCCGAGGGCCGACCGGAGTTTTTGATCAAGGACTTTCCTCCGAAGACGCCGGAGTCGATGCCGATCGACAGGCCCCAATTGTATTTTTCCGATGCCCGCACCGCCGTCGGCGATCCGGTTGACCAATACGCGATTGTCGGAACGGCGGTCAAAGAGTTCGACTATCAAAGCGAGCAAGACGCGGTCTTCAACACGTGGGAAGAGCCTCGCGGGGTTGGCGTTTCGGGCTTGCTGTCGCGGCTTGCCCACAGTGTCCGCTTTGGTGACGGCAACCTCCTGATATCCACGAACATCACAAGCAAGAGCAAAATCCTCTATCGGCGCAACGTGCTCGAGCGTGCCTTTTCGGTCTATCCGTTTCTTCGGTTTGACAAGGACCCTTATATTGTCCTTTTCGAGGGCCGAATCCTCTGGGTGCTCGATGCATACACGATAAGCAACCGGATTCCTTACAGCGCAATGCTCGGCGAAGGTCCGGCCGCGTTGAACTACATGCGGAATTCGGTCAAAGTCACGATCGACGCCTATTCGGGCGAAATGAACGCTTACGCGATGGAGCCGGACGATCCGATCCTCAAGGTCTATCGCAAAATCTATCCGCGGCTGGTCAAGGACCCTTCGCAGGTACCCGATGGATTGAACGCACACTTCCGGTATCCGGAAGACCTCTTCATGCTCCAGTCACAAGTGCTGACGCAGTACCACGTCAAGACGCCCACATCGTTCCTCAACAACGATGATGCGTGGGACTTGCCGGTGGAGCGTGGGGAAGTGGGCGAAAGCGTCCGGATGAAGGCGTATTACGTTCAAGTTCAGCTCCCTGGCGACAGCAAGCCGCGATTCTTCTTGATCTTGCCGATGACGCCCCGGACGAAGGGAAACATGAGCGGCTGGCTCGCTGCCCACTGCGATCCGGATCAGTACGGCAAATTGGTCCTGTTCCGATATTCCAAAACGAGCAACACGCCGGGACCCGCGCAGATGGACGCCCGATTCAACCAAGACCAGGAGATCGCCAACCTGAACAAGCTTCTCAACAGCGACCAGAGCGAACTGGTGCAAGGGAATCTATTGGTGATCCCCATTGGGCGGAGCGTGCTTTACGTTAAGCCGCTCTTTCTTCGCAGCCTTTCACGCGGAGTAGCTCCTATTCCAGAACTGAGAAAGGTGATCTTGGCGACGAACGATCGGATTGTGGTGGGAAACACATATCAGGAGGCGCTCGATCGACTTTTTGGCTCGGCCCCAACGATCGAGCCGCCAACGGATTCGGGCCCCGATGAACCCGCCGAGCCGGATTCTGCATCTGGGTCGGTCGAGAAATCGAGGGTTCGCGAAGCCCTCACTTTGGCCAAGCAAGCGGATACAGCGTTAAGGCAAGGCGACTTTGCCAAATATGGCGAGCTTCAGAAGCGCTTGAAAGCCTTATTGGAGGCACTCGCGAAGTGACCTCAACGTTGGTCGTTCGCCAACCTCGGTCGCTTCGGGGCCAGGTTGTGGCCCCGCCCGATAAGTCGCTGACTCATCGGGCGTACCTTTTTGGCGCCTTTGCCGAAGGGGAATCGATTGTTCGCTTTCCGCTGCGGGGCGAAGATTGTGAAGCGACGCTTCATTGTTTGGGCCAAATGGGTCTTCGTCACTCTTGGCACTCTTCGACCGAGGTCGTTCTCACTCCCGCGCCGGCCTGGAACTCGCCGGCTGGAGAGCTGGACTGCGGCAACAGCGGCACAACCATACGTCTCATCAGTGGCCTCATCGCATCTCGTCCAATCGACGCGATTTTGGTGGGGGACGCTTCTCTTAGCCGGCGTCCGATGAAGCGCATCCTGGATCCCTTGCGCTTGATGGGAGCGGACGTCGAGGGCGATACGCCTCCCTTACGAATTCGAGGCATCGAGGACTTGAGGGCAATCGACTACATCAGCCCTGTTGCGAGCGCCCAAGTGAAGAGCTGCGTTCTCTTGGCGGGACTGCGCGCCGACGGGACAACCTCGGTCATCGAACCCGTGCGCAGTCGCGACCACACGGAGAGAATGTTGAGGGCGGGAGGGATCGCGGTGGTCGAGAACGGCCTCAAGGTCTCCGTTTCGGGAGGCGCGAGGATGCAGCCGTTCGAGTTTGAAGTTCCGGGGGACATTTCGAGCGCAGCCTTTCTCCTGGTGGCCGGAGCGATCGTCCCGGCGTCGGAAGTGACCCTTCAACGGGTCGGCGTGAATCCAACTCGAACCGGAATTCTCGACGTCTTTGCACAATGTGCGAATCCGGTTTTGGAAGTTGATCGGCGCGAATCGCTGGGAGAGCCGTTGGCCGACCTAACGGTTCGATATCAGGAAGGTGGAAAGCCCTTCAATATCGGAGCCGATCTTGTTCCGAGACTGGTCGATGAGATTCCGGTGCTTGCCGTCCTCGCGACCCAACTCGACGGAGTTAGCCGAATCCGAGGCGCGGGCGAACTCCGGGTTAAAGAAAGCGATCGAATCGAGGCCGTTGCTTCGGGCCTCCGAGCGATGGGGGCGGAGGTCGAGACTTTTCCGGACGGAATGGACGTGGCTGGACCGGTGCGCTTGAATGGGGCCTCGATCCACGCCCAGGGAGACCATAGAATCGCGATGGCCTTCGCGGTAGCCGGACTCGTCGCGGAAGGGGAAACCGTTATCGAGGGAGCGGAGTCGATCGCTACGAGTTATCCCGACTTCAAAGCGCATCTGGAGGCCCTTCGTGCCGACTAAGTTGGTGATTGCTATTGATGGTCCTGCCGGAGCGGGGAAGAGCACGGTGACGAAACGGCTTGCGAAAGAGCTTGGGCTGAAGTTCCTGGACACCGGGGCGATGTACCGATGCATTGCCCTTTTGGCAAAGCGGGAGGGGTTGGGACCGGCGGATGGCGACCAGGCCGCGGCTCTTGCCGAGGCATCGAGAATTGAATTCGGAGAAGGCGATCCTCAGCCCGTCATCCTCAACGGCGAAGACGTTACCGCCGCCATACGCGAACTTGATATTGGAGAACTGGCCAGTGCCTTAAGCGTCCATTCCGCCGTACGGCGCGTCTTGGCGGAGCGCCAAAAGGCCATCGTCGCGGAAGGCGGATTCACCCTGGAAGGCCGCGACACCACGACCGTGATCGCGCCAAATGCCCAAGTGAAGATCTACTTGACGGCATCCGTCGAAGAGCGAGCACGGCGCCGATTCGAGGAGCTCAAGGCCAAGGGACTTCCCGCCGACATCGAGGAGATACGTAAGGGCATCGAGGAACGCGACCACCGCGACATGAACCGCGCAGACAGTCCGCTTTCGGTTGCCGAGGATGCGGTGGTGCTCGATACAAGCCAAATGTCCATTGACGAGGTCGTTGCCACAATCAAGGAGATTGCCGCCAAGGTTCAACGCGGTCCATGCTAAGATCGATATGAGCATGGAAGTCAAGCCCACGAGTATCCGCCTGCGCATTGCTCGCCGGAAGGACCTTCGCGATTCGGTTCGTTGGGACGAGTTTGAAATCCCCTATCGCGAAAAGCTGAATGTCATTTCAGCTTTGATGGAGGTCCGCAAAAACCCGGTTACCGTCGGTGGCCAGGACGTCGATCCTCCGGCCTGGGAGGCCGCGTGTCTGGAGGAAGTCTGCGGTTCGTGCACGATGGTCATTAACGGTGGCGTCCGCCAGGCTTGCACCGCCTTGCTGGACGAAGTTGCCGAACGCGAAGGCGACACCCTAAACGTCACGCTAGAGCCAATGTCCAAGTTTCCGGTCGTGCGCGATCTGGTCGTAGACCGAAGCCACATGTTCGAAGCACTGATCAAAGTGCGGGGTTGGGTGCCCATCGACGGCTCCTACGATCTCGGAATGGGGCAGCCTCAGGACGACCATGTTCGGCAGATTCGGTACGCGCTGTCTCGATGCATGACTTGCGGGTGCTGCCTTGAAGCCTGCCCCCAATTCGGAGAAAAGACTTCTTTCGTGGGGCCGGCCGCCCTTGGCCAGACACTGCTGTTTAACCTCCATCCGGTTGGGAAATCGCTCGAAAGTGAACGACTGGAACAGATCACCGACGAGACCGGGATAACGAACTGCGGCAATGCGCAGAACTGCGTCAAGGTTTGCCCGAAAGGCGTCCCGTTGACCGAAGCGATTGCGCAACTCAACCGGGACACAACCGTCTATAAGGTGAAGAAATGGTTCGGCATGAAAAGCTGAGGCCACTTCATTTCCGAGGTAGATTGAACTCATGATTGGCATCGCTGCAATGCTCGTCCTCGCATACGCGCCCCTCGCTCCGGTTCAGGAGCCGCCGGCGGACCCGGCCCGGGTGGAGCTCCGGATTGGGACAAAATCGGTGCCGTTGGGCGGCACGGTGAAGGGAACTGTCGCGGTGACGTTTGCGATGGGCTGGCACGGTTATCAGAACCCGCCGATGCGTGAGTACGAGATTCCGTTGAAGGTAGAAGGGGCAACCAAGGACTTGAAGGTCAAAGCGACTTATCCGAAGGGCGAACTCAAGGACTTTGCCGGTGCCAAGACTCTCATGTACGAGGGGACGGTGCTGGTTCCGATCAGCTTTGCCGCGCCCAAGAAAAAAGGACCCTTCAAGTTCGATTTGAACGTGACGTATCAGCAATGCAACGAAAGCACGTGCTTGCCGCCGGAAGTTCAGAAAGTAAGCGGCAGCGTCAACGTGGTCGATCTCATCAAGCCAAAAGCCCCGCCCAAGCCGGCGAAGCCGCCGCTGTAGGAGTCTTGGCCGCACGCCCCGACGGGTAGCCTCTACAGGAAGCATGAGGATTCGTGATATAGAAATTGGGCCCGCCCGCCCCACCATCATCGCCGGACCATGTTTGGCCGAATCGATGGGCCTTTGCGAGGACGTCGCCGGTCAGCTTCAAGAGATTTGCCGACGGCTGGACGTTCACTACATTTTCAAAGCCTCCTACGATAAGGCCAATCGGACGTCCGCAGGCACGGCGAGGGGCGCCGGAATGGATGCCGGGCTCGACATCCTTCGATCGATCGGGCAGAAGTTTGGCTTGCCGACAACGACCGATGTCCACTTGCCGGATCAAGCCGAGGTTGCCGCGCAAGTGGTCGATCTCCTGCAAGTCCCGGCGTTCCTATGCCGGCAAAGCGATTTGCTTGAAGCATGCGCCCAAACGGGGAAGCCGATCAACGTCAAGAAAGGCCAGTCTCTGGCGCCGTGGGACACGAAGAACATCGTCGAGAAGCTGAAGGGCTACGGCGCCGCCGGGATTATGCTAACGGAGCGAGGAACGACCTTCGGCTACAACGCGCTGGTCGTGGACATGCCGGGGCTCGAGGTCATGCGGAGTTTCGGAGTGCCGGTTTGCTTCGACGCGACCCATTCGGCCCAGCGTCCCGGCGCGGCCGGCGGCTCCTCCGGCGGAAATCGCGATGCGATTCCGGCGATCGCCAGGGCGGCGGCAGCGGTCGGGGTCGACGCGATGTTCCTCGAAGTGCATCCGGATCCGGCCAACGCCCTTTCCGACAAAGAGACGCAATGGCCTCTTGCGCAGGCCGAGGCGCTTTTGACCGAGGTTCTCCAGTTCTGGAACCGCAGTCTAGATGCACTTCCCAAATAACTCACAACCTGTGTGCGTATAGGACGTGATTTGTGATTTGGGAATAGGCGGCCGACTTTTCAGTTCCGAGCGACCGCCCCTTCCGTTCCCGATCTTAGAAACTTGAGAAACTCGTCGGCATCCCTCGTCGAGCCCTGGAAAATGCGGATCGGCTTGCCGTCGGGAGTCGCCAGGACATAGACGGGCAAGGTCACAACCTTTGTAAGCTCCTTTTGGAGCCCCCGATTGGCGAGGTCGGCTTCAGTGGTCCGGTCGGTGAAGAGCTCGACCGGCACGTACTTGTTGATTTCGGCGGAGACCTCCGGACGGGTGAACATGTTCTTTTCCATCCAGCGGCAGTTCGTGCACGTCACGCCGGTGAAGTTGATAAAGATGGGCTTGCCTTCAGCCGCGGCGATCTGCTTGCCCTCATCCCAGTTCGTTTTCCAAGCGATGCTTCCATGGCCCCCGGATGCAGAGGCGCGACCAGGATAGGGATCGGGCGGTAGAAACGCCTCCATTTCACCCAGTCGAACGCCTTCGATAGCGGCCAAGCAGTAGCCCGCTAACACCAGGGTCACGACCCCAACCGCTCGCCTGGCAAGACCGATTTTCCCCTCGCTCTCGGTGGGTAGTTTGAGCCAGCCGATCAGCTGGAATGCGGCAATAAAAGCGATGGCTGCCCAAATCGCCAAAAAGACCGGTTTTGTGAGCCAGCCAAGCTGCCAGACCAAGTCCACGTTCGAAAGAAACTTCAGGGCAGCGGCGAGCTCCAGAAAACCCATGAAGATCTTCACGGTTGAAAGCCATCCGCCCGATTTGGGCAGTTTTTTGAGCGTGGAGGGGAAGAGGGCGAGGAAGAAAAAGGGAAGGGCAAAAGCCGTGCTAAAGGCCAGCATGCCCATGATCGGGTAAAGCAGACTCCCGCCTGCGGCGGCGCCGGCGAGGATCGTTCCGACGATCGGGACGGTGCACGTGAAACTGGTCAGCGAAAAGGTCAAGCCCATCAGCAGCGGGCCAACGGCTCCTGCGGCTCGGGATGCGCCGCTCAGCTTGGTCAGCAGGCTGCTGGGAATCGCGATTTCGAAGAGCCCAAAGAGGCTCAGTGCGAGGGCGACGAAGACAAGAACAAGGGCGATGTTGACCCAAGGGTTCGTGGCTAGCTGTTGAATTCCGGATGCACCGAACGCCACCGTCGCAATCAGTCCAAGCGCGGTAAAGGTCGCAACGATGCCAAGGCAATAGAACAGCGCGCCAGAGTAGTTCGTTTTTCGCTCCCCCTCAACCGTCTTGCTGAAGAAACTGACGGTGATCGGGATCATCGGGAAGACGCAGGGAGTCAGGAGGGCGAGGAGACCAGCCACGAAACTGAGCCACATGAAAGGGATCAGCCCGGAGTCCTTCGCTTTGTCGAACTGCTGGCTGAACTCGTCCTCGGCGGCAGTGGGAGCTCCCTTTTCGCCCTTGGCGTCCTCGCCAGTGGATTCGACATAGCCGGCCGGCTGAGCGGGAATCTCCGTTGGCGCGGCCAATCGATCGGCGCGGGCTTCCCCGGGAGCGACGTCTATCGTGAGATCGAGCGGGACGTCCTTTGGGATGTCGCATGTTCCGTCGGTGCATGCCTGATAGTTGACGATGACTTTTGCGGTGATCGTTCCGCTTGCCGCGGGGTCGATCGTTACCGGCAAGGCGAAAACGGCCTGCCCTTCATAAAGCACCAGTTCCATTTCGAAGTTCGGGTCGAACTTCTTTACTCCCAGAGGAACAATCGGCTTTCCCGAGACCTTAACCGGTCCTTCTTCGATGCGGATCGTGGTCGAAATCGGGCCTTCGGGCTGCTCAAAGCCGTAGATATGCCATTTCGGCTCGGTTTTGACTTGGACTAGGATGCGGGCCGCTTCTCCCGCGCGGACGTCGCTCTGTTCCAGCTTCGCGGTGAAAGACGCATAGTTGGTCTCCTCTTGGGCGTAAGCGCCGGAGCTGAGAAGAAGGAGAAGGAGGGTGCCGAGGGCGAGGAAGTATTTCGTCATAGGCTGCCGGTTCTCTAAATATACGCTCCGGGAAGTTAGTTCCGCTCCGATCCCTGTTTCAGGTCCGTTGGATTGCTTCATAAACCGCTTCGATTCGCTTCGCGAAGGCGTCAATGGTGTAGGTTTCCTCCTGAATCGCCTTCGCACGTTGGCCCATATGCCGAAGTGCGGAAGGTTGGCGAGAGAGTTCCAAGATCGCGGCGGCGAGAACAGCGGGGTCTTCAGCTTCGACAAGTCTCCCCGTTTCACCATCGAGAACCATTTCGGGAAGGCCGCCCCGTCGGGTCGCCAGAATGGGCTTACCGAGGGACATCGCTTCCAGGGCGGCAAAGGGGAAGGCTTCGGCCCAGACGCTCGGGATCGCGACCAAGTCCACGCTGGCCATGGCGTCGGCGATATCCGGAACGAAACCGTGATACGTGATTCGACTATCCTTTGCGGCCGCTTCAATCGACGAACGCATAGGTCCTTCACCAAAGATGTGAACGACGACGCCGGGAGGCAAGCTCTTTGCCGCTTCGACGAGGTGTTGAACGCCCTTGTCGGCCACCAACCGGCCGAAGTAGCCCACCGCAAACAGGCTTCCGTTACCGGTCAGCTCTTTCCGCAGGCGGTCCACGGCGGATGTCGGCTTGAGGGCCGGACAGCCCGCTTTGGCCACAACAAGCTTCTCATTGCGAACGCCTGAACTGCTTAAGGTGCGGTGGACGGCATCGCTTACGCAGACGATGCGGTCAACCTTCTCTCCGTACCGAGTGACCTTGGCCGCCGGCCAGGGCAATGCCACGTGACGGGTCATCACCACACGTGGAACATGGGCCATCCTTGCGGCCAACAGCGGAATCACAAAATCCGGCGAAAAGTGGACGTGCGCCACATCGTACTGGCCCTTGCGCAAGAGCTGGACGAACTTCGGCACGAGCCAATAGGAGTATTGCAGGCGAAGCGGAACGGCGAGCTTCTCTCCGGGGCTTCGCAAGGCCAATGGGGAACCCGGGGGACAGGCAACGGTTACTTCGTGCCCTCTTTCGATTAGGCCCTCGGCAAGGTAAGCGACATACCGCTCGATGCCGCCCCAATCGAACAAGGAGCTCCCAATTTGGAGGACTTTCATGGCGTTCCGAAGTGCTCCATCAGCCAAGATCGATTGTTCTCGACCATGTCGGGGTGCCAGTCATGGCCGATCTCGTAGCGAAGCAGTTTCTTGGCGCCGGGCAGAGCTTCATAGATGGACTCGACGACAGGAGGACGGCACGAAGGATCTTTCTCACCCAGCGAGATGAGGGTCGGGACCCGGCATCGCGTCGCCATATTCAGCGTGTCGAAGTAAGAGACCGTATGTTGGACCCGAGGTAAACCAATCGGAATCGAGTCAGCGAAATCGGTGAGCTCTTTGAGCGGGTAACGGTAGACCTCTCGGCTCAATGTATCGCGCATCGCGCCGAGGAAGGGCATGTCGGCACAGACCGCCCTCACGATCGGACACCATGCCCCCATCCAGATTGAGATTCCGCCCCCTTGGCTCATTCCCAAGCATCCGATACGATCTTCATCCGCTTCGATTTGCGCTTGAAGCACTCTCGCGGCAATCATGGCGTTCTGAAGCATCGTTCGGAAGATCCAAGTTTCCGGACGGTCAGCGCCTTCGGCGAAGTAGCCGCGCTCCTTGACGTACACCTCCTGGTGAAAGGGTTCATCACCGGTAAACAGCAACAGCAGGAGAATCGGGAAACCGAAGCGCTCGATCTGCG
>ERZ761609.2539-NODE-2539-length-13330-cov-5.771224_pt1 | contig 13330 bp, 12 predicted proteins | sample MGYA00511163_ERZ761609 | MGnify/ENA primary metagenome ERZ761609 (study PRJEB28899, sample SAMN02445070) | bioreactor sludge metagenome | biome: EBPR sludge | place: Australia: Brisbane, Thorneside Wastewater Treatment Plant | collected 2011-12-16 ... | reverse complement strand
CGCGCTTGAGCGCGTCACGCGACTCCCTTATACGCGGCGTGGGGCCACGCCTCCCCACCGAGGCGCTTCTATTCTGGAAGGAATAGGTATGACCGGTATCAAACCGGCCGTGCGCCCCGCACGGCCTTTTTTTTCGTCTGGACCCTGTGCCAAGCGGCCGGGCTGGACTCCTGAAACGCTCGCCAAGGCCGTGCTCGGCCGCTCGCATCGTTCAAAGGCAGGCAAGGATCGCCTCGCCGAAGCGACTGAACGCACGCGCGCTGTGCTGCGTGTACCTGCCGATTATCGCATCGGCATCGTGCCCGCCTCTGACACCGGCGCGGTTGAGATGGCGCTGTGGTCGCTTCTGGGCCCGCGCCAAGTTGACATGCTGGCGTGGGAGAGCTTCGGCAAGGACTGGGTGACGGATGTCGCCAAGCAGCTGAAGCTGCCGCATGTGCGCACGATCAGCGCCGATTATGGCGCGCTGCCCGATCTTTCGCAGATCAATCCCGCACATGACGTTGTCTTTACCTGGAACGGCACGACATCAGGCGTGCGGGTTCCTGATGGCAACTGGATTTCGGATACGCGTGAGGGGCTGACCATCTGCGATGCCACCTCCGCCGCGTTCGCGCAGGATCTGCCGTGGGCCAAGCTCGACGTGGTCACGTTCAGTTGGCAGAAGGCGCTGGGTGGTGAGGCGGCGCATGGCATGCTGATCCTCAGCCCCCGCGCGGTGGAGCGGCTTGTTACCTATACGCCGCCCTGGCCGATGCCCAAAATTTTCCGCATGACAAGCGGTGGCAAGCTGACCGAAGGCATTTTCAAGGGCGAGACGATCAACACGCCCTCCATGCTGTGTGTTGAAGACTATGTTGATGCGCTGAAATGGGCCGAGGGGCTTGGCGGATTGCCCGCGCTGATTGCGCGCGCCGATGCGAGCCTTGGCGTGATCGAGAATTTTGTCGCGCAATCGCCCTATTATGCGTTCCTGGCGCGTGAGGCCTCGTTCCGCTCGAACACCTCTGTCTGCCTTTCCTTCAAGGAGAGTGCGATTCAGGGCCGTTCGCCTGAGCGCGTCGCCGAGATCGCCAAAGCCATTGCGGCACTTCTTGAGAAAGAGAGCGTGGCGCTGGACGCAGGCGCCTATCGCGATGCGCCGCCGGGCTTGCGCATCTGGTGCGGCGCTACAGTTGAAACCAGCGACGTGGCCGCGCTGATGCCGTGGCTCGACTGGGCTTTTGCCCAGGTCGAAGCGAGCTGACGCAATCCATTCCCCATTCCGGCATCAGGATACAATCATGCCCAAAGTTCTCATTTCCGATCAGCTGTCGCCCGCCGCCGTGCAGATTTTCAAGGATCGCGGCGTTGAGGTGGACGTCAAACCCGGCCTGTCGAAAGACGAGCTCGCTGCAATCATCGGCCAATATGACGGGCTCGCCATCCGCTCCAACACCAAGGTGACGGCCGACCTTTTGAAGCACGCCACGCGCCTGAAAGTTGTGGGGCGCGCAGGCATTGGCGTTGACAATGTCGATATTCCGGCGGCCACCGCGCGCGGCATCATCGTGATGAACACGCCATTCGGCAATTCGATCACCACGGCCGAGCACGCGATTGCCCTGATGTTTGCTTTGGCGCGCGAGATACCCGCGGCCAATGCCTCGACCCACGCCGGCAAGTGGGAAAAGAACCGCTTCATGGGCGTGGAGCTGACCGGCAAAGTGCTGGGCATTGTCGGTTGCGGCAATATCGGCTCCATCGTGGCGGAGCGGGCGCTGGGCCTGCGCATGAAGGTTCTGGCGTTTGATCCTTACCTCTCACCGGAGCGCGCGGTGGAACTGGGCGTTGAAAAGGCCGATCTTGAGACGCTGCTTTCGCGCGCTGACATCATCACGCTGCATACGCCGCTGACCGACAAGACGCGCAACATCATCAGCGCCGACGCGATTGCGAAAATGAAAAAGGGTGTGCGCCTTATCAATTGCGCCCGCGGCGGGCTGGTGGATGAGGGCGCACTCAAGGCGGCACTCGACAGCGGTCACGTCGCCGGAGCCGCGCTTGATGTGTTTGAAGTGGAACCCGCCAAGGCGCATCCGCTGTTTGGCCATGAGCGCGTGGTGGCGACGCCGCATCTGGGCGCCTCCACCACCGAGGCGCAGGAGAATGTGGCGCTGCAGGTGGCGGAACAGATTTCCGATTATCTGCTGACGGGCGCGATCACCAATGCGATCAACATGCCGTCGATCACGGCCGAAGACGCCAAGCGTCTGGGTCCATGGATCAGCCTTGCCGAGAAGCTGGGTGCGTTTGCCGGTCAGTTGACGGAAAGCTCCATCAAGTCGGTTGAGATTGTTTATGAGGGTGCGGTTGCCGATTTCAATCTGCGGGCGCTGACGCAGGCGGCGCTGGCGGGCTTGCTGCGCCCCGTGCTGTCGGATGTGAACATGGTCAATGCGCCCATCGTGGCTAAGGAGCGCGGCATTTCGGTCAGCGAAGTGCGCCGCGGCCAGCAGGGCATCTATGACAGCTATATGCTGTTGCGCGTCGAAACGGAGCGGCAGAAGCGCGATGTGGCGGGCACCGTGTTCGGCAATGGCGCGCCGCGCATCATTCAGGTGAAGGGCATTGCGATGGAGGCGGCGTTTACGCCGCACATGCTCTACATCACGAACGAGGACAAGCCGGGATTCATCGGCAAGCTCGGCACGCTCCTGGGCAATGCCAAAGTCAACATCGCCTCGTTCAATCTGGGCCGCACGGGGCCGGGCGGCGATGCGATTGCGCTCGTCGAAGTTGATGGCGAGGTGCCGGAGGGCGTGATCGAATCAATCAGGGCCATCGACGTGGTGCGGCAGGCTAAAGCCCTGAAATTCTGATGGATTTTCGGCCCTCGCCAGAGCGGCCCTGGTTCTGTATATAGCGGCGAACAGTTTCAATTTGCGCCGCGCGTATCCGGCTCGCCTGTTCGTGGCGGGCCGTTTTCGTGTGCGGCTGTGGCTTCAGGAGAAGTGACGTGGCGAATGTGGCAGTCATCGGCGCCCAGTGGGGCGACGAAGGCAAAGGCAAGATCGTGGACTGGCTCTCGGCGCGCGCCAATGTGGTGGTGCGTTTTCAGGGCGGCCACAATGCCGGCCATACGCTGGTCATTGACGGCGTCACCTACAAGCTCTCGCTGCTGCCGTCGGGCATTGTGCGGCCGGGCACGCTTTCCATCATCGGCAATGGCGTGGTGGTTGATCCGTGGGCGCTTGCCGAGGAGATCGACAAGCTGCGCGGGCAGGGTGTGGCGATCACGCCGAAGACTCTGATCGTCGCCGAAAATGCGGCGCTGATCCTGCCCGTGCATCGCGAACTTGACCATTTCCGCGAGACGACCAATTCCGGCACGCGCATCGGCACCACCAAGCGCGGCATCGGACCTGCTTACGAAGACAAAGTGGGCCGCCGCACTGTGCGGTTGATTGATCTGGCGGATGAGGCGCTGCTGAAAGAGCGCATCGACAGCCTGCTCGCGCACCATAATGCGCTGCGGCGCGGTTATGGCCAGAAGGAAGCGAGCGCCAGTGAGTTGCAGGCGCAGCTGAAAGAGATTGCGCCCAAGGTGCTGCCCTTTGCCGGGCCGGTATGGCGCGTTCTTTCCGAAGCGCGCGGGCGCGGCGAGCGCATCCTGTTTGAGGGGGCGCAGGGTGCGCTGCTCGACATCGACCATGGCACCTATCCGTTTGTCACCTCGTCGAACACGGTGGCGGGGCAGGCGGCGGCGGGTTCCGGCATCGGGCCGTCGGCCATCGGCTATGTGCTGGGCATTGCCAAGGCCTATACGACGCGCGTGGGCGAGGGGCCGTTTCCGACTGAGTTGAAGGATGCGACCGGCGAGCTGATCGGCCAGCGTGGCCATGAGTTCGGCACGGTCACTGGCCGCAAGCGCCGCTGCGGCTGGTTTGACGCAACGCTGGTGCGCCAGACCGTGGTGACGGGCGGCATCAAGGGGATCGCGCTGACGAAGCTGGATGTGCTGGACGGCTTCAAGGAAATCCGCATTGCCACGGGTTACATGCTTGATGGCGAGCGGATCGACTATTTCCCCGCATCGCCCGCTGAGCAGGCGCGCGTGACGCCGGTTTACGAGACGATCGAGGGGTGGAGCGGGTCTACGCGCGGTGCGCGGCGCTGGGCGGATCTGCCGTCAGAGGCGGTGAAGTATGTGCGCCGCATCGAAGAGCTGATCGAAAGCCAGGTTGCCATTCTTTCCACCAGCCCCGAGCGCGACGATACGATCCTGGTGCGCAATCCGTTCGCGGATTATTGAGGCAAAGCCTCAGACCTCAAGCACCTGCAGATGGCCTTGTGCTGCATAGGCGATGATTTCTCTGTCGTCTGTCGCCAAAGTGAGATTGAACAAGCGTGCTGTTGCGACGTGGATGCGGTCAGCCGGATCGCGGTGGAACGTGCCGGGCAGGTGTGACGATGCAAAAAGGATGTCCGGCGTCAGGGGCGGGGCGATCACATCGCGGCGTGCAAACACCGACCTGACCAGTTCACCGGCTTCGCCCGCTGTAAACAGGGAATTGCGCGTTCCAGCGCGTGTAAGCAGGCCAAGCTCCCATGCCACGATTGGAGAGACATGCAGCCGCCCTTCGCGGCTCGCCGCTTCAATGGCCACTGAGGCTTCTGCACGCATGGGGCGCCCCAGCGCGGCATAGATGACTGCACAAGTGTCCAGCAGGAGGCCGTTGCGGCTCACGGCCCTGACTTTCTCACACGCCGCGCAATCGCGGCGAAGTCTTCTTCCATGTCGCTGGAGGGAAACGGACCCAACGCCTCGACATCCCATGAAGGCCCCGCGGCGTCGAAATCCGGGTTGATGGTGACAACGCCCTTCAGGAAACCGATAAACGGCGCTGGCTTTGCGGTTTCCTTGCCGATGCGATCCACCTGCACAATCGGCTTGCCGTGCTTGGATACGATCAGGCGCTTTACCTTTCCTGAACCGACATCATCCATCAGGGCGAGGCACCTCGCCTTGAACTCTGTTGCCGTGATGGAAATTTCGCTGCCTTCTGCGGACTTTCCGGGAGGCAGTTTGCGGGCTGCCTTGGAGCGCGGGCGTGTCATTACATTTCACTTTTATGACTGGTCATCTGACTGGTCATAATAGTTGCCCCCGCAACCTGCCGCAAGGGAAATCCGTACATCAGATTCACGGGTCAAATCATATGCTTGCATGCCGCACGAAGCTGGGGTCCGATGGCATTCGGATCACCGCACTCGGGGCAGGAAAATGCATCTCAAGACGCGCTTCACCGAAATCTTTGGCATTGAACATCCCGTCGTCCAGGGCGGCATGCAGAATGTCGGAAAGGCCGAGCTGGTTTCAGCCGTTGCCAATGCCGGGGCGCTCGGCTTCATCACGGCGCTGACGCAGCCGACGCCGGAAGCGCTGTTGAAGGAGATCAAGCGCACACGCGAGATGACGGACAGGCCCTTTGGCGTCAATCTCACAATCCTGCCGACGATTACGCCGGTGCCCTATGATGAGTATCGCGATGCGATCATCGCGGGCGGCGTGAAAATCGTGGAGACGGCGGGCAACAATCCGCAGCCGCATCTGCCCGCGTTCAAGGCGGCGGGCGTCAAGATCATCCACAAATGCACGTCAGTGCGTCATGCGGTGAAGGCCGAAGCGATTGGCGTTGACTGCATTTCGATCGACGGTTTCGAATGTGCAGGCCATCCCGGCGAGGATGACGTGCCGGGCCTGATCCTGATCCCGGCGGCGCGCGACAAGGTGAAAATTCCGATGCTCGCTTCCGGCGGATTTGCCGACGGGCGCGGGCTGGTGGCGGCATTAGCGCTGGGTGCAGATGGCATCAACATGGGCACGCGCTTCATGTGCACAAAGGAAGCGCCGATCCATGAAAACGTGAAAAAGCAGATCGTCGCCAATGACGAGCGCCAGACCGATCTCATCTTCCGCACGCTGCACAATACGGCGCGCGTGGGCCGCAATGCGATCAGCCAGCAGGTCGTCGCCATCGAGCGCGAAGGCATGAAGCGTGGCGGTGCGAAATTCGAGGAAGTGCGCGATCTTGTGGCGGGTGCGCGCGGCAAGGGTGTTCTGGAAACGGGCGACATCGATCAGGGCATCTGGTCGGCGGGCCAGGTGCAGGGCTTGATCCACGATGTTCCTTCCTGCGCGGAACTTGTCTCGCGCATTGTGCGCGAGGCGGGCGACATCATCCGGCAACGGCTGGGTGGTGCTGTCGCCGCCTGACACTATTCGCCCATGAAAAAGCCCCGCGCGGGAGAACCCGGCGGGGCTTTTTGCTTTGCCGCAATCAGGCGGCGTTGATGCCCTGAAGGAAGCTCATCACGCGCGTGCGCATTTCGGCGGCATCGCGTGACAGGCGTTCCGAGATCGACTTGACCGAAGCCGCAGCCATGCCGGTCTCATCCACTGCCTTTGAAACATCGGCGATACTCCGCGTCACAGTGCGCGCGCCGCCCGACGCGTTCTCGACCGAACGCGCGATCTCACGGGTGGCTGCGCTCTGTTCTTCAACCGCTGAGGCGATGCTGGTCGCGATCGCACGGGTCTCGTCCATGACACTGGTGATGCGCTCCATCGCCTCAACAGACTGTGACGAAGCGGACTGCATTTCTGTGATTTTGGCGGCGATGTCGTCCGTTGCCTTGGCGGTCTGGTTGGCCAAAGCCTTCACTTCCGACGCCACAACGGCAAAGCCCTTGCCGGCTTCGCCTGCGCGGGCGGCCTCGATCGTGGCGTTGAGGGCAAGAAGGTTGGTCTGGCTGGCAATCTCGTTGATGAGTTTCAGCACGTCGCTGATGCGCTGCACGGCCACAGCCATGGACTGAACCTGGGTTGCGGCGTCGCGGGTTTCATCGACGGCCTTGCCCACAGTGGCCGTAGATTTCGCTGCGCTGGAGGCAATTTCGTCGATGGAGGCATTCAGCTCCTGACCGGCGGCGGCCATGGCTTCGATGCTGCCCGTCGTTTCGCCGGAGGCGTTGTTGACTTCGGTTGCACGCAGGCGCGACGTTTCAGAGATCTGGCCCAGCTGGGTTGCGGCTGCGGACAATTCACCTGCGGCACTGCCAACACCTTCGACTGATTTGAGCACGCTGGCCTCGAACTCGCGGGCAAGGCGCGCCATGTCTTCTTTGCGCTTCCGCTCGGACTCAATGCGCTGCTCGGCGGTTTCTTTTTCAAGGCGCAGGCGGTCAAGGGCGTTCTCGCGGAAGACGGCAAGCGCATTGGCCATCGGCGCCAGTTCCGTAAGCCGGGCAACCGGCAAGGCGGCGCTGGTATCGCCGCGCGCAAGGGCAGTGGTGGCGGAAGTCAGCTCGGCGGTTCCGCCGAGAATGCGCTTGCGCGTCCAGAAGGCGAGCGGAAGCAGGATGAGCATGGAGATGACAAAGGCGATTAAGCCGGTCTGGAACGCACCTTCGGCCGTTTCGCGGGTGCTCTGGGTCAGGGCCTCAACTACTTTCAGCGTATGGCCAATGACGATGTCCAGTGCTGCCATGATTTCAACCGCGCCTGCATCGATCATGTCATCCAGCCGGGCAAAGTCGACATCGGCGGCGTGACCGCGCACGGCAGCCGGAAGTTCATGCAGCGCAGCCTGCACGACCGTCTCAATGCGCGCCCGCTGCGGCTCAATCAGGTCTGTGCGGCCAATGCGGGTTGCCACGGCGCTGAAGAGCTCAAAGCCCTCCTGCAAAACGCGCGATGTGCGGGCAATTTCCGCTTCGCGTTCCGGCAGAATCTCGAGGTCGTTCATGTCGACCAGGGTGTCCATTGCCGCGAGCGTGATTTCGTAATTGGCGTGGCGCTGTTTGGTCAGCTCATCGCGCTCATGTTCGGCCGTCAACAGTTGCTCCAGCGCGGCATTCACATCGCTGCTGGCAGACCATGATGCGTACAAGAGTGTAAGTGTTGCGATGACAGACGCGGCGACAGATGCAATCAGCGCAGCCGAGATGCTGCCCAATCCTCGTTTCATTGCTCGCTCCCCGGAGTCGTTTGACGATCAGGAAACTAGCGCTGTCAGATTTTCACATGATTAACGGGCAGGCTGGACCAGCCAAGCAATGCGTGATGCATTCATTAATTAGTTGGCAATGATTGCGGCGCGGTTTTGAGCGTAATGGCGCGCGAGGCCACGGCCTCGTGCATCGCCTTTTGCAGCTTTTCGAAGGCGCGCACTTCGATCTGGCGCACGCGTTCGCGGCTGATGCCAAAACGTTGCGACAGGTCTTCCAGCGTTGCCGGTTCGTCCTTCAGGCGGCGTTCGGTCAGGATTTCGCGTTCACGCTCGGACAGCGTGACAAGCGCCTCGCGCAGCAATTCGCGGCGGTCGTCGCCCTCTTCCTGATCCGCCAGGAGCGATTCCTGATTGGGGCTGTCATCGACCAGCCAGTCCTGCCATTCGCTTTCGCCATCGGCGCGCATCGGCGCGTTCAGGGATGAGTCCGGCCCGCCCAGACGACGGTTCATGGTGACGACTTCGTCTTCCGTCACGCCAAGGCGTGTCGAGATTTTTTTCACGTCTTCGGGCTTCAGATCGCCCTCGTCGATGGCCGACAGCTGTCCCTTGAGCCGGCGCAGGTTGAAGAAGAGTTTCTTCTGGGCGGCGGTGGTGCCGATCTTCACAAGGCTCCACGAGCGCAGGATGTATTCCTGGATCGCCGCCCTGATCCACCACATGGCATAGGTTGACAGGCGAAAGCCCTTGTCGGGCTCGAAGCGCTTGACCGCCTGCATCAGCCCGACATTGCCCTCGGAAATCACTTCGCCGAGCGGAAGCCCATAACCGCGATAGCCCATCGCAATCTTGGCGACGAGGCGCAGATGGCTGGTGATGAGCTTTTCAGCCGCCTCGGTGTCGTCGTGTTCGCGCCAGCGTTTGGCGAGCATGTATTCCTCGCCAGCTTCAAGCATGGGGAATTTGCGGATGTCAGCCAGATAGCGGCTGAGTGATCCTTCCGGTGACAGGGCCGTCAATGCGCGGCTGGTCATTTCCCGATCATTCCCCTCTCGCGATCCGGCGACGCCGGATGCGTATCGATCCCATATGGGAACCCCATCGGGCAAATGAAAGCCCTGTTATTTCCCGCGTTCACGCGTGGAAAGGCGGTTTCCCAGCGATTTTTCAAGGGCTTTCAGGTCGGCGGGCAATTTTGATTCAAAGCGCATGGTCTTGTGCGTCGCCGGGTGTTGAAAGCCCAGCACGGCGGCATGCAGCGCCTGGCGCGGGAATGAGTCGATGATCGCGGCGCGCTCCTCGCCCGCCCGGGTGCGTAGCGAGGCGGCATTGCGCGGCTTGCCATAGGTTGCATCACCGATCAGCGGATGGCCGATAGAGGCCATATGCACGCGGATCTGATGCGTGCGCCCGGTTTCAAGACGGCAAGTCAGGCGCGCGGCGAAGGGGCCCTTCTCACTCCCGAATACCTTCTGCGTTTCATAGTGTGTGCGGGCGTGGCGGGCGTGATCGCCCTTTGAAATGGCGATGCGTTTGCGGTCATGCGGGTCGCGCGCCAGGGCCGCATCAATCGTGCCGCTGTCGGGTTCGGGTGCCCCCCACACGAACGCCACATATTCGCGGGCAATCGCATGGGCTGCAAATTGCTTGCCCAGGCTGCGATGGGCGCGCTCGGTCTTGGCCGCCACCAGAAGCCCCGACGTATCCTTGTCGATGCGGTGCACGATGCCGGGGCGCTCCACCCCGCCTATGCCCGACAGCGATTTGCCGCAATGGGCGATCAGCGCATTCACCAGCGTGCCGCGCGGATTGCCCGCCGCCGGATGCACCACCATGCCCGCCTTCTTGTCGATGACGATAAGGTGCGCATCCTCGAACACGACCACGAGCGGAATGTCCTCGCCCTCAGGCTCGGCGGGCAGCGGCGGGGGCAGGCGCACAACCAGCGCATCGCCGGTTTTGACCCGGTGGGATGCGTCGCCTATGGTGCGGCCGCCGCTTGAGACCATGCCTTGCGCGATCAATTGCTGAATGCGCGCGCGCGAGGTACCGGGCATCAGGCGCGCCAGCACCGCATCGATGCGCCCGCCTGCGGCGGCGTCATCGGCGGTGATGCGGACTTCCTCGCCCTGCTCTGACTTTGGAACCATGGCCATGACTGCTTCTGACGAAACCATTGCCGCCGATCAAGCGGGCAATGCACCGGCGCCGAACCTTAAGCGGCTGTGGGCCATCGTGATCGGGCTGGGCGCGCTCATCGTGATTGGCGTCGCCGTGATGGTGACCATGCTGGTGATGGGTGCGGGTTCCAAGCGCGGGGGAAGCGTTGCGGGCGGGGACGTTTCCGATGTGCGCATGCTCGACATTCCGGTGGCGGCGGGCACACAGATTTCCCAACTCAATTCCGACGGCAGCCGCATCACCATGGTGGTGCGCGGGCCGGAGGGGGACGAGGTGATCCTGCTGGACGCATCCAAAGGCACGGTTCTGATGCGCGCCCGGCTGGTGCCGCGCTGATTTCCTTGAGGTTTTAGGCGTGGGGCGCGGGGCAAAGCTCTGCCCGATCTTTGCTTGATTGGGGCGGGCGGGTAAGGCTATAAGCCCGGCCTTGCCGCCGAGGACGCCCCCATCGTCTAGCGGCCCAGGACGCCGCCCTCTCACGGCGGAAACCGGGGTTCGAAACCCCGTGGGGGCGCCAATTTTTCATGTCGGCTTTCCAGTCTCGCCGCCGGAGTAACGGCATGACGGTTTTCTATCCAGCGGTCATTGAAAAAGCCAAACACGGATACGCAGCCTATGTGGCCGATTTGCCGGGATGCACGTCGGCGGGTGACACGATTATGGATGCGGCGCGCAATATTGCCGCCGCCGCTCAGATTTATGTCAGCACCTGCGCTGAGCATGGCGAGAAAGTGCCCGCGCCTTCCGAAAGTCCTGAAGAACCGGATCACGCCTATGCGGCGATGGTTCTGGTGCCGGTTGAACTTCCGGGCAAGGCAGAGCGGGTCAACGTGACGTTTGAGACTTCAGTCCTGGCCGCCATTGACCGTAAAGCCGAGGCTGTTGGTTTGAACCGTTCTGCATTTCTTGCGATGGCTGCACTTAAGGAAGGCGGGCGGGAAAAGACAGTGCGTGGACGCGCCGCTGCCGCCAAATCAAAGGCCAGAAAAACAGTTCGCGCCGGCTGAGGACATCAAAGCACTCAGCAGTTTGCACCGCCATAGCGCTCTACCGCGTGGCCGCCTTTGACCATCGCGCAGGAAAGATCGCGCCCGGATGCGGTGCAGCGGGCGATGGTGCGGCCATAGGTGTCTGTGCCTTGCGGTGTGCAGGAGATGCCGCCCAGCGCTAACACGCGCAGCGCGTCGGCGGCTTCGTGCGGATCGCCCGCCACACAATCGCGGCCTTTGCGGCAATGACCGGGCATTTCGGGCGCGTCTATTCCGGCCAGGCGAATGCGCGTGCCGCCACACTCCAGCGTGTCGCCATCAATGATGCGCGGATGGGCGCAGGCAATGGTGCCCGCTGGCCGCAAATCGTCCCGCCCATAGCGGATGACGCGTACTATGTCCTCACGAGGCGCCGGCGCATTGTTCTGAGCAGAGGTCCATACACTATTGTCGCTATCGCTGTCCGCCAGCTGCGCGAAAACCCCGAAGACTGCGACAAGGGCGAGGGCGACAATCATCATCGACGATCGACGCAGCGAGCGCCAGCGGCGGCGACGCTTGATCCGGCGGAACGGGATGATGCGGCCCATGCGCCATCATCCAACGGCGATGGTGAAGGCCGGGTTGAATTGCTGTGGCGATTTTGAGGGAAGCGTTTATGTGCCACGTGGCTTCACGCGGCGGGTGGGGGTGGCGTTCCACGGGTCGTCGGGCCAGGGGTGGCGCGGATAGCGGCCTTTGAGGTCGCGTTTGACTTCGGCGTAGGTGCGTTCCCAAAAACCCTTGAGGTCGCGCGTCACCTGCACGGGGCGGCCTGCAGGCGAGAGGAGATGCAGCGTCAGCGCGACCTTGCCGCGCGCAATGCGCGGGCCGTCAGCCAGGCCAAACATCTCCTGCAGTTTTACCGCCAGCACGGGTTCCGCGGCATCGTAGTCAATGCGGATGCGGCTGCCCGAGGGCACCTCCACATGGGTGGGCGCGTCCTCGTCGATGCGGCGGCGCGTGCAGTGATCGAGCAAGGAGCCGATGGCAGCATCAAGATCAATGCGCGAAAAGTCTGCGGCCTTGGTGATGCCCGCCAGAAATGGCTCCAGCCATTTTTCGCGCGAAGCGATGAGGGCGTCATCGGAAAGATCGGGCAGGGTGGTGTCATCCGGGAATACGCCGCGCAGAAAGGCCACGCGCGCGCGCAATGAAATCAGATCATCGCTCCACGGCAATTTGCCAAGCCCGCGCGCGGCAATCGCATTGCTGACAACGCGGATCACCGCCTCGGGATCGGCGTTGCGCGCTGGGCGCTCGGCGAGTGTGATCGCACCCAAACTCTCGCGTTCACGCGAGACGGCCAGGCCGCGCGCGTCGTCCCAGATGGTTTCGCTTCTGGTTTCGATATCGCTTCTGAAGATGGCGCTGACATCACCCGCCGTCAGGGGAGCGGCCAAAAAGATGCGCGCATTCTCGTTGCCCTGATCGAGAGCGGCGATGGCAAGAAAGGCCGCGCCCGCCAGATGATCGTGGGGCGACAGCACCGCGCCGCGCCCGTTCCTCAACAGAAACCCGCCTCGCGCATCGCGCGCTTTGGCAACGCGGCCGGGATAGGCAAGGGCGGTCAGCTCGCCTGCCATGGCGGGATCAACGCCCTCAAATTTTTCGCCCAGCATGCGGCAGAAATGCTTCGCGTTCTCGCGCGCGCGCATCATGGCGGCGCGGTCAATGGCCGGATTGGCGGCGTCGCGCCCCGCAATCATGTCCAGCCGCGTACCAATATCGGCGCCGATGGTGTCGTCAGCGCGCGCACGCACGACGTCGCGTTCCGAAAGAAGGGCGGCCAACGCCGCCGCCGTTGATGCGCCGCCGCGCGCGCGGCCCTTCAACATCATGTGCGACAGGCGGGGGTGAAGGCCAAAGCGCGCCATCTCACGCCCATGGGGCGTGATCGCTTGTCTGGTGTCCAGCGCACCCAGCTGACGCAATGTCTCCAGTGCGCCCGCCCATGCGCCGCGCGGAGGCGGATCGAGAAAGAGGTAGTTTTCGGGCCGCACATCGCCCCATGCCGCCAGTTCCAGCGCCAAAGGGGCAAGGTCAGGGGAAAGGATTTCGGGGGCGATTTCAGGTTTAAGGGCGCGGTTCTGCTCTTCGCCCCACATGCGATAGCAGGCGCCGGGC
>ERZ761609.2538-NODE-2538-length-13334-cov-52.364937_pt1 | contig 13334 bp, 8 predicted proteins | sample MGYA00511163_ERZ761609 | MGnify/ENA primary metagenome ERZ761609 (study PRJEB28899, sample SAMN02445070) | bioreactor sludge metagenome | biome: EBPR sludge | place: Australia: Brisbane, Thorneside Wastewater Treatment Plant | collected 2011-12-16 ... | reverse complement strand
GAGATTGGTCAGTGACTGGAGTTCAGACGTGTGCTCTTCCGATCTCGCCACCGCCCCGGCCGTGTTGAACCGCTTCCAGAACAGTGACAACACAATCACTGGCAGGTTCGCCGACGCCGCCACCGCGAACGCCAACCCCACCAGAAATGCCACGTTCGCCTCCGGACCCAGCAAGATCGCCGCCCCCACCGCCCCCGCCCCCAACAGAATCGCCGTCCCCCGCGCCACCGCCACCTCCATCACCGGCGACGTTGGCTTGCCCGCCCGGATCACGTTCGCGTAAAAATCGTGCGCCACCGACGTCGACGCGCTGATCGTCAGCCCCGCCACCACCGCCAGAATCGTCGCGAATGTCACCGCGGCGATGAACGCCAGAAACAGATCCCCTCCGACTGCCTGCGCCAGCAATGGCGCGCTCATGTTCACCCCCCCGCTCGCCGCGATCCGGTCCCGCCCCACCAGCATCGCCGCCCCCAAACCCAGAAAAGTCGTCAGCACGTAAAATACCCCGATGATCGCCATCGCCCACACCACGCTCACCCGCGCCGTCCGCGCGTCCGGCACCGTATAAAACCGCACCAGAATGTGCGGCAATCCAGCCGTCCCCAGAATCAGCGCCAGACTCAGCGAAATCAGGTTCAATGCCCCGAATGGCGGTTTGTAATACTGCCCCGGCTGGAGCAGATCCCGCGTCACCCGCTCGCCCCCCTCCGTGAACGAAACCGCCGTCGCCGTCCGGAAAAACTCCCCGAAACTGAACCCGAACTGCCCCAGCACCAGCAGCGACAACAACAGAACCCCCAGCATCAGCAGCACCGCCTTGATGATCTGCACCCACGTCGTCGCCAGCATCCCCCCAAACACCACGTACACAATCATCAGCATCCCCACCGACGCCACCGACGACTTGAAGTCAATCCCCGTCTCCGCCATCAACAGGCTCACCATCGCTCCCGCACCCACCATCTGCGCGATCATGTAAAACCCGCCGATCGTCAACGTGCTCAACGCCGCCATCGCCCGCACGGGCCGTGCACTCAGCCGGAAGGCCAGCACGTCCGCCATCGTGTACTTGCCCGAGTTGCGCAGTGGCTCCGCCACCACCAGCAGCACCGTCAGATACGCCACCAGAAACCCCACCGAATACATGAATCCGTCGTACCCGTAATACGCAATCAGCCCCGTAATCCCCAGAAAACTCGCCGCCGACATGTAATCGCCCGCCACCGCCAACCCGTTCTGCCACGCCGTGATGTTCCGCCCCGCCGCGAAGAACGATGCCGCCCCCGATGAACGCCGCGACGCCCAGATCGTCACCCACAACGTCCCCGCCACGAACGCCAGCGTCATCAGAATCGCTGTCATGCCCCGGTCTCCTCTTCCGTCGATTCCCCGGCGATCACCCCCGCCGCCGCCCGGTCAAATCGCTCTGCCGCCCGCAGATACAAGGCCGCCACCGCCCACGCCATCGGAAACTGCGACAGCGCAAACGCGTAAGCCAGGCTGAAATCCCCCATCACCTTCCGGCTCATCAACTCCGGCATGTACCCCGTCAGCAGCGGCAGCGCAAAGTAATAGACCAGAAAGAACAGCGTTGCCGGCACGATGAACCGGCGCTTTGCCCGCAGCAATTCCACAAACGCGGGCTCCGCCGCGAGCTTCTCCCAGTCGGGAGGCAATGAAGGAGGTTTTGGGGGAGTCATACTCGATGGGACTTGGGGTGTTGGTTCAGCAAGCATAGCCGACCACGATCCCGCCTGACAACCCCCGCCCCCTCCCGTTATGATGGACCCTGGCTTCTCGCCCTTGTCCTCAGTTATGCATCCGGCCGCCCACACGGACACCACCGCTCCCGCTCTTCGGGCCTCCGCCCTCGTCTTCACCGTTCTCGGAGCGCTGCTCCTCGTCCTCCTGCTGTTGCTCGATACTCTCGCCCCTGGCGACCGCGGCTTCCTCGTCGTCACCCGCAGGAACATCGACTCCATCTGCTACTTCTCCACCGCCCACTCACTCCTCTTCGACCGCGACTTCGACATCACGAATCAGCTTGCCGTGATGATTCCCCCCGAGGCGCCCTTGCCCAGGGGCATCCGCTTCTGGGTCGATCCCGTCCCCGCCACCGGCCTGCCCGGCAGCCCCTACGCGATCGGCTACTCCCTCCTCGGCATCCCCTTCCTGGCCGCCGGTACCGCCCTCGACGCCCTCGCCGGCGGCCGCCCCGACGGCTATGGACCCTGGGCCGAACGCATCTTCTGCGTCGCAAATATCTTTTACCTCGTCCTCGGACTTCTCGTCCTTCACCGCTGGCTTGTCTCCGCCGCCCTCCAATTTGAACCCAACCCCGTCCCCAGTCCCCGCTCCGTCACTGCCTGGGCTCTTGCCGCCTCGGTCGCCCTCGTTCCCGCTACCGCTCTCGGATATTACACTTTCACCGTGATGAGCCACCCCGTGAGCTTCCTCTCGGTCGCCCTCTTCCTCTACCTCTGGTGGGACCGCCGCCAATCCGTCCAACCCCGCCACTGGGTCCTCATCGGCGCCGCTGCCGCCCTGATGACTCTCTGCCGCTGGCAAAACAGCCTCTATCTCGTTGTGATCGTGGTCTGCGAACTCAGTACCCCAGGCCGCCTTGCCCGCTTCTCCAGCCGGACCTGGTGGCAATCCCGTGCCGCCGGCGCCGCCGCCATGGCCGTCCTCCTCGTCCCCCAGTTCGCGCAATGGCATGTTGTTTACGGTTCCTGGTTCACCGTCCCCCAGGGCCAGGGATTCTTCGAACTTCCCCCCTCGCGGATTCTCCATGTCCTGTTCTCATCGAATAACGGACTCTTCTTCACCACCCCCGCCACCCTCGCCGGTTTCCTTGGCCTCTTTCTCGGCCTGAAGCGACACCGTCCCCTATTCGCCGCCTTGCTTGCCGCCGCGGCGATTCAGATCGTCCTGATCGGATCCCTCCCCAAATACTGGGACGGCCGCGCCTTCGCCATGCGCAATCTGATCAACCTGCTGCCCCTCGTCGCCCTCGGCTGGCTCTTCCTCCTGCTGAATTACGGCCGTCGCGCCCGGGCCGGTGTCCTCGCCTGGGTCTGCCTCGGCGCCGCCTTCACCCTCCTCTCCGCCGCCCAGTGGCGCTACGAACTCGTCCCCCGCCACGAACCGTTGACCTGGGACGAAGCCGTCACAGGCAAGTTCCAGATCTCCTCCGCGCTCCGCCGGGCCCAGGCCATCGGTCGAGCTCAAACCTCCGCCGACCTCGAACTCGTCCGCCGCCAGCACGGCGACTCCGCCATCCTCCTTCTCCGTCTCAGGGATGCCTACTCCGCCGAAGGCCGCCCCCGGGATGCCGCCGCCATCGAAACCCTCCTCCAGCACCGCCGCGCCAGAACCCTCTTCTAAACCCAACCAGCCACCGTAGTGCCTTTCCTTCTCCCAAGCTACCGGAAATCCTTGACAGCCGCCTCATTCGCTGGTACTCTCATAACTTCGTGGGGTCTTCTAATAAAGGACGCCCGCGTCTGGTTTTCCGGAGGTTCATGCCACGTCTTCCGGGAAAGCGGCTGGCTCCGTGTTCCCACCAGCCGAATCGTTGAACCAGCGATGAATCAACCGTACTTTATTGTTGTACTCGCCCATTCCCTCCATGGGCGGATTCGACGCTTCCACATCGACCAGAAGGTCATCGTGGCCGTGCTCGGATTGGCCGTCCTCGGCGCCTTCACCCTGTTCGGTATGGCCTCCAGTTATCTTCGGATGGCCTGGAAAGTCGCCAATTACAACAACTTGCGCCAGGAAACCGAGTTCCTCCGCGCCCGCTACCAGAAGTTGTTGAACGAATCCAACCAGACCACCGAACAGATGGCCTCCCTGCAGACCTTCGCTCACGAAGTTTCGGTCGCCTACGGAATCCAGAAAAGTCCCCCCACCGCTCTTCCCGCCGTGAACGCCGATGAACGCCTCATCCCCACGTTCACTGAAACGCTGGACCAGTACAACATGCTGAAGAGCGCCCAATTGACCACGTCCAGCCGTGCCATGAACCGCCGCTGGATGGTCAATACCAAGCCCGCCATCTGGCCCCTCGCCGGACGCCTGCTCAGCCACTTCGGCCGCCGGGAGGATCCCTTCTCCGGCCACCAGGCCTTCCACGCCGGCGTCGACCTCTCCGCCCCCATCGGCACCCCTGTCCGGACCACCGCCGATGGCATCGTCACCATGGCCGCCTACTCCGGCGCTTATGGCAAGCTGATTGTCGTCGATCACAGTGATGGACTGAGCACCTACTACGCCCACCTCTCCCGCATCGACGTCATCCCCGGCCAGGAAGTGCGGATGGGCCAGACCATCGGCGGCACCGGCGCCACCGGGCGTGTCACGTCCCCGCATCTCCACTATGAAGTCAGAATCGGTGGCAGCCCCGTGAATCCGTACCCCTACCTCGCCAAATCCGCCGTCACCCCGGGCGCCACCGGCCGCAATTTCGGATTCTGAAGTCCCCCCGGCTCCGGCCGCCCCATCCTTGGTGTACAATCACGTCCATGTTTCAAGCCGCGCTGGTTGCCGCGGTGATGGCCCTGCTGGCCATCCCCCTTTCCGCCCACCCTCACCATGCCCGCCCGCGAATGGTGCAGACGGCCACTCAGTTTCTCGCCTCCCTGACTCCCGAACAACGCGCTCAGACCCAGTTCCCCTTCGACGATGAAGAGCGCTTCTTCTGGCACTATATCCCCACCGATGACATCCCCAAAGCCTACAACCGGCCCCGCCGCGGCTTGATGCTCAGTGAAATGTCCCCGGCCCAGAAACACCTCGCCGCCGCCCTGCTTAGCGCCGGACTCTCCCAGCAGGGCTATATCAAAACCACCACCATCATGAGCCTCGAGGACGTCCTCCGCGTCATCGAAAAGGACACCCGCGGCCGCAGGAATCCCGAAAAGTACCACTTCAGCATCTTCGGTGAACCCACCAACGAGGGCACCTGGGGCTACCGCATCGAGGGCCACCACGTCAGTCTCCACTTCACCATCGTCAAGGGACGCGCCGTCGGCAACCCCACCTTCCTCGGTTCCAATCCCGCCGAAGTGCGCTCCGGCGAACGCACCGGCCTTCGCGTCCTCGCCGCCGAAGAGGACAAAGGCCGCGCCCTCATGCTCGCCCTCGACCCCGCTCAGCGCAAAATTGCGCTCGTTTCCGACACCGCCCCCAAGGATATTCTGACCACCACCGACCGCCAGGCCGCCCTCAAGGGCCAGCCCTCCGGTCTCCCCGCCTCCCGCCTCACCAAACCCCAACGCCAACTTCTCGACGACTTGATCGCTGAATACATCGACAATCTCCCCGCCGAACTCGCCGACCAACGCCGCGAACGGCTCAAGTCCGCCGCAGGCAAACTCTGGTTCGCCTGGGCCGGCACCGTCGAGAAGGGAGGCCCCCACTACTACCGGGTCCAGGCGCCCGGTTTTCTGATCGAATATGACAACACCCAAAACCAGGCGAATCACATCCATACGGTGTGGCGCGATTTCGATGGAGACTGGGGTGCCGACCTGTTGCGGGAGCACTATGCGACCAGCCCGGCCGCTCACGGACACTCGCCGGCGACGCCCTCGCCCCGCTAGTCCCGGCCTCTGCTACGATCAGAAATATGAGTACCGGGCCGCGTCCTGTCCGCGGCATGACGCGCCGCGCGGTCCTCGCCGCTCTCCCCGCCGCACTCCGCGCCCAAACCCCCGCGAAAGGCCAGTTCCTGCCCGTCGACTGGGGGCGCTATCCCGATCCCTCCACCGAACTGGAAGTCCTCCGGCTCACCGATGCCTCGTACGCCAGCCACTTGCCGGCCCTGCCCGCGCGCGCCGTCACCGCAAACAGCCAACAGCTGCTCTATGTCTCCACCCGCACCGGAAGTCCGCAGGCCCACCTGCTCCAGTTGCGCGATGGCCGCTCCCGCCTGCTGACCGCCGCCTCCGCTCTCCGGCCTGGAGCCGTCAGCCTGACCCACGACGACCGCGCGCTCCTGTTTTTTGACGTTCCCGCTCTCTTCCTCAGCCCGCTCTCCAGCCTGCGTGAACAGGAAATCTACCGCCTCCGCGACGGCCACGCCTGGAGTGGCGGTCCCGTCACCTCCCCCGATGGCCTCTCCTTTTACTTCGTCGAGACCCGCGACGGCTCGGCCGAACTCCGCCGCCTCCGCCGCCCCGGCGGCGCTGTCGAGACCATCGCCGCTGCCGAAGGCCTCCTGCTCGACCCAACCCCCAATCCCCGCCGGGCCATGATTTGCTGGCGCACCCCCGATGGGGGGCTCTGGACGGCCACCATCGACGGTTCTGGCCCTCGCCGCGTCGAAACCCCGCCCGGGCGCGTCCTCCAGGCCCACTGGAGCCCCGACGGCCAGGCCTTGCTCTATCTGCTGGACCCCGCCGAACCCGGACAACTCGTCTCGATTCGCGAACAGCAACTCGACTCCCGAGCCGACGCCTTGGTCGCCAAGACCAGTCAGTATGCCGCTTTCATGCCCAATGCGAATGCCAGCGTCTTCCTCGGCAGCTCTCGCAGCAAAGTGAACCCGTCGGTGCTGATTATGCTCCGGATCACCCGCCGCGAACTCACCCTCTGCGACCACAACGCCGCCGACCCCGCCGCCACCGCCCCCGTGTTCGCCCCAAACTCCCAGAGGATCTTTTTCCAAAGCGACCGCCACGGGCAGCCCGCGCTGTATTCCATGCCCGTCGAGCGCCTTCTGGAGAAGACCGGGACCTGACCCGCGCTACTGAACCGCCCCGATCCAGCCCGATTGCTGCGGCGTCGCCGCGTTGCGCGTCGCGCGATCGGACTGCACCGCCCGCTTTGCGTTGTACATGATCCGGTCCGCCAGCGCCAGCAACTCCTCCGCCCCCTCCCCGTCATCCGGAAACTGTGCCGAGCCGAGGCTGATCGACAGGGGAAGGCGCGTCTCAATTTGAGCTTCCTGCATCACGGTCTTCTGCATCCTCTCGATTCGGGTTGTCGCCTCGGGACGATGCAGTCCAGAGAGCACCGCGACAAACTCGTCGCCGCCCATCCGTGCCACCACGTCATATCCGCGGCACTGCCGGCGCAGGGATTGAGCGACCGCCTTCAGTACCCGATTCCCTTCCAAATGCCCGAATTCGTCGTTGATCGCCTTGAAATTGTCCAGATCGCAGACGACCACCGTGAGCGGGATCCCTTCCCGCCGGCACCGCGCCAACTCGCCGTCCAGCGCAAGGAACAGCGAACGCGCGTTCGGCAGTCCCGTCAGGAAATCCGTCGTCGCCGAGGTCTCTGCCTGCCGGTAGCGCAGCGCGTTCTCGATTGCCAGCCCGAGCTTCGAACTCAGCGCCTGGAGGATCCGCAAATGGTCGGTTGTGTATGCGTCCCGCTGCGATTGATAGAGCGTCAACACGCCCGCCACGCCCTGTAACCCCTCCACCGGAACCGCCAGCGCCGCATTCAGGGTGCTGAATTTCGTCGGGTCGTTCAGATAGCCCGGCTCCACCGACGGATTCCCGTTCAGAATCGGCCGCCGGTTCTCCGCCACCCAGCCCGATAGACCCTGGCCCACCGGGATCTCCAGCGAAGTGAACAGCCGGAAATTCTCCCCGCTCACGAACTCCGGAGTCAGGACCGTGCCCCGCTGCACATACACCGCCAGTGCATCGTAAGGCACCAGCCGCCGCAGTCGGACCGACAACACCGAAAGCGTCTCGTCCAGACTCAGCGACGATCCCAGTGTCTGCGCCATCTCGAATAGCGCCTGCGCCTCCTGCCGCGCCGCGGCGATCTTGTCCAGGAAGTCGCCCCCCTTGCTCGACGTCCCCTCGTTCACAAACCCCGCCGCCGGCGCCACATCCGCCGGCATGGCCGGCCCGCGCGACAACTTCAACGGTTCCACCGCCGGAATCGACCGCGCCTTCTCCTCCAACTCGCGGTACCTTCGCGCCAGAACTTCCACCACTCTCGGATCGAACGCCCGCCCCGCCTCGCGCACCACCACCCCAATTGCCTCATCCAGCGGCAGCGCCTTCCGGTACTGCCGGTCGCTCGCCAGCGCGTCCAGACAGTCCACCGCCGCCAGTATCCGTGCCCCGATCGGGATCGCCTCTCCGGAGATCCGGTCTGGATACCCCGTCCCGTCCCACTTCTCGTGGTGCGACCGGACTATCGGCACGACCGGGTATGGAAACCGGACCCGCTCCAGAATCTCCGCTCCCACCACCGGATGAATCTTCATCTTTTCGAACTCTTCCGGCGTCAGCCGGCCCGGCTTCGAAATGATGTGCTCCGGCACCGCCAGCTTGCCAATGTCATGCAGCAGGGAAGCCGCCTTCAGCGCTTCCAGTTCATTCGCCGCCAGTCCCAATTCCCGCCCGATCTCCATCGCATAGCACTGCACCCGCGAAAGATGGTCCGCCGTCGTCTCGTCCTTCGCGTCGATCGCCAGCGCCAGCGTCTCGATCGTTCGCATATGCAGGTCCGCCATCTCCTCCGCATGGTTCCGGCCGTCCTCCAGCCTCGCCGTGTAGAGCCGGTATGACCGGTAAACCAGGTAACTCACCAGCACCGCCAGCACCGGGATCTGCCAGCTCCCCAACGTCCGGTTCGCCTGCTCGAATACCCCCGCCACCACCGCCGCCGCCGCCAGATGCGGCATCATCCACAGATACTTCTCCCGCCACACCCGCCCCAGGTGCCGTCCTTCGTCCAGCGCCTCCACGAACGCCCGCGGAAAACTGTAACCCACGAAGAAAGTGACACCCGTCAATACCATCCGGACCGCTTCCAGCAGCCGCGCGTCCCCCAGATGTGTCTGATGAATGGCCAGATCCGCCATCCCGATTGCGATGATGACTACCGCCGCCTCGAACAGCAGGCGCTCCATCCGCGACGGTCCACGGTAGGAAACCAGACACTCCACCACCGCCGCGATCCCCCCCAATATCAGCACCTGCGGCACCGGCATTCCCGCCAGCGCAATCAAAACGAACAACAGATAGATCGGGATCGACCCCTGCGGCGTCTGCCACCGGACCTTGAACGCCGCCGCCAGCAGCGCCAGCACCATGTAGGCGGCGTACTGCATCGGGTTCACCATCTCCAGACGCGCCATCTCAGGCACAGCTACGGCTACAGCCAGGATGATCAGCAGTCGGGCGAGCGTCTTGTTTGCCATGTTTGCTGGTGACGAGGGTCTCGTCTCTGCACGGTCTATCGGCAACTGCCTCCCTTTTCTGTACCTCCGCCATGGACATTCCGCAAAAATCCGGCGAACCCGCACCCGTCCCCCGCCCCCTCGCATCCCATCCCGCAAATCCATGTACCCGCGGAGCCCTCGCGATCCGTATAATAAACAGTTTGGGCCGCTTCCGAGCGGCAGTGCTGCCTACCATGAGAAATCCCATCGTTGTCGCCCTGGCTGTCCTTGCCGGCCTGTGTTCCGCCGCCGCGGCCAAGTCCGTCCCCGCCTTCGACCGCCTGCCCGCGTGGTTCGAACCCGCCGCCGGCGGAGACGCCTTCGTCTCCCGCGGCGCCGAAGGCCAGTTGACCTTCCACGGAGCGGCCGCCACCCTTCGCTTCGCCGCCGGTCCCGGCCGCCCCGCTGGCCGCCTCGACTGGCGGCTGCTCGACGCCGCCAGTAACCCCTCCCTCCAGGGTGTCCAGCCTCGCACCGCCCGCTCCAACTATTTCCTCGGCCGTGAACGCTCCCAGTGGCGCATGGACGTTCCCCAATACGCCCGCGTCCAGGCCTCCAGCGTCTACCCCGGCATCGACCTCGTCTGGTACGCCCAGGGCCGCCTTCTCGAGTACGACTTCGTCGTCGCCCCAGGCGCCGACCCCTCACGGATCCGCTTCCAGGTCGCCGGCGCCGCCCCGCGCCTCGACCCCTCCGGCGATCTCGTCTACTCCGTCAACGGCCTCGAAGTCCGCCAGCACCGCCCCGTCGTCTATCAGACCGCCGCCAATGGCCGCCGCGACCCCGTCCACGCCGCCTATCGCCTCGAAGCCAACGGCGCCGTTGGCTTCGATCTCGCTGCCTACGACCCTCAGCGCCCGCTCGTCATCGATCCCGTCTTTTCCTACGCTGGTTTCCTCGGCGGCGTTCGTCTCGATGTCGCCCGCGCCGTCGTCATCGACCCTGAAGACGGCGGCCTCTGGATCGCTGGTTCCTCCCAGTCTGATCTCTCCCTCCCCGAGGAAACCGTCACCGTCCAACGCGAATTCGGCGGCTTTGTCGACGCCTTCATCGCCAAAATCATGCCCGGCCCCAACGGCGGCGGCGAACTGATGTACTGGTCTTACTTCGGCGGCACCGGCAACGACGAAGCCACCGCCATGGCCCTCGGCGCCGATGGCGCCTTCGTCATCACCGGCACCACCAACTCCCTCGACTTCCCCCCCGCCGGCACCCCCTTCCGTATCGATAACCCCCAGAACGACATCGAAGCTTTCCTGATCCGCTTCGACCCCCGCATCGAAGGCGAATTCGCCATGACCTACTCCACACTCTACGGCGGAGAAGGCCGCGAATATCCCCAGGCCGTCGCCACTGACGGCATGGGCAAAGTCGTCATCGCCGGTTACAGCAATTCCGGTGAACTCCCCAAGGGCGAAGCCACCGCCCTCCAGCCCTCCAATCGCGGCGGTCAGGATATCTTCTTCGCCCTCTTCGACCTCTATGCCCCCACCGGCGAAGAAACCCTCGTCAAGGACAGCTTCCTCGGCGGCAATTACACCGATATCGCCAACTTCGCCGCCTTCGACCCCCAGGGCCGGATCGTCCTGGCCGGTGTCACCATGTCCAACGACTTCCCCCTCGCCGGTCCTTCCTGGCAAAGCGAGATCCCCGGATTCACCTCCGCCTTCGTCGCCATCATTGACCCCGCCCTCTCCGGCCTCGATCAACTCGTCTACGCCACCTACCTCGGCGGTAGCGGCCTCGATGGCGTCACCGCCGGCTATCTCGGCCCCGACGGCCGCCTCTGGCTCACCGGCTACACCACCTCCCAGGACCTTCCCGTCACCCCCGGCGCCGCCCAACTCGCCCTTGCCGGCTCCGTCGATTCCTTCCTGATGGTCGTGGATCCCTCCCAGGCCGGCGTGGACTTCCTCAAGTACTCCACCTTCTTCGGCGGTGGCGTCACCGAGGTTCCCTACGGATTCGCCGTGAATCCCACCACCGGCGTCGCCCTCCTCGCCGGCTACTCCGCTTCTCCCAACTTCCCCAATCGCAACCCGCCCGTCTCCGTTCCGGAATCTCTCACCATCCTCGAATCCTTCTTCGTCGCCATCGACACCACCGCCACCGGTCCGGACGCCATCCTTTACGCCGCCCAGTATGGCGGCAAGGGCCGTGACATCATCTACGGCGCCACGCTCGCCGCCGATGGAACCATCGCGGTCGTGGGCAGCACCTCTTCCGACAACCTGCCCACCGCCTCGCCGACGGGAAAATTCAACCCTCCCGGCTTCGATACCGGCTGGTATCTTGTCCTCGCCCCCTAACGCGCCGTCTGCAAGATCGGAAACACGCCCGCCTCGCGCAATCCCTGCGCCGTGAGCGCGTCCGTCGTCACCGTGATCAACTCGTTCGCCGGCCGTGCCCCGGTCAGTTCCACCTGCAGGTAGTTCTCTGTCAACGCCGTCCCGTTGTCCAGAGTCACCGCCCGCAGTGGCCGTCCCAGCATCCGGCGCCGGAACTCCGCGTTCTTCGCCTCGCCCAGCGCCCGCAACACCCGCGTCCGCTCTTTCCGGACCTGCCACGGTACCTGACCCAACTCCGCCGCGGGCGTCCCCGGCCGCTCACTGTACGTAAACACGTGCAGGTAGGTCAACGGCAGGCTTTCAACGAATGCCACCGTCTCCCGGAACTCCTCCTCCGTCTCCCCCGGAAAGCCCGTCATCACGTCCGCCCCGAACGCGGCATCCGGCATCAGAGCCTTCGCCCGCCGGATCCGGTCCTCGTAATGACGCGTCCGGTACTTGCGCTTCATCCGCTTCAAGACGGAATCGGATCCCGATTGCAGCGGTGCATGCACATGCTTTGCGATCCGTGGCTCGGCCGCCATCAGCGCCAGTAACTCGTCCGAAAAATCCATCGGCTCCACCGAACTCAGCCGGAACAGCGAAGCCTCTGTCTCCGCCAGCAGGATCCGCAGCAACCCCGCCAGCCGCAACGCCCCCCGCCCGCTCTCGAACCCCCGCTCCCGCCCCCAGCGTCCCAGGTTGATCCCCGTCAACACAATCTCCCGGTAGTGCGCCGCCAGATGCCGGACCCGCGCCACCACCTCCTCCAGCGCCATCGACCGGCTCTTCCCACGCACCGCCGGAATGATGCAGAACGAGCACACATTCGAACACCCGTCCTGAATCTTCAGATTCGGCCGTGTTCGCCCCCCCAGCGCCTCCGTTACCGGCGCCGAAAGAAACCCGTCCTGCGCCCCGATCTCGCCAATGTGGATCTGCGAATGGTATTCGGTGTCAAAAACAATCTCGGCAATCTGCGTCTTGTGCGAATTGCCGACCACCCATGTCACGCCGTCCAGCGCCGCGATCTCCTCCGGCGCCCGCTGCGCGTAACACCCCGTGACCAGAATCCGCGCCCCCGGATTCTCCCGCCGCAAACGGTTCACCGACTTCCGCAGATCATCATCCGCCGTCGCCGTCACCGTGCAGGTGTTCAGGATCACCAGATCCGCGTCCTTTGACGACGCCCCCGCCGACAATCCGCGCCCCTGCAGCAGCCCCTCCAGCGCCGCCCCGTCCGCCTGCGTCGCCCGGCAGCCGAAATTCTGAATGTGAAATTTCCGCACTCTCACCATTTTACGGCGCGGCCGCCCGGCTACTGCACTTTCGGCTTCTCCGCGCTGATCAGTACCCCGTCGCTCACGCTCGTGTCCGGATGCAGAACCACTTTCTCCCCCGCCTGCAGCCCCTCCAGAACCTCCGCCGCCAGGCCGTTCCGGTGCCCTAGCCGGACCGGCCGCAGATGCGCCAACCCGTCCTCCCCGGCCACGAAGACACCCCAGCCGTCCCCGTGCGGGAACAGCGCCGTCGCCGGCGCCAGCAGCACGTCTCCGCTCTCCCACAAGATGAACCGCGCCTCCACACGGTAGCCGTCCCCCAGCCGCGCCCACTGCTCCCTCGGCGACGTGAAATCGATGATCACCCGCACCCGCTGCTCCTCCACCCCCAGCGCCGAGATCTTCGTGAACGCCGTCGGTTCAATCAGCCGGACCCGCCCCTCCAGCGCCCCCTCGCCCCCATAATGCGATCGAATACTCCGTAAGCAGATCGGAAGAGCACACGTCTGAACTCCAGTCACTGACCAA
>ERZ761609.2537-NODE-2537-length-13336-cov-9.701980_pt1 | contig 13336 bp, 9 predicted proteins | sample MGYA00511163_ERZ761609 | MGnify/ENA primary metagenome ERZ761609 (study PRJEB28899, sample SAMN02445070) | bioreactor sludge metagenome | biome: EBPR sludge | place: Australia: Brisbane, Thorneside Wastewater Treatment Plant | collected 2011-12-16 ... | reverse complement strand
AAAAAAAAAAAAAAAAAACCCGCCACGACCAGCCCCCCCGCCAAGATCCAGTTCGACCAGAAACCGGCCAAAAACGCCGATACCCGGGTGATTTTCGTTGCCGAGGACGGCAAACACGGGGCGAAGCTGTCGGCGGCCGCGCGTGATTTGGATACCAAGACCAAAGGCGCGCTGAAACGCGCCCTTGCCGCGGCTGAATTTACGGGTAAAAAAGCCCAGTTCCTCGCCCTGCCGGGTATCGAGGGCGCAGGGGCGCGCTATGTGATTGTTGCCGGGCTTGGCAAAGCGGAAGACCTCGGCGCGCTTTGTTTTGAAAAAATCGGCAGCGCCCTTGCCGCGCAGCTGAACAGCCGCAAATCGGCACTGGCCGATGTCAGCTTCCCCGAAGAAGAAGCGAAGCAATCCAAAATCTCCCCCGATGCCGCCGCTGCGCATTTCGCGCTCGGCGCGCTTTTGAATACCTATCGCTTCGACAAATACCTGACGCGCGAGCCGAAGGATAAAAAGCCGAGCCTGAAAACCCTGCACATCACCGTGAAAGACGCGGCGAAAACGCGCAAGGCCTTTGCGGGTCAGCAAAAAGTAGCCGAAGGCGCGTTCCTGACGCGCGACCTCGTGTCCGAAGTGCCGAATGTGCTCTATCCGGAAAGCTTCGCCGCCATCATCAAAAAAGAGCTTGCCCCGCTGGGTATCGAGGTCAAGGTGCTGACCGAAAAAGACATGAAAAAGCTCGGCATGGGCGCGATTGTCGCGGTTGGCCAAGGCAGCGTGCGCCAGCCCCGGCTTGTCAGCATGGAATACAAAGGCGGCAAAAAAGGACAGCGGCCCGTCGCTTTCGTCGGCAAGGGCGTGACGTTTGACACGGGCGGCATTTCGCTGAAACCCGGCCCCGGCATGGAAGAAATGAAATGGGATATGGCCGGCGCGGGCACGGTGACGGGTCTGATGAAGGCGCTGGCGTCGCGCGGTGCGAAGGTCAATGCCGTCGGCATCGTCGGCCTTGCCGAAAACATGCCCTCGGGCGATGCCTACCGCCCCGGCGATATCGTCACGTCCATGTCCGGCCAGACGATTGAAGTGCACAACACAGATGCCGAAGGCCGCCTCGTTCTTTGCGATGCGCTTTGGTATGTGCAGCAGAAATTCAAACCCACGCATATCGTTGACCTTGCCACGCTGACGGGCGCGATGATTATCGCCCTCGGCCACGAATACGCTGGCGTTTTCAGCAACGACGACACGCTGGCATGGGATTTGGTCAGCGCAGGCCGCGCGACGGGCGAACAGCTCTGGTACATGCCCATGTGCGATGCGTGGGACAAGGCCATCGACAGTCCCGCCGCGGACATGAAAAACATCAGCGGCGGCCGCGATGCGGGCTCCGCCATCGGTGCGCATTTCCTGAAGCGCTTTATTCAGGACGGTGTCAAATGGGCACACCTTGATATCGCCGGTGTGGCATGGTCGAACAAAGAGCGCACGGGCGTGCCCAAGGGCGCGTCGTCTTTCGGCGTGCGTCTTCTCGACAAATACGTTGCCGATAATTGGGAATAACGCGGACAGCAGAATAAAACCGCCGCAGCAAAGAGGGAGATAACATGAGCATCCTGAAATCGCGGCGGTTCCTGCCGCTGTTCGTTACCCAGTTTCTGGGCGCGTTCAACGATAACCTTTTCAAGAACGCGATGGTGATGCTCATCACCTTCCGTTTGGCCGAACAGGCACACATGTCGCCGCAATTGCTGGTGACTATTGCGGCGGGGGTTTTTATTCTGCCGTTTTTCCTGTTCTCCGCCACGGCGGGGCAGCTGGCCGATAAATACGACCGCGCGCGCATTGCCCGCATGGTCAAGCTGGCCGAAATCGCGCTGATGCTGCTGGCCAGCATTGGTTTCGTCACGGGCAATATCTGGATTTTGATGTTCCTGCTGTTCGGCATGGGCACGCACTCCGCTTTTTTTGGCCCTGTGAAATATGCGATTTTGCCGCAGCATCTCAAAAGTGACGAGCTGCTGGCCGGTAACGCCTATGTGGAGGCGGCGACGTTTCTTTCCATCCTGCTCGGCACTATCGCGGGCGGGCTTTTGGTGATGGCGGAGGGCGGGGAGTGGGTGATTTCCATCGCCATCGTCGCTGTTGCGATTGCCGGTTATTTTGCCAGTCGCCAGATACCCGAAGCGCCCGGCCCTTCGCCGGATTTAACTGTAAATCCGAAATTCTGGAGCGAGACGGGGCGCATGATGCGCGATACGCAAACAGACGTCGCGGTTTACCGCTGCATTCTGGCGATTTCGTGGTTCTGGCTGGTGGGAGCGACATATCTGACGCAGTTCCCCAGCTATGCCAAAGATTATCTGCACAGCAACGAAACCGTGGTCACGCTTTTGCTGACGCTGTTTTCCATCGGTATCGGTGTGGGTTCCGTTTTGTGCGAGAAATTGCTCAAGGGCCGCGTACAGCTGACATACGTTCCGCTGGCAGCCATCGGTATGGCGATTTTCGGCGTTGATTTGTATTTCGCAACCGGACATGCGGCGGCGCATGTGGCGGGCGCGGGCGAATTGGTGACGGCGGCAACCTTCGCCGCGACCATCGGCGGCATGCGCGTGATGGCGGATTTGTTTTTGATTGCCGTTTGCGGCGGTATGTTTGTGGTGCCGCTCTATGCCATGGTGCAGCAGCGCGCGCAGGGCGCGATGCTCGCGCGGACTATTGCGGGGCTGAACGTCATGAACAGCCTGTTCATGGTTGTTTCTGCCGTGGTCTGCGTCATTCTTATCCAGATGGCTTTTACCATTCCGGCGATTTTCCTTGTCATGGCGCTTTGCAATATTCTGATGGCGATTTACATCGTGCATCTGTTGCCGGAAGACCTCATGCGCTCCGTCGCCCGCGCTGTTCTGGGCTGGGCTTACGGCGTTGAAATAAAGGGCATGGAGAATTTCGAAGCGGCGGGCAAACGCGTTTTGATTGTCGCGAACCATACGTCGTTTTTGGATGCGGCGCTGATTGCGGCCTATCTGCCCGTCAAAATCACCTTCGCCGTCAATACGCATGTGGCGAATAAATGGTGGATTAAGCCGTTTTTGACTCTGGTGGATGCCTTCCCCCTCGACCCCACAAACCCGATGGCGATTAAAGCGCTGGTCGAAGAAGTGCGGCAGGATAAAATCGCCATGATTTTCCCCGAAGGCCGCATCACGGTCACGGGTTCGCTGATGAAAGTATATGAAGGCCCCGGGTTGATTGCGGATAAGGCGCAGGCGCGGCTTTTGCCTATCCGTATCGACGGTGCGCAATATACACCCTTCTCGCGTTTGCGCGGGAAGGTGAATATCCGCTGGTTCCCCAAAATCACGCTGACCGTTCTGCCGCCGTGCGATTTCCAGCTGCCCGATGACGCGCGCGGCCGCCGCCGCCGCCAGCTGGCCGCATCAAAGCTTTATGATTTGATGTCCGGCATGATGTTCGAGGCGAGCGATTCAAACGAAACGCTGATACGCGCGCTGATGCGGGCACGCCGCCTGCATGGCGGCAAACATGTGGTTTGCGAAGACCCGCAGCGCCAGCCGATGGATTATAAACATCTCATCAGCGCGGCTTTCGCCTTCGCGCGCGTACTGGGCCGCCAGATACCCCCGCCGCCTGCCGAAGCATCTGTGCCGGCTGTCGGCGTGCTGCTGCCGAATATGACGGGCACAGTGCTGACATTCTTTGCGCTGCATATCATGCGCCGCACACCGGCGATGCTGAACTTTTCGGCGGGGGCGGCGAATATTGTCAGCGCCTGCCAGACGGCGCAGCTAACGCATGTCATCTCGTCGCGCCGCTTTGTCGATATGGGCAAGCTCGCCCCCGTGGTCGAGGCTATCGAAGGCGCAGGCGTCACGATGGTTTATCTTGAAGACGTGCGCAAACAAATCGGCCTTGGCGATAAAATCACTGGCCTTGCCGCGCGCTTCGTGCCTGAATTGATGGAATATGCGCGCAAGCCCGCGGCCAGCCCGGACGATGCCGCGGTGGTGCTGTTCACGTCAGGCTCGGAAGGGACGCCCAAGGGCGTGGTGCTGTCGCACCGGAATATCCGCGCGAATTGCCACCAAATCGGCAGCCGCATCGATTTCGGCCCGACGGATATCGTGTTCAACTGCTTGCCGATGTTCCACTCCTTCGGCCTGACCGGCGGCACGCTGTTGCCCATCCTGTCGGGGCTGCGCGCGTTTTATTATCCCTCGCCGCTGCATTACCGCATCGTGCCGGAGCTGATTTACGATACCAACGCGACCATCCTGTTTGGCACGGATACTTTCCTTGGCGGCTATGCGCGTTTTGCGCATCCTTATGATTTCCACGCTATTCGCTATATTTTTGCGGGCGCGGAAAAGCTTAAGGATGAAACGCGCCGCATCTATGCCGAAAAATACGGCGTGCGCATTTTTGAAGGATACGGCGCGACCGAAACCGCCCCCGTCATCAGCATCAACACGCCGATGCACAACAAGCCGGGCAGCGTCGGGCGTCTTTTGCCCGGCATCACCGCGAAGCTGGAACCTGTCGAGGGTATCGAGGGAAATGCGGGCAAGCTGGTCATTCACGGCCCGAATATCATGAAGGGCTATTTGAAATCCGACACGCCCGGCGTTTTGCAACCGCCGGAGGGCGGCTGGTACGATACTGGCGATATCGTGGGGCAGGACGAAGCAGGCTATATCACTATTCAGGGGCGCATGAAACGCTTCGCCAAAATCGGCGGGGAGATGGTGTCGCTGACGGCGGTTGAAAGCGCGCTGCAAAAACTGTGGCCGGAAACGCACCATGCGGTGGTCAGCGTCAAGGACGACAAAAAAGGCGAAAAGCTGATTTTGTTCACGACGCAGCCGCAGGCGGCGGGCGAAGACATCACGCGCCATTTCCGCAGCCTTGGCATCAACGAACTGTCCATTCCGCGCCAGATACAGCAAGTGGCGGAAATTCCGCTGCTGGGCACGGGCAAGACAGATTATGTGACGCTGCAAAAACAGGCGGCGGGGCTTTAAGAATTTATCCGGCAAAGGCGAAGGGCGGCAGGGATTTTATCCCGCCCGCTTCGCGGAATTCCTTGTGAGATTCGCTCACCTCCCCGCGCCGCGAGATATGCAGCGTCAGCTCATGTACACCCGTTTTGTCATGCACGCGGGCTGTGGCCTGCCAACCGTCATCGTGCCGCGCCGCGCGCGCGCGCAGCATCAGCGCGGCGCTGCCGAAATAAAGGCGGAAAGCCAGATAAAATTCGATATTGCTTTCATCCAGTGCCAGCGGTGCGGCGGCATTGGCGCTGTGGATATTCGCGATGCTGCCATCCAGCGGCACGGTATCGTTCCCAATTATAATGTAGTATTGCGCGGGCGATGCCGCCTGCGCCTTCACCGCGCGGACAAGCTGCGCGCCAGCGCCATAAAACGGCAAAGGCATGAGCGCAAGGGCGGTATCGCTGCCGAAGCGCGAAACGGGCTCGCGGCTGTTGATTTTATGCAGAATTTCCGCGCTTTGCGCGATAGAAGGGGTTTGCCATCCGTCAGACATGCGGTGCCTCTTGCCTTTTGGGGACGATGGCCGATAATAACATGCTCTTCTTTCGCTAAACAATCCCGCCGCGTGCGGACAGGACGCGGGCAAAGGCCATGACCGATATTCGTTTTTATCACATGATAACCAAAAGGCTGGAACAGGCGCTGCCCGAGCTTCTGGCCAAGGCTATCACCGTGCAGTCGCGCATTGTCGTCAAGGCGGGCAGCCGCGAGAGGATAGAGGCGCTTGATAGCCTTCTGTGGACTTTTGATGCCGGCAGTTTTCTGCCGCACGGGTATATCCGCGATGGAAACGAAGCCGACCAGCCGATATGGCTGACAACCGAAGACGATAACCCGAATGGCGCGCAGATGCTGGTGCTTGCCGACGGTGCGACGTCAACACGGGTGAAAGACTATGCGCTGTGCTGCGAATTTTTTGACGGCAACGACGAAGAGGCCGTTTTGGCCGCGCGCGCACGCTGGAGCGCCTATAAGGCCGAAGGGCACGAACTGACCTATTACCAGCAGGACGAACAGGGCCGCTGGGTCAAAAAATAATCAGGTGATTTTTTAATCGTTGCAGGGAAAGCCGCGGGCAATCGCCACGGCCACGTTTTTCGCTGCCGCGCCACGCAGGTTTTCAGGGAACAGCTCCGCATAGCTGCGGTATAGGTCGATAAGCTGCTGACTGCGGATGGGGCCGTGGCTGCAGGCGCGCTCCCCGCTCACGGGGCTTATCAACATCGCATTCGCAATCGCGCTGACATAGCCCGCGCAAAACCCGTAATCGGTATCGTATTTGCTGTTGCACATGCCCAGCAAATCGTTGCCGCTCAGCCCTTCGGCGCTGACTGCCGCACGCGTTGGCGCGGCAAAAAGAATAAGGCAGGCCAGTGCGGTCAAGGCCAGTGCAGTCGGGGGCAGCATGCGCAGCATGAAAGTCTCCGTCAGGGGTAAGCGGATGGGGCTTTCTATTGTCTACCATGTGCAGGTGGCAAAAAAAAGCGGCTCCACCCGAAGGGGGAGCCGCTTTTTAAGAACGCTTGTTATTAGCGCGCCGCTGTCTGGCGGTTTTTGCCGCTGTTATTCACGGGCGTGCTGTCGGCGATAACCGCGCCGCTCATCAGCTGGGTGAACTGGCTGTTACGCTCCGCCACCATATCCTTGAAGCGGTTCAGGTCTTTGCCGTCCAGCATCTTGCCGGTGGGCAGGCGCAGCGAGCCCGGATTGACGTGCTTGCCGTTAATCAGGATTTCGTAGTGCAGGTGCGGGCCGGTGGAGCGGCCGGTCGTGCCGACATAGCCGATAATCTGCCCCTGTTTCACACGGCTGCCATTCGACAGGCCGGCGCGGAAACCGTTCATGTGTGCATAGGCCGTTTGCAGGTCTTTGCGGTGACGGATACGGATATACTTGCCGTAGCCGTTGACGGTACCGATTTTGTCGATGGTGCCATCGCCTGCGGCATAAATCGGCGTACCGCGGGGCGCCGCGAAGTCGATGCCCTTGTGCATTTTGCTATAGCCGAGGATGGGGTGGCGGCGCATGCCAAAGCCGGAGCTGAGACGCGCACCGTCAATCGGCGTTTTCATCAGAGATTTTTTGGCCGACTGGCCTTTGCCATCGAAATAATCGCTGTCGCCGGAGGGCGAGTTGTAGAGATAGAACGGCATGTCGCGCCCGCCCAGATTCAGCTTGGCATAGACAATCGTGTTGCGGCCACTGACAACATCACCGCCATCGGTAGCGAAGGCTTCGTACATAACTTCAAAGCTGTCGCCGGGCTGAATGTCGCGCTGGAAGTCCACGTTCCATGAATACATTTTGATGAGGTCGAGGATAACCGCATCCGGCACGCCGCTGTTTTTCGCGGAAACGTAGAGAGAGCTGTCAATCGCACCGCCCGCCGCCTTGATGCTGCGGTAAATCGGCTTTTCCTGCTCGTCCACCTGATAGCTGCCGTCTTGCGACAGGTTCACCATGACGGTGCTGATTTTGTCTTTCTGGATTTGCAGGCCGCTGAATTGCGGGTCGGCAATCGCGGGGTCTTTGTGGAAGAAAACCGTGATGGCGTGGCCGGGGTTGAGGTCGCGCGGGTTATACACTTTGCTCAGCGCCTGAATGGCGTTATAGGCGTCGCTGCGCGGCACATCGTTGCGCACCAGCAAATCCATCAGCGTATCGCCGCGGCCGACGGCCAGTTTTTTTTCGGCGACGAAAAGGTCATTACCGGCTTGCAGCAGGTTTTGCAAACGCGTCTGGATTTGCGCCAGCGTTTCCGCAACGGCAGGCGGCACTTGCGCGGGCGCAATTTGCACGCTTTGCACAGGCTTTTGCGGCTTGGGCGCGGCAGCATCGCCACGCGCGAAATCGCTGAATTCATGCGTGGACGGCGGCGGCACATAATTGAATGCCGCTTTCATGTTGCCGGCGCTGTGCGCGGAGTCATTCATGTGCGACGGCACGTTACCCGGAATGTTTTCGATGCCGTCGAAGGGTGCGTCCACGGTGTCTGCAGCGGCAAGCGTGACGGCGGCGGCGGACGTATCCGTATCCGGCGTCGAAAGCCATGACAGCGTTGCATAAACGGACGCGATAGCAAGGGCAGGCAGAAGGGCGTGACGCAAACGGAAACGGCGCTTGCGGAACATTCTTGTGCGCGGTGAATAATACTGCAGCAAGGTTCAGACCTTTTGTGTTGTTGCGAATGTGTGCGAAGTGAACAACAGTACAGATACGAATTCAAGACTTGACTTTGAGGAAGAACCTCGAGCTTCGAATACATAATCTATAACAATTTATACTGTTAACAAAGAGTAAAGCTTGTTTGCCGTAAAGAGTTCCCTGCGGCGATTCCCTTTTTTCTTTGCGTATATGAAAAATAATCAGGACTCTTTTGAGTGCACATCAAACTGGACGCGACTTTATTAAATTGTGTAGGATGCGCGGAATCATGCATCACGCAGGACAAAAGATATGAACCAGCCTGAACAAAAAGGTGACCAAATGACACATGCCAGCACGCTGATGAAGGGCAAACGCGGATTGATTATGGGCGTTGCCAATGACCGTTCCATCGCCTGGGGCATTGCGGAAACCGCGCACCAGCACGGTGCGGAGCTTGCATTCACCTATCAAGGCGATGCGCTGGAAAAACGCGTGCGCCCGCTGGCCGAAGGCATCGGCTCGAACATCATCCTGCCGTGCGATGTGACGAGCGCCGAAAGCATCGATGCTACGTTCAACCAGATTGAAAAAGAATGGGGTGGCCTCGATTTCGTTGTCCATGCCATCGCGTATTCTGACAAAAACGAGCTGGACGGGCTTTACCTCGACACCACGCGCGATAACTTCCTCAAGACCATGGACATTTCCGTCTATTCCTTCACCGCGGTGGCGCAGCGCGCCGTGCCGCTGATGAAAAACGGCGGCAGCCTTCTGACGATGACGTATTACGGCGCGGAGCGCGTCATGCCCCACTACAACGTCATGGGCGTCGCCAAGGCGGCGCTCGAAGCCTCCGTGCGTTATCTTGCCAGCGATGTCGGGCCGAAAGGCATCCGCGTGAACGCGATTTCCGCAGGCCCCATCAAAACGCTGGCCGCCAGTGGCATTGGCGATTTCCGCTATATCCTGAAATGGAACGAGCTGAACGCGCCGCTGCGCCGCAACGTCACCACGCAGGATGTCGGCGGTGCCGGTCTGTTCCTGCTCAGCGACCTTGGCGCGGGCGTCACGGGCGAAATCATGTATGTCGATAGCGGCTATAACACCATCGGTATGGTGCAGGTCGATAGCGCCAAACAAACGGCCGAGCTGCTGCAAGGCATTTCCGGCTAAAAGCGGGAGGGCGCGACGTGTCCGCCAATCTCTTCGGCACATTATTTCGTTATATCACCTGGGGCGAAAGCCACGGGCCTGCGATTGGTTGCGTGATTGACGGCGCGCCGCCGCTGGTGGCGCTGTGCGAAGCGGACATTCAGTTTCATCTCGACCGCCGCAAGCCGGGCAAGAGCCGCTTTACCACCCAGCGCAAGGAAGCGGACGAGGTACGAATCCTCTCCGGCGTTTTCGACGGGGTGACGACGGGCACGCCCATCTCGCTTTACATCGAAAATACCGATGCGCGCTCCAAAGACTACGAAAACATCCGCCACAAATATCGCCCCGGCCACGCCGATTTCACCTATGACCAGAAATACGGCATCCGCGATTATTGCGGCGGCGGGCGCTCTTCCGCGCGTGAAACGGCCTCGCGCGTGGCGGCGGGGGCGGTCGCGCGCAAGGTGCTGGAAAATGCGCTGGGCGAAGACATAGAGATTCGCGCGGCGGTAATTGAAATCGGCGGCATCGCCATCAACCGCAAAAACTGGGACTGGGCGCAGGTGGATGAAAACCCGTTTTTCAGCCCCGATGCGGCCGTTGTCCCGAAATGGGAAGCGGCGCTGGATGCTGCGCGCAAAGAACTCTCCAGCCTTGGCGCTGTTGTCGAAGTTGTTGCCAGCGGTTTTCCCGCCGGCCTTGGCGCGCCCTTGATTGACAAGCTGGACGCAGACCTTGCCAAAGCGATGATGAGCATCAACGCCGTGAAGGGCGTCGAGATTGGCGCGGGGTTTGATGCGGCGCGTTTGCGCGGCGAGGAAAACGCAGACCAGATTCGCATGAAAGACGGTGTGCCGCATTTCCTCAGCAACCATGCGGGCGGTATTCTGGGCGGTATTTCGACCGGGCAGGAAATTGTTGTGCGCCTTGCGTTCAAGCCGACATCGTCGCTGCCGCAGCCGCTCAAGACCATCGATGACGAAGGCAATGAAACCGAGATTGCGACCAAAGGCCGCCACGACCCTTGCGTCGGCATCCGCGGTGTGCCGGTGGCCGAGGCGATGATGGCGCTGACACTTTGCGACCATTGGCTACGTCATAAGGCGCAATGCGTGCCGGTGGTGCTGGCTGATTGATTGCCTGCGCGGTTTTGCGCAATTCCTTATATATCAGAATCTTGAAGTCCCTTGTTGAAGCGGGGGCGAATCGCTGCCGTGCGCGGGATGAAAACCCAAAGTTTTCAGACACAAAGCCCAATAGAGCCGCCCCGGCATTTCCGGAGTCTGATTTTTAAGTCATTGAAATATAATGAAAATAATGTGGACACGGCGGCCTTGTAAAAAAGACTCGACTCTTATCCACAGAGAAACGACACTCTGACTCGAGGAAAAACACCGCCCAATATTTTGGCTACGGTGTCTCCCTTAATACTTCGCTTCGATGATTTGGCCCCATGTGCTTCGGCATGTGGGGCTTTTTTTTTTTAATGTGCTGATGGATTGGAATATATCTGCAATTTTGCTGTCGTTCAACACGCAATCTTGGGTTAGTCTCATAAAAATTTTCCACGCCGCATCCAAAATCTATTGACAGGGATTCACATGAGCGACACACCGCAACGACGCAAAGACGACAAATTCACGGCCAAGGTCTGGCGCTTTTTCTATCGTTTCTTTTTCATGGTCGGCGTGTCTGCGTTTATTTCGATTGTGATGTTGAGCGTCACGATGTCGCGCATGATGAACTACGCACCATCATCGCTGCCCGATGCGATGGTGCTGACCTTCGCGCTCAAATCCGACCTTGCGGAAGTTGAAGGCGCGCCGTCGCTCACCCAGCCGCTGCTGCGTCCCGCCACTGTTTTGCAAGATGTCGTCTCCGCCATCGACCTTGCATCCAAAGACGCGCGGGTCAAAGCGCTGACGGTGAAGCTTGAAGATATGAACCTTTCCGCCGCACAGGCGCAGGAATTGCGCGATGCGCTTTTGCGTTTCCGCGCCACGGGCAAACGTACTTATATCTATGCTGACAGCTACGGCGGTTTTGGCAGCGGTATCTCGGATTACTTTATTGCCACGGCATTTGATGAAATCTGGCTGCAGCCCGTGGGCAGCGTATCGGCTGTTGGCGTTGCGTCCGAAGTGCCGTTTGTAAAGGATTTGCTGGATAAAGTCGGCGTCGAGACGCAATTTGTGCATCAGGGCATTTACAAATCCGCCCCCGAAAGCCTGACGGAGCGCGGCATGACGCCGCCGCACCGCGAAATGATGCAATCCATCGTCAGCGACCTTGCGCTGCAAATGATGGACGGTATCGCCAAATCGCGCGGTCTTTCCGCCGATGACGTGCGCCGCCTCGTCGATGAATCACCCTACGGTGAAAAAGAATCTTTGCGTCTGAAGCTGGTTGACCGCGTCGGTTATTACGACGAGATGGTTGCGCATGCGCGCCGTGTTGCCGCCGTCAAGAAAATTGACGCGCCGGAAACGCCCGCGCCTGAAGCCGCGCCCGATGGCGTGAACAAAGAAACTGCCGCGCAAAAAGAACCGGAGAAAACAGAAGAGGCGAAAAAAGAAGACGGGAAAAAAGAGGCTACTACCGCGGATGAAGAAAAGCCCGATGTCGATACAGTATCGCTAATGGGCTATTCCTTCGTGGCCGAAACGCAGGCGCTGGGCAAGGGGGTGCGCGGTTTCGCCTCCAAACTCACCCGCCGCGAAGCACCTGAGTCGGAGCTGCGCAAGAAAGACAAAATCGCCCTTATCTATGGCAGCGGCGAGATTGTGCCCTTCGTGCAGCGCGCACAGGCATCGCCCTTCATGTCATCCAGCATGGCGGCGGACAAGATTGTGCAGGCTTTCCGCAGCGTGCAGGCCGATGACGGCGTGGCTGCGGTTATTTTCCGCATCGACAGCCCCGGCGGCTCGCCTGAGGCCTCGGAAACCATTCGCCGTGCCATCATGGAAACGCGCCGCAAGGGAAAACCCGTGGTGGTCTCCATGGCCAGCACCGCAGCGTCGGGCGGTTACTGGATTGCCGCACCCGCAGATAAAATCATCGCGCAGCCGGGCACGCTCACGGGCTCCATCGGCGTTTTTGGTGGCAAATTCGTGCTGGCGGGGCTTTGGCAAAAACTCGGCATCAACTGGGACAGCGTCAGCGAAGGCGGCAATGCGGGCATGTGGTCTGCGAACAAATCTTTCACGCCCGCGCAGCTGCAAAAATTCGACGCCCTGATGGCCGAAGTTTACGACGCCTTTCTGGAGCGCGTGGCCGAAGGCCGCAAGATGCCGGTTGAAAAGGTCCGCGCCATTGCCGAAGGCCGCGTCTATACGGGGCGTCAGGCGAAAGACGTCGGTCTGGTCGATGACCTCGGCGGTCTGGATGTTGCGCTCAAACACGCGCGCGCGCTGGGCAAAATCGAAGACGCCGACGATGTGCCGCTGGTGCGATTCCCGCCGCGCAAATCGACGATGGAAATGTTTATTTCCCTCGCAACCGAGGGGGCGCTGTTCCAGCCGACAATTACGGTGAACGCGGCGGATGTAGCAGATATGGTGCAAAGCGCACTGCCGCCGCAGGGCATACAGCTGCGCGCGCCTTACGCGGATGTGCGCTAAGGCTTAGGAGTTATAGCGGGGCTTGCTGCTGTCGGGGATGAGGCTTTGCTGCATTTCCGCCAGCATCAGGATGCTGACCGGCGATACTTTCTGAAACCCGAACGGGTTCGATGCGGCGGCATAACCGCTTGCGGGGAAGAAACGCGGGTCGTCGTTCCAGATAATATCGTCTGCTTCGTTCGCGTCATCGAACATCGGCAGTTTTGCCAGCACTTCGGCAGCAATCGAATTGCGCGCGGTGGCGGCTGCGGGCTTGGCCGCTTTGGCGGTGGCCTTCGTTTCTCCGGCAGTGGTGGTGGTCTACTGCGGCTTTGTCAAGTGCACGCGCAGCGACAACGCTGCGGC
>ERZ761609.2535-NODE-2535-length-13337-cov-7.759374_pt1 | contig 13337 bp, 9 predicted proteins | sample MGYA00511163_ERZ761609 | MGnify/ENA primary metagenome ERZ761609 (study PRJEB28899, sample SAMN02445070) | bioreactor sludge metagenome | biome: EBPR sludge | place: Australia: Brisbane, Thorneside Wastewater Treatment Plant | collected 2011-12-16 ... | reverse complement strand
TTTGAGTCACCTGCTCTAGTTCGTTTCAATCCACGCCCCCGTGAAGGGGGCGACCCGGCGGCGTCGGTCAACTGGCGCAAGCCGGCGTTGTTTCAATCCACGCCCCCGTGAAGGGGGCGACAACCCTGCATCGCCATCGCATCCCCCCGTTAAAAGTTTCAATCCACGCCCCCGTGAAGGGGGCGACGCCGCCCGCCAAAAGGGAGGGCCGCGGCATGACCGGTTTCAATCCACGCCCCCGTGAAGGGGGCGACTGCTTCTTCACCGCTCTAAGCGACATCCCAAAGTCGTTTCAATCCACGCCCCCGTGAAGGGGGCGACTTGCGCATTGCGCGATTGCATTGGCTTCGGCGTGTTTCAATCCACGCCCCCGTGAAGGGGGCGACTTCGAGAAATTCGCCTCTCTCGCGGGCTAAGCCAGGTTTCAATCCACGCCCCCGTGAAGGGGGCGACGCGCGTGCGCGTGCGCGTGCGCGCGGTTCGCCAAGTTTCAATCCACGCCCCCGTGAAGGGGGCGACCTTGGAAGCTCCGGCATCAAGACGCTGATCGAGGTTTCAATCCACGCCCCCGTGAAGGGGGCGACCCCGCCGCCGCGTCAACCTCAGCGTCGATGATTTTCGTTTCAATCCACGCCCCCGTGAAGGGGGCGACCGCCGGAACCCGCTCTATCGCCGCTCGTTGGGCGCGTTTCAATCCACGCCCCCGTGAAGGGGGCGACCACCGTCTCGGTCAGCCGCATGGTGTCGTAAGCCGTTTCAATCCACGCCCCCGTGAAGGGGGCGACCGCCATAGCTTTGCAATCATCTAATTCGTGAAAGGTTTCAATCCACGCCCCCGTGAAGGGGGCGACTTGCTTTTGCCGCTGGTCATGGGTCCGAGGATTGGTTTCAATCCACGCCCCCGTGAAGGGGGCGACAGGGTGTCGCCATCATAGTTGCTAATGTAGATAGTTTCAATCCACGCCCCCGTGAAGGGGGCGACGTTCTTACGTTTCCGATGCGGGGCGTAAGAGCCGGTTTCAATCCACGCCCCCGTGAAGGGGGCGACTTTGGGATGCCCTGAAAATGAGGGCTAACGACAACGTTTCAATCCACGCCCCCGTGAAGGGGGCGACGCCGCCGCGGATGGCCCGCGCGGCAAGGCGTTGGGGTTTCAATCCACGCCCCCGTGAAGGGGGCGACAGCGCGATGCGCGCCGGCCTGCCAGTGGAAAGCTGTTTCAATCCACGCCCCCGTGAAGGGGGCGACAGGCCGCAGTAGCCAACGGCATCGTCTGATTGATGTTTCAATCCACGCCCCCGTGAAGGGGGCGACTTTAGACAGTCGCGTGCGGCTTCGCATAAAGTGCGTTTCAATCCACGCCCCCGTGAAGGGGGCGACGGCAAGGGGGCAAACAGCCTATAGGGGTTGATTTTGTTTCAATCCACGCCCCCGTGAAGGGGGCGACGATGCACCGTCAACCCGACGACAGCGGGGTGGGTGTTTCAATCCACGCCCCCGTGAAGGGGGCGACCGTTGCGGCTTGATACCCATGCCAAGCGTGGGGTTTCAATCCACGCCCCCGTGAAGGGGGCGACTTCTCGAACTCCGCTACCAGTGCCAGCATGCCGAAGTTTCAATCCACGCCCCCGTGAAGGGGGCGACAGCCGACTTCCGATACTTCCATCGCGCGGCGGACGTTTCAATCCACGCCCCCGTGAAGGGGGCGACCGGCGTCAGGCCATCCTGGCGGCGGCTGCCACTCGTTTCAATCCACGCCCCCGTGAAGGGGGCGACTCGAGCACAACAGCCGTCGTTTGATCCATAATGTGTTTCAATCCACGCCCCCGTGAAGGGGGCGACCCGAACTGCGCAAGCGGCAACGAAAAACAATACGGTTTCAATCCACGCCCCCGTGAAGGGGGCGACAAGCTATGGCGAGTGCACATATGATAGTGCTCCAGTTTCAATCCACGCCCCCGTGAAGGGGGCGACCATTTGGACGGACGACGCCACCGGAACTCCTATGTTTCAATCCACGCCCCCGTGAAGGGGGCGACGCGTCAAAGCCCGCGCCGGGATTAACCTGTATGCGGTTTCAATCCACGCCCCCGTGAAGGGGGCGACGGGATGGGGGCGGTGTCTTGGGTCAGCCCGGCGTGTTTCAATCCACGCCCCCGTGAAGGGGGCGACCACATCGCAAAGGCGTCTATCGCGTGACACCGCAGGTTTCAATCCACGCCCCCGTGAAGGGGGCGACTCGAGACAATTACCGATCACGTTATCACCGACCAGTTTCAATCCACGCCCCCGTGAAGGGGGCGACTGTGCAGCCGCTGAGGTAGAGGCCGCCGTTGACGGTCGTTTCAATCCACGCCCCCGTGAAGGGGGCGACGATGTATCCGGGTGTAGGAGATAACATGGGCTCAGTTTCAATCCACGCCCCCGTGAAGGGGGCGACCGTCAGCATAACTGCTAAATAGCCGATGGGTTCAAGTTTCAATCCACGCCCCCGTGAAGGGGGCGACGGCAACCTCGACCTCATCGGTTGCACGGCACTTACGGTTTCAATCCACGCCCCCGTGAAGGGGGCGACACCCAAGACACCGCCCCCATCCCCCATTGGGAGATGTTTCAATCCACGCCCCCGTGAAGGGGGCGACCACCGCGACATGCTCATCAGCCGCCGATGGGTTAGTTTCAATCCACGCCCCCGTGAAGGGGGCGACAAGCCGGCGCTGTTTCTTGGCCGCGTCCTTGGTGTTTCAATCCACGCCCCCGTGAAGGGGGCGACAGCGCTGAAATCTGGCGACACGCTGATTGCGGCTGTTTCAATCCACGCCCCCGTGAAGGGGGCGACAAAACGCTTGACATTATCCTGATCTATGGACCAGTTTCAATCCACGCCCCCGTGAAGGGGGCGACCCCAAGACACCGCCCCCATCCCCCATTGGGAGATGTTTCAATCCACGCCCCCGTGAAGGGGGCGACTCCTCCACAGTATCCACTTGTCAAAGAACGCACAATTCCCGCATCGGCGCGAATCTGACGGAAATGCGGGGCGCGAGATGCGCCGACACCGCTGAACTCTGGACAAGTCATTGAAAAATATCAAGTGCGAACCTCACAGGGATTTGATGGGCGCTTGGGGTTCGCGCATGCGGTTAAAAGATCAACGGCCCCTTCAAGTCAAGCGCCGGCTTGGCCCCGACATGCTCAATCCGCCGTTCGCCGCCGGCGCCCAGATTGTAAAAGCGCAAACTGTCCGTGGCGGGATTGATCTCGGCTTCCAGGCGCGCCTTCAACGCCGTCCATTGCGCGGGATCGACCTCGCATTCAAACACCGAGAACTGCACGCGCTGGCCAAAATCTTGGCACGCCCGGGCGACGCGGCGCAAGCGCTTGCGCCCGGCCGGGGTTTCGGTGTTGACGTCATAGGTTATCAGCATCAGCAAACCGGCGCCCTCCTGCGGCTATTTCCATAAAAAAGGCGGATAGCCATCCAAATCACCGCGCAGGTGGCGGGCGAGCAGGCGGGCTTGCAGATGCGGCAACAGGCCGATGGTCGCCTTTTCGTCCAAAAACGGGTGGAGAATGTCTTCACGCTTGCGTTCCTGATAGGCGGTCAAGACCCGTTTACGGGCGTCGTCGGTCAAGGTGACGGCGCCGCCGTCGTCGGTTACGAAATCGTCGGCTTTCACCTGCCGGCGGTTGATAAGCGACAACACCACCCGGTCGGCGAGGATGGGGCGGAACTCTTCCATCAAGTCCAAGGCTAGGCCGGCGCGCCCCGGCCGATCGCGGTGGAGAAAACCGACTTGCGGATCAAGCCCGACGGTTTCCAGGGCGCCGCGGCAGTCATGGCCGACGATGGCGTAGAGGAACGACAACAGCGCGTTGACCGGATCAAGCGGCGGGCGACGGTTACGGCCGCGAAAGCGGAAGGCGGCGTCGTCCACCCGGATCAAATGGTCGAACACGCCGAAGTAGGCGGCGCCGGCGGTCCCCTCATACCCCCGCGCGGCGTCGATATCGGCGGCGCCGGCCGCCAAGCGCGCGGCGTCCGACAACCGCCGAGCCGCGTCGTCCAGCGCTTCCGTCGCCGTCGCTGTGACGCCGGCGCCATGATCGCGTAGCGCGCGACGGATGACGGCCCGCTGATTGGCGATCTTGGCGGCGACGATGGCGCGAACCATCGCGGTCGCGGTTTCAGGCTCGTCCACCGCCTGATACTGGCGTCGACGCAGCAGAACGTTGCCGCTCCGCGCGCCCTCCACCCGGGCCAAGAATTTGCCATGCTCGGTCAGGAACGACACCGCGACGCCGTTTTCCGCCAAATGCCCCATCAAAGGCGACGACATGCCGACGCGGCCAAAGCACACCACGCCGCCGATCTGGTGGATCGGCACGCGGCCGACCGTGGCGCCGTCGACCTCCACGACGATGTTGGCGCCGTCCTTGGACAACCATGCGCCCTCGGTGGAAACAAAAACGGTGTTGAGATGCTGGCGCATCGGGCTTCAATCCTCCGCCGCGTCCAGGGCGCCAGCCAGCCAGTGGGCGACGCTGGGCGGGCGGGTCAGACGCTTGGGCTGGCATTCGTCAATCAAGGAGCAGGCGCCGCACTTGCGCGACGCCCACACCGGCGGCGGGGTGACGCGGGTTGTCAGCATGGCGCGCACGGCGGCGATGGCGCCAAGGGTCAAGGCGCGAAGCTCGTCGTCAAAGACGACCGGCGTCCGCCGTTTGGGCTCGGCATAAAACAGCGCGCCCTCCCGCACCGGCTGGCCGAACATCGCTTCCAGACACAGGGCTTGGGCGCATAACTGGGCCTCGTCCGCCCGGTGCGCCTTGGGTTTGCCGCGCTTGTATTCGACCGGGAAGGGCGCGCCGGCCTTGCCGTGGAATTCAACCACGTCGGCGACGCCGATCAGGCCCATGTCGGGATGCCGCAAGGGCAGGGCGCGGACGATCCGCACCGATCCGCGCTTCTCGCTCCCCCCCGCCGTGCGCGCGTTCATGCAGAATGCGGCCTTCCGCGGTGAAGCGGTTTTCCGACCATAGGCCTTCCAGATGAATCAGCGCGCACTGTCGCGGGCAGTAGAGATGATGCTGAAGCGCCGATAGGGGGACCAGAAGGTTATCGTCTTCCATATCGGCGCTCCTTCCGTCGCTCGCCTTACAGTCGTTCGATGATCTCCACACCCGCCGGGGCGTTCAGACGGTCAATCAGCACCTCGTAATCTTCAAAACGACGGGCCGGCGGCAGATTATGAACGCCGGGGCTGTCGAGATCGTAAAGATCACCCTGGTGACGACGCTTGACGTCGACCAGTTTGAACAACTTTTGCGCATGAGCGCGGCCCAGCGCGTTGTCGTGCTTGAAGATAATCAGCCTGCGGGCGTTCATTTCGCCGCGCGCCGCGGAGCGGTCGTGGTCGAACATGTTCTCCAGCGCCGTCCACAGCGCCTCCAAGTCATCCTCGTCAAAGCCGGTCTTGGCGGCGAGATGGGCCGAGACGTAACCATGCGCCCGATAAAACCCATAGGGGATGATATGCTTGCGGCCCATGGCGCGGTTTTCGACATAGCTGTCGTTTTCGCCATCTTTCACTTTTGTTTTTTTCTTTTCGCGACGCTCGTCCTCGGTTTCTGTCGCCGCCATGCGGGTGATAGAAATTTCCAGCGGCAACACCGGATCTATGGAAAGGGCGAAGTTCAACTGCACCGGCCCGCGCACCTGACCGCAATTGATCGACATGCCCATGACGGCGCCGAAGGTGCGGACGTCAAAGAAATTATCGCACATGAACTGGCGGACCTTCAGATCTTCACCAGTTTTCCTATCAGGCTTAAGTTCTTTGGCGATCTTGACCTTGGAGTCGTCGGGGCGGACGGCGATATAGGCCTTGCGGTGCTGTTCGTTCAAGATCGCGCCTTCTTGAACATAGATGCCGTAGCGCGGCTCCCCTTCACGTGCCAATTGGGTGAAGTTGCGGATCTTGCGCTTCAAGCAGACGTCAGTGACCAGCCCGCGGTTGGTTTCGGGGTCGAGGCGGGGCAAGTTGCCCGCATCCGGGTCGCCGTTGGGGTTGCCGTTCACCACGTCGAACAGGAAGACGAATTCATAACGGTTTTGAATGGCGGTCATCGATCAATCCTCAACGTTTTCGGCGGCGTTTTGGTCAGGGTTCTGGTCGGCGGCATCGTCGTCGCCCTTGGTCTTGCCCGCGGCGCGCTGGTGGTAATAGCCAATGGCGAAACGGCCCTGATCCTCGATTTTCAGGGATTTGGGGAACACGGTTCCCAGTTCGCCCAGGATGTCGGCGATCTCCTTGTCGAACCAAATCGACAACCCGCCCTTGTCGCCTTTGCGCAATACGGACAGGTGGTGGGTGCTGGTGCGCATCAAGATGGGGAAGACGGCGGCCGGCGTGGCGGACGCGGCACCGTAATAACGGTCGCGGATGGTGGCGTTGATCTTGCCGAGCGCCGCCCGCTGCGCGCCTTCCAGCACGGCGAACAGGCGTCCCAGCCGATAGCCGGGGTTTTTCTCATCACGGTCTAGGGACACGAGATACTCCTTCTTTTGCTGGTCGCTGGTCAGCCGCGAGGGGAATTTGTTATCGACGCGAAGATCGCGGACGAGGACGGCGCGGCAGATGGCGGCGCGACGGCCGGTCACCTCTTGATCCGCGCGCATCCGTCCGATGACGGCGACCAGCAGCGTGCGCGGATAGCGCCCGCCGCTCAGGACCGCCCGCATCAACTCGCCAGTCAGGTTGTTGGGAATGTTTTCAAACTTCCGCATCAACGCGATTTCCTCCAACAGCGTCTCTATGCTTGGTTGAAAATTATTCCACGGCCATGGTTTAATTCGAGTGTCGGCCCAATGCTGGGCAAAATTAGCGGTGAAGGCGCCGAATGTGGTGTCGAGCCAATAGCGAACCGACAGGCGCGAAATGTTGGGCGCCAACCCCAACACCAGGAAACGGGTATTGGGGTCGAGGCGGGGGTCGATTTCCGCCATCGGGCGGCCTTTGGCGAGCTCCGCCAGGGTGTCGCGCAGGCGCCGCGTGTTGACGGCCTCCGTTCGCTTCAGCAAATCGGCTTCTTCTTCCGCCGTCGGGTCAGGGGGCGGTTCAAAGACGGCGCCCGCCAACTCCTCCTGCCAGTCGATATCCTCTTGGCTGGCGGACGCGGCGGGCTCGGCCCAAAACACCGTGGTGGCGTCGGCGATCTGCACCCGATTGCGGCTATCGGATGCCAGTAGACCGTTTAACGCCAGCCCATAGCCCAATGCCACCTTATGAGTTACCGGAGCGTTCCCGCCCTGATCCTTGCCGTAGGACGTGAAGGCGCCCTTATTGAACGAGACGATGGAGACGCCCGACGACTGCCCGTCCATCACCCCCTTGATGGCGGGATGCACGCCGGCGATTGGCCCGACATCGCCAGTCACCAAGCACATGGCGTTGGCGGCGTCCTCGGCCGGGACGTCATAACGCTCCCAAATCCGCCGCGCTTCGGGCCGATCATGCAAGAAGCGCGGGCGGCCGTCATCGCCGACATCCCCTTGCAGCATGAAGGCGAAATTGGCCTCCAGCATGTCGGGTTTGAAGGGGGGCAGGTTGAAGCGCTCCGGCGTCCAGTCGTCGACAAAGCGCTTGAACGCCAGCAAACCCGGATCTTCGGTATTGGCGAGCAGGGTTTGATGCAGCTCGTGGAACGCCACCAGATGATGGGGTAACGTCGCTTGGGACTTGGTTTTATCGTCGAGGCCGACGCCGAGGACGTATTTGGAATTGTCCCACAAGAAGAACGCCTTGGGGATGGTGCCGGGCCGCTTGAAGGACCGCGGAACGGTCATTGTCCGCGGCCGCATCTTCCCCTTGCCGTCCGGGGCTTGCCACGGGGTTATCCCCACCACCACGCCATCAAGATCAAGCGTGATGACGTGGGCGATGCGTTCGATGCTATACGCTACCCCAGGCAAGTCGCCGCGCGCCGCCAGCCGTTCATAGCGATCATAGAGCGCGCGCAAGATGGTCATGAGCGCACCCCCGCATCGGTCATCCGGGGCGGGCGAACCGCCCCGTCTTCAAGCTGGGCGCGGAAGAACTTGGCCGCCATGCCGTCGGCATGGTCGATATCCAGCAGCATCCAGCCCAAATCGCGGTTCCGCCAGTCGTCGGGCAGCGCGGCCTCCGGCGCTGGGTCGCCATCGGCGATCAGCGCGAAATCGGCGGGAAACTCCCGACAGCCCAGATAGGGTTGCTGGAAGCACTGGCCCTTGGCGGCGCGGCGAATGAACATTTCGTGGTGCTTGACCGGACTGTCGTCAGGCCCCGCCTTGTCGGTCATCTCAAAATGCGCCGCGATGACATAGCCGACGTCCACCAACAAGGTGGCGGCGCGCTGCTGGCGGTCATGGTCGGCGCGGGTGAACAACTCGTGGACCATGCCGGAGCGCATCGCCGCTTTGACGTTCTTGGGCGGGATCACCGACCCGACCTCGTTCCGGCGGATCGATTGAAAGCGGACGGGGCGGAGCGGGCGGATTTCATCCACCACCCACCGGATGGCGGGTTTCCAGTGAATCGCCTCCAACACGCCCCGCGCCGCCGACGGCGTAATAACATCGTATGACACACGCTCTGCTTTCATTTCCGGTCGCGTGAAGCAGGCTCGCTCGCCCCAGACATGGAGCTTGACACCGTAGGTCATTTTCACTCCCGCGATACTCATTAAATCGCGACAATGAAGCATATGATTCGGTTAATTAAAGGTTTCCGCCACTCGTCCAAGAAAGGATGTTTAAAACATATCGTTGGTCGCATTGCGGAACGTCGGGTCGGCCCAGTCCAAACCCGCCTCATGCGTATAAAGCGCGTCGTTGGTCAGCACGACGAACTGACCGCCGAACTTCTCGGGGCAGACCTCCACGGCCGCTTGGTTCGCGATCAGCGAGGCGCGGGCCCTGCGCGGCAATTGCACGATATGGCGTTGCAAGTCACGGGCGACGCCGCCGGTCTGTCCCGGCTTGGCGCCATGCAGCCGCCCGATCAGCGCCGCCACCTTCTCCTTGTCGTGGGAGACGATCACCGGAACCTGAACATCCTCAATCAGCCGGAACGCCGCGCCGATGTCGGCGAAGGGATAGGCCATATCGGCGTTCCCTTTGGTCGGGATCGACTCCTTCAACGCTTCCAATACGCCCTTGTCTTCGCCAATCATGACGGCGTCCAATTCCTCAACGCCCCGCGCCCAATAAAGCTCTTTGAAGTACGCCGTCAGCGCCGCCGGGGTGATCGGGTCGTCGTGGGTCTTCATCACCGCTTCAGCGACTATAACGAATTGCGCCATCTCCGCCGGGGGATTGCGTCCTTCGCCGGGGGCCGGGTCAAACACCAGCACTTCGCCTTGGGCGCGCTTGCCTTCGCGATTGCAGCGCCCTGCCGCCTGAACCACGCTCTCCAGACCGGCGCTGGCCCGCAACACCAGCGGGAAGTCGAAATCGACCCCCGCCTCGACCAGGGAGGTTGAAACCACCCGCGTCGGCAGTCCGGCGGCCAAGCGATCCTTGACCTCCGCCAACACTGCGGAGCGATGGGCGGCGCACATCCGGGTCGACAGGTGGAAAACGCCGCCGTCCGGGGCCGCCGCGCTCAGCAATCGGTATAGGTCGAGAGCGTGGCGACGGGTGTTGACGATGCACAGCGCTTGATCGACGGCGGTCATCCGCGCCGCCAGATCGTCGTCGCCAAGCGGTTCGGGATGTTTGCGGACGACGACGCGCTTGAAGTCGCGGTACAGTTTTTCCGGTTCCGGGGCCAGTTCGCGGACGTCCTTCAGCCCGTCGGTAAAGCCGTCTCCCGCCCGCACCGCCGGCTGGGTGGCGGTGCATAAGACAACGCTGGTCCGATAGCCGCGCGCCAATTCTTGGATGGCGGCCAGACAAGGGCGCAGCACCGGCAGCGGGATAGTTTGCGCCTCATCCAGAATCACCACCGATTTGGCGATGTTGTGCAGCTTGCGGCACTTCGACGGCCGGTGCGCGTACAGGCTTTCAAAGAACTGCACGGCCGTGGTGACGATGATCGGACGATCCCAGTTTTGCGCGTCCCGCCGTAGTTTGGCGACGCCGTCGGCGCCTTCAAAATCCTCCGCCGGGCCATGGTTCTTAAAAAAGGTCTCAGCGTCGAAAGCGCTGTGGTGCTCCAAAATCGCGTCATCGTCGCCGAGCGCCTCGCGAAACACCTGCGCGGTCTGCTCCACTACCGACGTGTAGGGGATGACGTAAATAATGCGGCGCAAACCGTACTTGATGGCGTGATCCAGCGCGAAGGCCAGAGACGCCAGGGTTTTGCCGCCGCCGGTCGGCACGGTTAGCGAAAACAGGCCAGGATCAAGGTCGACGGCGCGCTCGCGCACGGTGTTGAGAATGCGGGCGCGGGCCTGATTGACCAGCCCCTCCTGGCTCTTGCCGGCCAGATGCGCCGTTAAACGATCCCGCAGGCCCTCCAGCGGCGCGTCATGGCCGCGGTCGACCTCGGCGCCGTCTAAACTCGCCGTGTATCGTTCCGTCGCCAGCCGGTCGGCGTCGATCAGGCAGGAGAACAACATGCGAATCAAAAAGGGCAGGGAGAATTCCTTGGTGAAGCCTTGCAGCGCGCCGGACAGCTTCACATCCGCCGGTTTTGGCGCCAGATCGCAATCGGCGGGTAGGGCGATAGGCTTCTGGTCCAACAAGCGGTCGCGCAAAGATCGACCATTTTCACCCGCCCGACCCCCGTTGGCCAGCCCGGCGTGGTGGCCGGCGACGCCAAACGCCATGATTTGACCGAGCAGCGCGCCATAACGTTCACGCGCGATCACAGCACCTTCGGTTGAATGGCCGGGGCTTTTTAACGCTTCCCCCGGATTTGACTCTTTCTTCGCGCAGGACTCGATCAGGTAACGTTGAAATTCGTCTTTAGCCTTGCCGACGTCGTGCAAGGCCCCCATAGCGCGGGCGATTTCCGCCGCGCCGAAATGGCCGGCGAAGCCGGCCGCCATATCCCCCACCTCGGCCAAATGTTTGGCTAAGGGCTCCCAATCAGCCCGGCTGGTCTGCTCTCCCGTGTGCGCGTACATAGAGCAAGCCCTTAAATTCGAATTTCAATCATCATTATCATATTAGCGATGGGATTTAAATTGCATATCCCATTATCTCTGCACAAAAATACTCTTTAAAATAGAGCCGGCCCAACTTGCCTGATTCTGGTCGATAATTAATATTATGGAAAATATTGCTTCATTCGGCACAATCGGCGTAAACGGCCGCTTTGGCGACGAACCTACTTCACCGCCGAATTTCCACCATCGGCGAATAGCGCGGAGCCAGTCACAAAGCTTGACGCCGACCCCGCTAGAAATAGCGCAGCTTGCGCAATTTCCTCGGGCTGCGCGATACGTTTCATGGCGTGAAGACCGGCGGCCCAATCCTTCTGCGATTGATCGCCCGCCATGCCCGTGTCCGTCCCGCCGGGAAGCAGCGCGTTGGCCCGAATATTCTTCGCGCCGTAGTCGGCGACTATTCCTTTAACAAGGCCCATCAGTCCCGCCTTCGCCGCCGCATACGCGCCCAATCCAGGCAAACCCGCGCTTGTGCCGACAAAGCTGGAGGTAAAGATGATCGAGCCGCCGCCGCGCTGGAGCATCGCCGGGATCTGGTGACGGCTCCCGAGAAACGCCGCCGTCAGGTTTGTTGTTATTGTCAGAAACCATTCCTCAGGCGAAATCTCTGCAAGAGGTTTAACGGCGCCTACTGTCCCCGCATTGTTGAACGCGATATCGAGCCCGCCGAAAACGTTAACCGCCTCATCGACAAGTTCTCTGTGCGTGTCCGCCGAATCCACATCGCCGACAACCACATGCGCGCGTCCGCCGCTTTCATGAATAAGCCGCGCCACGTCCTCCAAGGCTGTTTTGCGGCGCGCATTCAAGACGACGCTCGCGCCCTCGCCGGCAAACAGCAGCGCGGCGGCGCGCCCGATGCCGGAGGATGCGCCGGTGACAATCGCAACCTTATTTTGCAGTGTTCCCATAACCGTTCTCCTTGGTTTGGAGACAAAGGGATAGGGAACATTCGGTGTTCACGACACCCGATTCTTGCGGTCGATTTTTTAACAGAACCGGCTTCGCCGCCGCCCCGCGCTATTCCAACGCCGCCGCGAACATATAGCCGGCGCCGTGGACGGTGACGATGATGGCCGGGTTGGCCGGATCGGCCTCGATCAAGCGGCGCAAGCGGCGCACCGTACGGTCGACCACCCGGTCGAACGGCGTATCGTCGCCGCGCGCAGTCAAATCAAGCAGCTCATCGCGCCCCAGCACACGCCCGGCGTTGCTCGCCAACGCCGCCAGCAAATCGAACTCCGACGTCGTCAGCTTGACATGCTCGCCGTTAGGCGACAGCAGCCGCCGCTTGTCGGAATGCAGCTCCCAGCCATGAAAACGCATCACCGGCGGCGGCGCGCCCACCGGTCGACGCACCCGGCGCAGCAACGCCCGGCTGCGCGCCAGCAATTCCCGCGGCTCGAACGGCTTGGCGATGTAATCGTCCGCCCCCAACTCCAGCCCGATCAGCCGATCATACTGATCGTCGCGGCTGGTGATGAGAATGACTCCGACATCGGATTGCGTGCGCAGCTCCCGCGTCACCGTCAGTCCGTCCTTGCCTGGCAAGCGAATATCCAGCAACACCAGATCAATGCGGTGACGTTGCAGCAGCACGGCGAACTGTTCGGCGTCGCGCGCGGTCAGGATGTTGAAACCTTCATCCTGGAAGTAAGTTTTCAGCGTTTCGCGGGTGATGGGATCGTCGTCGACAATGGCGATGGTGTGCATCCGTTTCCGTCATCGGCGATCTGTCAGGAACGCCGACAAGCTTAAACGCCGGACGACGACGACGCAACCACGACGGCCGCATGTTCCGCCAGCCAATCGTCCATCGCCGCCAAAGCCGCCGCAAAAACCGCCGGCGCCGCCGCGCCCGCCAACCCCGCCGCTTCGGCTTCGCCGTCCTTCGCCAAGTCTTCGATACGCTGCATCAGCGCTACAAATGCGGTCAGGCCGAAATGGCTGCCGGCCCCCGCCAGACGATGGGCGGTTTCCCGCACGTCGGCCAGATCGCCGACCGCCGTCAACCGCGGCAGGCCGTCGGCCGCCGCCTCTTCCAGCAAACCGCGGATCGACCCAAAGCGCTGAGCCCCCAAGGCGGCGTAGTAACGCGCCAACACCGCCTCATTGAGTGCAGCTCCCGACAACGGCGGCTGTTCCGCTTGGCGTTCTTCCGGCTCCTTCTCGTGGGGGAT